>MKWU01007513.1_pt1 | contig 10370 bp, 8 predicted proteins | sample 809101 | NCBI WGS metagenome assembly MKWU01 (sample SAMN05860141, study PRJNA318959) | sponge metagenome | host: Aplysina aerophoba | place: Slovenia: Piran, Adriatic Sea, Gulf of Piran | collected 2013-05-07
AACCAAATCACGGTCCGGTCGGTACCGAAAGCGGACCGTTGGCGCTTTGCGGTTACCTACAAGCATGCAACAGGCCTGTGACACAACCAACCCGTCGCATGACCGCACGTCTTCCAACCACCACCGAACTAAAGACCCGGGACACTAGGAGAGAGCTGAATACGATCGAAACAGACCCGTCATCCACCAGCGCCACCGCAGGCATCGTCGGGGGCAAGGAACGATCGGTCCATCCATCGTGGGTCATACGAGATATGGCTCGGGCATGCGCAGCGGCCCCGACTAGCTGAAAACGCCGAACTCCGACACCCCGTCCCCTCTCATAATCCCACCTCTGGAGGACGACCCAGATAGGCCTCGATCACTGCGTCGTCGCTGGACACCTCGTCATAAGAACCCTCGGCAATCTTCACCCCATGGTCGAGGACCACCACCCGGTCACTCACGTCCCTCACAACCCGCATGTCGTGCTCGATAACCACGACCGTTAGCCCCCGATCATCACGGAGCTTGCGGATTAGCCCGGTTAGCTCGGCTGTCTCCCGGGGGTTCATTCCAGCTACCGGTTCATCGAGCAGCAGCAGCTTGGGTCGTGTGGCCATGGCTCTGGCTATCTCCAGCCGTCTCCGGTTGGCGTAGGACAGGGAGAAAGCAGGCTGGTCGAAACGGTACCCGACAAGCCTGGAACCGAAGAAGGAGAGAATCTCCTTGGCTCGTTCCCTGATCTCGGCCTCCTCGCGGCGCAGGAACGGAGTGCGCAGGATCGCGCGGAAAGCGCCCGCCTTGGTCCGGCAGTGCTGTGCCACCATCACGTTCTCGAGCACCGTCATGTTCAGGAACAGCCGGACGTTCTGGAAGGTACGGGCTACGCCGACCTCGGTGATCTCGCTCGATTCCAGACCGAGAATGGTCTCCCCTTCGAAGAGGATTTCCCCTGAGTCAGGCGGGTAGAGCCCGGTCACCAAGTTGAAGAAGGAGGTCTTCCCCGCACCGTTGGGACCGATGATCGACACGATCTCTCCTCCGGCGATCCGGAGGTTCAGTCCTGCCAGCGCCCGGACTCCGCCGAAGGACTTGTACAGATCACGGATGTCCAGCATCGTCATCGGGCGTTCACCGAGCCCTCGGACGGCCCGGCTATCGAGGCCTTTTCTTGGAGCCAATCATCCTGGGTGAGGTCCTCCCCGTGCAGTTCCCTGGAACGGCGCACATTCGGGAGAAGGCCTTCGGGCCTGCGAAGCATCATGAAAACGAGCAGGGCTCCATATATCAGCAGCTTGAACTCTGAGAACTCTTGAAGCAGTCCGGGCACCTGGGGACCACCCAGCACGCCGATCAGCACCACTGCGCCAAGGGCGACACCCTGAATGTTCCCCATCCCCCCGATGATCACAACGACAAGAATGATGATCGAGACCAGGAACTCGAACGAACTCGGAAAGACCGACCCGAGCTTGGCAGCGAAAAGGGCACCTGCGAACCCGGCCAGGATGGCGCCCACGATGAATGCGTTCAGCTTGGCACGTACGATGTTGATTCCCATGGCCCCGGCCACGGTCTCGTCCTCACGGAGGGCCATCCAAGCTCGCCCGATCCGGGATTCCTGCAGCGACCAGGAGATCCAGGCCGCCAGAATGACAAACAGGAGAGCAAAGTAGAGAACACCCTCGGGACCGACACCACTCACCTCTGTGAAACCCAGCGGTATACCGGGGATGTTTAGGACTCCTTGCGCACCTCCGAAGGTGGGCGACAACCAGTCGGATAGGAACAGGATGCGAACGATCTCCCCGAATCCCAGCGTGACGATGGCTAGGTAATCGCCACGCATCCGGATGACGGGGAGACCTACCAGCAGACCGGCGATCGCCGACGCCAGTATCGCCACGGGTAGGGCCGCCCACCAGTTCCACTCCAGGGCGAAGCGCGGCGAGATCGGAGACGTGAGTACCCCGACGGTGTATGCGCCCACCGCGAAGAAGGCGACGTATCCCAGATCCAGCATCCCTGCGAGCCCTACCACGACATTGAGGCCCAACGCCATCAGAAGGAACAGCCCGACGTTGGCGAGCACCTCGGACAGCACACTTCCGAGGAGTTGAGGAAGGAGGATCAACATCACCAGCACTACGCCTGACAGCCAGGCCGAGTTACGGGTACGCCGTCTTGGGTCGACCGAGAACAGCTGCTGTCTGATCCTCCCGAGCCTTCGTCCGGTTCGGCCCGAAACGCTGCCGACAACCACAGCCACGGCCAGAGCCGCCCACCATTCCAGGGCGCGGAGCGTGAAGATACCGTCGGCTACCGTCTCCAGATGGATCCGTCGCAGGATCTGGGCGACCACCTGCTCCAGGATGGCCACCACCACCACCCATTCCGCAGCCAGGATGACCCGCCGCCGCGTTACGGGGGAGAATAGGTGCATGAGACCACCTGCGAGCCCCAACAGGGCAGGCAACACGACCGTTACGACCAATCCCCTGGGGACCCCTCCCCCGGCCGTCAGGAGTTCCACCAGCCTCGGCGAGAAGGCCACGAAAACCCTTCGAAGGTCGAAGCTGTCGACGATCATCGCAAACACCCCCAGTACCACCCCGCCCATGAGTCCAACCGCCACACCACCGATCAGGTTCCATCGACCCCTGGGAACATCGTCCACACCTTCGCGCACCGGAGCCAAAGTCGCCCGGTAGCCCGCCACCGGCACGATCCATAGCAGCATGAGGTATCCGAGGCTGAGTACCGGGTAGACCAGCAGGCGATCCTCGAATGCCTCAAGCATGCCTACCGCAGCAGTGAAGGTCATCACCGTACCCGCCTTCAGGCCCCACCCGAACATCCGACGCACATCCACTTCCACTCCGAAGCGGCGGGCGACTTCGAGCGAGGTCACACCCGATCCGTTTCCGACAAACGCTCGCCGAATAGCCCGGAAGGCCTGAATATCAGAACGAGCACTAGGGCCGTGAATGCCACTACATCCTTGAGTTGCGAGACACCCGGTATGCCGAGGCCTGCTAGCACGAGTTGTGGACCCACTCCTTCGAACAACCCGAGCAGCATCCCGCCGGCCATGGCACCCCCCAGATTGCCGATACCACCGAGGACCGCGGCTGTGAAGGCTTTGATCCCGGGAAGAAACCCCATAATGAACGACACGCCACGAAACAGCATGGCCCAAAGCGTGGCTGCCACGCCCGCCATGGCGCCTCCGACCGCAAACGTGGCAACGATGGTGCGGTTCACATCGATCCCCATAAGTGCTGCGATCTCGCTGTCCTCGGCTACGGCTCTGATGGCGCGGCCTACCCTGGTCCTCTCCACGAACAGGTACAGACCGGCCATAGCAACCACGGCCACCACTATCACAGCCAGCTTGGTCCCCTCCACGCCTACGCCAAGGAGTTCGACTCGGCTCCTCAGAGAGTCGGGCGGAGGGGGATAGTTCTTCACCGCGACACCGAAGAGCCCAGCGAACGTGTATTGGAGAAAGAATGCGATACCGATCGAAGTGATGAGAGGGATCATGCGGGGCGCGGTCCGGAGCGGCCGGTATGCAACTCGCTCCACAATCACAGCCACCAGAGTCGCGGTCAGCATCGATGAGATGAGGACCGCAGTGATCGACAGAGCGAAGTTGGTGTCCCAGAGGCGTATCTCCCACAAGTAGTCGGCGACGAAGAAGCCCACCATGCCCCCCGACATGAAGACCTCGCCGTGAGCAAAGTTGATGAAGCCGAGTACGCCGTAGACCATCGAGTAGCCCAAGGCTACGAGACCGTACATGACGCCTTGGGCAAGTCCCGCTACTACGAGATCCCGCCATGCTTCGCCGGTGGGCCCCTCGCCGTTCATCCCTTGGATGACCGTCCCGAACACGCCCCACGCAAGCACTGCTACGGCGACGATCCGAGTGCCCAACAGGACTAGCTCGACCCATCCTCGCCTTCTGCGGCGCCGGTTGTACGGGTTCATTGTGCGTAACTCAGCGCGAAGCGCCAGGCAACCTGCAGCCCAACAGACTTCCGTGGCCGATCAACTGTCACCAACCGTTCAGCGTGTAGGTGCGTAATCGAACACTACGTTGTTCTTGCCGGCTTCGATATCGCGGGGGTCGATGTGGTGGATCACCGCGATGAGTTGCGAACCACAGTCGCCGAACTCGTCACAGGCGATCGGACCGATAACCCCGTCGAAACTCGAAGCATGGAGTTCGCTGCGGAGAGCCTGACGGTCAATGTACAGAGTCTCTGCAACTTCCACCGACACCTCCTCGATCGCCTTCAACAGCATCGTGGTGGCGTCGTACGAATGTCCCCAGTATCCTGCCGAAGGCCTCTCTCCATAGGCTTCAAGATAGGCCGCCAGAAGACCGTCGGCGGTACGGCCGGTGATGCTGTTTGCGTTGCTCCCGAACCGCAGATCGGGCCCCGATATGTACACGCCCTCTGACTCGGGCAACTCCATGAAGTTGTCCACCAGCAACGCTGCCGACACGATCAACTTGGTGTCCCGGAGGCCGGACACGCTGTCCACCTGCTGGACGATGAACCCACCCTCGGGCATGAAGATCGGGAAGAACACCGCTTCCGGATTACCGGCTGCCACCTCCGTGAGCACCGCGATCATGTCGGTGTCGCCTTTGTTCACCGCGGTGAACGCTGTCACCTCGCCACCCATCTCCTCAAAGGCCTCTCTGAATGCCTCCGCCAGACCCTGGGTGTATGGATCGCCATCGTGAATCGCGGCCGCTCTCCGGTAGCCCAACTCGTTCCGCACGAACAGTGCAACCGCCGTGCCCTGGAACAAATCGTTGTGCGATGTGCGGTAGTAGCCGGGCTGGTACGCGGAACCCGGAGTGCCGGCGAGATCCGAAGTGAGTGCGGGGGATGTGTTGGAAGGGGCGATCATCACCATTCCCGCACTCGATATGAGTGGGGCAGCTGCGACGGCCGCCGCCGAACACGTCGTTCCGATCACACCCACGACCTTCGGATCTGCGACAATGATCTGAGCAGCTGCCTGGCCGCCATCCGGCGAGCAGAGATCGTCTAGAGATGTGCCGAGAGAGACATTCCGGCCGGCCACGGGCCCGTAGTCGGCAATCGCCAACTCCGCTCCCCTTAGGTTGGGAGTACCCAGAAACGCCACATCGCCGCTGATGGAATTCAACGACCGTATCTGTATCTCTTCACCCGGCTCGACCTCAGCAGCACCAAGAGGCCCTGGTATGAACTCCGCTGCCTCCGCCGGAATGTCGGTCGCGGTCGTCGTCTCAGTGGTTTGCTCCGTGGAAGGGGCAAGCTCCCCGTCGCCGGCCTCCTCTCCTCCACCGCAGGCTGCCACCGACAACGCCACCGACAAACCGATGACCCTTAGCTTTCCCATCATGTGCTCATCTCCAGCCTTCCGGTCGGTCCCCGGAAGGTTACCGTCGCCCTCCACCGGTACGGGTACCCATTCCCTGGTCCGGAACGGGACAAAGCTGCTGGAAGTGATTCCGACGGCTGAGCGGCATCCACGACGCACCTACAGGCCGGAATCAGGAGGGTGCTGAACAGTGACGATTGCTCGGGACTGCCCCCGGCCGACCCGGGATTGATACCGGCGATTGGCAGGTCACAGGTGGGTTACTCAGCACCCTCCTACGTAGTCACCGCATCCGTTGTAGCCACGCGAGGGGCAAGACGATCCAAAAGGTGGATGGCGGTCAGGATCGTCAGGAAGACCCGCCGCCGAGGTAAGAGGTGCGCAGCTCGGGATGCGCCAACAGATTCTGGGCCGTGTCGTCCAGCACCACCCTACCGGTTTGCAACACCCAGCCCCGGTCGGCAATGGAAAGAGCCATGTTGGCGTTCTGCTCGACCATGAAGACCGTCATGCCAGCCTCGTGAATCTGCTTGATCAACTCGAAGTTCTGCTGCACGAGAGCCGGAGCTAGCCCCATCGAGGGCTCGTCCATCAGCAGGACCCGCGGTCCGGCCATGAGCGCCCTACCGATGGCTACCATCTGTTGCTCACCCCCCGAGAGGGTCCCTGCCTTCTGGCTCAGCCTCTCCTTCACGCGGGGGAAGAGGTCGAATACCCGCTCCATGTCGGCCGCGATCCCATCTGTGTCCTTGCGTAGGTAGGCACCGAGTTCGAGGTTGTCCTTCACGCTGAGACGCTTGAACAGGCGCCGATTCTCCGGGACCATGGTCACGCCCCTCTTTACGCGGTAGCTCGTGGGCCGGTCATTGACCACCTCACCGTCGAGGAGAACATCGCCAGAGGTGGGGGTGAGCATTCCCAGCAGGGTCTTGAGGGTTGTGGACTTTCCTGAGGCGTTGCCTCCCAGGAGACACACCAACTCACCCTCGTAGATGGCGAGGTCCACATCTCGTAAGGCGTGGACCGCGCCGTAGTGGACGTTTACGGATCGCATCTCGAGGAGAGGGCCGGAGTAGCTCATGTGGCCGCCCCATGGCCAAGATAGGCCTCTATGACGCGGGGATCGGCGGATACCTCCCGATAGTCGCCGTCGGCGATCAGTTCGCCATGGTCCAGCACTATCACACGATCCGACACCTCGCGCACGACCTCCATGTCGTGCTCGATGACCACGATGGTGAAGCCCCACTCGTCGCGAAGGCGACCGATCAGCCCGGTGAGTTCCGCCGATTCGACCGGGTTCATTCCCGCCACCGGCTCATCAAGCAGCAGCAACTTGGGCTGGGTTGCCATGGCTCTGGCGATCTCGAGACGCCGTCGGTTGGCGTACGAGAGCACCGCCGCGGGCTGGTCGAGGCGGAAACCAACGAGACGGGTCCCGAAGAAAGCGAGGATTTCCTCCGCCCGCGCCCTGATCTCGGCTTCCTCCCGCCTGAATGCCTTCGTAAAAAAGAGAGCGCCGAAGATGCCCTGACTGGTCCGGCAGTGCTGGGCCACCATGACGTTCTCCAGTACCGACATGTTTGCGAAGAGCCGGACGTTCTGGAAGGTGCGAGCCACACCCCGCGAAGTCACCTGGTTGGCATCGAGGCCCAGCAGTGACTGACCCTCGAAGGCGATCTCACCGCTGCTCTCCACAGAAGCCGTGATGGCGTTGAAGAGTGTGGTCTTGCCTGCACCGTTCGGGCCGATCACAGAGACGATTTCACCCTTGCGTATCCGAATGTCCACCCCGGCCAAGGCGCGCAGGCCACCGAATTCCACGGTCAGGCCGCGAATGTCGAGAATGGGGCGACCGTTCACCGGCTACTCCTGCCATTGGCCGGGATTCCGATGCTATCGGTCTGATCGGACTCACCGGTGTCCGACTGTCCTTTCAACCAGACGTCCTGCAGGAACTCCTCCTGGTGCAACTCGCGTGAGCGGCGGACACTCGGAATCAGGCCTTCCGGACGGGCCAGCATCATCCACACCAGGAGGGCACCGTAGATGAGCAGCTTGAATTCGCCCAACTCAAGTAGCAGACCGGGCTGCTTCGGACCTCCCAGCACACCGATCAGCACGACTGCGCCGGCGATAACCCCGAAGATGTTGCCCATACCCCCGAAGATCACCACCACCAGGATGATGATCGACACCAGAATCAGGAAGCTCGTGGGGAAGACGGACCCGACCTTGGCCACGAATATGGCCCCCCCGAACGATCCGAGCACCGCTCCGACCACGAACGCCATCAGCTTTACGTTTACGGTGTTGATGCCCATGGCCTCGGCTACCGGCTCGTCCTCCCGCACCGCCATCCAGGCCCGTCCCAGCCGGGAACGCTCCAAGCGCCACGAGATGTAGATCGCCAGGGCGCAGAAGAACAGCACTAGATAGAACACCCGCCGGGGATTGGTGCCGTCCACTGTGAGGATGCCGAACACCTCCACCCCGTCGATCGCTGTGATCCCCTGGGATCCTCCGAACCATCCGGACAGCCAGTCCGACAGGAAGAGCAGGCGGATGATCTCACCGAAGCCGAGAGTGACGATTGCCAGGTAGTCACCCCGCATCCGTATCACGGGCGCCCCGATGAACAACCCGACCATCACAGCGATGAAGACCACCACGATCAGCGCAACGAACCAGGGCAGTTCAGGTGCGAACCGGGGAGAGGTAGCAGCGGTCAGAACGGCCGTCGAGTAACTGCCTACAGCGAAAAACGCCACGTAACCCAAGTCGAGGATCCCGGCGAGGCCGACCACCACGTTGAGGCCTAGGGCAAGCAGGACGAATAGCCCGATGTTGGCCAACAGTTCGTTGGTGAGCTTCCCTACGAGCAGAGGCAAGAGGATCAACACGGCGCCGACCCCTGCTATGAGGGATGCGTTGACCCGGGTTCGCTTCGGCCCTTCCAGTCCCTCGATGCGTACCTTAAGGGTCCTGATCCGACCCTGCCCTACCGCCGAGAGGATGCCCGACACTACCGCCAGAACTCCGGTGCCGGTCATCGTCAGCCCGCCGCGCGGTGCGTAGATCCAATCGATGTATTCGTCGAGTCCGACCCCTTCAACGAGATCGAGCACCAGAGACTCGAGGATTGCCGCGGCGACGATCGTGAGCGCCATCGTCACTATCACACGCCGGGTTCGGACCGGAGCGAACCGAAGTACTCCCCCGAGGCAACCGAGCCCGGCTCCGATGAATAGCCATAGCACGAACGCGAACAGGGCCCCACGACCGAAGCTCAGCATCTCAAGGAGTTGAGGACTCCAGTTGATCAAGGGGTCTCGCAGATCGAAATTGGTCACCAGAACCGCGAGCAGCGACAGTCCGCCACCGGCTACGAGACCGCCGGCAGTGGCTCCAAGCAGCAGTTCACCGTCGCTAGACGGATCGTCGAGGAAAGCTTCATGTTCAGGACGACGAACGAGCAGCACGCCAACGACCAGGGGAGCAACCAGCACCACCAGGTAACCGAGGCTCAGCACCGGAACGACCACTTCTCGCATGTCGAGCCTCACCGGCATCCCGGAGAGACATATGAATACGAGCCCGAGAGCCCCGATAGCGCCGAAACGAATGGCGCGGGTCCAGGTTTCGGGGATGCGCTGGACCAACGGCCGGACGGTGATTGTCATGCGCGATCCTCCGCCGACAAACGCTCGCCGAATAGGCCGGAGGGCTTGAGCAGCAACACGCCGATCAGCATGGCGAACGCCACCGCATCACGGAGTTGGGAGACCCCGCTAACGCCTAGCGGCTCAAGTATCAACAAGGGCCCGGTCGACTCGGCCAGACCGATGAACAACCCACCGGCCATGGAACCGCCTAGGTTGCCGATGCCTCCCACTACAGCCGAACTGAAGGCCTTGATACCCGGCAGGAATCCGGTGTAGTGAATCACGCTGCGGAAGAGGACTCCCCACAGGATCCCCGCCACGCCGGCCATGGCTCCGCCCACCGCAAAGACCTTGACGATCGTGCGGTTCACGTCGACGCCCATCAGCCCGGCGATTTCGGCGTCCTCGGCTACCGCTCGCATCGCCTTTCCCGTCTTGGTCCGCTCCACCAGGAGCCACAACCCGAGCATTGCCAGCGCGGCGACGCAGATCACCATTATCTTGGTTCCTTCGATTTCGATGATCGTGCGCTTGGCGGTTAGCCAATCGGGCATGTCGGGGTATGCCTTGCTAGTCGGACCGAGCAACACTATCGAGGTGTTCTGGATGAAGAATGAGATACCGATGGAGGTGATGAGGGGAATCAGGCGGGGGGACTTCCGCAGCGGTCGGTAGGCGATCCGCTCCATGACCACTGCTGTCAGCGTGCAGACGATCATCGAGACCACCACAATGAAGAGGAGAGATCCGACGAAGTTGGCCTCCCACAGCCCTGCGTCCGCCAGTTTGTTCGATGTGATCATGCCGGTCATGGCGCCCACCATGAAGACCTCGCCATGAGCGAAGTTGATGAACCCGAGGACACCGTAGACCATCGAGTATCCGAGGGCGATGAGGCCGTACATGGCTCCCTGGGCAAGGCCCGAAATCACCAGCCCCCGGAACTGGGCACCGGTAAGCCCGGTCGCGTCGGGATTGACACGCTGGGCGAAGGGGTTGTTGACATCGATCTGCTGAGCGATGAATGCCAACACCCCTATCGCCACCGCAGCAAGCGCCACGACACGCAGCACCGTCAGGAACCAGTCGACCTTGGTCCTGGGAACCCAGTTGCTTGCCATCGACTGCTCCCTAGGGGACGAACACGACAGCTACATTATTCATGCACGCGTCGGGATCGTTGGATTGTCACCGGCGGGTTAGCCGAGGCCTCCGCCGGAGTACACGACGTTGCCCATGCTCGCTTCGGGATCGGCGGCGCTCCGGTGGTAGACCACCGTGATCAACTGGGAACCGCAGTCACCGAAGCCGTCACAGCTGATGAGCCCGATCAGA
>MKWU01007514.1_pt1 | contig 10369 bp, 9 predicted proteins | sample 809101 | NCBI WGS metagenome assembly MKWU01 (sample SAMN05860141, study PRJNA318959) | sponge metagenome | host: Aplysina aerophoba | place: Slovenia: Piran, Adriatic Sea, Gulf of Piran | collected 2013-05-07
CGTGACGGACTGGCGGCTCTACGACTCGATCTACACCGAGCGGTATATGGGATTGCCGAGCGAGAACGGGGATGCCTACGACGCAACGTCCGCCGTGAAAGCAGCGGATCGGTTACACGGACGACTGCTGCTGGTCCATCCCACTGTCGATGACAACGTGCATTTTCAAAACACCATCCAGATGATCGACGCCTTGATTCAAGCCGGCAAGTCATATGACCTGCTGCTCTATCCCGGCAAGACCCATTCCCTGCACGGCGAGAAGGAACGCTTGCACCTGTTCCGGTCGATCGAAAAATATCTCGACGAGCATCTGTAATGGTCGTGAGTACCGTTTAGTTTTTCGGCGCTCGTGCGAGGATCATTCGAGCGGGAAACACCCGGACCGGTGTCAACGCTGCCTGATCAGGAGGATGTTTCAGTTCAGGCAGGCACGGGCCTGCGTCAGGGTCGCCGCGACAGCTTGCTCAGGGTTTCCAGGACGACGTGAAGCACCGCGGCGAAGCTCTTCTCGCTAAGCTTGTCGATCGTGTCGTCTTCGGTATGCCAATAACGGTTCCCGAGACCGTAGTTGAAGTCGATCAAGTTCACAGCCGGGATGCCCACGGCCAGGAACGGAACGTGATCATCGTCGATGAACGCAGGCCGGCGGTCCGCGAAAATGTCTTCATAGCCAAGCCGCACGCCAGTGCTCCAGATGAGTTCACGCAACCATGGGGTTGATTGCTCTTCGTACAGGAGCCGCAGATCGGCATCACCGATCATGTCAACGTTGATGAGCGCCTCGATTCGCGCCGCGGTACCATCGACGGACCATTGGGCGGCCTGGAGCCGGCTCCCGTAGGTGTGATCGCGGCCCTGCCACCGCACGATCGCTTCCTCCCCATCGAAGAAAGCGAGCCAGACGTTGTCGCGCAGCCTCCGCTCCGAAAGAATCTCCGCCAGAGCCAGCAGGAAGCCGGTGGAAGACCCGCCGTCATTCGCGCCGACAAACTCGATATTCGGTTGACGCAAGGTGTCGTAGTGCCCCGAAATCACGACGATGCGGTCACTGTTCCCCTGGCACTTGGCGATGATGTTCTTCATCGCGATCGGTCCGAGCGGCGTTTGTCCCGTGAAGGCGACTTCTTCAATCGAGCATTTTGTATCCCGAAGAGCGGCGACGACCAGAGCCTGCTGCTTGCGGTGCGCTTCCGAACCTGGAGGGCGGGGACCAAGAGCAACGACTTTCGCGGTCCAGGCAAGCGCTCTTTCTCCTTCGCGCAACCAAGGAACCGGAGGCGGTTCAGAGCAACTCGCCACTCCAACCCCGAGCAGGCTCAGGACGATCACTTTTCGGCAACGCATGTTCAGTTTCAAGTTTTTCGTTGTCAGTTTTTCGTTTTTTTTGTTTTTTCGCCGCCCGTGCGCGGATCGTTCGAGTTGGAAACATCCGAACAGATGTCTACCCCGCCTGGACAGGGGGATGTTTCCCATCAGAGTGAAATCCTTCTACCGGTCCAGTCTATGGGGCGCTGCGAGCATCACGCCCCATAGCGTAGAAATCGTGGGATGAGCGAGCAAGACTCTTTGCCGACGATCAGGATGCGCCCCGCCACACCGTCTCGACCATGACCGTGGAACCGGCCGCCCCAGCCGCCTCCATCAGCGTAAATGGTGTTGCGGCGACGACCAGCGCAAAAAAAGTCAAGTCCTTCAGCAGACGCATGCCGGCGTTTTCCGACTGCCCTCGCATGTGCCGGAGCGTGGGATCCAGGCCAGGACAGAGGCTCGAGGCGAGACCGGCGGGGTTGTCGCGCAAGAAAAAAAACTTCTTTCGAAGGACTTCAAAACCCGTTGCTTCCAGAATCTCCTCCAGATCGGCCGTACGAAAATGAATCCGGTGTCTCGGAGCGTCCAGTCCGCTCCAACGCTTCCCCAGTAACAGGAACTGCCAGCACGCGGCGTTCGGGATTTGGACAAAGAGCTTGCCGCCCGGCTTCAACAGCCGCCCGAGGCCTTTGAGAAGCCCGATGGGATCGGGAACATGCTCAAGCACGCGGCACAACGTTATCGTGCTGAACGTCCCCGGCCTGAAGGGGGCTTGGGGAACCATGCCGCACACAAGATGCGGGCCATAGCGCTGGTGGGCGCTGCGGGCCGCACCGACAGCCGGGTCCAGACCGAAAGCCTTCAATCCTCGTTTCCTCAGTGCATGAACGAGCGAGCCGCCGCCGCAACCGACATCCAGGATCAATCCCGCGCGGTCGATGCCGTGGGTAACAAAGTGGGCGTGGTCGATGAGGACGAGTTGGCGATAGATCTCAGCGAGACGTCCCGAAGTGGAACTGTCAGGCTTCCACCAATAGTTGTCCGGGTAGAACGAAGCAGCCTCTGAGGCGCTCGGCATCGGATCGAGCCGGATCAACGCGCACCGGCTGCACTCGACAATGTGAAAACGGCGACCGTTCGACAAACCAAGACGGTCCTCCGCCTGGAAGAGTGTCAGATAGGCGTCAGCCGCGCAGCGAGGACAAGACCCCGCGGCCTCCTCCGAGCGGGCATTCATGTGGGATTGCGGCATCAATACGCCTTCCGCACGAGATCGTCGAGCGGGATCCGGAAACGGGAATCAGGCCGTATGCCTCAGAGAAGATCGGGTTGCGAATTTCCCGCCCCGCCATGCGTCTTCAGAACATTGCCCGCAAAACGATGAGACGGGCGATCCGGGCCTTTGCAATACAGCATAGAAGGCACACCGAGCGCAACCGGACACGGCGAAGCGGGCTTCGCCACGTGGCGAGACAGGCAGGCCAGGGCAAGAGCCTTCCCCATCACATCAAGCCAATGCACCGGATTGAGGAGAGTCCGAGTCTTCGCGTCAAACAAGACGCCGCACGTCGGGCAGGCCACGATACCGCCCTGCCTTGTCCATCCCATAGCCCACGACAAACACATCCTCGATCTCGAATCCGACGTAGGACGGCATGATAGGATGCCGCTGCTTGCCCACCTTATGCAGGAGCACCGCCGTGCGCACCGTTTTGGCGCCGGCATTCTTCATCACACCGCACAACTTCCATAGCGTCTCGCCCGTATCCATCACGTCGTCGATCAAGAGAACGTGCTGCCCCTCGAACTCCGCACCCGGATCCATCGCAATCCGAACATCCCCGGATGAAGTCGTACCGGCTCCATAGCTGCTTGCCCGCACGAAATCCACCTGGGCTCTCAAGCGCACATCTTCACCCACGCCACGCAACAGATCGCTCGCAAACATGAAACCGCCCGCAAGAACCACCACAGCGCGCATACCGTCGGGCCCGTAGTCGTTCGATATCTCCCGACCCAACTCCCCAACTCTCTGTCTGATCCGCTGCGCCTGGATCATCGAAACCATCGTCTCCGCCATACATCCTCCACCTCGCAGTTGGGAATTACCCCTTTACGCCGGCTTGTCGAACACGGGTACTTTCATCTGTTCTCCGTCCTTGAGCGCCGATTGGTGACCCACGATCCCGGGCACGTTCATCGCCAGCGATTCATAGACGTCAATCACCGGTTCCCGATCCTCGACAAGCGCGTTGATGAACTCCGCCGTCAGGAAGGCATGGCTGCCGCCGTGTCCCGACGAAACACGCATCGGCTCGGGCAGCATGCCGCTATCCCAGTAAGTCGGCACTTCCAGTTCCTCCGCCTCATGCATGCGTTGCCGCTGTTTGTCGGGGTGCAGGCCGTCCTTCGCCATGTAGAGCGACCCCTTGTCCCCGAACCACTGCGCGCGCTCGCCCTCGTCGGCCGTCAGCCAGAAGACGTTGCAGCGAACCATGTGCCCCTTGTCCGTCCGCATCAGCGCGGACTGGTTCCAATGCGGATTGTGGTACACGTTTTCGTCAATCCAGGGATGCGAGCTGCCCCAACCCAGCGCCGACACGGACCGGATGCGCTCGCCGGTCACGCCGACCACGAACCCGAGCGAGTGCGTCGGATAGTGCAGCGGCGCGAGGCCCCAACGCCACGTTCTCGAGCCGTCCGGATGAAAGAAGCGCGTGGCCTTGTTCGTAACGAGCTTTTGGAGGTCGCCGCGATCATGGTAGTACTCGACCTCGCTGTAAAAGACTTCACCGAAGCCGCCGGAGCGATACAGATTGCGCGCGTAGATGCACGCCTGACGGTAATAGCTCGTTTCGGCCATCATGTAGCGCAGGCCGGTCCTCTCCTTCAGATCCTTCAGCTTGTCCGCTTCTTCGAGCGAAAAGCACGCCGGCACCGCCGAGATGACATGTAATCCGCGGTTCATGCACATCTCGACGTGCCGATAATGATCCGTCGCGCCCGTGAAGACCGCAACGGCGTCGAGGCCAGGCGCCCGTTCGAGCATCTGCTCGAGTGAATCGAAAAACGTATCGCAGCGGTAGGTATCGCGAAGGCGCTTCCTGCGATCCGCGCGCAGGTCCGTGACCGCGGCGACCTCGCAGTTCGGATGCAGGTGCCACTGAAACGAAGCTCCGAACCCGCCTCCCACAATTCCGATACGGATCTTTTTCGACGAATCGGCCGGAGCCGCCGCTCCCGGAGGCATCGCCGCCGCCGCCGCCAGCCCCGACGACCCCAGAGCTGCCGCTCCGATGAACTCCCTGCGACTCGATACGTTCATGTTCCCTCCCGGTTCCGGGATGTCCTAAAAGCTGATGTCATCGTCATTTCCATCTCCTCGATTTTCCATCAGTTGAACGGATACAGCAATTCCCGATTCGGCTTGCTCCTCCCGCCGTGAAGCAGGGTTTCGGGGTCAAGTCCGGCTGCCGGGCAGCAATCCGTTCGGCGGAGCGCGACGGCACCCAGCGTGAGCGACTAAGGCGCGGCGATGTACCATCGGGCACGGCGGTTCGTCGAGTGGGTGACCGGAGCGGTTTCGAGTTGGTGGGAGGGCTGAACCGCACAATCGACCATCGAAACAAGTGTTGCCGTCACGGCCTATTTACGCACCCGCGCCCTGGCATCAGTCAGCACAGGTGGTCGTAAGCGGGAACCCGAAAATACGTCTTTCCCTCAACCTTTTCGTATCTGCCAAAAGACCACGCTTCATCGCGATTCATCATCACTTCCCACAGGATCAGGCCGAAGCACTTGGCGGAAGACTCCTCATGTTGCTCACAGGCGCGGTCGTAGATCGACTGAAAAACCGTACCGCTCCAATCGCGGCCGGGCATCCAGCTTGACGTGTGCACCTCGCCTTCGCTCACGCGGCTGTTGAGTTCATCGACGATGGCCTGGAATTCCTCTGTCGTCAGACGGCTTTTCCATATTTCGTATTCGGCGCGATGCGGAATCCTCTCGATATTGCTTCCGTCGAGTTCAGGTTTAAAGAGATACATGGTCGTTACTCCGGTTTGGTCCGGGCGGGTTCACGGCCCAATGCATGACGACGCGGTTTACACGCAATTGAAACCGGGCCTGGTCGAGATTGCGGCAACCATCGGTTCCCTTGCGTTTCTCGTTGTTTCGGGCGCAGTCGAAAGGCAGTTTACCATCGTCGTCCCGGGCGTTCGGGTTCGTGCTTGCTTCCAGCAGCGCCGTCACGCTTTCAGGACTCCCCACGATAAGAGGCTTTACCGGACGCTGTGTCTATCTTCCCACTCCCCCGAAGCAACCCGCCGGAAACGAACGCTGAACGCTCTCACCGCACAGCCTCCCGCTGCGTGAACCCACTCGAGCAACCCGGTGGCCGACCGACCCGCCTGCTTCCGGATCGACACCGAACACCCCGTGCCTGCCGCGTGTTGAGAAATGCAGGTTAGAGCGGCGATTGCGGTTGATGTATAATGCGGTAACGTTTCCGGTAGCGGATGTGACATGACCAGGCAATCGACCAACCAAGGATCGAAGACGCGTGTCGCTCGCCACCGCGCCAAAACAACCGCTCAGGGATCACGACGCGTCGAGGTCACCGTGGCGGCGCGCGATGCGGGACTGATCAAGGCCGTCGGCGGCGCTCTTCGAGCGGGAGGCAAGGACGCCGAAAAGGTGCGTGAGGCCCTGACCTCCATGCTGTCCCTTGAACCGGTGCGGACCGGCTCGGATTTGGTAGCTTTCCTGCGCGCTTCTCCACTCGTTGGCGAAGAGCTGATGATCGAGCGCGATCCATCGCCGGGCCGCCATGTCGATCTCGAATAATGGCATTCCTGCTCGACACCAACGTGATCAGCGAAACGTTCAAACCGCGCCCGGCCGTGAGAGTGATCGCCTGGTTCAGCGACCAGAGATCCGATGACCTCTTCCTTGCTTCGATGAGCCTCGGAGAACTGGTTCGGGGCGCCCACCGTGTGAAGGACAAGATGAAGAAGGAGCGCTTCAAGCGCTGGATCGATCATGATCTGGCCGCTCAGTTCCGGGGGCGCGTCCTTCCTTTCGATCAAGAGGCGGCGGTGATCTGGGGCGAGATCATGGGCGACGGCGACAGAGCCGGCCGTACAAAACCTGCGGGCGATGCGCAGATCGCCGCTGTGGCGCGGCGGCACAATCTGACCTTGGTCACACGCAACACCAGGGATTTCACGGACATGGATGTGGCTCTTATCGATCCCTGGAACCCCGGCGGGTGATTGGTGTGAGGACGGCCATGGACTCCCAAGCACTCCTCCCATCGTTTTATTCTTGGCGCGTGGAGAATCAAGGCCCGTCCCGGGTTCGATGAGCCACGAGACGAGATACCCACGCCATGCGGAACCAGCCCGCGCGCTCGCCACGGGGTGCGCCGTTACCGATTCACACTCCCGCACGACCAATCTTACGGCTCCAGCCAGAACGAGTAGAGGTGGGCGCCACGCAGGTGGAATCGGAAGCGGACGGTCTTTCCGGCCAGTGATCGAAGCTCCCTGTCTTGCCATTGCACCTCGGCTCGCAGGTGATCGCCGCGAATGGGAGCGCACTTCCCGGGCTCCCAGCCGGCAAGCACTTCCCGGCCCCTCGCATTGACAACGTCGACGCGGATCTCCCCCTCGGAGGCATCGGCGTTCACGAACAAACGAGCGCCTTCGAAGCGGATGGCGCGGGTTTCGACGAAACCGCCTTCGTCAGCGGCGTGAAAAGAGACAAAGCCGTCACGGCGAAGCCTGGCCAGATGGATGCCGCCCGCCCCGCCGCCGTCCGGGTTGTACCGGCGGTTGATCCCGGTGTAGTAGAACCAGAGTTCCTCGCCGACGGCGAGGGGGCGGGACGCGGCGAGGATCTGGACGCTATCGAGGTTCCGGCCGTCGAAATCAGACACCGAGATGAACGATCCGCGGTTGCCGACCTTCGTCCAGCGCCGGAGGTCGCGGCTGGCGGCAAGCTTGACGGAATTGACCCCGTCCTGATTGTTATGCGGCGGCGGCGTGCGGCCACTGGATTCGAAGAAGTTGGGCAGGCCGATGTAGGTCCCTTCGTAAGGGAAGACGGGCATGTTGTAGATCTCGACGTTGTATTCGTCCGGCTTGTTGATCAAGGGAGTGTAGAGCTTCGGGTTCGCCAAGTGCTCGCGGATGCGCCGCCGGCCCAGTTCCTGATCCAGCCTATCGGCGTGGAAGATCAGCACGGGCGGCGTCCAGCTTTCAAAGTCGCTGCTCGTGGATAGATAAACCGACCGCCCGAACGGGCCGCGCTGCTTGACCGTCGCGATGTAGCGTCGTTCCTTTTCGTCGTAGTTGAGATGCGATTCGTCCTGGCTGGGGATGGGGTGCACATCGAGCAGGTGAAACACGAGCCCGTCGGATGAAACCAGCGGCCTGCGGTTTCGCCACCCCGTGAGGCCCTTGTAGCGGCGCTCCGGCCGGGCGTTCGGATCGAGGATTACATGCTGGATGAACGCTTCGGGATCTTCCTCGACGACAACCATGTTGTTTTGTTTCGAGCCTTCGTGCTCGCGCAATCCCAGAACAGGCTTCCGCCAATGCAGACCATCGCTCGAGGTCGCAAGACCCGTTCTGTGAGGGCCGAAATACCACATCTTGTAGAGCTGATCCTCGGGGTCCCACACGGGCGCGCTTCGTATCTGGATGGACGCGCCTTCCCATGGGCGGTCCGCGCGCAGGACGGGGTTGCCCTCGTATTTTGCCGGCTGATGAATGACTCGCTCCACGTTGTGCACGGCCCCAAGCAGCAAATCGTCGAGGAAGAGCTGCCGTTCACCCGTCGGTATCGGGTAGTGCTCGTAGTTGTCCTGGGCCGGCGAAGCAAAAACGGCGAAGAGGGCAAGCCCGGCGCAAAAGAGAGAATGGACGAATGGTCTGACCTGCATTCTCACCACCCGACGGCCGAAGCACGCGATACGACCGCCATGACCTCGTTGAGCTTGCTTACCGTGCTCAACGTATGGTTCAAGCACGCCTGCGCGCGCCAAGCGCCGCGCGCCTCGTCCTGACGTCCCTCTCATGCACTTCTCCTCGCCACATGGTGAGAAAAGCAGGTCAGCGCTGCGTGTCGAGTTCGTCATGAGCTTGTCGAACGAGGGAACCGGATGCCCGAGCCATCGGGTCGGACAACGCGTTTCGCTTCGGCCTCCTGGCATATTTTATGAACACACGCCCGGGTCCGGTGGTCCTCAGCGGATTCCATCGGAACCGCACCCATGATGGAGACAGGACGGGTCACTTTTCGTCCGCCTCCCGAATGCAGGAGATTCGCCCGTTCCCCGTTCGCTGAATAGCGTGACGGGCCGGGCTGCGACCCCCGAACCTCGGCGAGACGGCGAGCTCTCCGTGTCGAGCTTGTCGCGTCAACGCAAAACAGAACGTTCCCCTTTCTCGACATGGGTTCATATTGCGTTCGACGCAGTGGAAGCAACGCGGAGAGCGACGGGATCCGCACGGCGAACGGCGCTTGCCTCGGGGCCGACCGAGAGCGCCGGAGGGTGCACCGACACTGGAGCAGGAGCAATATTTTTTTAGTGAACAATGGCGAACAATAGCGAACAGTAGCGAACAATGGTGAACAATCGTGAACTGAAGAACGGTGACTTGCCGGCTGGCGCAGTGGCCCGGACGGCAGTTTCCGGTGGCGCGACCCTTGCGCATCCACGGCGGGGAAAGCCGTGTTTCGTGATTCGTGTTTCGTGAAAACCATAAAAGCCGTGTTGCCGTCGTGGGGGGCAGCCGCCAGAGGCGAGCGCCGCGCCGACGGCAGGTCGTTCGTTAGCCTCTCTGCGCTCATGCTATGCCGACCGGGGCGGAAAAAAAGACTGAAGGGCTTCAGTACCAAAGGGCATTAAAAATCCGTGATTCGTGTCTCGTGATTCGTGATTCGTGAAAACCCTAAAGGCCGTGTTGCCGTTGTGGGGGCAGCCTCTACAGCGAGCGCCGCGCCGACGGCAAGTCGTTCGTTAGCCTCGCTGTCCTCATGCTATGCCGGCCGGGACGGAAAAAAAAGACTGAAGGGCTTCAGTACCAAAAGGCATTAAAAATCCGTGTTTCGTGTTTCGTGAAAACCGTTGGTCGAGGCCTTGTTCGCTCCAGAAGAAATGTCTGACGGCCGTTGAACCGTAAAAGCCGTGTCTCGTGTCTCGTGAACCGAGGGGTGAAGGAGGCGATATAGCCACTACACCTGCGCGCCAAGCGGCTCGCGCCTCGTCCTGACGGCCCTCTCACGCGCTTCACCTCGCCGCGTGGCGAGACACGCAGGCTAATCGGGTCGATGAGGAACAGCGGTTCCGGCTGATTGGACGCCCCGGCCCTTGTTGCACCATTCGACGGACATCTACGGCACCGGTACTTTGCGGCCCTTCAACCACCAGTCCAGGAAATGGTAGGCGCGCCAGCGCGTCTCATCCGGGAAGTCGTGTCCGGCGGTTGGATAGTAGGCGACCAGGCTGTCGCGCGCTCCGAAGATCCTGGTGTAGACAGGCAACGCCGCGTCGACGCACTGCCGCACGCCGTAGACCTCGAAGTTGCCGTCGTTGATCGGCGCGTTGATGAAAACCGGACGGGGAGCGATGACCCCGAGAATCCCGGTGAAGTCGAACGGCACCTTGTCGGGGTCGTTGCCGTACACGCCGGCGATGCGCGGCATGTACTTGTCCTGACTCCAGCCCCGCAGATCTCCGTCATAGTACTGCGGAAACGAGTTGAAACCGCAACTGGTCACCGCCGCCTTCACGCGCTCGTCGAACGCCGCCAGGAAGAGCGAGTTGTGACCGCCGAGCGAGTGGCCGATCGCGCCGATCCGCTCAGGGTCGACCTCGTCCATCGACTGCAGCAGGTCGATGGCGCGCATGTGGTTGTAGACAGCCTTCATCGTCGTGCTGACGTATCCCAAATCGTAGGGACTCGTCTGCGTCTCGCCCATGTAGGGATAATCGGGCGCGATCGTGACGTAGCCGCGTTCGGCGAGCTCGAGCGCCGAGGCCCGGCGCGGA
>MKWU01007515.1_pt1 | contig 10369 bp, 10 predicted proteins | sample 809101 | NCBI WGS metagenome assembly MKWU01 (sample SAMN05860141, study PRJNA318959) | sponge metagenome | host: Aplysina aerophoba | place: Slovenia: Piran, Adriatic Sea, Gulf of Piran | collected 2013-05-07
CGCTTTCCATCCGACCGGTCGGCAGTTGCGGGCGCCACGCCCGTCGGCGCCGGCTGCCCTGCATCCACCGGGTCCTTCGGTGTGGACGGCGCTTGCGACTGAGCGTCGACATCTGCCGCCGCAGCCTCACCGGAAAGCTCCTCGCCTTCCTCGGAAATGATGGCGATGGGAGTGTTGATCTTGACGCCGGCAGTGCCTTCGGCCACCAGGATTTTGGCCAGAAGTCCCTCGTCGGTGGCTTCGAATTCCATCACCGCCTTGTCGGTTTCGATTTCGGCGAGCAGGTCGCCGGCCTCCACGGCGTCTCCCTCACGAACAAGCCATTTGGCCAGCGTTCCTTCCTCCATGGTCGGAGAAAGCGCCGGCATGCGTATGGTGGTTGCCATTGCTGAATTCCTAGCGGTAAACGACCGATCTGGCAGCGGCCACGATTTCGTCCACCGAAACGAGCGCCAGCGCTTCGAGATTTGCGGCATAGGGCATGGGGACGTCCTTGCCGGTGCAATTCACAACCGGCGCGTCAAGCCAGTCGAACGCCTGCTGCATGATCATCGAGCCGACGTAGCTTCCTATTGAACACACCGGCCATCCTTCCTCGACGGTCACGCATCGGTTGGTCTTCCTTACCGAGTCCATCACGGTGGGAAGATCCATCGGGCGAAGCGTCCGCAAGTCGATCACTTCTGCGTCGATTTCCAGCTGTGACAGTTCGTCGGCTGCCGCCAGCGCATGCTTCATTCCAATTCCGAACGAAACCAGCGTGACGTCGTTGCCCTCCTTCCAGACGCGAGCCTTGCCGATTGGAACCAAATGGTCTTCGACCATGGGAACATCGAAGGTGGCGCCGTACATGATCTCGTTTTCAAGACAGACGACAGGGTTGGGGTCTCGTATCGCCGACTTCAGGAGCCCCTTGGCATCGGCGGCTGAATAGGGCTGGATGACCTTGAGCCCAGGAATGTGGGCGTACCAGGCTGCGTAGTCCTGACTGTGCTGCGCCGCAACTCTTGCCGCCGCGCCGTTCGGACCTCGGAACACGATTGGACAACCCATCTGGCCACCCGACATGTACAGGGTCTTGGCGGCGGAGTTTACGATGTGGTCAATTGCCTGCATTGCGAAATTCATCGTCATGAACTCGACGATGGGCTTGAGACCTGCAAATGCCGTTCCCACTCCCAATCCAGCGAATCCGTGCTCGGTGATGGGGGTGTCCACCACTCGTTCGGATCCGAATTCGGCAAGCATTCCCTGGGACACCTTGTAGGCTCCCTCGTACTCGGCCACCTCCTCGCCCATCAGGAAGACGGCATCGTCGCGTCTCATTTCTTCCGCCATGGCGTCCCGCAGGGCTTCGCGCACGGTTTGCGAGCGGTACTTCGTGTCGGCTGGCAGATCTTCGGTCGGCTGTGGCGCTTCCGAAACACTCGGCGGTGTGGCTTGGGCAGCCTGGGGCGAAGCGGGCTGCGCGGGAACGGCCGCCGGTGAAACTTCCGCTGGCGCAGGGTCGCCCTCGGTTTCGAAAAGGGCTATCGGCGTGTTGACTGCAATCTCCTCGGCACCTTCGGCGACGAGCAGTTTGGCGACCGTTCCGTCATCAACCGCCTCGAATTCCATGACTGCCTTGTCGGTTTCGATTTCGGCGATGATGTCGCCGCTGGAAACCGACTGGCCTTCCTTCACAAGCCACTTGGCAAGCTTGCCGGTTTCCATGGTCGGAGAAAGCGCCGGAAGCAGTATCTGCGACGTCATAGAAGTTTCTCCATATCAGTTGGCTTGAGCTGCGCCGGCTGTTCAAACAGGCAAATGGACATCGGTCCACAATTCGCTGCTGTCCGGTTCGGGGCTCTCCCGGGAGAAGCGGTCGGCTTCGCTCACTGCGGCCTTGATTTCAGAATCTATCGTCTTCAGTTCCGCCTCCTCGGCGATTCCGGATCGCAGAATCCTGCCTCTCAGCAGCTTGATCGGATCGCGTTCGGTTCGCACCTTCTGAACTTCCTCGCGTGTTCTGTACTTTGCGGGATCCGACATCGAGTGGCCGCGATATCGATAGGTCATCATTTCCAGGATGTAGGGGCCGTCGCCTTCACGGCACCGCTGTGCAGCGCCTGCGGCGCTTGCCTTGACGGCAAGCACGTCCATTCCGTCCACGGACTCGCCAGGGATGTTGAAGGCAGCGCCACGCGTGTACATTTGGGGCGTCGACGAAGCGCGTGCAACCGAAGTTCCCATCGCATACTGGTTGTTCTCGATAATGAACAAGGCCGGAAGCTTCCAGATGCTGGCCATGTTGAACGTTTCGTAGACCTGACCCTGGTTTGCCGCACCGTCGCCAAAATAGACAAATGTGACGTTCCTGTTTCCTCTATAGCGATCGGCAAATGCAAGACCGGCCCCGATTGGCACCTGTGCGCCAACGATGCCGTGGCCTCCATAAAAGCGCTGTTCCTTGCTGAACATGTGCATGGAACCGCCCTTGCCCTTGGACACGCCGCCAATGCGGCCCGTAAGCTCCGCCATCACTTCACCGGCGTCCATTCCGCAGGCCAGCATGTGGCCATGATCGCGGTAGGCGGTGATTCTTCTGTCGCCCTCAAGGGCAATGGCTTCCACGCCGACCACGACGGCCTCCTGGCCAATGTAGAGATGGCAGAAGCCTCCGATCAGCCCCATGCCGTAGAGCTGGCCTGACTTTTCCTCGAACCGCCGGATCAGCAACATGTCCCGGTAGTAGCCGAGCAGTTCCTCTTTGGTCTCGGTCATGGTTGCGTCGTCCGGAGGCATCGCTGCGGCAGCCGCGCCTGTCATTTCCTTTTCCTCTTTGGTGTCGGTCATGGTTGCGTCGTCCGGAGGCATCGCTGCGGCAGCCGCGCCTGTCATTTCCTTTTCCTCTTTGGTGTCGGTCATGGTTGCGTCGTCCGGAGGTGCCCATCCCTTCCGCCATAACAATTTGTGCAGTCCTTCTTTGGTCTCGGTCATGGTTGCGTCTGTCTCTGTCATGATTCCGGAAACTTGGCTCCATACTGCAAAAAAAATTCCGGGCCGTCAGGGCAGGGCGGCCACGGCCGACTTCATGAAGAACGCTTCAGCGGCAATTCGGTCAACGCCTGTTTGCCTCGTTCAGTTTACCAACTTTCGCTTTCAGCATCCTGAATCCGCCGGTCCACAGGGGAATTCAGATACAATTCTGGGGAAATGAGACAACATAAAAGTGAAAACAGGATCAGTTCACGACAAACTCGTCCTCCCGAACGTATCCCAAGACCCTGCGGACCCGCTCGTCCAGAAGTTCCAGGTCAAGGAATTGATCGGACAGCCGTTCTGTCTTGTTCTTCATGAATGCGACTTTCGACTGCAAGTCATGCAGTTCTCGCTCCATCAGGAGCCGCTGGTCTTCAAGTTTGCGCTGTTGGATCAATCCGTGGTTTCCTTGCAGCCCGGAATAGAAGAGGAAAAGGCAGGCTGCAATCGCCATTACCGTCAAACCGCTTGAGATGACTCCCGACTTGTCCACCGGCACGCCGATTTGCCGCAAGAGCTTCAAAACTGAACTACGCGTGGTCATGGTTTCAGCCGCACACTAGCGCATTCATTGGTTCTTGTCATGCCCTTTCGGCAGGCCCTCTCGGCGCTCCAAGGCAGCAATTCCAGGCAACTCGCCTCCTTCGAGAAGAGCAATGAATGCTCCTCCGGCAGTCGATGAGTAGCTGAGGCGATTGGCCAGGCCGGCGCGTGCAATTGCAGACAGTGTGTCGCCTCCTCCGGCAACGGAGAAGATGCTTGATTGTTCGGTCAGCTCCGCGATCCTCCTGGCGATTTGAGTGGAAGCGCGATCAAACGGAGCGATCTCGAAGCGTCCCACTGGGCCGTTCCAAACGACGGTCCGGCACAATTCCAGTGTCTGTGCAACTCGGGCGACCGTCCGTTCGCCCACGTCGCAGATGCTCGCGTCGCTTGGGCAATCGGAAACCGCAACTGTATGTGCATCGCCGCCTTCGCCATCCAGTCGGGTTACAACGACATCCAAGGGGAGCAGCAATTGACAGCCGCTCGTTCTGGCATGCGCGAGAATGTCCCTGGCAACAACGATCTTCCCAGGTTCCGCAAGAGACCTGCCAATGGGAAATCCCTTTGCAAGAAGGAAGGTGTTCGCCATTGCGCCGCCGATCACGAGGTGTTCAAACCTGTTGGCCAAACTTCTCAGAAGCCCGATCTTGGTTGAAATTTTCGCGCCGCCTACAATTGCCGCAACTGGACGCTTCGGCGATGCAAATGCGCTCTCAAGCACGTTTAGCTCACGCATCATGGCACGCCCGGCGCAGCTAGGAAGGCGGGACGGCACACCGACAATCGACGCATGCGCCCTGTGAGAGGCGGAGAATGCGTCGTTGCAGTAGATATCGCCCCATTGTGCCAGCAGATTGGCAAACTCCGGCGAATTTCCCTGCTCTCCAGAATGATACCTCAGGTTTTCCAGCAGGAAAACTGTGCCTGGAGCGTGCGATTTGCTGTCGTGCAGCAAGTCGGTGCGGCTTACCTCCTTCACGAACTTGACAGGCAGTTCAATCAGTGTTTCGAGCGCATCCACGAGCAGTTCCAGGGACAAGTCCGGATCTCGGCGACCTGCCGGTCTCCCGAGATGCGACATCAAGATTGGTGTTCCGCCCTTTCCCGCAATCTCTGCAACCGTGGGTGCAACTCTTCTGATTCGGGTGTCGTCGGCAACTTGGCCGTCCTGAATCGGAACGTTGATGTCGACTCGAACCAGCACGCGCTTCGACGCAAGGTCGAAGTCGTCCAGCGTCATGATGTCTGCGGTCGGCATTTGAAGTTGCACTGAAAGTGTCAGTCCGCCAGTTCGCCGCCCATGATTGCGGCAACATCCGTCATCCGATTGGAAAAGCCCCATTCATTGTCATACCATGAAAGCACTCGGCAGAATGAATCGTCCATCACGCGCGTTTGGTCCGTATGGAATATCGATGACCGGCTGTCGTGGTTGAAATCGATGGATACGTTGGGCTTGTCCGTGTAGCCAAGAACGTTGCGCATGGGTCCATGCGCGGCAGCGCGGACCGCGTCGTTGATTTCTTCCGGAGTCGTGGCACGGGCGGATTCAAAGCTAAGGTCCACAACCGACACGTTTTGAGTGGGCACCCGCAGCGCCACACCGTCAAGTTTGCCCGCCAATTCAGGAAGCACCAGTCCGACGGCGCGAGCTGCGCCGGTCGATGTCGGAATCATCGACACTCCGGCCGCTCGTGCCCTATAGCTGTCCTTGTGAATCGAATCCAGGACCGGCTGGTCGCCGGTATAGGCATGAATTGTCGTCATGAAGCCGCGTCGTATGCCAATGCCGTCATTCAGGACCTTGGCCAGCGGCGCCAGGCAGTTTGTCGTGCATGAAGCATTGGACACTATCTGGTCGGATGCCTTCAGGATACTGTGGTTCACTCCATACACCACCGTGCAGTCCACGCCCGAGGCGGGCGCCGAGATCAGCACCTTTCGAGCGCCGTTGACCAGATGTGCCTCGGCTTCCGACCGTGTCCTGAAGCGTCCTGTGCACTCCAACGCAACGTCGACGCCGTTCCAGGGAAGATTTGCGGGCTCTTTTTCCGCGGTGACGTCGATTGGGTTGCCGTTGACAATCAGCTTGTTGCCGAGAGTTTCCACGCTGCCCGAAAATCTCCCGTGAACCGAGTCGAACTCGAACAGCAGGGCCAGTCTGTCAACCGACGCAAGATCGTTGACCGCCACGACTTCCATGTCCTGTCGTTCGGATTCAACTATGGCCCGCAGTATGTTCCGGCCAATCCGGCCAAATCCATTTATGCCAATCTTGATAGTCAATTCAATCTCCAAACTGGTGCATTTCCAAGCATTAATGGGTGGAATCCGCGCATGCGCGGGTGCAGAATTCAGCAAATTGGGCCGGTCCGGCTGAAGAACCCGCCACAATCAAGTCAGAAACCCGCCTTCAACCCAGAAGCTCCAAGGCAGTGGCCGTCACGGCTTCTGCCGTAATGCCGAAATGATCATACAGGTGAGCGCCAGGGGCCGATGCTCCGAAGGTGTTCATCCCTACAAAACCGGACTTTTTCGCGGCGCCTCTTTCACCGGACAACCAGCGGTCCCAACCCAGTCTTGCGCCCGCCTCGATGCCCACACGCACAGCGCCTCGAGGCAACACCTTCTTGCGATAGGCCTCGGGCTGCCGCTCGAACAGCTCCCAGCAGGGCATGGACACGACCCTCGCTCCGATGCCGAGTTCAGCCAGCCGTTTCCGGGATTCCATGGCGACTGCCACTTCGGAACCCGACGCCAGCAAAACGACTCGGCGCGGTCCTCCGAAATCCGCAAGGACATAGGCGCCGTTTGCCGACCAGTTCTTGCGCCACCCAAACAGCCGCAAGGTTGGCAAACCTTGCCGGGTCAGGGCGATTACCGAAGGTGTCTCGGTGGATGTAACCGCCAGGTACCAACATTCCGCCGTTTCCACGGTGTCGCACGGACGGAACACGTTCAGGTTGGGTGTCGCCCTCAGCATTGCCAAGTGCTCAACAGGCTGATGGGTTGGCCCGTCCTCGCCCAATCCAATTGAATCGTGTGTCATGACGTAAGTGACCGGCAGGTGCATGAGCGCCGAAAGCCGCATGGAAGGCCTGGCGTAGTCGGCAAAGCACAGGAATGTGCCGCCATATGGACGAACTCCGCCATGCAGGGCCATTCCATTCATGGCTCCGGCCATGCCATGTTCTCGAATGCCGTAATAGATGTAGCGGCCACGTCGCGATTGCCTGGCAAATGCATTCAACTTCGCGGTCTTGGTGTTGTTTGATCCAGTTAGGTCTGCCGAACCGCCAACAAGCTCCGGCATGACGGGATTGATCTCCGAAAGCACCATTTGCGAGGACTTGCGCGTCGCCATGGTCGGCCTTTCTTCCATCACTCTGCGCTTGAACGAACTGATCCTTGGCCGCAGAGACTTGGGCGGCGTGCCCGATTGCAGGCGATCGAAGCGCGCTCTAGTGGCCTTTGGCAGTGCCTTGTAGGCATCAACCCACCGGTCGTAGTCCTCGCGACCTCGTTCTCCAAACTGTTGCCACCGGTTTCTGATTGCCGGGGGAATCTCGAACGGAGGATGCTTCCATGCCAGCCGTTCCCGCGCCCTGGCAATTTCGTCCACGCCCAGGGGCGAGCCATGCGCGGCTGCCGAACCTTCCTTGTTGGGAGATCCATAGCCAATCTTTGTTCGGAAGGCGATCATCGAAGGCTTGCGTGTCCTTCTGGACCTTGCGATCGTCCTGCTGATTTGTTCGGGGTCATGGCCATCGCACTCGAAGACCGACCAGCCTGCCGCCTCGAACCGCGTCAGTTGATTGGTGCTGTCGCTTAGAGACAAATCTCCGTCAATTGTGATTCGATTGTCGTCCCAGAGCACAATCAGGCGCGACAGACGAAGATGTCCGGCCAGCCCAATTGCTTCGTGGCTTATGCCTTCCATGAGGCAGCCGTCTCCCGCCAGCACATAGGTCGCATGGCTTACCAACCTGCGACCGAACACCGCTCGCAAGTGTTCCTCTGCGATCGCCATGCCGACGGCGTTGGCAAGGCCTTGCCCCAGCGGACCGGTTGTGGTTTCGATTCCGGCTCCTGCCTCGCATTCGGGATGGCCGGCAGTCGTCGACCCAAGCTGCCGGAAGTTCTTCAACTGCGACACCGGAAAGTCCCGGTAGCCACACAGGTGAAGAATCGAATAAAGCAGCATCGACCCATGCCCGGCAGAAAGGACGAATCGGTCCCGGTCCGGCCATTCAGGATCTTCAACATTGAACTTCAGAAACTTTCCAAACAGGACGGTTGCCACGTCCGCCATGCCCATGGGCATGCCGGGATGCCCGGAATTGGCGTTTTGGACTGCATCCATGGACAATGCGCGAATGGCGTTTGCACAGTCATCGTGCTGTGGATAACGCTTCTCAGGTTCAGTATTCTGCAACGAGCGAAAGTCCCATGATGTTGATATTCTATGCGAACGATTCTACGGTGATCGACTAAGCCGTCGGATTTTCTAGTGAAGTTGGCAAGACAATTCAACGACTGCATCAGGGGCGCAATGGAGCATCCCGTTGTCTAGCGCACCCAGCCATCTCTGAAACCGCATTCTGCCCATGTCCGATAGCGAATCGACAGATCCCCGCATAAGCGAACTGATCAAGCGATGCAATTTGGCACTTGCGGAGATCAGGCGCCAAATGGATGAAGTGCGAACCCGCGGCAAAAGTCAGGATCAGGCATTTGCAGTCTCGATTGCCGAAAGGGATCAAAGAATTAGGGAACTTGAGGACGTTGTCTCGTCGCTTGAGGAATCGCGGGATCTCGAAAATGCCGAACCGGCAAAGTCGGAATTCGGAGATTCGGAATCGGGAACTGGCGCGTTGGACGCCGAGGCAATTGAGGCTTCGCAACCCTATCTCGAACTCGTGCAAGAGCGCGACAGTCTCGCCTCGCAGGTGGCCGAGCTGGAATCCGCAAGATTGAGGGACAAGGCCGAAGTTGCGGCCTTGATCGAGTCGATCACGTCAATTCTCGAGGCAAAGCCCGATGCATAGATTCTCAATCAACCTGGGGACGCGGATCCTCTCCCTGGCCTGCAGCGAAGAGGAGGCGGCGGTTGCCGCCGCTGCCGCAAGGCTGCTCGAGGAGAAGATCAGATTGTTCGGTGATCAGGACGTTGACCGATCGCTTGTGGAAACGCTGGCGCTGGCGGGACTCAACCTGGCAAGCGAATCTCCACGGCTCAAGGATGCCGACGGGAAGTCAGCCGCCGATCGTGAGGCCGATGAAGAGGTGGTGCAGCTCCTGCAAGCGCTTGCGGAAGAGCTGGAGAGCGCCGCTGCCGATCTGGCAACCGTTGTCCAAGCCGGAGATCGCCAATCGGAGGGGATGCCGAAGCGTGATCAGGAATTGTGATCCCGAATGCGATTGGCAGCCTCTGAATTGAAACGGATGCCGTTCTCGCTGAACAGCTGGTCCAGTTCACCGGACAGCACCATTTCCGACACGATGTCGCAGCCACCGACAAACTCGCCCTTGACGTAAAGCTGGGGGATGGTCGGCCAGTCGGAAAACACCTTGATGCCTTCCCTCATTTCGGGATCGGCAAGAACGTTGATGTCCTTGTACTCGATTTCCAGATAGGTGAGAACCGCCGCTACCCTGGACGAGAACCCGCATTGCGGCTGATGACGCGAGCCCTTCATGAACAACACGACGCTGTTGTCGGTGACTGCTTGACTTATTTCGTCATGAATTGAGTTGGCCATGGATCACTCCGGAATTCTGGTGGTTAGTGCGAGGGCATGCAGTTCGCCGCTGGGCCCGTCCATCTTTCCCTTCAGGGCGGCGTACACGGCACGCTGCTGTTGCACGCGGTTCTTGCCGCGAAAGGATTCGTCAACGACTTCCGCGGCATAGTGGTTGCCGTCGCCGGCCAGGTCCCTCACCGATATGCTCCCATTTGGGAAGGCGCTGCGAAGCAGGTCCTCAAGTTCGTTCTGTGCAATTGGCATGAAAGGCAATCTCCTGCAGTATCTTCAATCTAGTGTTTGGGGCGGCACGCTTCAATGTTACAGATGTGATTCACTCGAACAATGGCACATCAACTGCTGTGGTTGCGACCCAATTGCGACTCGAGTCCGGCAGCGACTGGATCGATGCATTCAAGTCCAAGGATTGCAAACGGGGACTTCACCGACCGTTTTCCCGCCACCCATTGTCCGGAATCAATGCGGCATGCGGACATTCATGCCAATTCCCGCATTCCGAATTAACGCAGCCTGGAAGGAATCGCTGCTTGGACACGGAAAAAGTCAGTCAACTTGGCTTCAACAAGGCGTGCCATTCAACACCGTTCTACAGCTTGCGTCAGGCAAGGCGTGGTGGAAGCTGCAAATCGTGTTTTGGTCTATCAGCGGATGAAGCGCTCGCAGATGCATTGGGGCACGGCCTGCGGGCAGTCGGCCATTGCACTCCAGGCTGCTTTCAAGTCAGGCCGGTTCAGTGCTGCGTGGGAGCTGTCGACGCAGTCGCTTCGTCGGCCGGTTGGCAAACCAATTCGTCCCTGCGAGCCGCAGGCCGCATGAACCTGAGCTGAAGCAAGCTTGGCAGGAGATGAATCACCATCCCCTTTAGTGGCCAACAGCCCTGCCGCCGCCCTACCGTGCGCCAAGACCGATCATGTACCTCCGAAAACTTGGAATCGGACAGTGCACGCTTTTGTCAGGCAGTCTTTGCAGTGCCCCACGGTGCACCAAGTGCTCGAAGAAATCCTCAACGTCCATTCCCTTGGGCAACTCCCAGCCGT
>MKWU01007516.1_pt1 | contig 10369 bp, 10 predicted proteins | sample 809101 | NCBI WGS metagenome assembly MKWU01 (sample SAMN05860141, study PRJNA318959) | sponge metagenome | host: Aplysina aerophoba | place: Slovenia: Piran, Adriatic Sea, Gulf of Piran | collected 2013-05-07
CAAGCGAATGATTATGAGGAACAACTGATGGAATACTACAGTCCGACGGACCTCAACGAGGCCTACGCCTTGCTGGATAAATACGGCGAGGACGCCATTCCCATCGCCGGGAGTACATTTTACATGGGCCACCGGGAAGAACTGTTCGATGAGGTGGAAGCGGTGATCAACATCAAGCAACTGGGCTTGAGTTATATCAGGCAGGACGGTGATGGCCTGCATATCGGCGCCACGACCACGTTGAATGAGATATTTGCCCATGGTCTTACCCGCAAGGGTCCGTTCGGCATCCTGGCAACAACCGTACAGGAGTTGAATATCAATGAAGTGAGAAACATGGCGACCATCGGCGGCGAGGTATGCATCGCCGGCGAGGTGGACATGCCGACAACCCTGCTGGCCTATGATGCCGATATCGTCATCGGCGGCAGCAAGGGAGTACGCCGGATGTCCATGGCTGATTTCCATATCGGCTACCTGAACAATGCCCTGGAACCGGGCGAGATGGTGCTTGAAGTCCAGCTTCCGCAGCCGCCCGCAAACACCGGCGGGGGATTTGCAAAGTTCGAAAGAACTGCGGCAGACCTGCCCATCGTCAACGTGGCGACCCGGATATCGCTGGATGACGCCGGGGTCTGTACGGACGCAAGAGTGGTTGCCGGAGCGGCCACCCTGTCCGGCATACCCGAACGCTCCGGCGCAGCGGAAGCCGCGCTGCTCAACCAGGTGATTGACGCTGCGCTGATTGAAGCTGCCGCTGCTGCGTCCGCTGATGTAGCGTGTATCAATGATTTTCGCGTGTCTGCGGAAATCCGTAGTCTCTGGGTGAAGTGCGGCATCGAAGACGCGTTAAAACGGGCTTTTGCAGCAGCCCGGCAGGGAGAACAGTCGTGAATGCGATCAATTTGAAGATAAACAAAGAGCACTATGATGTGCTGGTAAAACCGCACTGGTCCCTGGCCTACGTCATCAGGGAAAAGGTAGGGTTAACCGGGACAAAAACCGGTTGCGAGATGGGTACCTGCGGTTCATGCACCCTGCTGCTGGACGGCAAACCGGTCTTTTCCTGCCTGAGGATGGCCATTGACGCACAGGGTTGCGACATACGCACCATCGAAGGAGTGGAAGAGGAAAATAATGGCGAACTGCACCCCCTGCAGGAAGCCTTTGTCCAGGACCACGGTATGCAATGCGGGTTCTGCACGCCCGGAATGATTATCGCAGCCAAGCACCTGCTGGAGCACAACCCGGACCCCACCGAACAGGAGGTGCGCGAAGCCATAGGCGGGCATTTGTGCCGTTGCGGCACCTATATCAGGATTGTGCGTTCCATATTGAACGCTGCTGCAGTGATGCGTGCCGGCAGTTGAAAAAGACGGCCAAGGTTTGAAATATCACAATTAGAGACAGGGGTAGTAAAAGATGACAACTGAAACGTCCGTGATCGGCAAAAGTTTACCCATGCTGGATGCTTACGAAAAAGTAACCGGCAAGTTGAAATACGCCGGTGACATGCCGGCGCACCATCGCATGCACTATGCCAAGGTGCTGCGCAGTCCTTATGCACATGCGCGGGTCGTCTCGATCGATACCTCTGCAGCAGAGGCGTTGCCGGGGGTCAGTGCGGTGATCACCCACCAGGACGATATTACCGGCAAACAAAAGACCTGCGGCACGCCCTGGGTGGATCCCAGTTTCAATTTTCGCGGCCCCATGATTTCAGAGGAGGTCTGTTTTGTCGGTGACGAGGTTGCAGCCGTATCGGCAGTGGACGAAGACGTCGCCAGGGAAGCCCTGAAATTAATCGAGGTGGAGTACGAGGAACTGCCGGCGGTGTTCGACCTGGAAGAAGCCATGCGCGCAGACGCGCCGCAGGTCCGTCCCTGGGGCCCCAATACCCTGCCGCCGTCGTTATTCGAGTGGGGCGACATCGAGCAGGGTTTTGCCGAGGCGGACATGATCCTCGAAAACCGGGTAACCATGGGCAACCAGCAGCATGCGCCGCTGGACCGGAATGCCTGTATTGCCAGCTGGGAGGGAGACAGGCTCTCTGTCTGGACTTCAACCCAGGCGCTGTTCTGGATGCGGGATGCACTGACTGACTTCTTTGACCTGTCTCCCAGCAAGGTGCGGGTGTACAGCACGCCCACCGGCGGTTCTTTCGGACTCTGGTGGGGGAACAACTTCATGTTCCTGGCTGCCGCACTGGCGCGCAAGTCGAAACGCCCGGTACGCCTGGTATTGACGCGGGACGAGGTGCAGACGACCGTGAAGCGGCGCGAACGGCCGCTTATCGACGTGAAGATAGGGCTGACCAAAGACGGCCGGATGACCGCCCAGTCATTTCGCCATATCCTGGATAACGGCGCTTACGGCAACAAGTTCGACCCCTACCAGTCCGTCGCGGATATCTATACTACCGAACATGGCCGGGTGGAGTTTATCGGCGTGGCGACCAACCTGGTGACGGCCGGGTGCATGCGCGGGGTCGGAGACCTGACCCTGGCCTACGCCATTGAACAGACTGTGGACATGGCCGCGGAAAAGCTCGATATGGACCCGGTCGAGTTTCACCTGATGAACCACTGGAAGACCGGCGATATCTGCCATACTTCCCAGGAGGTGGTATTCGCCAAACTGTTGTTCAACAAAAACCCGCAGGTCGAACTGACCAGTTCCGGACTGGCCGAATGTATTACCCGGGGCGCCGATGCCATTGACTGGAGCAACAAGTGGAAGGGCTGGGGCAAGCCGTCTTCGGTGGAAGGGCACAAGGTGCGCGGTATCGGCATGGGCATATCAACCCACATCAGCGGTCTGGCCTTTTTCGGATTTAACGGCATCACCGTCAAGGTCAACCCGGACGGCACCATGGCGTTGACCACGGGTATCGGCCGTATGGGACAGGCCGGCGACACCACCCAGGCCATGGTCTGCGCCGAGGTCATGGGGGTGGAACTGGAAGACATTAACGTTATCGACGGCGACTCCGAGGTGTGTGGACATACCATGGTCACCTTCGGCAGCAACGGGATGCACATGGTTGCCCGCGCCACCAAGGCCGCTGCCGAGCATGCGAGGGAACAATTGCTTGAATACGCGGCTAAACACCTTGAGGCCAATGCGGCGGACCTGGATATCAAGGACCGCAGGGTCTTCGTCAAAGGCAGCGAGGAGCGCGGCGTTACCCTCAAGGAACTGATGAGCACGCCTATCTATGAATACCTGGCGCCGCCGGAAGTGATAGGCAGCGCTTCGAAGGGGGTAGAGTTCGAGAAGGCGGGCAAAATGATGATGGCGGATTTCGCCGAGGTCGAGATCGATACCCGCACCGCGCAAATGAAGCTGCTTAAGTTTGTCGCGGTGCATGACAGCGGCACCATCGTCAACCCGGCGGTATGCGAGAACCAGGTCGCCGGCGGCTACTACCAGTCAATGGGCTTCTCCACCACCGAACACCTGGTATTCGATGATGAGACGGGCGCCATCCTCAACCCGAATTTCATGGATTACAAACTGATGGGGCCCCTGGACATGCCCGATCCGGAGATCATGTTCGAAGAAGTATACGATGAACACGGCCCGTTCGGGGCAAAGGGAATCGGCGAAGGCGTTACCTGCGCGGTGCCGATTGCAATATCGAATGCCGTGTACAACGCCATCGGGGCGCGCATTGACCCACCCATCACACCGGACAAGATACTGCAGGCTCTGAAGCCTAAAACATGAGACAAGATATAGACGCTGCTGTAGAACAACTGAAACGGGACATACTCCAGGGACGCTTTGTCCCCGGACAGCGCCTCGTCGAAGTGGACATGATGTCCCACCTGGATATAACCCGGGGCAGGGTGCGTGACGTATTTAAACGCCTGCAGGCTGAAGGGATCGTGCAACTGGACAAGAACCGGGGCGCTTCGGTGAGGAAAGTTTCGCGTGAGGAGGTATACAACATTTTCGAGGTGCTGGAAGAGGTTTCCATCCTGATCATCAGGAAGGTGGGCAGCCGAAGTGAGGATGAGGAGATGCGCCGGCACCTGGGGGAGTCTCTTGCTGCTGCCCGGAAATTCCATGACCGGTCGGTCAACATCGTCAGGGTGCTCGACTACATGGACGAGAATGCCCGGTTCTGGGGGGACCTGGCTGACCTGGCCGGCAACCCGGTGCTGTCGGACATCAGGATACGCCTGCAGGCGCCGTTGTTCAGGCTGGCGATGGAAGGGTTGACGGTCAGCGGCAACCATGAGCAATGGATCGCCAGGCATGAAGAGATTATTTCCGCCCTGCTCGACAGCAATACCACACAGGCGACGCGTCATGCGAGGACATCCATGCACGATGTGTGGAAGGCCATCCTGGAGTTGCCGGACAGCGCGTTTGCCTGAGAACCATTCGGTCGGCGCCCGGTAGTTGCCGCGAATTCAGATGGCGTTTGTATAATTATAGATACTGAGCGCCAGAACACAGACGATCAGCATGGTAAACGCATAGCCCAGGTTCCAGCGCATTATCGAAAAGGAAGATATCCCGAACCGGCCCTGCAGGGTCAGGTTAACCCCGGAAAACGGGGAGGCGACAATGCTGTTCCCCCACATCATCATCATTGCCACGCCCAGCAGGTTGACGTTGTAAGAGGTATTGATAAGCAGGCTTCCCACGACTGAAATCGTGATGATTGGGTGCACGCCGACCAGTGAAAACAGCATCGCTGCCAGGATAAAACCGCCGGCGACCAGCGGTGATACGTCCGCTATGCCAAGAGAGGTGTCGCTGCTGAGCAACAGGGTGGATATGCCGGTGGACATGACCCCTGCGGCCAGGAACAGCATCAGTTCGCGATATATACTCGGCAGGCCGGTAGCAATGTGCCCCCCAATTTGCCGGATTGCGGTGGACGGGTTGCGGATAACAAGCACCACCAAGGCGAGCAGGAAGGAAAGGATCGTTATCAGGGTAAGCACGGGAAAAGCCGGAAACAGTTTATTTAACACGATAACTGCTATCGACAGCAGCAAAGGAATAAACAACGCCTCGAAGCGAAGGGGATAGCCGCAGGTATCGTGGCTTTCCTCATCTCGCGCCAGTTGCCAGGTAGTAATCAGCAAACCCGCCAAGGCAACAGGAATACCCGCCAGCACCAGGGTGATGAAGTCGGAACCGGGTGCGTAGACCAGGGCGGTGGCGATGGAGACATAGAACGGCGACCAGTAACAGCCGCTACAGAATGATCGGGAAAACAGGATTACCTGCAAGCGGTTGATCTTTGCCGCCTGTTCCATGCGGTTGCCGAATATCATGATCGCTGACAGGTTGATTACCGATGCGAACAGGTGCAACCCCCAGGCAGTTTTTACCAGGGCTTTTATTCCCCTGGGGATTGAATCTGTTTCCTGGTCACCCGGTCCTGTTATCAGGCGCAGGAAAGTTACCGAGGCGATCAGGGCGACCACGTGGATATTCGCCGAAATTGCCCTGGTCAGATCCAGGGAATTGCCGTTCAGTATCACCCAGGCTATGCAACCCGACCCGACAGCCAGCATCCCGGAAATCTGGTACACCATGGTCCGGGGCAACTGGTGAAACAACATTACAGCCGCCAGCCAGCCGGCAAGACCGGGCCAGAGTGGAGAGATCAGGGAAGAGGACGCTGACACGACTGCCAGCACTGCCATGGTAAACAGGAGAGTGCCCGGCAGTTTAGCCTGCATATTTCACCAGTCTACGCCCTGCACTTGTCTTTAGGTGGTATAAGTTCAGTCCACTTCAAGCAGAAAATCGGTAACCAGTTTATTGAAACGCTGATTATGCTCAATCTGGGTCCAGTGGCCGCAGTTGCCGAATATGTGCAGTTGCGAGTTTTTGATGCATTTGAACAACTGTTCCGAGCAGGACACCGGGATGATGCGGTCATCCCGGCCGTGGACGATCAGGGTCTCATGTGCGATGTTGCTGACGTCGGCTTCGCTGCTGCAGATTTTCCTGATGCCGTCCTGGCGCGGCGCCGGAAACATGGCCGCGTAAGACTCCTGTACTCCCGGCCGGAGACTGGCTTCATACCTGAGTTGGGCCAGTTCATCAGTGACCAGTTCACGGTTGTAGGCAAACAGGTCCAGCAATCTGCGCATATTGTCCAGGGAGGGGGTATAACCCCAGGTCAGGTCCAGACCTTCCGTCAACTCGAATTCAAGTCCGACGCTGCCCATCAGCACCAGGCGCGAGACCCGTTCGGGCGCATGAACCGCCAGCGCCACCGCCAGCGATCCGCCAAAGGAATTGCCGACCACGTGGGCCTGTTCGATCTCCATGGCGTCCAGGAAATCCAGCGCGTGCCTGAGCCAGGTTTCCATCTTGTAACGGATATCGTCAGGCCGTTCGGTAAACCCGAAACCGACGATATCAGGTGCGATCACGCGAAAATTGTCCGCCAGGTGGGGAATGACCAGGCGCCAGTTCGCCCAGGCGCTGACGCCGGGACCTGATCCGTGCAGGAGCAGCACGGGAGCGCCTTGACCCTGGTCATGGTAGTTGGTAACGATCCCGCCGGAATTGATTGATAAGCCGATTTCAGGAGAGGTAGTCATCTCGGTGTCCTTGTTATGGGTTTTTTTTGTCGATTATTATATAAAGAATCGATATTCTATCAGTATTGTTTCCATGTTGGGGAACGCAAACAATCCTGAGGCCGACAGCGATGAACAGCACAGACAAGAAACATTTTGTCCTGGTACACGGCGCCTGGCACGGCGCCTGGTGCTGGGAGAAGGTAACGCCGCTGATTAGCGAGGCAGGGCACGAAGCCCATGTGCTTGACCTGCCGGGACTGGGCAATGATCCCACGCCGATTGCCGATATTACCCTGGATTCCTACGTGAACGCCGTCAGGGATTTAATCCTGACGATAGATGATAATGTGATACTGGTGGGCCACAGCATGGGCGGATTGGTCATCACCCAGACTGCGGAACTGCTTCCCGACAGGATACGCGCCCTGGGTTACCTGGCTGCCTTCTCTCCTGCGGACGGTGAATCCCTGTTCCAGCATGCCATGGCCGATACTGAATCCCACGTCACGCGGTTCAACCAGGTAAACGAGGCAGAGGGGTATTTCACCATTCCGCCCGACAGGCTGCCGGACTGTTTCTACGGCTTGTGCAGCGAGGAAGACACCCGTAATGCTATCGCGCGGTTGCGCCCGCAACCGTTGGCCCCGTTACTGCAGACCGTCAGCATCACCCCGGAAAATTACGGCCGGGTGCGCCGTTGCTATATCGAATGCACCAAGGACCAGGCCCTGACCTGGCCCATGCAGCAGCAGATGCAGGAAAAGGCCAGGCTGGATGCGTTGCTCACGCTGGAAACGGACCACTCGCCGTTTTATGCCTGCCCTGAAGACCTGGTTGATTGTTTCATGAGGCTGTAAGCATGCAGGTTTTACTCATTCTCTGGGAACCCAATGACAAATGGTCAGCCCTGTCGCGTGATGAACAGGCCGGCTACCTGCGTTCCCTGGACGGCGCCATCAACGAGGCACGCAGTCACGGAGTGATGACGCTGGGCTGGAGCAGGGTGGACCGGACATTGAACAAGGCGCCGAAAGAGGGTTACGTCGGTGTGTTCGCGATGAATTCGGCACAGGACATTCACGAACTAGACAGGAACATTCAACAATCACTTTGGTATGATTACTTTGATTCGGTCAATATCAGTATCAGCCTGGAAGGCGAGACCGAGCCCGAGCCACACCGGGTTTATGCAAAGCTGCTGGGCATGGAGATTTGACGATTTATCGATATTATTTAAAAGAATCGATATTTTAATCGCCCGGAGGGATGACAAACGATAAAATATGGCTATGATGAAGACGCAAAAACGATTTGTGCGCATCACCAGCAGAGACAGGCCCGGTCTGGTCGAGTTTAATTTTTCCATCGGCGACCCGTCTCTCTACCTGGAAATGATTTTGCCGGTAAATGCTTTTGATGAATTCTGCCGGTCGAACCAGGTAACGTATCTCACGGATGAGCAGGCGGAAGCGGTAGCAAGGCAACAGGAAAAATGGCGCAATGGTGAAACTGGTAATATGTGTGTTTGACGAACTGTAACGGGAAAGACCCGGGGCTGATCAGATGTCCATCGATATTAAAACGACAAAAATAGAACCCAGAAGGGTCACCTTCGACAATGTTGCCGAAAAACTGGGCGAGGGCAAGATACCCAGCCGTTACCAGGAAGTGATGATTGGCGTGCAACAGGAAGAAGTGTTCCATTACCGCCCTACCTGGGACCCTGAGCATGAGATATTCGATGCGGACCGCACAGCCATTAACATGCAGGATTTCGACGACCTGGTTGACCCGCGCCAGTATTATTACGGCACCTACGTCATCCAGCGGTCGAAACAGCAGGAGGCTCTTGAGAAAAATTTCTCGGTGGTTGAAAAAAGGGGGCTGCTGACCGCCCTTGATGCCGGTCTTACCGAGCGGATCACAAAAATCATCGTCCCTTTCCGCCATGCGGAGTGGGGCGCCAACACCAATAACCTGTTCATCGCAGCCTACGGTTTCGGCACACCCATGCCCATCGCTGCGGATTTTCAGGGTATGGACAGGCTCGGCAACGCCCAGTACATCACGCGTATCGGCCTGATATTGTCAAACAACGACCCGGAGATACTCGATCAGGCCAAAGCGGAATGGCTGGATGAGCCGATGTGGCAACCGTTACGTAAAATGCTGGAGGACAGCTTCGTGCTCAAGGACTGGTTTGAACTGCACCTGCTGCAGAATTTCCTCCTTGACGGCATACTGCACCCGTTATTGTTCCAGCACCTTGAAGGAGAGGTTGTGAATAACGGCGGAGCGGCGTTTGCCATGGTCACTGAATTCTTTGTGGACTGGTATGGAGAAGCAACCCGCTGGACAGACCACACACTTAAAACAGCGGCTGGTGAATCCGCAGAGAACAAGGCCTTGCTGACTGAATGGAGGGACAAATGGTTGCCGGAAGTCAAGAACGCCGCGGCACCGTTGGCGGAATACATCTTTGCGGACCGCAGCGCAGAGGTGATGAAGCAGATCGCCGACAAGCTTGACACCAGGTCGGGAAAAATCGGTTTGGAGTGAGATGATGGCCGAAAACGTATTTATCGCATTGCAGAACAACCCGGACGCCCGGCCGATTATAGAGGCCATCGTTGATGATAATCCTGCCGCGGTGGTGAATGATTCCCCGGGAATGGTAAAAATAGATTGCCCGAAACGGCTGGTAATAAGACGCCGGACCGTGGAAGAAAAAATCGGTGGGGAATTCAACCTGCAGGATATCCACCTGACGTTGATTTCCCTGGCGGGAAATATCGAAGAAGATGACGATGAATTCGTTTTGCATTGGAACATTTAATTCCCCAACAAGGGGACGGATTTGAATCCGTCCCCAGTGAATAAGAGGCACATGCTATGGCAGACAAACCCAGACGTCTCAACCTGAACCAGAAATACCAGCTCATGACGCGCGGGCTGGACTGGGAGACCACCTACCAGTCAATGGATGACGTATTCCCCTATGACAAGTACGAGGGTATCAAGATCAAGGACTGGGACAAGTGGCAGGACCCGTTCCGCCTGACCATGGACGCCTACTGGAAATACCAGGCTGAAAAGGAAAGAAAGCTCTACGCCATCCTGGACAGCTTCGCCCAGAATAACAGCCAATTGAATATTTCCGATGCGCGCTACATGAACGCCGTCAAGATCTGGATGCAGGGCGTCACGCCGCTGGAGTACGCCGCGTTCCGGGGTTACGCCATGCTGGGCCGCGGTTTTCGCGGCGCCGGCGCCCGGGTTGCCTGCCAGTTCCAGTCCATCGACGAAATGCGCCACTACCAGACGCAGATGCATGCGTTCAGCCATTACAACAAATTTTTCAACGGGTTCCGGCAATATTCAAGAATACGGGACCGGGCCTGGTACCTGTCCATTCCCAAGAGCTACTTTGAGGATGCCGTTACTGCCGGACCATTTGAATTGATCACCGCCATATCGTTCTCCTTTGAGTACGTATTGACCAACCTGTTGTTCATGCCGTTCGTGTCCGGCGCAGCCTATAACGGCGACATGGCGACCACCACCTTCGGCTTCTCGGCACAATCCGATGAATCACGCCACATGACGCTGGGTCTCGAGGTCATCAAGTTCATGCTGGAGCAGCACGAAGACAACCTGCCCATTGTCCAGAGATGGCTGGACAAGTGGTTCTGGCGCGGCTACCGCCTGCTTGGCCTGGTCGGCACCATGATGGATTACATGCTGCCCAAGAAAGTGATGTCCTGGCGCCAGGCCTGGGAGATATACTGGGAGGAAAGCGGGATGGC
>MKWU01007518.1_pt1 | contig 10367 bp, 8 predicted proteins | sample 809101 | NCBI WGS metagenome assembly MKWU01 (sample SAMN05860141, study PRJNA318959) | sponge metagenome | host: Aplysina aerophoba | place: Slovenia: Piran, Adriatic Sea, Gulf of Piran | collected 2013-05-07
CCGAAAACACCCGCATATTGTTCCGAGATATTCCCGATCGCCGTCAATTCAATTCGCAACTTTTCTTTGCTACTGGGAAGAAATAGCTAGGCAAACAACAGCGTCAGTTGCCTTGATCTCAATCCCTGCTCAATTGTGTCCATGCCAATCGAGGCTCCCTCTCCAGTGTCAGGATGCGCATCCGCATGATGGGAGACTTTGGCATTGCACAACAAGCCTCTCTCTCAAGCGATTGATCGGAGTCGAGTGCAATGCACGATGTGACGGAGCAGAGGTCAGACAGGTGCCAGTTCTGTCGGCGTTCGCAGCGGAACGTGTGTTTCGAACTTCGAGAGGCATGAAGACTACAAATCCAACGTCGTCGATATCGTTGTGAAGTGCCTGTTTCTGTGGTTCGCCGAACGCCACGGCCATGTGTGACTCGAACACCTCGACCGCGGCCGGATCCACCTCGGCAAGGGAAAGCGGATGCTGGTGCGGGGAGGCAAGCTCGACCCGAAATGTCAGATCACCGTTCCGAAGGACCTCGACGCCAGTGGATGAGCGATGCCGGAGTCCCATCGGGAGTTCCTGCGGTCCATCGCGGGCGGAACACCGAATTGGTCCCGGCTCGAGTTGCTCAATGTCAGCGGCCTTCCCGCAGTCGAGTGAAGGATGAGGAAGCTCGCACAATTCGACGAAGGGGAACGGTCGGCGATGCTCAAGAGCCTCGAGGCAGAAGTGACGGACAGGATCGAGCGGGCCTCCATGGCGACATCCGCGGCATTCGGGGGATAGTGGCAATGGACACTCCCGAGCTGCAGGAACTCGTGCATGCGCCAAGGGAACGCCTGCTGCCTGAATGACGCTGCGTTCCAATGGATTGTGCTCACAGCCGGCTTCAATGGATTCCTTCGCTTCCATGGCGCACCCTGGCTCAATGGCATTTGGCACATTGAAGCTACACCACGAACAGTGTGGCGTGCCATTGGTATACACACAACAAACTGGATCTGGAATATTTGGGAAGCAGCGGAAAGATCGCAAGGCTTGAATGAACCAATCCAGACTTCGATGATCAGAAAATCTCTGTTGTCGGGCCTTTGTGTCAATCACAACGGAAGGCGCTTTGCCTGAGGTCGAATTCGCCTTCCTGCAACCCAGTTTGTTGCCCTTCCACGCCGCCGAAGGTCGTGCATGGCCCGCTGCGGTCCGGTCCACTTCGAGTCTACCACCTGGTTGGGGGGATTGGCCGCTTTCCAGCCGGCCTCGCCCAACAATGGCAGCAATTGTTGCTGGAAACGAACCGGACTTCGAAGGTATAGGTGTTGTGGTTGGTCCCTGATCGGATGCTCGCATTCGACAGGCAACCACACAAATGTCCGAATCCAAGAGACCCGCATCATGCGCGCCGCTTCTGAGACCGCATGCCCGCGACGGCAAGCAACACTCCGCTCCTGACAAGGCAAAGTGTACGTCGAATCCAGAGATTTCCTTGTCAAGTGGCTGCGCGAACAGCTCGTTGGGCCTTCCACCGAAGAGGACCTGCTGTTCTCCCCGTTGGAAAGGTATCCGACAGGCGTCCTATACCCAGTCGAGGCCGACGGGACCGGTGTCGATCCAGTCTTGTCGACCCCTGATGTGGAGGTTGACGAAGCCGATGACGAGGCGCAAGCCGAACCTGTTCGACGACGGAGATTCGTTCCACCGTCCTCGGTGGGATTTTCCATTTTCGTGCATGGAGACATTTGCCTGTCGATCACGGCAACCGCCTCAATCTACGAGGTTGGTGACGAAAGGGGCGAACGCGGGCGGTTCAAACCAACTGCATACACGCGAAGAAAGCTGCCCGAGGCGGCTTGCATCTGGTCGAGCAGCTCTTCCAACCGCGAATTTCCCTCCACCATCTGGAATGGCCGTGCCCGCGTCGAAGTGCGAGCGCGCCCACACAAGGACGGTCTGATACTGACGGTCGCCCTGTGCAACCGACGCAAACCCGACCTGAGAGGCAAATCCCCAAGGACGAGGAACCGTGACCTTGTGGTCAATTCGCTGTTTGAGGCACGACTCGAATGCGAACTGGAGGCCGGTGAACTGTGGGAGTATCCGCGTGTCGACGCGAGTTTGCTGACCGACGAAGAGCAGGAACTTGAGCTTCAGTACATGGAACAACGCATTTATGCCGTTGGACACGGGGCAGCCGCAAACTGGGATGTGAGCACAGGGCACAGGGCGCGGGTTTGGTCGGAGTTCATGCCGGCGGTTGAAGTGCCCATTGTGACCGTCAGCACCGGCGGAGACGATGCAGCTCTCAGTCTGCAAAGCCTTGCTGCCTCTCCAAGGCTGGACGAATTGGAGCATTTCACCGACCGCTACGCAGATTGGGTTGAAGAACAGGGGCGCACTGCCGACAGGTTTCCCATTCCCCACCAAGTGAAAACCGCACGGCGCATCCACAACAGAATGCAGATCGTCCTCGACCGAATGCGCGAGGGCATCGAATTGCTTCGCACGGACCGGCTTGCGTCCGAGGCATTTCAGATCGCCAACCAGGCCATGCTGGATCAGTTGATCCAGGCAGACCGCGTCGAAGACAAGCGAATTGATCCGGAATCGTATCGCTGGCGGCCCTTTCAGCTGGCCTTTCTGCTGACGGCAATCAAGTCAACCATACAGGAGGACGACAAGTTTCGAGACGTTCTTGATTTGATCTGGTTTCCGACCGGAGGAGGCAAGACAGAGGCCTATCTGGGCCTGATCGCATTTCTGATCTCCTGGCGGCGGGCAAGGCATGCCGAAAGGGGCGGAGGAACGACCGTATTGATGCGTTACACCCTGCGCCTGCTGGCGCTGCAGCAATCCGAACGCGCCGCACGCCTGATTTGTGCCCTCGAGTTGATACGCCAAAGGCGACCCAAACAGTTGGGCGAGACTCCGATCACGGTCGGCATTTGGGTTGGCAAGGCAGTCTGTCCCAATCGCTGCGAGCAGGCCTGGGAAATCGTAGAACAGATAAGGGACGGGAGGCTGGATGCCCGCTTCGAGCTGGTTTTCAAACAGTGCCCTTGGTGCAGGACGGAATTCGACGCCAAAAATGGCTACGATGTCTCGCCCGGCACATTCCACTTTCTGTGCACGAACCATGATTGCGCGTTTGGCCAAGCCGCCGAGCCATTGCCGTGCAACGTCGTGGACGACGCATTGTACAGCCAACCTCCTACACTTCTGATTGGCACCATCGACAAGTTCGCGCGGCTTGCATGGGAGGAGAAGACGGGAGCCTTCTTTGGCGTGGATTTCGGCTTCCGCCCGCCTGAACTCATCATTCAAGACGAACTGCATCTCATAACCGGCCCTCTCGGTTCGGTTGCCGGGCTCTATGAGGCCGGAATTGACACTCTGCTCACCTGTTTGGGTGTCCGACCAAAATACGTTGCATCCACAGCAACCATCCGCAGGGCGCATGAACAGGTGAAACGACTGTATGCCCGCGAACTGGCCGTGTTCCCGCCCCCAGGAATCAATTGCAACGATTCATACTTCGCTCGTACCGATCCAAAGCGTCCAGGTCGTCTATATCTCGGATACCTAGCTCCAGCGCTTGATCAGCAGCATAGTCTCGGTCCACTGGCCGCCGTTCTGCTCTCGGCGCCCAAGGCGCTGTTTGAGAAGGACAAGGATCGAGAGGATCTCCTTGATGCCTGGTGGACGCAGGTGGTTTACCACTGCAGTCTCAAGAGCGTCGGGCACAGCCACAACACGTTCGTAACAGGCGTACGCGAATTTGGCCACCGGCTCTCTGTCGAGCAGGAGAGGGCTCGCCAGCAGGACGCTGCAAATGGAAATGGCGCAAGGGCCGAGAACGGCGCCGGGCTTTCGGATCGATTACAAAACGCACGGCTCGCACAGCTTACCAGCCGTGGAACAGCCAGCGGCAACGCCGAGACATTTCAGCGGCTGTCAATGCCGCAAGCGGAGGATGCCTGCCTTGACGCCGTTCTGGCGACCAACATGGTGTCGGTGGGCCTCGACGTCCCGCGCCTCGCCCTGATGATCGTCAACGGCCAGCCATTGACCACGGCCGAGTACATACAGGCGACCAGCCGTGTTGGCCGGGCCGAGGTTCCCGGTCTGATCGTGATCAACTTCTACCGGCACCAGGCTCGCAGCCTTTCACACTACGAAAACTTTCGCCCCTACCACGATGCCTTCTACCGTTTCGTCGAACCGAGCAGCGTCACTCCCCATACCTTCCAGGTGCGTACCCGAGCGCTTCACGCGGCATTGGTGATAGCAATTCGACACGCTTGCACGCATTTGAGGTTCAACAAGTCGGCTGGACGCTTCGATCCGGATTGCCAGAAGATCAAAGCCGTGATTGCGGAATTCAAGCGCCGCTGCGAAGGCGCGGCTTCGGGAAGGACACAGGCTCAGGAAACGGCTTCGCACATAGACAGCCTTGTTTGCGAGTGGCATGACGAAGCGGTTCGCTGCGAACACATACACAAGGAGCTCCTCTACATGACATATGGCGCCGACAGGAACGCCGACCGGCTGCTCCACTCGCATGGCGAGCCTCACCCCGGGCTTTGGCCAACCCTGAATTCAATGCGCAACGTTGAAGGCAGCGGACTGTTGAGAGTCGAGGACTGGCCGCCCGACCGACCGCCGCGTCATGGAGGCTGGAATTGACTTGATGGCCCAGAGTCGCTGACACCCAATGGCTGAAGAAGTCTCGGTTCGTCTCTCGCACCTGCTCAGCGTCTGCTCGGTGGGAGCAATTGTGCGCGGCAGCGAAAGCCTGATGGTCGTGCAGGACATCAGCACCTGGGACCTGTCAGGCGGCGATCCGCTTGATCGTGAAATCCAGCATGTGGCCCGCGTGCAAAAGGCGCTGGGCATCAGTCACGCTCTTTGCACGCCACCAATTGAATCCAAGCGAAACGGCAGATCTTCCGGATGGATTCCGGCGTTGAGGTTTCCAACCTGGATGAGCTGCGTGAAATGCGGCTATCTGCATTCGGCTCCCTGGCGAAGGCAACGGTTGAAGGAGGAGGAAGGATCGATCGGGGACCTTGTACGGTGCTCCCGCAAATCCGGGGAAGGCCATGTCTGCGGCGGCAAACTTGAGCAGACACCTTGGGTTCTCATACACGAGAAAGGCTATCTTGGCGACGCGCCATGGCACGACTTGGCTCATCGGGGCAGTCGTGATCCGCAAGTGCGGCAATGCAAACGCGACTGGTCTGTTCCCTACCTTTGGCTGAACGAACGCCCAGAAGGCCGTCAGCTATGCTGTTCAAGGTGCAAGGCGAAGGCAAACTTTTCCAGAATCGTCGGCACCAAGGTTTCGTTTCCATGCAACACCTGGCAACAGCCTTGGATACGCGAGGCTCCGGCAGATGTGTCCAGCCAGGCTTGGTTGGTGGAGATCAACGATGTGCGTGTGCACTCCCCTTCAACACGATCGGCACTGGTAATTCCGCCGGAGTCACGCATCCGCCAGGGAACGGTGACGGACCGACTCTACAGCAGCGCCACCAGCAGACAGAAGGTGCAGCGTGCAAAAACCGACTTGGCGCGCAGGTCTGCCTGCCGGCAAATTGCGATGCTCTCCCGAGGAAGTCATGGATGCCCTGGAGGAAATCGACCGTGGCTATCCAATGTACGGACAGGAGATTGTCGTCACCGATCTACTGGTCGACGAGTTCCAGGTGCTGTGCGAGGAGATCCCTGACCTCAGAGAGGACGAAGACTTCGTTACGGAACACCACACCAACGCATGGCGGGAGCTTGGACAGACCCTGGAAAGCGGCGCCTCCCGACGTGCGGCCAGCGCCGTGACCAACCTTGTAGCCGTCAATCGACTAAAGGAAATCATGGTGTTCACGGGATTCAGCCGCGCTGGAGGCGAGGTTACGCCTCCCGACATCTTCGGTCGGAGCAATTGGCTTCCAGCCCTGAAGCTGTACGGCGAAGGCATGTTCTTCACCCTTGACGAGGAGATGCTGGAGCGTTGGGAAAGCGTTCCTGCGATTCAAGACAGGGCCCAGGAGTTCTGCACTCGTCATTCAATGCGTCCTGCCTATGGCGGAATTGAGCTCGAAGTGTCGCCGCGTTTTCTGCTCTGCCACACACTGGCCCATCTTCTGATTCGCGAACTTGAAGCCTCGGCCGGCTACCCGGCCGCTTCGTTGAAGGAACGCATTTACTGTTCAACAGGAGATGAGCCCATGGCCGGGATCCTGATCTACGTGGCAGTTCCGGACGAGGAGGGATCGCTCGGTGGACTGATGGATCTGGCCAGACCGCGGCGCTTTCTGCGGCTTTGGACCAAGGTGTTTGAATCCGCTGCCTGGTGCTCGTTCGACCCGGTTTGTTGCGAACAGGAAGGACACGGACCGGACTTGCTGAACCGCGCGGCCTGTCACGCTTGCACCCTTGTGCCCGAGACCAGCTGCCAATATGGCAACGTTCTGCTTGATCGGGTTTTCGTCAACGGCGCCAAGCCGGACCTCCCGGCGTTTCTGGACTTTGCGGAACAATTGACCGCGCCCAGCAAGGCTTGAAGCTGTTTGGCATGCAGAGTCTGACACGGGAGCGGGAAGGAGCACGGACCGTCTCCCGGAAGTTTTGGAAGTTTGTCGTAGGAGGATCGGAAGTATGGCGAAGCGAAAGTTCGAGCTGCCAGGCATCCAGGACCTGAGCAAGGAGCAGGAAGCGGCGCGGGCTCTTCCCAAGGAAGGCCAGCACCTAATCATCGGCGGACCGGGAACCGGAAAGTCGGTGCTTGCGCTCATTCGTTCGAAGCGACTTCAACGGGAGGGCGATGACTACCTCTTTCTTGTCTACAACCATCTTCTCAACAATGCGAGCAAGCAACTGTTCGGTGGGGGTTTTGTTTCCAAGACCTGGACGAGCTGGTTCTGGAAGGCATTTCGTGAACACACGGGCCGGGCCGTTCCTCGGCTTCCTCCAAACTCAAACGGCTATATGGAAATCGACTGGGCCGGCGCCTTGGAGACAATTTACGCGTTGCCCGGAGGAGCAACGCAGGAAGGGCTGCCTTTCCTTGTGATTGACGAGGGCCAGGACATGCCACGGGAATTTTACGAGGCGCTTGTGAATCTTGGCTTTGATCGCTTCTTTGTCGTCGCCGACCAGAATCAGCAGATCACGGAGCGGAACAGCAGCAGGGAGGACATACGGACTCACTTGGCCATTGAGAGCAACGAGGTGATCGAACTCAAACGCAACTACCGAAACAACCTCAGCGTGGCGAAACTGGCACACGCGTTCTACACCGGCGACCCAGCGAGCCCGCCTCCCGAACTCCCTTCAACCTCAAGTGGAACCGTTCCGGTCCTCTATGCATACGACCAAGACAAACTGATGAACGTCGCTCAAGGCATCCTGTTGCTTGCTGACCGCGACCCGCGACAGCTGATAGGCGTCTTGACGCCAAGCAACCTGGTCAGGAAGGCTTACTTGAATGCTCTTTCCTCGACGACTGCCAAACTGGACATTCCGCGTGCGTCAATCAACACCTTTAGTTCGACACAACGTCCCAAAGTGGCCTTCGACGAGGGTGGCATCCTCGTCATCAATGCCCAGGCATGCAAGGGCCTTGAATTCGACACAGTCATCCTGGCTGACATCGACAGGCATTTCTTCAATCCCTCTGATCCGGACAAGACGAAACGACTCTTTTACGTCATGGTCGCCAGAGCGAGGGAACGAGTGTTCATGTTCAAGAAGCAAAGCGGGCGCAGCGAGATTGAGAAGATCCTGCCCACAGACTCCAGTATCTTGCGACGGGAGCAAGTGCGATGAACGCAATCGACGACAACGGTTCACCGCTCAAGTGCACACCCATTCAGGGGAACGCACCCAAAACGGGATTGTTGGTGACCAATCACCTAAATCTGATGTACATGCTCGCAACTGGTCTGATAATGCCGCCTGCCGGCTTTGCAGGCAAGTACTACCAGGACACACTGGAACACTTCGCCGGCTGGATTCCCTTGTTTGTCGGCAGGGTTTCCAAGGCAGCGATCGAACATTCCATCAGCGAGGCTGGACACCTCAAGCCGTGCATCGTCGAGATCAATCTGTCCCGAATGTCAGGCAGCATGATCGCGCTCGGCAGCAATGGACTTCAGGAAGGCTCCTTGCTGGAAGCGGCTGGCGAGTCCGACCGAGTTCTCCTGTTTCCCGCACCCCTGCCCACATCAAGCATCAAGTCGATTGTCTTTCGCTCTCCTGACGACAAAGTGGAAGTGGAAGCGGCTGCCAAGGACTTTGGCAACGTCCCGCTTGACGAGTTCAAGCGTGGAACGAGGAAGAAGGCTTTGTTCACCAAGGCTTCTGACATTCCCTGGCCGCTGGCAAATGGGCCCGAAGAGCGACACGCACCATTGCACATTCCATTCGCAGCAGGAGGGATTATGGCGATGCTGCTGCTCTTCGGCAATTTGGGCGGACTGTCCATTCTCGCATCGCGGATAGCCTTTGATCCTGACGACAACGCACTTCCAATCCAAGGCATTCACCCGATTTTGTCCGGACTTCAATCCTGGGTTCGTGACGGACGGGTTGCACCCGAGTCCTCGTCGCGGCCGAACGATCCAATCGAACTGCGCGATGTCTCCCAAGCCGAACTGCTGTGGAAGGCCATCGAGAGGCTGGTCGCATCACGGAAACTCGGCAACACCGGTCGGGCAAGGAATCTGATGATTGAGCATCTCAGTGATTCCATTCCTGATCTCGACGGTCGGTTGAAGACTGGGGTCACAAATGTCCGGAGCACTCTTGAGTCCCTCATGGGCCTGTTCGGAGCATCAACCAACGAGTTGCTTGATCGCCACGAAACACCCTTGGCTCGCGCACTTACCCTCTTCTTTCTGCGAGAGGACTGCTCCGATCTCTTCGGCTTTGAAAGCGACCGCCTGAACGAGCTTGACTGGCTGGCGGCAGCAATCCTGTTCGGCGCTCGAGACGGATGGATTGGGCTCCCACTTTCGCTCCGGGGCAACCGCGGACTCTCCGATGCGGTTGCCTGTCGCATGGCCCAACTTTCGCATCGGATTGCCGGTACCGATCTGAGTTTTGGCGAAATGCCGCCCAGAGTCCGGCCGCTGCGCGAGCTCTTCGGCAAGGGTTCGGACTGGAAGTCGATGGAGACCAAAGCCGCAGTGGAGCTGGCAAGCAAGCAGAAATGGAACTGCATCCTTACGCGCATTTTTCTTCGTCCGGGCCAATACAATCTCGTTGTCAAGCAAGGTTCGGCACAAATCGAACTGCCTGGCAAGCCACGAATAACTACCGAGGTCGACAAGGATCGCTTTTTTGAACTGCTTTCCGCAGCACGCCTTGAACACCACCACACTGCAAAGGTCCGCAAAGCGCTCCGCGGTTGAGGAACGTCAGGCGGTGTTGGAGGCCATGTGAGCGGAATCTGCCTTTGACGGGCGAGTCTGCCGTAGCAGGCAAGAGCCGTCACGAATGCAGGACTTGCAGGAAGCGCCGCAACGTCATTGCATTGCCATTGCCACCCGACAGGGCAGAACTGCACCGCAAGTCTGCATTTGCCGTCTCCCGTCAACGATGAACCACTGACAATGGCTCAGCCGGAGAACACCTTGGACAACGCCTTCATTGCCGAGCACATGGTACATGGCAATGGAGTTGCGAGCTGCAATGTGAAGGAAGAGCCAATTCCCTTCGCCACGCACGACGCCAACATTCCTGTCCGATGGGCGTGAATTCAGCGTCCGGCAAGCCTGCGGAAATGCCATGTGAAGCTCAAGGATCCATCGACATTCCGTCGACTCGAGACAAGACGGCAAACGCACTGCAAGGCGACAAACAACCATGTTGCAGCCAATGGAAAGGCACGGTTTCGATCAATGACGGCCAAGGCAAGGCTGTTGGAAGGAATCGCAAGCGGCAAGGAATCCGGTTTGGCGTTCAATGCGAGACGATCTCAGGGCTGAGCAACTCGCGAGAGAAATTGCAGCAATGGCCAACCTTCGGCGTGGCTGCATTCCGCTTGGAGTTGAAGATGATGGGAGCATATCCTGCAATCGCAGACCTGAACTATTCCAATTCCGTTTAGGAAAGTCCACGCCTGCCAACGGGTTTCCTGTTCAGAATGCATGCGACCAGGCATGAAACGATGTGCAGCAATGCGTTGGTTGCCGAGCGGCGCCTGCCGTGTTCCAGTCGCATGCCCTCCTTGAGGCGGCCGAACAGCGTCTCAATGACACGACGCTGGCGCAGAAGCAGCTTGTCTTCAAGCGGCATGAGACAGTTGATCATGTTGCGCCGGATGCTGGTGACCAGCTTCAACCCGCGTTTGCAGAGCTTCTGGAACAGCTTCCTGGAAA
>MKWU01007519.1_pt1 | contig 10367 bp, 6 predicted proteins | sample 809101 | NCBI WGS metagenome assembly MKWU01 (sample SAMN05860141, study PRJNA318959) | sponge metagenome | host: Aplysina aerophoba | place: Slovenia: Piran, Adriatic Sea, Gulf of Piran | collected 2013-05-07
CTCGGCCTGCGTTACAGACCGATTCTGGAGGATCCCGCCCGTTCAACCGCGGACCCTCACCCGACCCTCACCCCACCGACTCCACCCTGAAACGCGAAGCGCCGGTTATCGGGGAGGGGTCTGGTGGTGCTGGGTCTTGAGGTATTGGCCTACGGGGGTTTCGGACGCGGAGAGGTGTTCGGTGTAACGGCGGGCGGTAGCGGCGGACTTCCAGCGTCCTGCTTGCGTGAGGCCGGCCATGTCGACGCCGTGGGCGGCGAGGTCTTGAGCCAGCCCCACGCGCGTTGAATGGCTGGTGATGTTGGTGGGGTCGATGCTGGCGGCTTTCGCTGCCGCTTTCATCCGGCGAGTGACGGTGCTGGCGGAGATGTTGAAGATCAGGTCTTGCGGGTCCGCATCGTCAGGTCTGATGCGGGCGATTGCCTGGGCGGTGAAATCGGAGATGGGAGCGACCGCTCCTCGCCCGGTCTGGTCAGTCTTGGACCGGCGGATCCGTACAACGTGGAGCCCGTTCGCTTCCGGTGTTTCTATGTCGATCCAACGAAGTGCCAGAAGTTCACTGCAACGCATGGCGGCATCGTGGGCAAGGGTGATCATGGCAATGTCGACTCGGGCTCGCTGTGCGGCTTGTTCGGCGGTCTCGACACGTCCTCCAGGTCGGTTGTGTCTGGGGTGGTGGGCCGTGTCGATGATGCGTTCTATGTGACTCCATCGCGAGGGGGCTGCTTGTCGGGCCGTACACCCTTGTGCAGCGCAGGTTCGGTTTATTCCGTCCAGCAGTTCGCGGACGATGGGATCGTGGGCCGGGTTGGGTTCGGGACGCGAACTGTGTCGTTCGGCCACAGCCGCAAGGTACGTGCGTACGGTGGCCGGTTTCTTCCCTTGATTGATCAGGACTGCGAGCCATTTCACCAGGTCCATGGGGTCGGCTGGCAATGCTGACACGCCGTTGGCGGAGGCCCAGTGGGCCAAGCTGCTCCATCCGGTGGCGTAGGTCTTGCGGGTATTGTCGGCACGCGAAGCTGTTCTGCCTCGGGCAATCAGGATCTCCGCGGCCTCGTTCTCAATGTCTCGTGCGGTGGGGACGTTCGCTGCATTCTCGGCTGTGGTCATGTTGTGCCAGAAGTCCAATCCATGACCAGACGATTCGGCGCGGCCAGATCACGGCATACTAATCCAATCCGCGCAGAACACACCCGCAACAGACAATCAACCCAATGACGGCTGATGCAACGGATTCTGGGAGCTGTTCGGCGATGGCAGTTGCTGCGGAGCGCGCGACCTTCAGTCCGTACTGCTGTGCATTCACCGTGGCCGCAGTGCTCGGAGGGCTTCAATGCCCTGGACTACGTCTCCTTGGGCGACCTCACGCTCGGCCTGGGCGATCGCTTCTAGGGCGGCAGGGTCGGTCAGGATCGCTAAGGTCTCCTCAAGCGATTCAAGGTCCTCAGGACTCAACAGCACGGCCGCGGGCGTTCCGTTTCGGGTAATCACGATGCGTTCATGCTCGCAGTTCACCCGCTCAACGAAATCAGAGAAACGATCCCGCACGGTCCGCAGCGACTCAGTTGACATGGCCACAATTGTACCACACTTTCTGACCGCGGCAACCTTGACACCGATTTGCCGACGGGGGATCGGCGTGTGCTTTGCGCCGGTCGGGGTGCTGGTCTCGGGTGAGCCGGGGGCAATCGAAACCGCTGGACTGGTGGCTGGCGACGTGGAGACCCTCACCTGGGCCGGGGTGTTCGGCAACCTGATTCCGGTCACACTCGGGAACATCGTCGGCGGTGTCATGGTGGGACTGCCGAGTCGTGCCGTCCATCTGCGTGGGGATGGACAGGTCGATGAAACCGCGTAGCGGCGCTTCACCGGCACCCCACCGGCGCGCAACCTGAAATATCGTCGTGACCGATTCCATGCGGTGCCCGCTTCGCCCCTAGGCTCGCGGCCATGAGCGACAACTACACGATCATCTCGGCGGACAGCCATGCAGGCGGCAACATGGCGATGTACGAGGAGTACCTGGCGTCTGAATGGAAGGAGGCGTTCGCCGAGTGGCGCGGCGCTTACTCCAACCCCTACCGGGACCTCCAGGACGACAGCCGCACCCGCAACTGGGACAACGAGAGGCGGGTCAGCGAACAGTACGCAGACGGCATCGTTGCCGAGATCACCTTCCCGAACACCGTGCCGCCGTTCTACCCGACCGGGATGCTGATCGCCTACCCGCCGCGCAACCGCGAGGATTACGAACGTCGCCGGGCTGGCATCGATGCCCACAACCGTTGGCTCAAAGACTGGTGCGACCTGTATCCGAACCAGCGCTGCGGCCTGCCGCAGATCTTCCTCGAAGACGTCGATGACGCGATCAGCACCCTCGAATGGGCTGCAGCGGAGGGATTCCGCAGTTTCATGATGCCCCATGTCGCACCCGACGTAGACCTGCCGGGGCTCTGGTCGCCGCACTGGGACCGACTGTGGGCTGCGGTCACCGACCTCGACCTGGTAATGACCCAGCATGGCGGCAACGGGACACCCAACTACGGCAGCGATCCCGCTTCGGGACTGATCTTCTTGATGGAGGTGCCGTTCTTCGCCCACCGGAACCTGGCGCATCTGATCATGAGCGGCGTGTTCGAGCGCTTCCCCCGGCTCAAGTATGTGATGACCGAGCAGGGCACGGCCTGGGCCATCGACGAACTGCGGCGCATGGACGCCTACCACATGCAGATCTCTGCCGGACGCGTCGGAGAACTCGGATTCTCGGCCGATGTGGTCCTCCCCATGAAACCCAGCGAGTACTTCGACCGCAACGTCTGGATCGGGGCGTCGTTCCCGTCGCCGGTCGAGGCCGAAGCGATCAGGACGCTGGGAGTCCACAAAGTCATGTGGGGCTCCGACTACCCCCACCACGAAGGCACCTACCCCTATTCGCTTGAAGCTCTCCAGCGGTCGTTCTCGCACTGGGACGAGGCCGACATGCGCAAGGTGCTGAGCGAGAACGCGGCCCACGTGTACGGGTTCGACCTCGAAGCGCTCGCGCCTCTCGGCGCCGAACACGGGCCGTCGGTCGCCGCGGTGGCGACACCGCTGGCGGAGATACCCCGCAAAGCGACCAGCCCGGCGTTCTTCAAAGCCTGACGTGTTGACCACCGCCGGAGCCCCGGACGCGACCGCGCCCTACGCCGGGGAGACCCGCGAGATGAACGAAGCAGCCATGAGCCCGGACTCGACCGCGCCCTACGCCGGGGAGACCCGCGAGATGAACGAAGCAGCCATGAGCCCGGACTCGACCGCGCCCTACGCCGGATTCGAAGGAAGAGTCGGCCGAATCTTCTCAACATCGGAACCTGCCTGGCCGCCGCGCCCGACCGCTCGCGAGGGCGCTCCCAACATAATCGTCATGCTCGCCGACGACCTCGGCTTCGCAGACCTCGGCTGCTACGGATCCGAGATCGACACGCCCGAACTCGATGCGCTGGCCGCTGGCGGGGTGCGCTACACCAACTTCCACGTCAACCCGATGTGCTCGCCGACCCGGGCGTCGATGCTGACCGGTCTCAACCACCACCTGGCAGGCATGGGCCACGTGGCCCACAGCGATCCCGGCTTCCCCGGCTACGCGCACGAGATCCGTGATGATGCGGTGACCATGGCCGAACTGTTCCGAGACCACGGGTGGGCCTCGCTGATGGTCGGCAAGTGGCACCTCTGCAAGGACTCCAGCCTCAGCGAGGCCGGGCCCCGCAACTCCTGGCCGCTGCAGAAGGGCTTCGAACGCTACTACGGCATCCTCGACGGCTTCACCAACTTCCACCAGCCCCACCGGCTCTACGAAGACAACCATCACATCAACATCGACCAGTACCCCGACGACTACTACTTCACCGACGACCTGACCGACCAGGCCATCAAGATGATCGACGAGGTCCGCTCGTCGCATCCGACCAAACCGTTCTTCCTGTACTACGCCCATGGTGCGGTCCACGCGCCCCTGCAGGCCAAACAGGCCGACATGGAGAAGTACCGGGGTGCCTACGACGCGGGCTGGGACCGGATCCGTGAGCAGCGTTTCGCCCGTCAGAAGGAGATCGGGGTCGTCGCCCCCGACACAGTGCTGCCTCCCCGAAACACTGAGGAGCAGCACGCCGTGACCCCCTGGGACGAACTCAGCGACCTGCAACGGGAGACGTTCGCCCGCTACATGGAGATATTCGCGGGCATGGTCGACAGCGTCGATCAGAGCGTGGGACGGCTCCGTGAGCACCTCGAGGCCATGGGCGAGTGGGACAACACGATCATCGTGTTCACCTCCGACAACGGGGGATCGCGTGAGGGCCAAGACGACGGGACATCGCAGTACTTCCGGACCCTGCTCGTGCAGACCGGCAGCGACGTCCTTGAAGACGTGGAGCTCGACCATACGCGACTCGACCTGCTGGGCGGGCCGCAGACGTTGCCGCACTACCCGATGGGTTGGGCCATGGCCTCCAACACGCCTTTCCGGCTCTACAAGATCAACACCCACCAGGGCGGCCACCAGGTTCCGTTCATCGTGCATTGGCCCGCCGGCCTCACAGGCACCTCGTCAGATTCGCCCGCAAGGGTTCAAGGGGCGAGCCACCACGGCGAGATCCGCACTCAGTATCAGCACATCACCGACCTGTTGCCGACACTGGCGGAGTTGACCGGCCTGGAGATCCCCGCCAGCAAGCACGGTCAACCCGTGCCCCACCCTGCCGGTGCGAGCTTCGCAGCGTCGTTGGCGGACGCCGAGTGCGACTCGACCCATCGCGAGCAGTACTACGAGATGATCGGCCACCGCGGCATGTACCGCGACGGCTGGTCGGCGGTGTCGCTGCGGATCCCGCGGCGGTCGTTCGCCGAAGCCTCCTGGGAGTTGCACAACCTGGCCGAAGACCCGACCGAGGCGAGGGACCTAGGCGAGGCGCACCCCGAGCGGCTCGCCGAGCTCCGGGATGCTTTCGAGGTGGCCGCCTGGGCCAATCAGGTCTTCCCCCTCGACGAGGGCAACGGCTTGAAGATGATCCAGAAACCACCCTGGGAGGACGAGTTCATCACCGAGGTGCGGCTCCGACCCAGAATCCCGACACTGGAGCGGTGGCGGGCGCTGCAACTGATCAACTTCAGGTCGTTCGAGGTGTCGGTGGACCTCGACTATGCGCTTGGCGACGAGGGCATGCTGTTCGCCCACGGCGATCAGGGCGGCGGTTACGCAATGTACGTGGAAGGCGGTCGCCTGTTCTTCGCCTACAACGGCTACGGCGACATGACCGTCGTTGACTGCGGTGAACTCCCCGCCGGATCCAAGGACATCGACCTGGCGATGCAGCGGGAGCCGGGTTGGCGCCAGAACGCCCGCATCAGTCGCGACGGCACCGAGGTGGGCGAAGCGCTCGACCTGCCGGTGCTGATGGCGATCGCGCCGTTCGAGGGGATCGACGTCGGTATCGACCGCCGCTCCCCGGTGAGCTGGGAGATATACGAGAAGCACGGCCCCTTCCCCTACACCGGCACATTGACAGCGGTGACCTACAAACCGGGCGAGATGGCCCCGGACGCCGGAATCCGGTTCATCGACTTTCTGAAGGAAGCCGGCACCAGATTCGAGTAGCCCCAGACGGGCGAATATGGAAGCCGCGATGTGCTCCGAGCACGCCAAGTTGCTAGAAACGAACCATGTATATCGGGTACAACACCAGACAGGAGGAGTTGCGGGCTGAGCTGCGCGCCTACTACCGCGAACTCCTGACCCCCGAAGTCCGCGAGGCCCTCGCAGCCGAGGACGGTTGCGGCCCCGTCCACCGGGAGATCGTGGGACGCATGGGGCGCGACGGTTGGCTCACGGTCGGGTGGCCCACCGAGTACGGCGGGCGCGGCTACTCAGCGGTCGAGCAGTTCGTGATGTTCGACGAGTCTGTGGCGAGCGGTGCGCCCATCCCCATGCTCACGATCAACACCGTCGGCCCGACGCTGATGCAGTTCGGCACCGAGGAGCAGAAGCAGTTCTTCCTGCCCAAGATCTCCGCAGGGGAGATCACCTTCTGCATCGGATATTCCGAACCCGATGCGGGAACCGACCTGGCGTCGCTCACCACCCGGGCGGTCCGAGACGGTGACGAATACGTCATCAACGGCCAGAAGACCTGGACCTCGTTGGCGCGCGACGCCGACTACATCTGGTTGGCCGCCCGCACCAACCCCGAGGTCCGCAAGCACAAGGGCATCTCGCTGTTCTGCATTCCGATGAACACTCCGGGCCTGTCAATCCAACCGCTCGACCTGCTCTCCACCCACGACATCAACCACACGTTCTTCGACGACGTGCGGGTGCCGGCTTCCACGCTGATAGGCGAGGAGAACGGCGGCTGGGGACTGATCACCAGTCAGCTGAACCGTGAGCGGGTCACCATCTGCTCATCGGGCATGGTCACCAAAGCGCTTGAGGAGACCATCGACTACGCCCGCACCACCAAGCGGGCCGACGGCACGCGGCTGATCGACGCTCCCTGGGTGCAGCGCAACCTGGCCGAGGTCACCGCCGGGCTCGAATACCTGCGCCTCGCCAACTGGCAGGTGGCCTGGACGGTGGCCAACAAGATCGATGGTCAGCAGCCCGACATGGACACGATCGCCGGATTCATCGCCGACTCCTCGGCGGTGAAGGTGTACGGGACCGAGTTCTATACGCGGGCGTATCGCAAGCTGATGGAGGTGTACGGACCTCAGGCCACCATCGCCCGCGGGTCGATCGGTCACCTGACCCGCCTCGAGATGCAGTACCGCTCGACGGTGATCCTCACGTTCGGCGGCGGCACCAACGAGATGCAGCGCGACCTGATCTCCCAGTTCGGTCTGGGCTACCCGAAAGCGGACCGCTGATGGATTTCAGGCTCTCTGACGAAGAACAGGCCATCAGCGACCTCACCGCGCAGATTCTCGGCGACAAGTCGACCCACGAACGGCTCTGTGCGTTGACCGCCGACGATGATCGGATCGACGCTGAGGCCTGGGCGGCGCTCGCCCAGTCGGGAGTGCTGGGTGCGGCGGTGCCCACCGAGTACGGCGGGTTGGGGTTGGGGTTCCTAGCGACCGCCATGGCCCTCCAGCAGGTCGGTGCTACGGCCTCGCCGGTGCCGCTGCTGTCGACAGCGGTCATGGGCGCGATGCCGATCGCTGAGTTCGGCACTGCCGAGCAGCGCGCCCGCTGCCTGCCGGCGATCGCCGAGGGTTCACTGATCGTTGCCGCCGCCCTCTACGAGGAGGGCGCCCCGGCGGCCGAGCCCGAGGTCGTGGCGTTGACTGATGGCGACGACTACCGCATTGAAGGTGTGAAACCGATGGTGGCCGACGGGCTCGACGCCGGTCTGATCCTGGTACCGGCCAGACTCGATGACGGTTCGTGCGGGGTGTTCCTTGTGCCCTCGGATTCGGAGGGTCTCTCGGCGACCCGGGTCGAGGTCACCACTGGTCGACCCCAGGGGAGGCTCGAGTTCTCCGCTGTGGTCGTGCCCGGCGACGCGCTGCTCGGTGGGGTTTCGGCGGCTTCCTCGGGTGCCGAGATCGTGGACTGGATTGAGCTTCGAGCCAACTGCGCCATGTGCCTGATGATGGCCGGCGCGGCGCGGTCCTCGATCGAGTTGGCCGCGGAGTACACCAAGCAGCGCTATCAGTTCGATCGACCGGTCGCCACGTTCCAGGCGGTCAGCAATCGTGCCGGTGACAGCTATATCGACACGAACGCGATCACGTTGACGGCCTGGCAGGCGGCGTGGCGCATCGACTGTGGCCTCCCGGCGCGCGATGCTGTCTCGATCGCCCGTTGGTGGGCGGCCGAAGGTGGTTTTCGTGTCGTCCATGCGGCGGTTCATGTGCATGGCGGGGTCGGTGTCGACCGTGACTATCCGTTGCATCGCTATTTCCTGCTGGCACGACAACTTGAGTTGACGCTCGGCAACGGCGAGGAGCATCTGGCGACTCTCGGGCAGTCCATAGCCGCTCGCTGAGCCGCCTGTCGTTGTCGGGGCGGTGACGGTGCTGTTCGTGCTCAGCGCCGTGCGCGTTGGAGCGGCTCTCCGTCACCAAGCGGGTCCCCGCAACTGGCGGTTACGGTGCTGTTCGTCCACTCTTGGTTGGCCTTGGGGGTGGTGGCTTTGGGGGTGGCTAGCCCTGGCTTGGGGTTGTCAGGGAGCGGTAGAGGCGGGTCAGGAACGAGGCCATCTGTGCGCGGGTGACTGGGTCTTGTGGTGAGTAGGTTGTGTCGCTGGTGCCGTTGGTCACCCTGAGGCCGTAGACGCGGGCGATGTCGTCTGCGTGGGTGGGACTCGTTGCGATGTCGTTGAAGGGGGTGTTGACGATCGGCGCGGCTTCGCCGTTCAACACTTCATAGAGGCGCGCCAGGAACGAGGCCATTTGTGCGCGGGTGACTGGGTCTTGTGGTGAGTAGGTTGTGTCGCTGGTGCCTGTGGTGATGCCGAGGCCGTAGACGCGGGCGATGTTGTCTGCGTGGGTGGGACTCTCGGCGATGTCGTTGAAGGGGGTGTTGACAACGGGCGCGGCTTGGTTGTTCAACTCTTGGTAGAGCCGGGCTAGGAACGAGGCCATTTGTGCGCGGGTGACTGGGTTCTGTGGTGAGTAGGTTGTGGGGCTGGTGCCTGTGGTCACGCGGAGGGTGTAGATGCATCCCACATCGTTGAACACTGTCGAGTCGCGTCCGACATCGTCGAACACTTCCGCGGTGTCCGCGTTGATCTCGCACGCCGCGATGCGCGCTGGACGCGGCCGCACATCCTTACCCGAAGCATCACCGGGGTCCGGCTCCGGTTCCGGTTCGGGCTCCGGCTCAGGGTCCGGCTCCGGCTCAGGCTCAGGTTCTGGTTCCGGCTCGGGCTCTGGCTCAGGTTCGGGCTCAGGTTCTGGTTCTGGCTCAGGTTCGGGCTCGGGCTCCGGTTCGGGCTCGGGCTCAGGTTCTGGTTCGGGGTCGGGCTCCGGTTCTGGTTCGGGCTCAGGTTCTGGTGCTGGCTCAGGTTCGGGCTCGGGCTCCGGTTCGGGCTCGGGCTCAGGTTCTGGTTCGGGCTCGGGCTCCGGTTCTGGTTCGGGCTCAGGTTCTGGTTCGGTGTCGGTGTCAGTGTCGGTGTCAGTGTCGGTGTCAGTGTCGGTGTCGGTGTCGGTGACTGTGTCGGTGACTGTAAGGAGCGGTTGGGTGAAGCCTGTTTGCGGTGCACGGACTGTGGGGCGGGTGTCGGTGGGGGTTTCTTCGGGTTCGGGTTCTGGTTCTGGTTCGGGTTGGCATTCGTCGGCGTCTGCTTTGTCGCCGCGGATGGCGACCTCGATTGACGATGGGTTGCCGAGTTCGTATCTCGGGAGTTTGTACAGGCTGACTGTGAACGTCTCGTCGCAGACATCGTGGTCTTTGCCGTTGGTGCGTACCTGGGTGGTGCCGCTCGTCGACCCGGCCGTAATGTTGACCGCCAGGATCTGACCCTGCGTGTACCACGACGCGCTGTAATCGCTTGAGTCCGCGGTACCTGAGGCGACTTTCACCCATAGCTGCACGTCAGCCAACGCTGGTCTCGCCAAGCTGACGGTGACCGTCACCGGATGACCCGCCAACACCCGCTGCTCAGAAACCGACAACGACGCTGCAGGCGGTTCGATGATAGTCACCGTGACCTTCGATTGGGGACCCAGTTCATAGCCATCAGGCAACTTGGATGGGTCCAACTCGACCGTGAACACCTCGTCATCAGAATCAAAGTCAACGTTCGTGTCGATAAACACCTGCGTGTTGCGGTCACCTCCCAAAGCATCATAATAAGTGACCCTCTGCCGTTCAGAATGATCACCCTGCTCAGACGTCACCCGTTTGGTGATCACCGAGAACGCTTTAGACTGCGCCAACGGCGCCGCCGAAAACTGCAACAACAACGTCGCCCGCTCGCCCTCAGCCACGAACACGTTCGCGGGACCCAACGACACCCTGATCGCTTCGCTGATCGTCACCACGACCGACGTCGTGCTGCCCGCGGTCACCGTCGCCGGCAACAACTCCCCGAACGACACCGTGAACGTCTCCTCATCATCATCAGCGTCCTCAGTCGTGGTGACAGTTGCCGAACCTGACGACGCGCCCGCGGCGACAGTGATCTCGCTCAACGCACCGTAATCACCCGACTCGGCAGTACCCGCGGTCAAACGCACCGGGATCTCCAACGCATTCACCGTCGGATGCGACAACTGAGCCGTGATCGTCACCGGATTGCCCTCAGGCACCGGGTTCGGAGACGCCGACAACGACACCGACGGCTTATCATCATCAACAATCGTCACCGTCACCGAAGACG
>MKWU01007521.1_pt1 | contig 10364 bp, 11 predicted proteins | sample 809101 | NCBI WGS metagenome assembly MKWU01 (sample SAMN05860141, study PRJNA318959) | sponge metagenome | host: Aplysina aerophoba | place: Slovenia: Piran, Adriatic Sea, Gulf of Piran | collected 2013-05-07
CGGATGCGCACCAGTTGCTCTCTCTGCAGCTTTTCGAACACCGCGTCGAGAACGCCGTTCTTGGACCAGCGGTTCATGCGGGTGTAGATGGTGTGCCAGTTTCCGAAGCGTCGGGGCAGGCCACGCCATTTGCAGCCCTGCTCGGCGACATACAAGATGGTGTTCAGAACCGTGAGATTCGACAGGCTCACGTTACCGCGCTGGCGCGGCAGCACGGGCTCGATACGGCGGTATTGCTCCTCGGTGATCTCCATGCCCTATTATAAAATGTTCTTGCAGGTTAGTGTTAACAGGCCCTAGCTGGATTTCAGACGGCCGGAGATTCTCACTTCATTTCCCAGGCCGGTTTCGAGCCGCACAGCAGCACCGGTCCTAGTTGTTGCCCTTCAGAAGCGTTAACTGTTCGTTGTACACTAGAGAGAAGCCCCATACCTGCCGGACGAAGTTCCCGCCGACGTCCGCCCCTATCCCCGAGGTCCTCCATGACCCTGCCCGTCGGCCTATTCGTTCGAATTCTTCTCATCAGCACGATTGTCGTCCCTGCGCTGTACGCCAATAACCCTGCGGTTGGCCGCTGCCTGAGAGCGGCCCAAGTGCTCGACAAGGTGATGCGGATACCGGAGAGGGCGATCCCTCAGGAGTTGATGGGCCGCAGCCAATGCATCGCCATCATCCCCGGGGTGAAGAAAGCGGGGTTTGGATTCGGCGGACGCTACGGCAAAGGCGTCATGTCATGCCGCAGCGGGGACGAGTCAGGCTGGACGGGGCCCTTGGCTGTGAAGCTGGAGGGCGGCAGCTTCGGCCTGCAGATCGGAGGCAGCTCGACGGACTTCGTGCTGTTGATCTTCAACAAGCGCGGCGTCAAGAGGCTGCTCAAAAGTAAATTTACGCTAGGCGGTGACGCAGCAGTGGCCGGCGGACCACTCGGACGGTCGGCACAGGCTCAGACCGATGCGCAACTGCGGGCGGAGATCCTGTCCTACTCTCGATCGAGGGGACTCTTCGCCGGCGTGTCGCTCGAGGGTGCGACGCTTCGACCAGGCCACAAAGCCAACGAGAAGATTTATGGCCGACAGATTGACCCGAAGCAGGTGCTGGCCGCGCAGGTCACTGCGCCGTCGAGTGTTCAGCCGTTCATCGATGCGCTGAACAGATACTCAAGTTCAAAGCATCGCTAGCCGGCCCTTCCCGCTGGAAAATCCGCCTCATGAGCGTTTGACGTCAGGCCTTCTCGTGCGTGAGCATGAGGACAATGACTGATCCTAACCAACCGAATCAGCCCCAGCAGGCAACGATCAAGTTAACGCAGACACCGGACTACCGCGAGCACTACGCGAACAGCGTTCAGATACGCGTGAACCTGTGGGATTTTTTTCTACAGTTCGGCAAGCTTGTTCAACAGAAGCCGAACGAAGTCGAGATCAGTAACTTTCAAGGGATTTACGTGAGCCCCCAACAGGCGAAGGCTCTGCTCATTGCCCTCAATCAAAACATCTCACAGTATGAAGGGGCGTTTGGAGAGATCAAGATCGACCCGAAAGCGATCGGAACCGGGGCGGTGCAGTAAAGTCGTTTCGGCTATGCCGGGGCGGGTGTATTCTCTTCCAATGTTCGGCGGACCGCGTCGAGCACTCCGTTGAGAAAAGGGCCGGAGTCCTCAGAGAAGCGTCGGCCGATTTCGAGTGCTTCGTTGATGACCACCGGGCTGAGGGACGGCTCGCATATCATTTCGTAGATCGCCAGGCGGAGAATCCCACGGTCGATCGTCGGCATGCGATCCAGACGCCAGTTTTCAGCGTGAGCCCTGATGAGATCGTCGATGTGCTCGATACGATCGACCACTCCTTCGACAAGGTCGTTCGCAAACGGATCGGGCTTAGTCGGCACGCCGGGTTGGTCATTTGAAAGGCCATCCCAAAAAGCTGAGATGATGCTGTCGGTCGGCGCCCGGCTGAGGTCCCATTGATAGATCATCTGTAACGCCCGTTCGCGCGACCGATGGCGGGAGGGCATGTTATTTCTCGATCTTGCCGTTCTGTCGTAGATCCTTCAGCAGGTTGGCCATCTCGATGGCCGTCAAGGCAGCGTCGAAGCCCTTGTTGCCGCCCTTGGCGCCGGCGCGGTCGATCGCTTGCTCGAGCGTGTTGCAGGTCAGGATTCCATAGATCGTAGGGACGCCCGTTGCGAGCGAAGCCGACGCCACGCCTTTAGAGCTCTCCGACGCGACGTAGTCGAAGTGCGGCGTTTCCCCACGGATCACGGCGCCGAGGCAGATGATCGCGTCGAAGTCGCCGGTTTTGCCCAACTCCTGGGCGACCACGGGGATTTCCAGTGAGCCGGGCACCTTGACGACTTTGATGGAGTCGCAGGACGCGCCCATCCGTTCGAGGGCATCGACAGCGCCGCCGAGCAGACGCTCGGTGATAAAGCTGTTGAAGCGGCTGACGATGATGGCGAAACGCAGGCCGTCGGCGGTAAGTTCACCCTCGATCAGTTGGCATTTGTCGGTGTCCTTGCGCATCGGTTATCGTCCCTGAAATGCAGCCTTGCGTTTTTCGAGGAAAGCGGTGGTGCCTTCCCGGATATCTTCGGTCGCGCAACTGAGTCCGAATTGCGCCGCTTCCCATCGCAGAGCTTCATCAAGCGGCATTTCGAGGCCGCGGTTGACAGCGTCCAGGCAAAGGGCGACGGCGACCGGACCATTCTCCAGTATTCTAGCCGCAATCGCTTTGGCCTCCCCGAGAAGTTGGTCCTTCGGAAAGACACGGTTGACAAGTCCGATGCGACAGGCCTCATCGGCCGTGATCGGATCGCCGGTGAGAGTCATCTCCAGGGCCCGGCCCTTCCCAACCAATCGAGGCAACCGCTGCGTCCCGCCGTAGCCGGGAACAATGCCGAGCTTGACCTCCGGTTGGCCGAGTTTGGCATTGGGGGACGCCACACGGATGTGGCATGCCATGGCGAGTTCCAGACCTCCCCCAAGCGCCCAGCCGTTGATGGCGGCGATGACGGGTTTGGCCAGGTTCTCGATTTGCGAGAAAACCTGCTGGCCCAGCAGGCCCCACGCGCGGCCCTGGAGTGCTGTCAACTCGGTGAGATGGTTGATGTCGGCGCCCGCGACGAAGGCTTTCTCCCCCGCGCCGGTGACGACGACGGCTTTGACCGCGTTATCGGCGGCAATGTCGCTGAAGCATCGGCCAAGCGCTTCGATGGTGTCGCCATCGAGCGGGTTCAATATCTCGGGCCGGTTGACAGTAACTTGCGCGATGGAATCGTTGACTTCATAGAGAAGATTTGCGTAAGCCATGATGCTTGCCTCGATCTTCGTACTCGAAAGTGGTAAAGGTTGGAGCCGGCAGAGGCATGTCCTTGCGCTCTCCGGTGTGAACGCGAAAGATGCGATTTCCCTACCCGTGTGGAGACTATTCCTTGTAGGCGACGCAGTCAATCTCGACTTTGAGACCGGGCGCCGGCAACTGGGCGTTCACGGTCGTGCGCGCCGGCTTGGCAGTGCCGAAGTACTCTTCGTAAACCTTGTTCATCTCGGCGAAGTCGCGGATGTCGGCGAGAAAAACCGAGCACTTGACGACGTCCCCAAGGTCCGCCCCGGACGCTTTCAGAATCGACTGGATGTTCCTGATTGTCTGGTGGGTTTCTTCTGTGACCGTGCCCGGCGCAAACTTCTTAGTTAGCGGGTCGATGGAAGCCTGCCCGGACACATAGATGAAACCGCCGGCCTTGACGGCGTGGGAATAGGGGCCACCGGGATTCGGACCGCTCGGGTCCATGATTCTTTCGATCATTGGGGTTACCTCTCTTTGCGAAGGATCTGATTCAGATGTATGGAAAACTCTTTACTGCAACTTGCCGCGGGCCTCAACCTTCCAGATCTGCTCGACGGTTTCGCCGCGGACGCCATAGACATATTCGTGCATGTTGACGGCGACGCAAACATGGTTCGGGATGATGCGCAGCCGGTCACCGATCCGAATCGGCGAGGGCGCACCGCGGATTTCGAGATACCCGTGCTCCTCGTTCATCTTGTAGAAACGGCTTTCCGGAGCCTCGGTGACACGGCCGAAGCTGGGTTCGCCTCCGGCGCGAGCACCGTCGGAGGTGAAGGTCTTCGAACCGCCGTCGATGACCGCGAAGCCGGGCCGCGCCGTCGACACCACGGTCGTCATGATCGTGACGGCGCAGTTGTCCCACGCGGCCGAGCCCATCCCGACTTGCATCACGTCGTTGAACACGTAGGTGCCGGGCCGCATCTCGGTCATGCCTTCGATCTGGTGCGAATGGAAGAGCATCGGAGTAGAGCCTCCGCTAATGACCTTGAGCTCGATGCCGGCCCGGTCGAAGTCTTCGCGGATCTGCTTTACCTGCGCGCTCAGGCCCGCCAACTTTTCTTCCCAATCCGGCAGCAGCTTATTGACATGGCCGTAGTAGAACTCGACCCCGTCGAGGCGCAGGTTGGGAAGCTGCAGGACCGCTCGGGCGAGGTCGAGCAGATCATCCCCGGGCCGGAGGCCGACGCGATTCATTCCGAGATCGGCTTCGACAAAGACCCCGATTTCGAGGCCGGCTGACCGGGCGGCGTCCGACAAGCCTTGCGCTACGGCCACGTCGTCGAGTCCTACAATGACACGGGTCTGCCGGGCGACCTTCATCAGGCGCTTGAGCTTCGACTCGCCGATGATGGGATACGCGACCAGCAGCTCCGGCGTGCCGGTCGTGACGATCACGTCCGCTTCCCCGACTTTCGCTACCGTCAGGCCTACCGCCCCGAGGTCAAGCTGCATCTTGCCGATGATGGGGTTCTTGTGCGTCTTGGTGTGCGGCCTGAGGCTCAGCTTATGCTCGGCGGCGTACTCGGCGACACGCTGTAGGTTGTTCGTCATGCGGTCGAGGTCGATGAGCAACACGGGTGTTTCGAGTTCCGAGATATGCTGGGGCATGCCGGTGGGGGCCGAAGCCAATCGGTCAGCTTAGCGAACGGGAGGGAGGTCCCGCAAAGGCGTGCAAGGCGCTGTCAACGCAATAAAGAACGTTCTTCTCCTTTCTCAGCGTGGGTTCCTTTGACGTTCGCCGCAGCGGAAGCAGCCCGGACGGCGCGCGGACACCGGCTCCGGGGGGTATCCGAAGAATAGCGGGAAATGCCGGGAAATAGTGGGAAGAAAAATCGTTATCCGTCGGCAAAAAGCCAGAATATCCCGGAATGGTCCCGTCAACATGCGCAGGGAAGTCGTTATGTTGCGGCGGGCGCGGCGGTCCGGGCGGCGGATTTCGGTTTTGGGTTCTGCCACCTTCAACTCCGCTTTTTCTCCGCACGGCGCACCCACGGCGAACCGAAGGGACGTAAAGGCCGTGATTCGTGACTCGTGTCTCGTGAAAACCCAACAGGCCGTGTTGCTGATGCGGACGGTGCGCGGACAGCGGCTCGGGGCGCCTCCCCCAAAAAAATACTGAACAATGGCGAACAATAGTGAACAGGGCAGCAATGACCGGGCGGCGGTTTTTGTGTTGCGACTTTTTTCTCCGCCCTGGCGCACCCGCAGCGAAAAGAACGGCGATAAAGTCCGTGACTCGTGTCTCGTGATTCGTGAAAAACCCAAAGGCCGAGTTGCCGTCGTGGGGGGCAGCCTCTACAGCTAGCCTGCCTTTCTCACTACCCGACGGCCGAAGCACGCGATACGACCGCCATGAATTCGTTGCGCTTGCTTGCCGTGCTCGACGTACTGTCAAGTACGCCTGCGCGCGCCAAGCAGCTCGCGCCTCGTCCTGACGGCCCTCTCACGCACTTCGCCTCGCCACTTGGTGAGAAATGCAGGCTAGCGCCGCGCCGACGGCAAGTCGCTTGTCAGCCTCGCTGTCCTCATGCTATGCCGGCCTGGGCAGAAAAAAAAGACTGAAGGGCTTCAGTACCCAAGTGCAATGATTCGTATCTCGTATCTCGTGTTTCGTGACTCGTGATTCGTGAAAAACCTTGCAGGCAGTAATGCCGGCGCGGGCGGCTCGCGCCTCGTACCGCCAGCCCTCTCCCACACGCCGCCTCGCCACTTGGCGAGGCTGACGCGGAACGACTTAGAAGACGTTGAAGCAGAAGACGGCGTTGGAGCCGTTGGGGGTGAGGCAATATTCGCCGTTCGTGAGGCTTTCGTCGACTCGTACTCTGACGAGGTTATCCTGCACGGGGAAGACGTCGAGCCGAATCTGTCGAGCGAGGATTTTCTTTTTCTTTCGGAAGAGCAGTTCCCGCCGGCCGTTCTTCGGGACGAGCTGGAACAGAGTGAGGTCGCTCGGGTTGATCGTTTCGTACCGAAAGAGGAATTCGGGGCTCGCGAGAGGCGTCGTTACCGGCGAGCCGGCTCCGGGCACGGTGTAGACAAGCTCGTTCTTCCGAGTGGCCTCGGTAGCCTGCGATTGTTCGGTCTCGACGATTCGGGACGCGTGGATGAGGTAAGGGACATCAGGCTTGCCGGGGTCAAGAAGACCGAGTTTGTTTTCCTGAGCCGCCGCCGAGGACGCCAACAGAAAAAGAGGAACGATCGTGATCAGGTAGTGTTGAGGCATGGCCGTCAGCCCGAGCTGAATTGCTCCGCCCTGTTCATGATTCTACAAACCAACAGCGGCATCGTCCAAACACGGTTCCACTCCGGAGGGGAATATTCGGCCTCTTCGAAAGGCCTGGGTCATCGCCGTGGGTCTTCCGGAGCCTCTTCCACCATTGACTCGTCAGTTCAGATCTCGTGTTTTTTCTGCGATCCACCCCGACGAAACATCGTAGGGGTGTTCGCGGTCTCGATCTCAAGCTTGGATTGCCATCCGGTTCCCTTCCGATAATTCGAGCCCGCGCAACGGCCGGATGCACTACGAGTCGCGCAGGCCCGCACGCCCCACGCACCGCCACCGCGCCTTGGCCGCACTACGGGTCGCGCCGGCGCGCTTTGACGCGCTCCGGACGGTCGTGTATCCTTTCCCCCGGCATGAGGACACCCGCCGTTCTCTTTTCGGTGCTGTTGGCCTGCGCGTCCCTGGCGTCGGGGCAGATCGACATCAGATCCAAGCAACTCGCCGGAGCGGACCTGCGTAGGGCGGACCTGAGACGAGCGGAGTTGCGTGATGCGGACCTGCGTCGTGCGGACCTCGAAAGGGCGAACCTGCGCCATGCGGACCTTGAAAAGGCGGACCTGAGTGATGCGGACCTACGCGGGGCGGACTTGCGCAGGGCGGACCTGCGCGGGGCGAACCTCAGGCGCGTCAAGAATCCGCCGGACTGCGAAGGAGTTGCGGACCTGGAATCGTTCTGCGCGGCGCTGCGGAAGGCGCGTCCATGAAGCGATCGGTAAAGGGCGAGCCGGAGCAGCCCATCGCCAGGAGCACGTCGCTGTCTCCCATGAAGCCGTCCGGCGGCCGCGGTTGATTCACAGAACCGCTCTTGCTCCACTCTCTTCGGTTCCCGATATCTTTCTCCTGTCGCAAGGACGTACCGGCAATTCACAGATAAAGCGGCTGCTTGGCGGCGGCGTCTCGCTGATCTATACTGCTCTGCGATGAGATGGTTACGGCTGTCGTATGTGCTGTTGTTCCTCTGCCTGGCTTCCCCCCTGCGAGGCATCGCTGTCCAAACAGTCTCACTCGATGAATTGCGTTTATGGACGCGTCATCTGATACCTCTTCCTCAGGAGATGTTGATCGAGCACAAGGTTGTCCTGCAGCCAGAGGAGGTGGGTGTCCACCTGGAGCCGGGCGCCGGAGACATCGGCGAGTACGCCACGAAGGAGCTGAAGACGCTGTTCGCCACCAAGGCGGGTGTCGAAGCTACCGGGTCGGGCTTCGAGATTGTCATCGGCCTGGCGCGGGGAACCGAGTCCGGCCGCGACCTGTCGGCGGAAGAACGACGGCGACTGAGCAATCTGCCCAACCGCGATCAGGCGTACTTGATCAAACCAGTGGGCGAAAACCGTCTTGTACTGGCGGCGCTCGAACCGCGGGGCCTCTACTACGCCGTCCGGACTTTGCACCAGCTTCTGGAGCCCGCACTGTCGCCTCAAACCATCTCGATTCCCCTGGCGAAGATCACGGACTGGCCGGACCTGGAAGAGCGCGGCGTCTGGAACTTCCCCAATCCCGAGGAGTGGGTGCCGTGGATGGCTTCGCTGAAACTCAACTTCGGGAAAATGGCCGAAACGAAGGTCAATCCGATCGAGCGCGGCAAAGCCGGCAGCGTGACGTTGAACATGGATCTCTATGAGTCGGCGCGGCTGCAAGGGTTCGAGTATCAGCCGTTCCTTACACACTTCAACTTTCTGCACAGCTCTGGGCTGTTTCGGGCCTATCCGGAGTTGGCTGGGCGAGGCGATGAAGCTCTCACGGGCCGCTACTTCGCTCACAAGAAGGGCAACCAGCACCGTTCGCCGAACGCCGCACACCCGTTGTTTCGGAAGCTGCTTGCGGAATGGCTTCGCGACTTCGCGAGGCAGGGCATCAGCGAGGTCAGTTGCTGGCTGAGTGAGCGCCCGGGAGGTGATGCCGGCCTGGAGACAACCGCCGTCGGTCAAGACGTGATGGAAGTGCGGGCCCTGCTCGCGGCGTATGAAGAAGCGAGAAAGGAGTATCCGGACTTCACGATCCGGGTGTTCCTGTCCACCGTGCCGTCCGGCCGGTACTATCGCGTGATCGCAGAAATGCCCGAAGACATGAAGATCGAGCGGGCATGCGCGACGAAGATCGAACGTGTGATGCGCTTGCCGCGCGACTTGTTCCGCAATCCGATGCTCGACTCCTATGCGGCCGAGGGACGCTGGATTGCGAGCTATGACGTGCCCATCACCGCCAACGCGCGAGTGGATACGCCGGAATTCATGGTGCCGGAGAGTTCCGCACACCGCGTGCGGGACTATGTACGGCAATTGACCGAACGGAAGATTCGAGGAGCCTACGGCATGATGGCCTGGGCCGACAACGGCAAGGCCACATGCGGGTTCAATGTCCACGCGTTAGCCGAGTACGGCTGGAACCTCGACGGCCGTAGCGAGCAGGAGTTCGCCATCGCTTGGGCGACGCGCGAAGGCTACCAGGACCCGGAGAAGGTCGGCGAGTGGGCCGATCTGATGGGACCGATCGAGTTCGATGTCTATGACTCCGACTTTCCGATTGCATACTCCTGGGGCAAGTATGTCGAGATGGTGCGTCAGCGCCGCCGCCCGTATCTCGGGGAGGGCATCTTTCGCTACTACACCAGCGCCGAGGATTTCGACAGAAAGATTGCCATCAGCGACCGCGCGTTGACCATCGCCGAGACGTTCAAGAGCGACTATTTCGCGAACGAGACGCGGGTCGTCCGGTCCTATGTTCGGTTGGCCAAAGGGCTTTACGAGGTGGCGGAATTGGTCGCGACGGAGGATTTCCGCGACCTCGAAAGCCAGCGGCGGTTGCGCCGGGCGTTGGATCGCCTCGGGGACGCGGGAGAGGAGAACGTGGCCTCAATCAAGAGCTGGCGGAGCGCTCTTGGCCCGGAACCATGGCACTACCGGGTGCACGACGCGATCAAAGGCACGGAAGACACGGTGGATGCCGTGACCGACTTTGTTTCCGGGCGGTACTTTTACTGAAATTCGTCCGTATGCAGCGATGACCTTGCGGGATTCGGACGCTTAGTGCATAGTGAGTGGGTGACCGGGATGGGTTGGCCGCGCGGTATCGGCCAGCGGTAGCTCTCAAGGAGAATCGAGTCTCCGGTCACAACGTCTATGTCAGACGACCCAGGAAGTAGAAACACCAGCGAAGCGGCGCCCTCCGGACGGTACGGTTGGCTCCCGCCGCTGATTGCCGGGTTTGACGATGGCCACCGTTGCCAGCGGAGTGGACAGCATCCTGTATCTCACCGAGTTGACAGGAATGGGGGTCATTGCGCCCAACGGCCATCGCCTTGGGCGGGTGCGAGAACTGGGGCTCATGCCGAGCGAGCATCCCACCCGTGTTTCGCACTTCCTGCTTGGCCGGCGCACACGGTTCATGGTGCGTCACGACCAGGTTGAATCCATCTCGCTTGCAGGCATCCGGCTCTCGGATGATCTCTTTGTCCCGTACTACCCCGACGAGCGCCTGTTTCTGCTCGAGAAAGACCTGCTCGATCAGCAAATCGTCGATGTGAACGGCCGCAAGGTCGTCCGGGTCAACGACCTCGCACTGCGAATCGTGCACGCGCCCGAGCGCGACGAGCTCTGGGTGCATGAGGTTGGCGTCGGATTGCAGGGTACGTTCCGGCGGCTGACGGAAGGCTTCCTGCCCAACAAGGTGATTCGGAAAGTCCAAGAGCGCATCACGCCCAACTCGATTCCCTGGCAATACTGCAACATCGTCGA
>MKWU01007523.1_pt1 | contig 10362 bp, 9 predicted proteins | sample 809101 | NCBI WGS metagenome assembly MKWU01 (sample SAMN05860141, study PRJNA318959) | sponge metagenome | host: Aplysina aerophoba | place: Slovenia: Piran, Adriatic Sea, Gulf of Piran | collected 2013-05-07
GCTGCTCGGCCGCCGCACGGAGATCGTCGAACTCCGCGCACCCGGCGGCATCACGCGCGTGTTCATCGACCCGGAGCGCATGTTCATCATGCGCTGGGCCGTCGACGTTACCGACGGCGGGCAGTCCCTCCATGCCGAGGTGATCGCGCTCGAGTACGAGACGGAGATCGATGCCGCCCGCTTCACCTTCGAGCCGCCTGCCGGCGCTCGCGAAGGCGACCCCCAGCCGGCGGAATCGTGCAGCGGCGGCAGCTACCTGGGAGATTCCTTCCCCGCCGAGCCTGGCTTTCTCGCTCCCAGATACATGCCTGCGGGCTACCGCCCCGTCTCCGTGGGCCACGAGAGCGGCGCGCGTGACTGCGACCCGGTCGCGGTCTGGGTCTTGCTGGAGGCCCCCGACGGCGACGCGATCTTGCTCCGGCAGCGCTTCAGGCCGGGCGGCCTCGCCCCGCTGGAGCGCGCCTGGCAGGCCGTCGACTCCAGCCTCGATGACGCCTACCAACGGTACTCCGAGGACGGCATCCTCAGCCTGCTCTGGCGCGCTGGCGACATCGTCGCGCTGCTCCAGGCGGACACCGCCTCGCTGGATGAACTGGTGCGCATCGCGGAGTCCGCCAGCCTCGTCCCGTAACGCTTGCGTTCGCCAGCGCCGCCCAGGTCTGCGGAGCGGCTCATGCGCTGCGTTCGCCTACCGACTCGCTCTCCCGCACGCCGCTCACCCGACGTTCTGGTCTACCAGACGGCCCTTTCTCGACTTCCCTCCGACGGAACTTTCGGCGTTTTCGGGTGGAATACGCGCTTCCTCCCGAATTTCTGCCCGGCGCGTCCTGTAGGGGCGTTTCCCCTTGACCTGCCTGTGTTTTCGGGGACTTCCCTGTCTCGGAACCAACGTCGTTTCCCTGTACACGCCCATGACGCCCGGCGCAGCGTTCCGCACCCGCTTCCAGGGGGCGGGGCCACGCGCGCCCTCCCCTACGGGGCATTCCGCCGCGACGCCCGCCTCCGCACACTCGATCGCCACTGCCAGCACACACAGCGGGAGGCGACGGGGCGAGCGGAACGAGCATACGAGGCCGGACGAGATGCGATCGACCAAGCAGCACCAGCGCAACGGGAGCGGTCACCACAATGGCCCCGAGCCGCGCGTGGTCGCCGTCAAGTACCGGCCCGTCCCCGACGGCGAGGCGCGCCTGCGCCGCATCGCCGCGATCCTGCTCGACCACGCCACCCGCGCCGCCTCCCAGGCGGACGACCGGGAGCGCCCGGAGGTCCGGTAGGGAAAGCGTGCATCGCCGGGCGCGGCCCTGTTTTGACCGCCTCCCCCCGGCTTCGCTACGCTGAGGGGGACGAGGTGGCCCGGCGGTGCGCAAACACCCCGGGCCGTGGCGCCGCCTGACCGAACAGGTGACGCGAGCAGCATGCTACCGCTCGCGGACCCGCCCCGGCAGGTGGCGGGTCGTTCTGTTTCTGGAGGAGCAAGCCATGCCGCGAACGAACACCAACAGCCAGCCCGTGAGCCGCCGCGCCGCCATCTACGCGCGCGTCTCCGACAAGAGCCAGGCCGAGGAGGACAAGACTTCCCTCGGCGAGCAGCTGGGCGACATGGAGGCCTACTGCGAGGAGCGCGGCCTTGAGATCACCGCCCGTTACCAGGAGGTCGGCCGCGGCTGGTCGAAGAGCCGCCCCGAGTTCCAGCGCATGCTCGCCGACGCGGCCGCGGGACGCTTTGACGTCATCGTCTGCTGGAAGTCCGACCGCCTCAGCCGCGGCATGTACCCCGCCGCCGCCCTCATGGAGGTCGTCGAGGCGCACGGCATCGGCCTGAGGCCGTCATGGACGCCATCGACATGAAGACCTTCGGGTTGATGGCCGCGATCGGCAAGATCGAGCTCGACAACTTCCGCGAGCGCGCCTCCATGGGCAAGCGCGGCACCGCGAAACAGGGCCGCATCCCCGTCAACAACGTCCCCGACGGCTACCGCATCGGGGAGGACCGCACGCCCGAGGTCGACGAGGAGCGCGCGGAGGTCATCCGCCGCATCTTCCGCCACTACGTCGAAGGCGGCATGGGCACGCCCGCCATCGCCGCGGCGCTCACCGACGACGGCGTGCCCACGGCGACACCGGGGGCGCGCTGGCACGCGACGCAGATCAACCGCATCCTGCGCAACGAGGCCTACCGGGGCACCTGGTGGTACGGCAAGGCCCGCCACACCGCCACCGACACAGGCACGCGCGTCCACGCGCAGCCCCGCGACGCCTGGATCGGCGTCCCCTTCCCGCCGCTGGTGGACGAGGAGACGTGGGAGCGGACGAAGACGCTGCGGGAGCGGCGGCTGACGCGCTCGCCGCGCAACACGAAGACCTTCCACCTGCTCCAGCACCTCGTGCACTGCAGCGAGTGCGGGATGCTGATGGGTCCCCGCGTGGTCCGCAGCCAGAGCACGCGGCGCAGGGGCAAGAGGTACTCGTACCGGCTCAAGACGCCGCGCCGCTACTACCAGTGCTACGGGATGGGGGCGCCCTACCGGCTGCGCTGCCGCGAGCACCCCTTCATCCGCGCCGAGCGGCTCGAGGAGCTGGTCTGGGGCGAGGTCAGGCGCGTGCTGCAGGACCCGGACCTGATCGCGGCCGGGCTGGCGGCGCTGGACCCGGACGAGGACACCGGCACCGAGGAGGTCGCGCGCACCGAGCGCGAGCTGGCGGGCGTGCAGGCGGAGGAGGACCGCGCGATCCGGCTCTACGTGTCGGGGAAGATCAGCGAGCAGCAGCTCGACCACCAGCGCCGCTTCATCGGCGAGCGGCTGGAGCGGCTGCGCGCGCGGCTCGACGAGCACCGGGCGAGGGCGTCTGCCCAGGCCGGTAGGCGCGTGGCGGTGGAGCAGGTGGTGGAGTGGGCGCGCGCAGCCGGCGGCGGCCTCGACGGGCTGTCCGACGCGGAGCGCCGCGAGGTGCTGGACCTGCTCCTGGAGGAGGCGACGATCGACGGCGAGAACAACGTCACGCTCACGCTCGCCATCCCCGCCGACGAGGAGTTCGTGCAGATTGCCAAACCGGAGCCGACTACTCCGTCTACACGATGCGGCAGGCGTCACGGCGCTCCTGGCCTATCGGTCAGACGCTGCCCGTGCAGGTGGTCTTCATGGCCTACCGGAACACGCTTCAGGCGGACGCGCTCAAGCTCCGGGCGCAGAAGCTCCAGTCGTCGCTGCGGTCGAGGGTGAGTTGCCAGGACAGCCTCACCGCCTACGGCGACGACCTCTCGCTGACGAGTTGCCTCGTCCGGTGCGACTTCGAGCTCGGCGGCTCATCGCCTCGTCCTCGCGGCCAGCCTGTTACTCCACCCACACGATGCGACAGGGCTCGCCCAGACCTGGCGCATCGGTCGTACTCAGCCCGCCCGGATCGTCTTCATGGCCAACCGGAACACCCTTCCCGCAAACGCCGCTGTGGACCACTCCATCGCGTCACCGTCGGGCTGTACTCATCGACTCGAACATCGTCCGCGTGCTCTGCAGACTCGTAGGAGCCGGGTACGATGGCGAAACCGGTCGCAAGCGGTGGTTCCGCGAACAGGCGGAGGCAATGCCTCCCCCGCGCCCTGTAGCCCGCGAGTTTGCGAAACCGGAGCCGGTCACTCCATACGGTCTAGCAAGCCATCACCAACAGGGATCGCTCACGGACGGAAGCAGGTCAGCGTGTCCATGGAATCGGAGAGGCCGTCGAGGTAGAAGCGGGCCGTGAATTCCTCCCCTTCGCGGTCCGTCGCCCGGATCGTGAGTTCGCTGCCGCCGAGCAGGGCGCGGGCGAAGGTCTCCGGCTGGCGGCTGAAAGTGGCGTAGTTGCTGGTCGACTCCAGCCAGCGTTCCGACTTGGCGGGGCGGCTGTCGATTCTCCACTGCACCCCGACCGTGTCGTCGCTGAACCGACCGAAAACGAGCGTGTCCCAGTTCACGTAGGCATCGAAAGTCGACCCGTGACACTTCAGGACGATGCTCGGATCGTCCAGGCTGGAGTAGCCCCACTCCTTGGAGATCACCGCCGAGCTGTCGGAGATCACGTGGTACGTTGGCGTGTCGTCAATGGGATCGTAGTACGTCTCGACGAACCAGTAGGCCGATGGGTCGTCTTCGATCAGCGTCTCTTCAGCGACGACGTGCGGGACCGGCACCTCGACGAGGACAGGCGTCGCGTGCTTCCAGTTTCCGTCGTGCAGTCTCTCGGTGAAGAACCGACCGCGCCCGAAGATGTACTCGCTCCATGCCCCGTCGGGCAACTTCTGCTGAATCGCAAACTCGATGCTGCCGGAGTCCGTACTCCTGGCAGCCACCCTCACTTCGACACTGCTGGAGTGCGTTGCCGCCGCTACCCCGATGGCAGCACCAGTGACTGCAAGGGCGAGCGCAACAGCCGCGATGATCGTTCTCATGCTGCCAGCTTCCTTCTACTACCTGTTCCAGCGCGCCACGGAATGCTCTCCCGGCAGGGGGTCCACTCTCACCGGATAGCGGGGCCTTGCTGGACCACTACGGCGATCCAGACCGCGGGAACATAGCTGCAACTGTCCCATAACGAAGGGCGTTCTGGTGTGAACTACCAGTGATGTATCCGTGATAGATCGGGTGACGATCTGCCCGCCGGCTCGGCCAACGCGTGCTATGGCGGCCGGCGATCGCCGCACGAGGCGAGGTGGAGCGTGGACTACGCCGAGCACGCGGAGGACGAGCGCTAGGAGCGCGAAGACCGCCTCTCCCGCATGAACCGGGCCAGCGTCCGCATCACCGAGGAGCCTGGACCTCGAGACCAGTGTGTAACATCTTTGGTGAACGGGAAGTGACAGCCGGATGGCCACACCGCGGCAGAAGACGAAGGCGGCGATGGCGAGCGTCATCGCCGCGCGGACCAGGTTGGGTCCGCCTGCCCGGTCTGATCAAGGCGGAGGTCGTAGCCGTCCCGGCGCGCCCGGCGCGGGCGGGCCACGGTCGAGCTTCGAACGACACGCGGAGCGTACCGATAGGAGGTAATGCGCGATGCGCGACAGTACAAGCCGGCCCACCACGTTCGCTTATCGAAGTCTGCTCTTGCTCCTGACTGTCGTGTTCGCGGTCGGCCTGGTTGCGCTCCTCTTGTTCACGGCCGAGATAGCAGAGGATGGACCAGTCGGCTTCCTGGCGTCGTACAAGGACCACCTCTCCGTCGGCTTCGTCCTGCTCCTGGGACTTCCGGCCGTACAGACCGGAGCCAGGTGGGTGTTCGCCGTCGCCCAACGGCACATGTCGTTAGAGGTTGCCGGAGCCCTGCGGGTCATCGCGCGCCTCGTTGGATACGGACTCGCATTCTCCCTCCTGGTTTCCATCCTGACCGACAACGCCGCCGCAGCGTTGACAATGGGCAGCTTTGCAGGACTGATCGCAGGCTTTGCCTCTCAAACCGTCATGGGCAACACAGTGGCCGGACTCTTCCTCGCCATTGGTCGGCCCATAGGATTGGGTGACAACGTCACCATCGGCGGCAACTCCGGGACCATCGCCGACATCACCCTGATGCACATAGTGCTGGAAGCGGATGATCGGAGAATTCTCATCCCAAGCTCTCAGGTAGTCAGCGCGGTCTTGGTCGAACACAAACCGAGCGATTGACAGCCCCAGCCGGCGGCGCGCTGCTGCGCACCGCTGAAGCGAGATCACAGCCTGAGGAGGGCAGACATGACCGGATTGACTCACTCGCCTGACTCGTTCGTCTTCAAGACCGATCGCCCGTGGCCCAACGCGCGCCTGCGGGTCGGCGCGATCGTCGGGCACGCCACATCGAGCAGCGTGCGGCTGTGGCTGCGCACCGGTCAGCCCGGCAGCTTCACCTTGTTCGTGTATGCACGCGACCGCGTCGTCGAGGCCCACCGAGGAGAAGCGGCACTGCGGCTTGCGCTGTCCGCGGTGCCCATGGAACCAGCCGATGTCGCCACGACGCTGTCCCCCGTCCTTCAGCGGGACTTCGAGATCACCGACTATGCGTCCGACACCACCATCGTGATCGACACCGACGGCCTGGAACCGGACACCGCCTACGGGTACGCGCTGCTCGACCGCCGTCGTGCGTGCATGATCCTCGGGCACAACCGTCTGCGCCGGTTCCGCACCCCTCCCGAAGAGTCGGAACGGCGTCCGTTCCAGTTCGCCCTGCTCTCGTGCCACATGCCCTTCGCCGTCAACGGCCTGTTCCGCAAGCGCACCGAGGCATCGGGCGTGGACATGTGGGATTTCCTGGACGCCGCGTTGCGGCGGCACGGGCACGAGGTCGACCTGGTGATCGCCGGCGGCGACCAAGCGTACAGCGACGGTGTCGACACGCTGAACATCTGGCAATACCTCAACGCCCGCATGGCTCGTGACGGCGACCGCTTGCTGCCCGACCGCGAGGCAATGCTGAGTTGGTATCGCGATATCCATCGGGGGTACTGGGGCTTCGAGAGCCTGCAACGGGTGTTCGACTCGTTCCCGACGTACATGATCTGGGACGATCACGAGATCGTCGATGGCTGGGGCTCGCACTACTTCGATGCGGACAGCGGCCAGGACGGTCTGGCGCAACTGCTGCCCGACTACCGCGAGCGGGGCTTGAGCTACGACGACGGCATGACGCTGGTCCGCCGCATGGTCGGCGCGGCGCAGCAGACGTACCTCGAGTACCAGCACAGCCACAACCCGGCCACCCTTCCAGGTGTCTTCGACTACTCGTTCGAGCGGGGCGGGTGCGCGTTCTACGTGCTTGACGGACGCGGCCACCGGGACATCTCCCGTTCAAGCCACCGCATCCTCGGCCGGGAGCAGTTCGATCGTTTCGCTGGTTGGGCGGCCGCGGTTGACCCGGCCGAGACGCCATTCATGTTCGTGGTCTCAGCCGTGCCGGTGCTGCACACGCGTTCGGCGGTGGTCAACGCCGACGAGTACCTGGGCGGCCTGGGCGATGACCTGCGCGACTCCTGGGAGCACGAGCTGCACGACGCCGAGCGGGCAGCGCTGATGGAGGTGCTCTTCGACGCCGCAGCACGGGGCATCAAGGTCGGAGTGCTGAGCGGCGATGTGCATGCCTCGGCCGCGTTCTCCATCGAGGACGATGATGGCAACCGCGTTTACCAGCTCACGTCCAGCGCCATCACCCAGAACGTGTCACGCATCGCGTCGTGGGCGCTACGTCTGGGCGCCGCCGACGACGGCGAGACCGCGGAGGGCTACCGGTTCCGGCGGCTCGCGCTCTACACCGAGCCGTCGTTCGCGCTGATCAGCGTGGACCCTCTCAACGGCGAAGCCTGGTTCAAGCTGTACGGCGGGCAGAAGCTCGACGTGCCGCCGGCCGCGGGCGGCCAAACGGAGCCGCTCACGCATTCGCTCGCCAAGATCCAGATATCCCAGCGGGCTGCTGAAGAAGTCGGTGGGCCGAGGGGATAGCGCCGGCGGAGAGGGCGTCCAGCGGCTGGCCACGATCATGCTCGTGGTCACGCCGCGCTCGTTCGTCCCGGCCGACCACCCGATCCGGCGCATCAAGCCGATCGTCGACGCTGCTGCGCCTCTCGTCGCTCTCAGCCGGCTCCAGCCCGGCGCCCGCGCCGGAACCGGCCAGCGACGAGCCGCAGCCCGCATCGCTCAACAGGTATGGAGGTGCGACATGGCAACACAGTTCACTTCGGCAGAGTGGGACCGTATCAACGCAAGACTCGAGGCGGACCCGGAGCGGTACGGCCTCCCCCAGAGGGAGTACGGCTCCGTGCTCCTGGGGTCGTTCAACATCCGCAAGCTGGGGTCGTCTCGCAGCCGTAGTCCCGACACATGGGAGTTCCTGGCCAACGTCTGCCGGAGCTTCGACCTGCTGGGCGTCCAGGAGATCATGGACGATCTCAGCGGGCTGCGGCGGTTGATGTCCCTGATGGGGCCGGAGTTCGGCATGGTCGTCTCGGACCAGACGGGCGTGTTTCCCGGCGAGCGGGGCGTGGGGGAGCGGCTGGGGTTCATCTACCGCTGGAACACGGTGGAGAGGATGGAGGTGGCGAGCGACGTCACCTACGACCGGAGCAAGGTCATCGACTCCATTGCCAGCGACTACGAGACGTTCACGACGGTCATGGCGCCCTACGCCCGGGGGTTGGCGAGCTACAGAGCGGGACAGCGCAAGACCAGGCCCAGGCTCGACCTGCCAGTGTTCCTCAGCTTCATCCGCCAGCCCTTCTGCGTGGCGTTCCGCATCCCCGGGCATCCCGGTACCACGCCCTACGAGATCATGGCGGTCAACGCCCACCTCTACTTCGGGAACTACATCTCGGACCGTCGGCAGGAGTTCAATGCCCTGGCCGACTGGCTCATGAGCAGATTGAAGACGAACAGCCGCGCCTACTACCCGAACTTCATGCTCTTCGGCGACCTGAACCTGGACTACGACGATCCCGCGCGCGACAGGAGGCGGATCGAGGACCGTATCAAGTCGTTCAACGGGGAGCTGGAAGGGGCCAACGTCAACTTCCCCTTCCTGGACGTGCATCCGGGGCGGGATGACATCTTCCGCACCAACGCGCGACTGACGGAGACCTTCGATCAGATTGGCCTGTTCAACCGGGACCCGCGTCTGCCGTCCTACGCCGAGAACGCGACGATGGGCGCCAACCCCCTGGGGCCGGACTACGGCGTCTTCGAGTTCGGCGACCTGTTCAGCGAGGCCTTGCTGGGCCGTCCGTACCGAGAGCTGTCGTCCAGGGAGAGGTCCGCTCTCGTGCCCAGGTTCGAGCACAAGGTGAGCGACCACCTGCCCTTGTGGATACGGTTGCCCCTGCCCACCCGTTGAGCCGCCCGCCTGAACGCATGCCGGGATCAGGTCCGGCACCTGGCATGGAAGGGAGGAGAGAATGAACGACGAACTTCAGAATGGACGGGCCGTCGACCTCTGGCGGGCGGTCGCACAGACCGACGAGTTGGTGGACTTCGTCACCGGTATGTTCGACGTCATCGGCATCACCATAGAAGAGACCGGCGAGGAGCTCACCGTCAGGGTCGGCGAGGGCCGGATCCACATCGAGCCGGGGCTGCCGGACAGGTGGGATTTCCTGGTGCCGCTGAAGATGGAGAACGTCACCAACATGGTGAGCCACGCGACGGACGGCACGCTGGATGCGTTCGAGACGTGGCGCATCGCGTCGGTCCTGTTCACGCCCCTCACCAGGGAGACCCTCAAGAACCCGGTGATGTCCACGGGCATCTTGCGGAGGCTGGCGAGGGTGGAGGATCTGATCCACGTGCGGCTGCTTGGTCCGGAGGCGGAGCAGGTCGCCAGTCACACACTCGTGTTCGCCAGCGGTCAGTGGCTGGTCATCGAGGGCCTCCACGGACAGGCCAGGAGAACGTTCAGCATGACCGGAGAGGAGTGCGTCACCTACCAGAAGCAGGTATTCAAGGCGATGAAGACCAGCAGCATCATGGAGTGGATACGCTTCGCCCGGTGGTACGGCAAGTGGCGGTCGAGCGCCTCCGCTGAGCGGTAGCCTCGCCCGGCGGGGCGGTGGCGATGCAGGCGGGGAGTGGACTTGACGGGGAAGCATGGTGCGGCGATCGCGGGGACACGGGAAGATCCGGCTGCCGATTCATCGACGTGGTCGGCAAGACCAGGGAACGGCGAGGCAACAAGCGATCGCGTAGCCGCCACGGGGACCTCGATCCCTCCGCCCTCTCCATGTGCGAGGCTCTTGTTGTGCCGGAGATGCAGTGAAGCCGCCGCCTGGGGCGCTAGTACATGATGAGATGTGTGGGAACCAGCCGCTGTTCTACAGGATCCACCGCCAGGGCGAGGCCCTCCAACGTGTAGGCGCCCAACAGCGGCGGCGCGTCGTCCTCACCAAAGACCACGACCGTAACGACACGCTCGCCATCGATCGCTACCCAGGCCTGTCCGTAGTCCATGTCGACCCTGCGTCCATCGGCCAGCAGGAAGCGGCGCTGATCCATGGGTTCGATTCCCAACTCGCGCAGCAGGCGGGCAGGTAGCGTCGTATGGGCGGCGCCGGTATCGACAGTCGCCTCGATCTGCCGGGACGCCCCGTCGTTCATACCGGAGATGCGCAGCGGCTAGGTGTCGCTCCCATAGAGGTTGTTTACAGGTAGGGGGCTCCGTCTACTGCCGTGTGAAGTCAAAGCACGAGCAGTAGAGAGGAACCCCCTATGGCACATCGTAACGCGCGTCTGACACCGGTCACGCGCCTGGAGCTGGTCCACGAGGTCGAAGCCGGATGGTCCCAGGCCGAAGTCGCCCGGCGCTTCCGAGTCTCCCGCGCGACGGTCGCGAAGTGGGTGCGCCGCTACCGTGACCTGGGAGGCCCCGGCCTCG
>MKWU01007524.1_pt1 | contig 10360 bp, 5 predicted proteins | sample 809101 | NCBI WGS metagenome assembly MKWU01 (sample SAMN05860141, study PRJNA318959) | sponge metagenome | host: Aplysina aerophoba | place: Slovenia: Piran, Adriatic Sea, Gulf of Piran | collected 2013-05-07
CGACTCGCCCTTCGATCGGTGGTACTTCGGTGGCCAGGCCGACGCCGTCGACGAGTCCGTCAAGCGCGGGTTCGCGCTGTTCTCCGGAAAGGCACAGTGTGTCGTGTGTCACCGGGTCCAGGGCGATCACGCACTGTTCATCGACCACCAGTTTCACAACACCGGCCTCGGCTACGAGGACTCGGTGGGCGAGAACGAGCCGGAAACCACCAGAGTTCAGCTCGCCCCCGGAGTGTTCACGGAGATTTCGCGGTCGGCCATCGATGCGGTGACGCAACAGAAGCTGCCGAACGACCTCGGCCTGTACCGGGTCACGGAGAGCCCGGGAGATCGGTGGAAGTTCCGCACCCAGACTCTGCGCAACGTCTCGTTGACCGCCCCCTACATGCACAACGGCCGGTTCGACACCCTGCGCGAAGTCATCGATTTCTACGATGGGGGAGGCGTGCCCAACGAGTTGCTGTCGCCGCTGATCCGTCCCCTGGGACTGACGGAGCAGGAAAGGCGGGACCTCGAAGCATTCCTGCACTCGCTGACCGGCAGCAACGTCCCGGACATCGTGGCCGATGCATTCGCTGCACCGATTGGCGACCTGAGTTCGGATGACCCGAACTGGGCGCACGAGAACACGCTCGGATATTGAGACACCCGGATGAGCTCGGTCCTACCATTCCCGAGGAAGCGCGCTGGTGTTCCGTCAAGCTGTCCGATAGTCCAGTAGGTCGGGTTAGCCGAAGGCGTAACCCGACATCACGCAATCCGAGCCGGTACGCGGCTCACTCCCCCGCCGGCGCGCTCGGCCAGCCCGGCTGATCGAGCTTTCGCTGCTCGGGGTAGAGCCGGATGCTGGGCACCTGTCCCCTCTCCAGGACGCCTTGCATACGCTCCCAGTACCCGGTGGTCAGCAGATCCCCGTGCACGTCGCGGAACAGTCGCCGCAGCCCCCGGTCGTGGATGCGGAATCCCGTCTCGATCTCCTCGGGCAGGAAGATGACGCCGTCCTCGTAGAACCAGTCGGGGACGTCGTCCTCGCCGTCGAATCGATCCGCGTTCGAACGGACCTTGACGTGGGTGAGCGGCTCCAGCGCGTCGTAGTCGAACAGATAGACCTTGTGGTAGCGGCTGACGCCGTAGTTGCGCGCATCGAGATCCTTGTTGAAGACGTTCGCGGCGGCGTTGTTCTTGATGCAGTGCCCCAGGTTGACGATGACCTCGCGGGCCTCCTCCGGCGTCGCGTTCCGGAGAAAGACGGGGAGCGGCCGTACGCGGCGCTGCACGATGAGGTGCTTCAGGATGACTGCATCGTCGCGCAACGAGACGCTTTCGGCGGCGTCTCGCAGCAGTTCGGCGAGGAGTTCCGGCTCGAACCACGCGGGGTCGAGTTCCAGGTTGTAGTAGATGATGTTGTCGAGCATGGAGCCCGTGCGGTCGATCTCGTGCACACGCCGGTACTTGTCGAGCACCGCTCTGATGCCGGGGAAGTCGCCCCACTTGTACTGCTCCGTCGGGATGTCGCGGATCACCTTGAGGTTGTAGTCCGAGGACGGTGCGGCGAATCCGATGGCGACCGAGCCGCGGAACCCGATCGCGGTGGTGAACACCTCGCCGTGCTCCGCCAGCTCTTCGCGCAGCTCGTTCATCACCGCGACCTTCCCGACGTGGTTGAATCCGATGGTCGAGTAGTGCAGCCCGAGACGCCGGGTCGGCATGACCGAGTGCAGGAACGCGGCGAGCTCGTGGTAGTGACTGTTGGTGACGTGGAAGTTGGCGAGCGTGGAGCTGAAGAGATTGTGTGCGTCGGCCTGGCCGGCGAGGACCGCCTGGACGTAGATTCCGGCGTCGTGGTTGAGGAGGCCAAGGATGAGAGGCGTTGCGCTTGCGTCGTCGAACACGATTCGGCCGACGATGTATGCGCCGCGGTTGCGGAAGAAGCCGGCGTCGGTCATCTGGATTTCGATGGGTTGGCGTTCGTAGCCGCGGAATATGGTTTGAAGTCGTTCCGCGACAGCCCGTACGTCGCCATTCCGGTCGCGCCACGGCCGCTCGAAGGATGGGACGTCGAGGATGCGGTCGACGAGCGTAGCGAGATCCAGGTCGGGGGTGATGGGAAAGTCGATCCGCACCGCGGCCGAGCGCTCGGTCGCCGGTTCGCGATGGTGCAGAAACGTGTACTCCACCGGGTTCCACATGCCTTCGTACATCATCCGCCGCGCGGAGTGGATGTAGGCGAAGGCAAGATCGGACTCGTAGCGGCCTTCGATCAGGGTGAGGTAGCGGGCCTCGATTCGTTCCCAGAACGTTTCGTCCTCTGCGGCCGACGGCAGCGATTCGCGCAAGCGCCGGGCGAGCGCATGTACGCTGATGCTGTATACGGAGAGGCGACGCAGGCTGAGGTCAAGGGACGTGGCAGGATCGCGCCGTTCGAATGCGGCCTTGGCGAAGTTGGGGATGCTGCGGGACTCGACGTAGTAGGCGTCGAATTCCGAGAGAATCCAGTGCGCGGCGAGGTCCGTGCGCTCTTCGTTTGAGCGCACCGTTACGATGCGGTCTGCGTAGTCTGGCCTCCGGTCGTTCATGGCGGCGCAGTTCTCGGCCCGACGTCAGGAGGAACAGCGGAATGTGTTCGCGTCTCGGCCGTACCGGCACCGATGCCAATGCGGACGGGGACCGAGCCCGGACCACGACCGTCCTGACGGCCCTAGTGTATCCGGGTCTTCTGAATGACGACCGTTTCCTGCGGCACGTCCTGGAACATTCCACGGGAACCGGTCTGCACCGCGGCGATTCGATCGACCGTGTCCATGCCTTCGACGACACTCCCGAAGGCTGTATAGCCCCAACCTTGCGGGGTGCGGCCACGATGGTTCAGGAAGTCGTTGTCGACGACGTTGATGAAGAACTGGGCGGTGGCGGAATGAGGGTCGGAGGTGCGGGCCATGGCGATTGTTCCGCGGTCATTCTTGCCGCCCCGATCCGCTTCGTTGCGGATGGGCGCGCGGGTTTGTAACTGCTTGAATTCAGGTGTGAATCCACCGCCCTGGATCATGAATCCCGCGATCACTCGGTGGAATATGGTGCCATCGTAGAACCCGTCTCGGACGTAGGTGAGGAAGTTGTCGACAGTTTCCGGTGCCGCGCTTCGATCGAGTCCCAACACGAATGACCCATGGCTGGTCTCGAATGTCACCTGCGGGGGTTTGGAGTCGTCCGCCTGGGCGGAGGTTGAAACGGCGGAAATGCTTCCCAGCGCTAGCGCTGCGAGGGTGGACGAAATTCGTCGAATTGTGCGTTGAGACAAGGAACTGCTCCTGGTTGTTGGGCGTGCCGCACGAAACACTACATTAATCCCACACATTGGCGCCATCGAACAGGACCCCGTCCCATCACAGTGATTCAAGGGCCCACGGAACACAACTCTCCCTCAGCAAATGTCCAGGATGCCGTTGGTCAACGGCCCCGTTCCACTTCCCGATAGCGCAAGCGTTCAGGCATCACTCCCACTCCGCAGGCAACAATTTCGATTCGACCGTCCCCACACGCAGGCTGAATTACACGAAAAAACCATGGTACATGAGCGACTAACTCAGAATAATATTCACTATAGGTACGAATACGTATTGCTATGTATGGTCGTAGTCATTATATGTTTCACCTATACCGCAACATCAGCCGACCCGGACGTCCCACAAATTGCCGTGACAGGACGCGCTTCCATACTTGGCAACGCCACGAATTGCCCCAAGCGTCCGCAAGCACGCCAACCGGGGGACTCGACCAATTTTTTGTCCGCTTGTGGTAGTTGCGAACACAGGGATTACGTAGATCCAACCGTCCGAGTGTGAACACCTTGTCGACAAGACCATCACCTATGGACTACCACACCCGACCCACCGGCAAGTCAACGCCGGAACTCGAACGTTGGTTTGAAGGGTATTGAAGCGAACTTGGCCAACTGTACGCATCGTACCCGCCGCAATCAGCTTCGTGGAACACGAACAGACGACCAGGAGGAAGGAATCCATGCCCGTCAGTGGAAATGACCAATACAGGACCGAGAGATCAAGGTGGCTGGCTCGCCTCTCGGGGGCGTTATTCGCCACCGCCGGAGCCCTGTTAGCCTCGATCGTACCGACATCCGCTAGCGCGGCCCCGAGTGCAAGCGACGGCAGCCTGCTCGAACGCCGCATTGAGGCGGTGCGCAACGCAGCAGATGCGACCGAATTGAAGCCTGGGACAAATGAAAGTTGGAAAACCGCACAATGGCGAAATTGGTCGAACTGGCCCAACTGGGGCAACTATTGGCCAAATTGGGGAAATTACTAAATCACCGAATCTAGATTCCCAACCCATCATGACAACCGGCCCGGTTCAGTTACTCGTTATTCAACCAACTCCATTTTGCAACCTGGACTGTAGTTATTGCTACTTGCCGAACAGGAATTCTACTGCCCGTATGGATTGGACTACGCTGGAACTTGCGGTCAAGCGAGTTTTGGAAAGTCGTTTTCTGGGCAGAGTACTCAGCATCGTCTGGCACGCGGGAGAACCACTAGTTTTGCCTGTCGATTGGTATGAGGAAGCGTTCGACCGCATTGAATCCCTCAACTCCGGACGCACCAGCATCACCCATCATGTGCAAACCAACGGTGTACTCATAAACGAACGCTGGATCGAACTGTTCCACTCTCGTGGTGTGCAGGTGGGTATTAGCCTTGACGGCCCCGAACGTCTGCACAACGCACACCGCAAGACCAGGACCGGAACTGGTACGCATCACCGTGTCATGTCCGCGATCGAGTTATTGAATACCAGCAAGTTGGATTACCACGTAATTTGTGTACTGACGTCGGCGGCCATGGAGGCTGCCGACGAGGTGTACGACTTTTTTTCGGATTGCGGTGTCCGAATGGTCGGATTCAATATCGAGGAAATTGAGGGCTCAAATACAAGTTCATCATTATCCCGACCAGGAATGGTTGAGGCATATCGGCGCTTTCTGGCCCGAATCCTGGAACTGGCCAAAGCCGACGGTTCCCTGCGAATTCGAGAATTCGAGACGGCGCGCAACCTCATTTTGAGTCGAGGCTGGGAACCCATGAACAATCAGCAGGCGACTCCACTACAAATCGTCTCCGTCGGAGTGGACGGAAACATGAGCACGTTTTCACCGGAGTTGATGGGAACCAGAAACCCTACCTACGGCGATTTCATATTCGGCAACGTCAAGAACCACAGACTGGAGGAATTACTGACCGACGACAGCTTCACCGCCGTCCACGAGGAAATTCAATCTGGAATAGTCGCCTGCAGGAATAGGTGCACGTATTTCATGACTTGTGGCGGAGGCGCGCCAGCCAACAAGGTATTCGAAACGGGACGTTTTGACGTTACGGAAACAATGTTCTGCAGACTTGCATGCCAGGCGCCAATTGACGTGGTGTTGGACGATCTGGAAACCGAACTTGGGTTGAATAATTGAGCTAAAACAACACGTGACGGGACGACAATCGAGAGGCAGCGACCATGATTTGCGCGAACTGGATCCGTTGGGCACGTATCGGGACACGGGCCGCAACTGTAATTGCGGTGTGTGCATTTGGCTTATGGGGATGTGGAACAACGACATTGTTCGAAGGAATTGGAAAAAAGAATAGTTTCGGCAGGATCATTGTTGAAAGCCCGGGAATTTATTCCCGCGAGCGGTTGGTCAATGATCGTCTACAGCAATCGATTTGGTTGAAAACGCAACTCGGGGCAACCGAGAAGCTCCTGACCAACGAAAAGTTCCGTAGTTTGGAAGCGGAACTGGCGCAACGAGTATTGAAAGAGACGACACTCCGAGTGTCACCCGCAAGGGTGCCTGGGTCAACCGTCAATGGAAGTCCAGCAGAAGATGAGAACGCGAATCCTGGAGTACTTGGCAACGGCGGTGCGGGAAATCCGGAAACCAATGCGGATTTAGTCTTGGGAGAAACAACGATTGGGTTATTTCGTGCACTTAATCAGTACCGGGAAGAACTCCGCTCCGAACTTATGCAAATTCAACTAGATGACCGCCATGATATCGATGGCAATACGCTATATCGACTGAATTTCAATACAAGCATCATACATGGCAGGAGTAGTGATGCACATGCCATAATTCGAGTAGAATTGCGGCAAGGAGATCGTTCGGACGCGATTGTTGCGCCAGTTTATGAGGAACTGCTAAGGGACTGGATTCGAGTCTTGGAACGTAGGCTCAATGGCGTTGTGGAAAACAATGTATATTTGCTCGCTGAGAGTGGGCTCAATGAACGGGACGCGGCGCAATTGTACGTATGGCTGCGATGGAAGGTATGCAGGCAACTTACAGATATCGCAAACTCAGAGATATACAAAAGGATAATCGCCGATACAAACACTAAACAGGGGAATGAAAGAAGCAATATTGGAGAAGAGACTTGGTTGCCACGACCAGAAACAATAGAAGCAGTTAGTGTGTTCGCAAGCAGTGAGTGTGGAGATGAGTACTACAGTCAATTGTCAGAGCAACGTAATGAGGAATTGTATTCTGGAACAATTGCAGAAAGGCTTGACTGGTTCATCAGTGATTACGTGAATCGGTTCACCCGAGCAAGGACGGCCAGAGCGCGAATTGGGAACTATATTTCTGTTCGGTCAAAAATTATTGAAAACCATAAAGATGGAAGACAGAGAGGCGGGAGTAATGGAATTAGATATGGAGATGATCCCCTCGAACATTTCTTATATTTGGAGCGCAAGTGGTGCGGCCGACCCGTCGTAGAAGGCCAGGGTGGCAGCGATGGTGATCACAATAGACAAGGTGGCAATGGAGGTTATAATTTTGGTGGGAATATGGAGAGAGTGTCAAGTGTACTTGAGGTGCGGGAGCGGCGATTGGTTGCGGAGCATTGCAGCTATATGGTTGCAGATCGAAATAGAATGCATGCAATACCAGCGATTATGGACCTTCTTTGGCGTCTGGAGCGCTTGGACAGAGCATTAACTTATGAAGGTTTTGAGTTGGCTTTCGATAGGATTGCGGATAAATGGAACAATGGAAGTGGGTGGGGTAGGATTCGTTTCGACCAGATTGATTGTGACAGCTCGGCGGTCAAGAATGTAGAGAGATTGCTGGGAAGCGATGTTGAGCTGGAACTGCGCGAGGCAAGAAGGCTGTTTGATTCTAGTAAGGGTCTATTCTGCAATTTAGTGGAGCCACCATGGTTGTGGCAACGTAATCTGGTAGTTGCGCAGCAAATTGCTCAATTCAATCGCGAGTTTGTTGATGATGGCGATGTCTGGGGTACGGGCATTTTGCAAGGGATAATTTCGGTTGAAGAGGTTGGATGCCATTCGGCAATATGTCGAGTGTCGGTGAAACTGGGTCATGCAGATGGTGGAGAATTGGTAGAGAGGAAGCGAGTGAGGGATGCGGTCAATTGCTTTTTCGACAGACTTGATGAGAACTATGAGACGTTTTCCTATGGAATTACCCCGAAGAATTTGCATATGAGATGGGGATTCGAAGGTGTAAGTGACTGGAATACGGGTGTCTCAGTAATTCTACCGGATTTTCTGACGACAGCGGTCGATGGGTCATTCGGGTTAGTGCGCGAGAGAAAAGAAGCTATTCGAACCGTTGTGAGGGATCCGATTGTTGTTGGTTTTGGACGAGGAACGACGGGAAGATCGCAAGCTGGAAGGCAACTTGTTCACAGAGTGAGAGATAGCAGGTCCTGTGGTGGCAGTGAGATTGTGGACGCAAGTGGCAAAGAAATGATGGTGGAAAGGGATGGCACGGATGGGAATAGCAGTAGGGAATTCAGTCGCGGAGCGGAGTTTGGATGGATTATTGCGCCTGAAAGGCGTTTTGGACCGGAACGGGGGAAATGGCATCCACATCGGCGATATGATCTGGCCGCGGTTGTTTCTGTACCAAGTTGGTGGAGACGAGCGACCTTGACGGTGTCCAGTTGTTGGCGAAAGTGGGATGATTTGGACAAATTCGGGAATGGATACATTGACGCCTGTGGTAGCGATGGTGACGGAGTGAAACAGAAAGGGCCGGGGTGGAGTGACAACTACATGTATTCGATCAAGCTGCCTGGGGACATTAGTGAAGTGTCGCGTAAGTTGCGGCTTGACAACCACAACGGACCTTATATTCGAAATGGAGTGGATCCGGATGTTGGTACGTACGTGTTTCAGGTAGGTCAGCCTGCTAGGATTGTGATCGAGGGGGCTAGGTTGTGGCGTAGTAGTCACGTTACATTGGGCACGCAGTCCTCCGATGTGATACAGGTGCTGCCACACATGGAAGGCATCATAGCGACCTTCGACTGCGTTCGGCCTCCGCCCTATTTGCCGGTGCCCGTCGAGGTAATTCCGCCGGTAATTCGAAAGGAATTGGAAGTCAAAAGGAAAGTGGGGAAGAATATGAATATATATTTCGCGAAGACAAGAGTTTGGACGAGCGAAGGGGTTACGGACATTGGTATTCCAGTGACAATAGTTGATAGAAGAGGCGAGGGAGCGGAAGTCTGTATGAAGGTGGGGGATCGGGGTGTGCTTGCTCCTCAGGACGATCCTGCTGGAAATAGCGATTGAGGAAGTGTTCATGGAGCGCGAGGAAGTAGCCGGGGCGATTGGTGGGTAGAGGATGTTCGTGTACTGGTTTGGTGTATTGGTGTGGGTGCTACCATTGCGGCAAGTGACGGGTTTGAGGTCTTGCCGGACGCTTGGTAGATCTGAAGATTGTGTTGGGGCGGTGTGTGGCGTTCGCGTGTGGAGCGTGTCGCCGGTGTCGCGTAAGGGTGGTAGGCGGCGCCGGGTGGTATTGGGAGTGTGTTTGCTGAGGGTGTAGCGTTGTGGTCGAGGCGTGGAAGGGCGCCGGTAGCGAAGGAGGAAGTTGATTTTTTTGGCTACTGGGACGGCGATGTAGTCGTGGAGTGTTGGCGAGAGTTGGTAGGGAATGGGTCGGTTGTGGTTGCTGGCGCGATGGGTGGGTGAGGAGCAATGTCGCATTCGTGTTGTCTGGGTCGATGACGTCTATGGGTCTTCCGGAACGGAGGTTGGATGACGGCGAAGCCGAAGGTCTGGTCACGGGAGGGGGTCGGTTCGCCGGGGATGTTGGGGAACGGCCACGGGCTCTGAATGCAGCGGTACTGCGGTCCCCCCATGCGCATGCGATGATTGTGGGCATCGATGCCACAGGGGCGCTTTCGAGTCCGGATGTTGTCGCGGTCTTGGTCGGTGGGGACGTGGTTGCGTGGTCGGAGCCGTTCATTGCGGGGGTGAGGCAGCCTGTACGGCACTACGCACTCGCCGTCGATCGTGTGCGGTATGCGGGTGAGCCGGTGGCCGTGGTGTTGGCGCGCGACCGGTACGTGGCGGAAGATGCGCTCGAAAGAATCGAAATCGAGTACGGCGAGCTCGATGGGGTCGTGGGACCGGTCGCGGCAGCCGCGCCGGAGGCCACGCTACTGCACCGTGAAGTGGGCTCCAACGTCGTAAGTGACCGTAAGTTTCGTTACGGCAATCCCGACACGGCCTTCGAAACTACCGAGCACCGGGTGGGGGTCCGGACGCACTATCCCCGCAACGCCTGCACTCCAGTCGAAGGGTTCGTGGTGGTCGCCGAGTACCTTGGCGATGACGGCTACGACGTCCTGTCCAACTTCCAGGGCCCGTATTCCCTTCACCCGGTAATGGCCCGTGCTCTCGGCGTCCCCGGCTCACGCCTCCGCCTGCGCAGCCCCCCACATTCCGGCGGCAGCTTCGGAGTCAAGCAGGCCATCTTCCCCTACATCGTCGCGATGTGCCTCGCTTCGCGCAAAGCGGGATGTCCCGTCAAGTGGGTAGAGGATCGCCTTGAGCATCTCCTCGCCGCGACTTCGGCGACGAACCGGGTCACGACCCTCGAAGCGGCAGTGACTGCCGACGGCACCGTCACCGCCCTGCGCTGGGACCAGCTTGACGACTGCGGCGCCTACCTCCGCGCTCCCGAGCCCGCCTCGCTCTACCGCACCCACGGCCACATGACCGGTCCGTACCACATCCCGAACCTCGAAATCCGTAATCGCGTCGTCCTCACCAACAAGACCCCAACTGGACTCAACCGGGGCTTCGGCGGACCGCAGGTGTATTTCGCTCTCGAACGGCTCATGCACCGAATCGCCAAGACCCTCGGCCTCGACCCGCTCGACGTCATCCGCCGGAACCTCGTACCGAAGGAAGCGTTCCCGTATCGGGCGGCGGCCGGCTCGCTGCTCGACTCGGGCGACTATCACACCGCCCTCGACATCGCCACCGGCGACGGACGCCTCGACCGGCTCCGCGTGCGCCGCGCCGCGGC
>MKWU01007525.1_pt1 | contig 10360 bp, 6 predicted proteins | sample 809101 | NCBI WGS metagenome assembly MKWU01 (sample SAMN05860141, study PRJNA318959) | sponge metagenome | host: Aplysina aerophoba | place: Slovenia: Piran, Adriatic Sea, Gulf of Piran | collected 2013-05-07
TGTCGACGAGCTGGGAAGGCCGCCAGGTGCGGGCGTACCGGATGCCGGCGGCCGAGGATGCCGGGAGGACGGGACGGGCCCGGCGCAGCAGCGCCCTGGCGGGCAGCGTGCCCGAGATCGGCGATCCGGCGCTGCGGGCGGCGATCCGCGGGGCCTTGGGCAAGGAGCCCGGGGAGTCAGTGACGGCCGGGGAGCTGGCAGGCTTGGAATCGCTCAGCGCCCGCAACAGCGGAGTTCGCGAGCTGGCCGGGCTGGAGTTCGCGACGGGCCTGAAGGAACTCGATCTGGGCTTCAATCCACTGGCGGACCTGCGGCCGCTGGCGGCGCTAGCGGCGCTGGAGTCCCTGAACCTGGACGGCGCGGCACTGGAGCTGAGCCCGCTGGCGTCGCTGCAGGGCCTGCGCCAACTGTCCGTCCGCCACAACCTGCTCGACGACCTGCAACCGCTGGCCGCGCTGACCGGCCTGACAGAACTGGACATCGGCGACAACCGCGTCGAGGATTTGCGACCCCTCGGGGGGCTGGCCGGGCTGACGGGGCTGCGGGCGGACCGCAACGGCATCGCGGACCTGTGGCCGCTGGCGTCGCTGGCGGGTCTGGAGGTGCTGGACCTGGGGGCGAACCGCATTCGTGACGCGCAGGCGCTGGCGAGGCTGGAACAGCTCAAGGTGCTGCGGCTCGACGGGAACGGCCTGGTGGAGTTGCACCCGCTCGCGGGGCTGATGGGGCTCGCGGACCTCGGTCTCGCCGGCAACGGCGTTGAGAACCTGCGGGCAGTCGCGGGCATGGACGGCCTGCGCCGGCTGGACCTGCGGGGCAACGCGGTGGGCGACCTGCGGCCACTGAGTGGGCTCCCCTCGCTGGTCTGGGTCCATGTCGGGGGGAGCAGCATCGGGGACCTGTCCCCGCTAGATGGCGTGGACGGGCTGACCGTGGCCGGGCGGGAAGACCGGGAGGCGCCTTCCCACGGTCACGGTGGTGTCCGGCAACAGGGAAGCGACGAACAGGCCTCCGCCCGTGAGTGACGGACGCAACGACCTGCGGCGGCGGGTCAATGCACTCCGTAGCGACCCCCTGCGACGCGCGCGAGTGGCGCATCGTGCGCCGGCAGGAACCCAGCGCAATCGTGACCGCCATCGGCGGAATCTGGGTCTACCAGCCCGTGGATAAATTCGGGGTCCGAACTGGGATAGTGGCTGCGGCGTGGTAAGACGAATTACGACCTCTCAGTCGGGATCTTGTCAGATTGTGCCCCCATCGCGGTGCAATACCCGGAAGGAGCCGGGTGGGGAAGCCTCCCCTACCCTGTGCGTGCTGGCGATCGACGGCCAGCAGCCGCGCTTCGCCAACTGGCAGGTCGATTTCCGGTTCGGCGAGGCCACCGCGACAGCGGAGGCGCCGCTGCCATCGGTCGCGTCGCCGCCAGAGCCCGAACCTCCGCGAGCGCTCGCACCGCTCTGCGAGGAACGAGAGGGAGAGCGCGATTGCTGGAAACCGCTCCCCGAACCGCCGGGCTGCCACTTCTGGAACCCCGGGTTCCACCCGGATTTCGCAGTGACTTGGACCGGAGGTTGCGAGGACGGGGTGGCGACGGGACCGGGGATTCTTGCCTGGGATACCGGAGAACACTCGGAGGACCGCTTCAAGGTCGAGGCCCACGGCTCGCTGCGTGGCGGAAAGCAACACGGCGATTGGGTCGAACGCTGGGACCCACGTGGCATCCTGTTCCCGTCCACCGAGGAAGGGCCCTATGTCGACGGCAATCGGCACGGGCGCTGGGTGGAGCGCATTGACAACGGAAACGTCCACGAAGGGCCCTACGTTGACGGACTCATGCACGGCCGCTGGGTCTTCCGTTACGCCGACGGTGACTGCCATACCGCTACCTCCGACCGCGGCAGGCAGGTGAACTAGCAGCCGCACAGCCCCGCCAGCGTGCTCGTTCCGCCAGCCAGCGAATCCGCAATGAATCTCTTCCTTTCCTGCACCGGACGGGTCTCCTTCCGCGAGCTAAACCGGAGCGTTACCGATCCGCACAGTCTGCATTGTCCCCATCCAATCGGTCTATGCAAGGTGAGTTGTCGCGCCGCCTCGGAGACGGTCATCGAACTGCGCAGGCTGCCTGCGCGGACGAGAGTCCCAGGAGGCGGGGGACTGTGGTGCATGCGCTCCATAGCTTTCTGGAACTGCTCGGCGGACATCGCGCTGTCAATGGCATCCATCGCTGGCTCCGGTGGTGGTCCACGATGTCCGCATCGTGGGCGCCGCCGTCTTCGAAGCGAAAGACGAGGCACCAGCTCGCGGACAGTTCCAAGGCAAGAGATTCCTTGCAGTCGCCCTGCAGGGCGTGCCGGGCTTCCGCACGCGCCGGCTCAGGGACACGTTCGCCGTCGAGCTGCTGACCCACAGTGGTGTGCAGACCACGGAGCGCTACTACGCCCCGAGGGACCGGTCCCGGCGCGACCACCCCACACCCGGCCCGGGCGGCCAGATTCGGTTCGAGCGCACAAGCCCACGATTCAAGGGGATATACGGCCTGCCCACCATGGTCTGCTGACCATCGGGGATCGGGATCTCCCACTCGTGACCTCGCCCTTGTGGGCGTTCGTAATCCTGTCTCGGAAATGGCCCTCTCAATCCGCACTAGAGTCCGCACCGGTTCGGATGCATCCTGATGTTCCGCAAAATGGGTCTTCTCACCGCTCTTGCCGACTCGGGTTCGGCAGCGATGTGTCGCGAGCTGATCAAGTCACGTTGACCAACCGACAACCGATGGGTTGCGGTGCTTAGATATTTTACAACTAAGATATATTTGCTGTACAGTAAAACTCAAATGGCTAGTACCTTGATCGCGGAGCACGAGCTGGTTGAGCGGTTTGTCGAGACCCTCAGGGCTTTGCCCCAGGTCACGAACCAGTCTGAAATGGAGCCGGTCACGCTGCGCCTCGCCGAACCTGGCCAGCCATACGACGCGCAGGTAGCCCTCCGGTTGTCTGGGAAGACCATTACCTTGCTGATCGAGGCCAAAACGATCCTTTATCCTCGGGACGCTCGCTTGGTCCTATGGCGGCTCCAGGAATTCATTGACCGATGGAACAGCAAGCCGAATACGCACCAGGTCGTGCCCGTGCTCATTGCCGATTCGATCTCGCCCGGCGCAAAAGAGCTGTTGAGGGGCGAGCGCGCGGGCTACTTCGATAGTGGCGGAAGCTTGTTTCTCGTTGCATGTGGCATTTACCTCCACATCGACAAACCATCGCCTAGACAAGCGTCAAGGCTTGTTCGATCCCTGTTCGCGGGACGTCGCGCGCAAGTGTTGCACGCGATGCTGACCCGGCGTGAAGGGCGGTTCGAGGTTACGGCGCTCGCAGAAGAAGCCAAGGTTTCGCCAGCGACAGCTTCGCAAGTCCTGCAGGAACTGGAACGCTTGGAGTGGGTGGTTTCACGTGGAAGGGGCCCGAACAAGGTGCGCTACCTCCAGGAGCCAGGGGCTCTCTTGGACGCGTGGGCCAAGCAAGCCGCCGCGATGCCGGCCCAAACGATGCGTCGCTTCTACGTGCCCTTGACTCGCGCGGATGAGTTGGTCGAAAGGCTGGACAGAACCCTCGCTGGGCATGCCGTCGAGCACGAAATCACCCACGAGGCCGCGGGGCAGCGCTACGCACCGTTTCTGTCGAGCGTTTCGCGGGTGCACTGCCGCTTACTGGCTGGCCGCCAAGCGGACCGGGCCATCGGCGAGTTGGGAGCGCGCGTTGTGAGCCAAGGGACGAACCTCGCCGTAGTCGAAGCGAAGTCGCCTGGCGAACTATTGTTTCGCCAGCGATTGAACGGGATTTGGCTGGCCAGCCCCATCCGGGTCTATTTGGATCTGTTGAGGGGTGAGGGCCGTGCCAAGGAGATGGCCGAGCACCTGCGGCGCGAGAAGATTGGTTTCTGATGGCAAAGCCTGCGACTCGCGACGGTTACAGCAACCAACACACGATCGCTTGCGAGCGCGTTCTGGTGACACTGCTCCGCGGACTCGGTCCATGGAAGGATTCCGTTTACTTGATTGGCGGCTTGACACCGAGATACTTGATCCCAGCCTGCCCGCCCGAAGTGCCAGAGCACGCCGGAACTCTCGGCGTGGACATCGTGATCGACGTGCAGATCCTGACCGAGACCGTGGGCACCAACACCGCGACTTGGGACCTCGCGAGCCCACCCTGGCTGGGCTGGCGACGTTGCAGGACATGCTGTCCCGCCTTGCGGAAGGCATCCTGGTGGGTCCGGGCATGCACGAGGACTGGCTCGTCTCCCTGCGGTGCACCTTCGAGCCCCCGGTTCTCGTAGCCGGCTGGCAAGGCGCAATGTGCGGCGATGCGGACCGTGTTCCGGTAGTTGACCGGCAGCTCGTACGGCCTGCCGAGTTCCTCCGGCAGGGCCGGATCGCCCACGAATAGGTTCTGATTCGGGTCGTAGAAGACGTAGTAGCAGGCGTCGCCGCGCGGGCTTCGGAAGACCACCTCGAGGCTGGTCCACTACAGCTCGTGGACCCCGCGCCCGCCTTCGCCGCCGCCTTGGCCGCGGTTCCGGGGATCGCGCAGCCCAGATTCTTACACTCGGCCTGTCCGGTTCTCGCCCGCCATACGTCCTTAGACTGGCGGCGAAATTTCATGTGGACTCCCCGACGCGGTGCCAGCCAGTCTTTGGCGGAGCGGGGCCACTGCAGTGGAGGGTCTTCGCAACGCTCTGACGTTCGTACGGAGATGATTGGACGGCATCAGTGCTGTCAAGGAAGGATCCGAGTGCACGACACATCGAACGAGAATACCCCTTCGAAACCACCCCGCATAGGTCTTGCTCTTTCCGGGGGAGGCTTTCGAGCTTCAATCTTCCATCCAGGAGTGATTCGTCGGCTCGAAGAACTCGGGATCGTGAAGCATGTCCACATAGTCTCTGCGGTTTCGGGTGGCGCGATCATCGCAGCCTACTACGTGATCGAGATGGAGAAGCGCCTGCGTAAACGCCGGCAAGAGATGGAAGAGTGTCCGGATCAACTCAACAAGGCCCGCCTTGAAATCTTCGAAGAGATCGCCACCTGCTTTCTTGAGGCTCTGGACCACAACCTGCGAGCTAGGGCACTGGCGTTCGGCCCGTTCTACCATCCGCTTCTCTCCCTCAAGAGCTCATGGCCCGGTTTTTCTCGCCCCGACATCATGGAGATGGAGTTCGATCAGTGGTGCTACCGAAATGCGCCGCTAGACGCTCTTCCCAACGTGACGTTGCCCCATGATCGGCATGATCTGGCCGGACCGAGGGTTGTGTTGAACGCGACCTCGCTACTAGCGGGTGACCGAGAAGGGTTCAAGACAGAGCCGGTGTCGGGCTTCACCAAACTTCACCGTCCAAACCAGAACGTGCTCAAGCGGTCACGCGTGATTGGGGCATGGTCAGGCGTGCCAGAAGTATTTCCGACGACGACGATATTGGGAAACAGGCTTGTCGATGGGGGTGTCTCTGGCAATCGGGGACTAGACGCTCTGACTAGCATCGATCGCCTCGTGGATCAACTCCTAGACGGCGAAGACGGTGGTCAGGGAACACCGAGTCCTAGGGACGAGGAGTGTCAAAGAGATGGCGAAAACCCCGGCAACGAATAGACCCCTCGTTGTACATCGATGCTGAGAATTGCCGAGCAACAAATCCTCTCTCTCCTTGTCAAGGAGGGTGGGGCCCCTGCTCCGGATCCAGCTCGCTCGATACGATGCGCGCTCGCTGGTGCGGTGCCGCTGGACCTCGCGCTGGAGAATCGTATCGACACCGACCTCGAGCACCTCTTCCTGATCGATTCGAGTCCGATCGGCGATGACCTGCTCGACCCCTGTCTCGCGAGCACTGCCAATGCAAGCAAGACCGGGGAGGTTGGTCGGTCATCCAGCCCGTGCACGATCAGGGGCCTCGCGGCGCGTGTGGCGGCGACGGTTGCGTTCGCGTTGGGTGTTACTCAGGTGTCCGCTCAAACCCCGATCGAACCGCCCGCCGCAATGGCCGCGCCCGAGGTGCTCGAGACCGGGCTCGGGTCGGTGCGAGTGACCTGGCTCGACATCGCCGCCGAAGGCGCACCGGTCACCGGTTACGACCTGCAGTACCGCCGTGCCGGGGACGTTGACTGGGTGGACAGTCCCCGGAATCAGTCCGGAACCCGCGCGGAGATCGCAGACCTCTCGGCGGACACGGACTACCAAGTGCGCGTGCGTGCGGTCAACGCAGCGGGCGAGGGCGAGTGGTCGGAACCGGCCGTTGGGGCAACCGCGTTGTGGACGTCGACGCTCGGGGCCAGGGCGCAGGGGAATCCAGCTCGGCGTGGCTACATAGGCTATCAGCGCAGAGATCGTTACAACACATTCGGTTCGCTGACGCCGCATAGGTTCACCTACGATGACGTGGAGTACGACATATTCATCCTCGCCTGGTACCGGGGGCGCAGATACGGTCCGGGGGGTCTTCACACGAGCGCACTGGACTTCTACATCGTCAATAACGCGCTCCCCACGGATTGGATCCTGCGCGTGGACGCCAGCCACTTCAAGATCGACGACGCGTACAAACACACATTTCCCTCCTACGACCTGCATGGGCGCGCGGAGAAATACTACTGGATCGATCCCGATATCAAGTTGGTGCATGGCAGCAGCTACGAAGTGGCCTTGTCCAGGTCGCCAGGGGATCAGGGGGGCACACCGGTGCCCGGTCCGGCCGAACCGCCCGTCATCTCCAGTCCGTCGACATTCGAGGTGCCGGAGGGCGGCACGACTGTCGCGCAGCTGACGGCGACGGATTCGGACACGGAAGCATCGAATCTGTCGTGGTCGATTTCCTCCGGTGCGTCGGGCGGTGCGGACCGCGGCCACTTTTGGATCACGGGCGCGGGTGCGCTGGCGTTTGCTTCGGCCAAGGACTACGAGAACCCGGACGATGCGGACGCGGACGGCAGCTACCGGGTCGCGGTGCAGGTGAGCGACGGCGAAAACAGCGCCGGCGCCGACCTCACCGTCGTGCTTTCCAACCTGAACGAGACGCCGACGGCGGATGCGGGCCCGGACCAGACCGGGATCGAAGGAGGTGCCGTCGTGACGCTGAGCGGTTCGGGCACGGATCCGGACGCCGGAGACACGCTCAGCTACGCCTGGGAGCAGGTGTCGGGGACATCCGTGACGCTGACCGGGGCCGACACGGCAGGTCCGAACTTCACGACGCCGGGCGGTCTTGATGCGGATGAGACGCTGACCTTCACGCTGCGCGTCGTCGACCGGGACGGACTATTCGACCACGACTCGGTGGCGGTGACCATCAACTCTGTCTCGCACGATCCGACCCTGCGGACGCTGAGCCTGAGCGGCATCGATATCGGGACGTTCTCCGGCGCGGTGACGTCGTACGAGGCGAGCGTCGCACACGCGGTTACAGCCACGACGGTGACGGCGACGGCGGCCCACTCCGCCGCGACCGTGGCGATCGAGCCGGGTTCCCAGGTATCTCTCGCGGAAGGCGCGAACCCGATCACCGTCACGGTGACGGCTGAGGACGGGACGACGACACAGGCCTACACGGTGGCGGTGACCCGGGCGAGCCTGCCGGTGGCGACGATCGCAGCGGGCCCCATTCCAGCAACGGAGGGCACAGCCGCAACCTACACGGTGAGCCTAGACCAAGCAGCGCCGGAGGCGCTCACTGTCGCGGTCAGCGTGACGGAGAGCGGCTCGATCCTGTCCGGCACTCCTCCGGCCTCGGTAGCGTTCGCCAAAGAGGAGACCAGCGCGACGCTGACCGTGCCGACCGCCGCGGACAGCGTGGTGGAGGCCGACAGCACGGTTACGGCAACCGTGGCTGCCGGCACCGACTACACCATCGGCACACCCGCCACAGCTTCGGTGACCGTTGAGGATGACGATGCAGCCACGTTCACCGTGTCGGCGGGGCAGGCAACGATCAGCGAGGGCGCGACCGCGACGCTGACCGTGGCGATCGCCAACGGGGTGACCTTTGCGGAGGCTCAGACCATTTCTCTGGCCACATCCGGGACGGCGTCTGCGGCGGACTACACGGGCGTGCCGCCGACGCTGACCCTGGCGGCAGGTGCGACCTCGGCGACAGCCACGCTTGTGGCCACGGCGGACCAAGAGGATGAAGCGGCCGAGACCGTCACGGTGATGGCCTCCCACGATGGCTCGGAGATCGGCTCGGCCACGGTAACCATCAACTCGGTTTCCCGGGACGCGACACTGTCCAGCCTGAGCCTGACAGGGATTGACATCGGGACGTTCTCCAGCGAGCTGACGGCCTACGAGGTTAGCGTCGGGCATGCGGTCGAGACGATATCGGTGACCGCGCCTGCCAGGCACTCCGGTGCGCGAGTGACGGTTACTCCCGGGCCGGAGGTGAGGCTGGCTGTAGGCAGCAACGAGATCGTGATCACGGTGACGGCCGAGGACGGCACGACAACGCAGACCTACCGGGTGACGGTGACGCGGGCGAGCCTCCCGGTGGCGACGATCGCGGCGGGTCCCACTGCCGTCACTGAGGGCACAGCGGCAACCTACACGGTGACCCTGGACCAGGAGGCTCCGGAGCTCCTGGCGGTGGCGGTGAGCGTGACGCAGAGCGGTTCGGTCCTGTCCGGCTCACCCCCGGCCTCGGTGTCCATCGCCAAGGGTTCGACCAGCGCAACACTCACAGTCCTCACAGTGGGGGACAGCGTGGTCGAGGCCGACAGCACGGTCACGGCGAGCGTGACCGCCGGTACCGGTTACACCATCGGCACAGCTGCGACAGCTTCCGTGACGGTTGCGGATGACGACGCGGCCACGTTCACGGTTTCGGCGGATCCACCAACGATCAGCGAGGGCGAGACCGCGACGCTGACCGTGGCGATCGCCAACGGGGTGACCTTTGCGGAGGCTCAGACCATTTCTCTGGCCACATCCGGGACGGCGTCTGCGGCGGACTACACGGGCGTGCCGCCGACGCTGTCCCTGGCGGCAGGGGCGACCTCGGCGACAGCCACGCTTGTGGCTGCGGCGGACCAGGCGGAGGAGGAAGCCGAGACCGTCACGGTGACGGCCTCACACGGAGGTTCCTCGGTCGGCTCGGCGACGGTGACCATCCAGTCGGTGTCGCGCGACGCGACGCTTTCCAGCCTCAGCCTGTCCGGCGTCGACATCGGGGCGTTCTCCGGCGCGACGACGACCTACCAAGCGAGCGTCGCGAACACGGTCACGGCCACGACGGTGGCGGCCACGGCGAGCAACTCCGGGGCGACGGTAGCGATCGAGCCCGGGGCCGAGGTGGCCCTGGCCGAAGGCGCGAACCGGATCACGGTCACCGTCACGGCCGAGGACGGCACGACGACGAAAACCTACACGGTGACCGTTACGCGGGCCAGCCTGCCGGTGGTGTCGATCGTAGCGGTCGAGGAACGCCTGCTCGGCCCGATTGGGGAATTCCGGCTGACCCGTACAGGATCGACGGCGGAAGCGCTGGAAGTGCAGGTGCTCTTCGCGGATTCGCGGACGCCCACGGGCCGGCCCCTGACGGTGCAGTTCCGGGCCGGCCAGGCGAGCGTGACGCAGCGGGTCCAGGCCGGGGACAACCGGCTCGTCGAGGACGATCTCACGATGACGTGGACGCTCCAGCAGGGCGAGGGCTACGCGGTGTCGGCGGAGCAGGCATCGGCCTCGCTGGTGCTGGAAGAGAGCGACGTCCCCGAATTCGCGGTGACGGCGGAGCCACCGGAGATCGCGGAGGGCGAGTCGGCGACGGTAACGGTGGCAATCACCAACGGGGTGCGGTTCCGGGAAGCGCAGACGATCGACCTGACCGTGTCAGGCACAGCGTCCGGGTCCGACTACACGGTGAGTCCGTCCACGCTGACGTTGCGAGGGCTCGAGACGTTGGCGACGGCGACACTCACGGCCACGGCGGACCAAGAGGATGAAGCGGCCGAGACAGTCACCATCAGGGCCTCCCGCGGCGGCTCCGCGATCGGTTCGGCCACGGTGACGATCAACTCGGTGTCGCAGGATGCGGGGCTTTCCAGCCTGAGCCTGTCGGGCGTCGACATCGGGACATTCTCGAGCGCGGTGACGGCTTACCAAGCGAGCGTCGCGCATGACGTCGAGACGACGACGGTGACGGCCACGGCGAGCCACTCCGGGGCGACGGTGGCGATCGAGCCGGGAGCGACGGTGGGCCTGGCGGAGGGCGCGAACCGGATCACGGTGACGGTGACGGCCGAGAACGGCACCACCACGAAGACCTACACCGTGACGGTGAGTCGGGCGGAGGAGCCCGCCGCACCGCCGGTCGTGTCGATCGCGGC
>MKWU01007526.1_pt1 | contig 10360 bp, 11 predicted proteins | sample 809101 | NCBI WGS metagenome assembly MKWU01 (sample SAMN05860141, study PRJNA318959) | sponge metagenome | host: Aplysina aerophoba | place: Slovenia: Piran, Adriatic Sea, Gulf of Piran | collected 2013-05-07
CTCCGGGCCAGGGTGGGGGATTGGCGATCATGGTCCGAGCGCCCGGGGCGAAGCTCATGCCTCCGGGCTTGCGTACGTGATGATGCCGATGACGCCGCCCGTCGGGTCCTGGATGATGGCCATGCGTCCCACCGTGGGGATGTCCATCGGGCCGGCGAGCACCGCGCCGCCGGCGCCCGCCACCCGGGCGGTGCGGGCATCGACGTCGTCGACGGTCACGTAGGACGTCCAGGCCGTCGGCGCGCAGGACGCCGGCCCTTCCGGCGGCTTCCCCATCAGGCCCGCCACGGGACGATCGTCCGCCTTGAACACGGTGTACGGGCCCTTCCCCACGTCCACGACCTCGGTGTCCCACCCGAGCACGCCGGTGTAGAAATCGCGCGCCTTGCCGACGTCGTCGGACATCAGGTCGCACCAGCCGATGTGGCCGTGGTTCGTCAAGCGTTCGTCCATCGTCGTCCTCCGTATGCCGATCGCCGGCGAAAGTGGGTGCGGGACTCTATCGCGTCCGTGGCTCCGGAGGCCACCGGACGGCCTGCATGATCGGCGCTGAACGGCGGGGCCGAGGCGTTCGGGACGGACTTCTCCGTCGGCGGCTGCGCCCGGCGACCTGTACCATGTCGCGCCGCCGCACGATCGGCGGCACGGCCGGGTCACTCCGATCAGCACGTTGCGACACGCGATGGACGCACTCTCGATCACGATCGTCATGCTGACATTCCTTCTCGCGGGAGGCGTGAAGGGGGTGGTCGGGCTCGGGCTTCCGACCGTGTCGGTGGCGCTGCTGTCGGCCGCGTTCGGGATCGAGGCCGCGCTGCCGCTGCTGGTGATCCCGTCGTTCGTGACCAACGTTTGGCAGGGCGCGGTGGGCGGGAACGCGGCGGCGCTGTTCCGGCGCTTCGGCGTCGCCCTCGCGATCATCCCCCTCGCCACGTGGGTCGGGTACCACTACGTCTTCGTCGCCGCCCCGCAGGCGATGGACCGGGCGCTCGGCGTCGCTCTGCTCGTCTATGCGGGTCTCGGGCTCCGCGCCGTCCGCCTGCCGGTGCCGGCGCGGGCCGAGCCGGCGCTGACGCCGGTCGTGGGCGTCGTCAACGGCCTGATCACCGGCGTGACGGGCACCTTCGTGATTCCCGTCGTCATGTACCTGGAGGCGCTCGGCCTGGACCGCGACGAGCTGGTGCAGATGATGGGCATCACCTTCGCGGTCTCCACCGCGGCGCTCGCGGGCGTGCTCGTCCTGCACGGCGCCTATAGGGTGGAGGCCAGCCTGATCTCCGCGGTGGCGGTGATGCCGGCGATCGCCGGCATGGTCATCGGGGCCCGGCTCCGCGCCCGTCTCACGCCCGCCACGTTCCGCAGGTGGCTGTTGGTGGGGCTCGGCGTCATCGGCCTGAAGCTGCTCTTGCTGTGACGGCGCCGCGGGGGCTGAAGGCGCGGATCGGTGAGACATGCGGTGGGGTACTGCCGTCACGGCACTCGACTCGCGTTGCGGCCCGGGCGGTATGATCCCGCGCGGACATGCGGGGTCATCGAGGAGAAGGGCGGGTGAGGACGGAACATGAACAGTGGCGCGAGCCGGAGGCGCTCGTGGAGTCCGGCGCGCTCGAAGCGGCGCTCGACGAACCGGACCTCCGGATCGTGGACTGCACCACGTGGCTGCGCCCGGCCGAGCCGGGCGACGACGCCCCCTACCGGGTCGAGCCCGGGCGGAGCGACTACGACGCCGGCCACATTCCGGGCGCGGTCTTCCTCGACATTCAGGGCGAGATCTCGGACCCGGGCACCAGGCTTCGCTTCATGTGTCCGGCTGCGGAGCGGTTCGCGCACGCGATGGGGCGGCTCGGCGTCGGCGACGGCGTCCGGGTGGTGCTCTACAGCGCCGGCAGCATCATGTGGGCGACCCGGGTGTGGTGGATGCTCCGCGCGTTCGGGTTCGACGACGCGGCGGTGCTGAACGGGGGGCTCGAGAAATGGAAGCTGGAAGGACGCCCGGTGACCACCACGCCGGGAGCGTACCCGGCGGCCCGGTTCGAGGCGCGCCCCCGCTCCGGATACTTCGTGGACCGACATCACGTTCTCGCCAGGATCGGCGATGACGGGTCCGCCACCGTGAATGCGCTCGGCCCCGAGTTTCATCTCGGCGCGGGGCCGAGTCGATACGGGCGCCCGGGCCGCATTCCGGGAAGCGTCAACGTTCCCGCTGCCACACTGCTCGATCCGGATACCCGTGCCTTCGTGCCGCTCGACCAGGCACGGCGAGCGTTCGAGGCCGCGGGGGTGACGACGGACCGTCACGTCGTCGCCTACTGCGGGGGCGGAATTTCCGCGACGGTCGACTTGTTTCTGCTCCACCAGCTCGGCTATTCGGACCTCACGCTGTACGACGCGTCGATGGGAGAGTGGGCCCGCGATCCGGAACTGCCGATTGAGACCGGCCACGTTGCCGGGGCGGAGTGACGTCGACGGGCACGAGGGGAGTGGTCCAACGAGAAGTGAGCCCGTTGCGGGCCGAGAACGTGTCAGCGTGACCCGGACCGAGGTCGCAGCCAGGCAATCGCCCCTTCCCGGCTGGCGCCGAGCCCGCGCCCTCAAGCTGTCCAGAGCATCTTCATCGGTATTGCGTAGAGCCTGGATCCGGTCTGCTGAATTCGCTCTCCGTCGTGCAGGACGATACCGCAGGCGAATCCGTCTCCGGCCGCGCTTCTCAGGCGTTCCAGCCCCCGGAAATCCCTGGGTCGAACCGTCGCGCCCGCTTTGACTTCGATGCCGACGACCCTGTCGGGAGAGCGCTCCAGGACCAGATCGACCTCGACCCGATCCTTGTCCCGGTAGTGGCTGACGACCGTGGTCTCGTCGGACAGGGCGGAGGCCTTGGCGATTTCCGCATGAACGAAGCATTCGAGAAGCGGACCGAGCCTCTCGCGATCATTCGCAATCTCCGCTGCATCCGTTCCGCGCAGCGCCGCAAGCAGACCGGAGTCCAGGAAGTGCAGCTTCGGCGTCCTGACCAGTCGTTTCAGCCGGTTGCGATGCCAGGCGCGGATACGACGGACCAGGAACATGTGCTCCAGCAGCGTCAGCCAGCGATCGACCGTCTTGCCGTCGATTCCGAGACGCGATCCCAGAGCGGACAGGTTGAGCAACTGGCCCGACGCCACGGCCGCGTGATCGATCAGACGACTCATCTCGACGCGCTTGTCGACCGTCGCGATCTCGGAGACGTCACGCTCGGCGAGCGCGCGGGCGTAGGCCCGCAGCCACCTCCGGCGCCGGGCCGGGCCGGTGCGGGAAAGGGCTTCCGGAAAGCCGCCGGAGATCACGCGTTCGGTCAGGTCGTCGGTCGGTCCCGTCACCGCGAGGCTCGGGAAGTCGCCGGCGAAGGCCCGGTCGAGGAACGCCGGCACCGCGGCCCCCGCGATTTCCGCCTGCGAAAAGGGCAGGAGCTCGATCGTGTCGACGCGGCCGGCAAGGGAATCGGGAGACAGCGCGCCCCTGAAGAGGTCGACCGAGCCGGTGATCAGATAGCGTCCGGGACGCGGTGCTTCGTCGACCGCCTTCTTGAGCGCGAGAATGAGGGCCGGCGCGCGCGGGATCTCGTCGATGACCGCCACCGGCTGGCTGCGAACGAATCCGGCGGGATCGTCTTCGGCAAATCGCCGGAACTGTTCGTCGTCCAGCGTGATGAATGGCCGTCCGTCGTCGCCGGCGATGCGGCGCGCGAGGGTCGTCTTGCCGGACTGGCGAGGCCCGACGATGGCGACGATGCGGGTATCGTCCAGTGCCTCGCGAACCCGCGTCTCAGCGTGTCGTGCGACAAGCGTTCCGGGACTTGTCGTCCGGTATGACATCGATCATCGTCCAATTCGGATTGAAGGTCCGTCTGATTCGGAATGTAATGCCGTCTGATTCGGAATGTAGTTCCGTCTGATTCGGAATTCAAGCCAGGGATCACATTGTCCTGATGTCTCGGAAGACAATGCGGCGGGGGGCGCGAATCGCAGGATCGGAGCGCGTCGCAAGGCATGCACCGCCGGCTCGGGACAGGGCCACCGTCCGCCGTAGATTGGTACCATCGCGCCGGTTCGGGGTTCGAAGATGCGCTCATGACGGAAGCCGACTCCATCGCATGGGACCACTCGACGGCGTTCGCACCGGATCGGGTCGTGCGCCTCGTCGCCACCGATGGCTACCAGGTTCACCGGCTGATCTACGAGGTGCTCGCGAAGGACGGCGTGCGGGACTTCCTGTTTGCGCCGTTCCCCGCCGCCGGTGGCCTGCATGCCGTCCTCGTGCGCTCCTGCGACGCGAGGACGAGCTTCGCCGAAGGGCAGCGCTTTCGCATGACCCTGCGGGCGATGCCCTCGGTGAAGATGGCCGGCAGGCGGCGGAGCATCGGGGCCGCACGGTCCAAGGACTCGCTCCGCCTGCGCTGGCTTCACGCGCGGGCGCGCGACAACGGCTTCACGCTCCTGTCGGAGCCCGAGATGCGGGTGGAGCGCGTCCGCATGGAGGAAGCGAAGATCCCTTTCGCCTTCAATGCCTGCATCTACCGGGCGCCGATCCGCATCACCGAGCCTGAGAAGTTCACGAGGGCATATGTCCGGGGGCTCGGGCAGGGGCGCGCGTGGGGCTGCGGTATGATTGTCCTCCGCGATACATGAGGAACCGCGGCCGATGCAGACCTTCTTGCTCACGGGCACGATTACCACGCGGCAGCCGCTCGCTTATTCTCCGCCGGACCATGTGGATCGGGGGAAGAAGTCGCTGCTGCCGCGCATGACCGTCCCGACCGCCGCCGGTCCGATGAACATCGTGTTCGTCTCCGGCAGCACCATTCGGGGGAAGCTCCGTCACGCCTGCGCCGATGTCTACCTGGAGCGGGAGAAGCAGCAAGGAAAGCAGGTCGACTACGAGCGCTACCTGGAGCTCAAGGTCGGCGGCGTGAAGGGCAGCTCCGACGAAGGACGCGTCGATCTGCGCGAGCGCAAGGCATTCCTGGAGGCCGATCCGTTCCGGCGGGGCGAAGGGCTTCCGGGGGGCCGGTTCCGTTCCTGCACCTTTTCGGCGGGGGCAGCCCGGGGATCGGCTGGATCCACAGTCGCTTGGACGTCGGCGCCGCCATCCCCGCCGAGCCGATCGAGCCGATCGTTCTGAACGGGGTCCGCAGAGATGTGACCCTGGATCCGATCCTCCTGGATATCCTGGACGAAGACGAGGTCGGCAAGGTCCTGGCCGGAATGAATGCCAATCGCGTCCGCAGTCAGAAGGCGTCGGAGGCTCGGGGCATCAAGCGACGCATTTCAAGCGCGAGGAAGGCAGGGCAGGACACTTTGGAGCTGGAACGGAGCCTCGAAGAGGCGGAGCAGGCGGTCGAGGACGCCGAGAGGCTCCAGTCGGACATCCTCGGCAGCGACGTCTCGCTGCTGCTTCCGCTTCCGGGCTACGAAGCCATCCCGGCCGGCGCCGTGCTGAACCACCGGATGTTCCTCAAGAACGTGTCCGACGTTCAGTTGGGCCTCTTCATGGCGGGTCTCGCCCGGTTCGCGGAGGACCCGCGATTCGGCGCCCACCGCGCACACGGCTGCGGGCAGGTATGCATGGAGTACCGGATCAAGCGAATCGAGGGAGCCTCCGCGCATCCGGTGGGTGATCTGGCCATCGATCCGGATCGGTGGCACGACGACGAAAGCAGCCTGAGCCTGAGCGACCAGCTCGCCGAGTGGCTGGACGCCTGGAATGCCTCGTCCCAGACGGCTTAGCGACGCCGTCACCGCGGAGAACGTGGGGTCGATCGCCGCTTCCCTTCGCAAGTACGGGTACCGCGGCCCGGAGCGGCCCGCCGAGGTGGAGCGCTGGCTGGAGGCGCAGGTAGAGGACATCAATACCCCGGTCGCCTCGGCGAAGACCTCCGCACACGAGCGAAGACCGGGGCAGGAGGCGTTTCGGCGCGCGTTGCTTCTCGCCTACGAAGGGCGCTGCGCCATCACCGGATGCGACGTGGAGCCGGCCCTGGAGGCGGCACACGTGGTCGACTGGCGAACCGGTAACGACGTCGGTGCGGGCATCCTGCTGCGGGCGGACCTGCACCGGCTGTTCGATGACGGGCTGCTCGTGATCGACCGCGACTACACGGTGATCGCGGCGCCGTCGTGGTACCGGGAGCTGGAAGGTGTACGTTTGCGGTTGCCGAAGAACCGTCTTCAGTGGCCTCGGTTGTAGGGTGCGGATGGCAGATATCTCGGGTTCACGGGTTGGTATTGTTGGTGAAATCAATGAGCTATCGTCAAGCTGGCGTGGTGCCCCTGGGTTTGAGGGGCGGCGGAAACAGGAAGACGAGCCCGCTGCGCACGGCCATCGGCGTGGTGCCCCTGAGTTTGAGGGGCGGCGGAAACCAGGAAGCCAAGCAGAACGTCTACGATGTCGGCGTGGTGCCCCTGAGTTTTGAGGGGCGGCGGAAACTACTGCCGCATTTCGACGGCGACTTCCTCGCCTCTAGTGTCCCTGTGCGTGAGGGGCGGCGGAAACAGCACGTCATCCTTGGAAAAGTCGTTGATCACATTGGTGCCCCTGCATTGAGGGGCGAAGAAGCGCAACTCTCACATACTCGAGAAGCGTTCGTGCCGTACACAGGAAGTTCGGCTCGGGTTCAATAAACATGCAACCTTTCACGGTCACCTTCCGCTTCTCCACCATGCCCATCCTGCACGGCGCCTGCACGCTCGACGCCGTGCTGGGCGGCGAAATCGCACGGGGCGTCGACGATCTCGAAGAGGCAATCCGGACCACACCGTTGGTCCGCACGGACGATATCTTTCACGGCTCGTCCCTCATCCTCCTGGACGACACCGGTGTCACCGGGACGGTTCCAGTCGTCCAGAAGAGTCGATCGGCATTCTTCGAAATCGACCCGATCCGGATATCGAGAGGGCGCCGGCGCGTGGATCGCCCGTGGGCGAAGAACCTCCTCAACCGCTACGAAGCCCGCGTGTGCGAAGGTGGCACCTGGCTGGGAACGGGCCGGATCGACGAAGTCTCGGAGCTGCTGCACTCGGTCCTCGGCATCGGCAAGCGCCGTCAGTCCGGCTGGGGGATGATCGACCCGGAATCGCTGGCGGTGGAGCCGGTGGAGGCCGACCCCGAGACCTGGGGTCTGGTCAGCGGACCGGACGATCCCGATTTCGCGGCGGATCGGATCGTGCCCCGGCGGCCTCTGCCGATCGAGACCTTCCGGCGTCTCGGCGGCGACCCGCTGGATGAGGTGATTGCGGTCGAGCGCGTCCGCCAGCCGTACTACGACCCGGCCAACCCGCCGGAGCCCGCGGTTCTGCCGTGGACATGACGTTCGATCCCATCGCGTTCTTCGCCGAGACCGCCGCTGCGTTTCTTGCGGCCGGTCCGCATGAAGACCCGCGGGCCGCCGCAAGCGCAGTGTTCAACAGGGCGTACTCGTACGGCATGCCCATGGAGGAGTACGCCCTCAAGACCTTGAGGCAAGCACGGCAGGCGCGAGGGCCGGAACGGGAGGAGAAGCTTGGGGCCCTGGCTCGGTACGAGATCGTCGATCGGGTGCTCTCGTGCGAGATCGGCGACGCGAGCGCCAGCGAGAGGAAGGTGCTGGAAAGGGCTCGTCGCCTGCATCGGGCAAAGGGTCCGGCCAGGCCGCGCCCGGAAGACCGGCGGCCCGCGGAAGGCTCCGTCGTCGTGGCCCGGCGCGACCGCAAGCCGTTCACCATCAGCAACGTCCGATGGGCTACGAACTTTGTCGAGCAGCGGTGGATGCACGAGGACAGCCTGAGCGCCCTGATTCGGCGCCTCGCCGACGACCCGCCCGAGGAGCACGTAATCATCGCGGTGGCCGGAAAACCCACCTTCTCTCCGTCCCGCCTCGCGTTCAGCGGGCGCCGGCGGCTCGCCGTCTGCTACCCAGACCGCACCGACTACGTGGACACCGCCCGGTTCCGGCGATTGCGGCAATGCTTCGACAACGTCCGTCCGGCGAGGAGGGGGATCCTTCAGTTCAGGGGGTTGTGCCGGGACCGGGCGCTGACCGTCGAGACTCCGCCAATCGACAGGAAGCTCGTGCGGATGGCGGACCAGTGGCAACGGGACGTGAACGAGCTGCATGCGCTTTTCCTGCCCGCCACCGACGTCGAGATCAGGGCGTTGACCGATCGGTGCGAGGCCTGACGCATGGCGGCGGTGCGGGCGGTCGGGGATCTCGTCGAGCGCATCCTGAGCGCGGGCGGGCCGTTGCCCGCGTGGTGCGCGGAGCAACGCAAGCTCGCGGGCATCGTCGCGGAGGCCCTGGATGCGCCGCCGCGAGACGGAGCGCTCGTCACCCTGACGCAGGCCGCTACTGGCACCGGCAAGACCATCGCGCTGCTCGCGCCACTCATGGCGCTCGCGGTCCTGCAGAAGAGGCAGGGCGTACGCTCGAACCGGGCGACGTTGTCCACGTTCACCAACCACCTGACCCGCCAGATCCTCGAAGACGACGCCCTGGAGGCGCTCGGGTATCCGGTTCTCTCGGTCGCGACACGGGTCGGACGGCGCCAGTTCATCGACCCCGATCGGGTGGAGCGGGCGGCGCAGGATCTCCGGGACCGGGGCGGCGACCGGGACGCGCGCCCGCTGGAGCAGCTCGCCGGCTTCGAGACCTTCGCCGAGGCGGAAGACCACCAGGTATTCGTCACCGCGGGCGTCACGACGGACGACCTGTGCCTGACGCCGCGCAGCAGCGGGCCCGCGTCGGCCGCATTCACGGTCCGGAAGCAGGCGGCCGCGGCGGCGGACGTGATTCTCACCAATCACGCCCTGGCCCTGACCGACTGCCGTTACCGCGGCGGAATACTGGGGACCGGCGACACGGTCCCGACCGTCGTCTTCGACGAGGCGGATGCGCTGCCGGATGTTGCGAGGAGTCTGGCCGACGAGCGCATCGGACTCGGCCTCGTCGCGGATGTCGTCGATGCAGCCGGAGCGAAGGCGGACTCCGCTTGTCGGGAGCTGAAGCGGCTCTGCGCAGGGGAGACTGCGCGGGGAGCTCACCGGCTGCTCGCGAGCTGCGCCGGGAAGTCCAGGATCCTCGAGCTCGTCGGCAAGATCTGCGATTCGCTCGAGACCGCAGACTTCCCCGACGACGATGCAGCCGAGGAGGGGAAGCTCCTTCGGGCGCGGCTCCGGTACTTCCAGGACAGCACGGAAGGTGGAGGAGCCGTGACCGCCATCGCGGCCGGCGCCGTGCCGTCGCTCGCGGTGGTTCACCGGGAGCCGGTCCGGATTCTCCGGCACGTCTTCGAGAAGACGCAGGTGGCGTTCTTCGTGAGCGCGACCCTCGCGGCGCCGGCCGCGAACGCCGGTGCCGCGCCGATCACCACGAGCACGATACCGGCCGCGATAACCATGATATTCCTCGACATGTATTCCTCCTGTAACGTTAATCGCTCACGATATGTCATCGAGTTCAAGATACAGGCATAGGCATGACCCTCCTCACTCCTTTACCGCGCCGATGAGAATGCCCTTCGCAAAGTGCCGCTGCAGGAACGGATACAGTATCATCACCGGCACCATCGCGAGCACGATCGTCGTCATGACCAACTGCTTGGGCGGGAGAAAGACACCTACATCCTCGACGAATCGCTGTCCGGACGCCGTCGACATCACGTAGTACGAGAACTCCAGCACGCGGCGCAACAGGTATACGAACGGCATCAGCGAGGTGTCCTTCACGAAGATGAGAAAACTGTAGTAGTCGTTCCAGTGCCACACCGCTTCAAACAGGAAAATCGCCGCAAACATGGCTTTCGATATGGGGAAGACGATGGTGAAGAAGGTCCTGAACTCACTCGAGCCGTCGATCAGGGCCGCATCCTCCAGCTCCGTCGGCACGGTGTACGAGAAATAGTTGCGCATGATGATGAAGTGCCCGGTATTGACGATCCACGGCAACACCATCACCCAGAACGTGTCGATGAGCCGCAACTGGATCATCAGAATGTAGGTAGGGATCAGTCCGCCTGAGAAGAACAGGGTGAACACCATCAGCACGTTCAGCGTCCTGGTCCCCATCACGTATCGCTTCGACACGCCGTACGCGAACATCGCGGTGACCAGCACGCTCACCGTCGAGCCCACGAAGGTCTTCAGGAACGAGACCGACATGGTCTGAAGGAAGATGTCCCGCCCGCCGACGATGATCGAGTAGTAGTACAGGAAGGACGGGTTGCGCGGCGGCGCGAGCACGAAGTCCTTCGTGATATACTCCGCGTAGGGAGTGATGGACACGACGAAGACGTACCACATGGGATAGAAGCAAATGAACGCAAAGAAGCCTGCGAAGAGGACGGATGCCACG
>MKWU01007527.1_pt1 | contig 10359 bp, 8 predicted proteins | sample 809101 | NCBI WGS metagenome assembly MKWU01 (sample SAMN05860141, study PRJNA318959) | sponge metagenome | host: Aplysina aerophoba | place: Slovenia: Piran, Adriatic Sea, Gulf of Piran | collected 2013-05-07
CGTCGCTGTGGAATCTGCTCGGAACGGGCATGTGGCAGCCGGACACCGGAGTCGCCACGACCAATCACTCCAAGACATCCGTCGGGAGTTCGGGCGACGAGTCCGTTCAAGCCAAGCTCGAGCGCTTCATCCTGATGAGCTTCCATTCCGGCGGCGCGGGCGCCCGCCCGCAGGCGGACGGGCTGTCGGCGACGGCCTTTCCGAGCGGTGTGCGCAACATGCCCGTCGAGGTGAACGAGATCGGCTCGCCGCTGGTGTTCTGGCGCAAAGAGTTCCGCACCGATTCGGGCGGCGCCGGCCGGTACCGGGGCGGACTCGGCCAAGTCATCGAGCTGGAGAACCGCCAAGGGCGGGATTTCTCGATCAGTGCGACGTACGAGCGGACGGTGTTCGCAGCCCGCGGCCGCCATGGCGGTGGCCCAGGTGCGCTGGGACGGCTGTCGCTTGACGACGGCACCGAGGTGGGCGCCAAAGGTCGTTCGGTGATTCCCGGCGGCCGACGACTGATCGTGGAATTCCCGGGCGGAGGCGGCTTCGGCGAGCCTGATGGCCGCGACCCGGAGGCAGCGGCGCGCGACCTGCGGCTCGAATTCGTTTCGTCCCAAGCTGATCCGGCGCAATAATCCCCATTGGCAACCGGAATCACCGCCGTTGCGGATGACCTGAGAAAGCACGCGACATGAACGCTTCAACCGAGACCGGCACCGCCACGAAACGCAACGAAGCCGATGAGGCGCGCCACCGCAGCGCTGCCGAGTTGGAGGCGGCGTTGCCGCGCATTCGCGAAGCGCCCGTAGGCGACGGCATCATCCAGCTCATCGTCCGGCGTCCTGCCGAAGACCAGCGAGAGGTGCTGCACGAGGCCCGTATCAACGATGCCGAGGGCGTCGAAGGCGACACGTGGAACCAGCGCGGGACGTCGCTGTCGGCCGATGGGGGCCCGCATCCCAACAAGCAGATCACGATCATGAACTCGCGCGCGGCCGAGGCGGTCATCGGCCCGATTGAGCGCTGGCCGCTGGCGGGCGATCAGATCTACGCCGACCTCGACATCGGCCACGAAGCACTGCCCGCAGGCACACAGATGTCGATCGGCACTGCCGTGGTGGAGGTCGCCGTCGAGCCGCACACCGGCTGCGCCAAGTTCGCCGCCCGCTTCGGCCGCGAAGCCCTCCGCTTCGTCAACACCGGCGAAGGAAGCAACCTGCGCCTGCGCGGCGTCAACTGTCGAGTCATCCAGCCCGGCAAAGTCCGAGTCGGCGACTCCGTCACCCGCCTCTGAACTCCCGAACCGACGACATCACGCGCCGCCTTGGGTTGCGTAATCACCGCAGCTTTGATTCCGTCGAGGTCAATCCCGATCGGGCAACAAGACGCACTTGAATTCATCTCGCCGGAAAACCAGCAAGAGCCTGTGATATCCCCTCGCTACCGTCTCGCGCCATGAAGTTCATTCACACGGCTGATTGGCAGCTCGGGATGACCCGCCACTTTCTCGACGAAGATGCCCAGCCGCGCTTCGACGAGTCGAGGCTGGACGCAGTGCGAGCCATCGGTGTGCTAGCCACCGAGCAAGACTGCAAGTTCGTCGTCGTGTGCGGCGACGTGTTCGAGTCGAATTACATCGACCGCAAGGTCGTCGGCCACGCATTGGAAGTGATGGCAGCGACGCCTGCGGTGGACTTCTACCTGCTGCCCGGCAACCACGATCCCCTCGACGCAGCGTCGGTGTTTCGGTCGGAGGCCTTCACGCGGCGCAGACCGCACAACGTCAAAGTGTTGGAGAATTCCGAGCCAATCGCTGTTGGCGACGGCGTCGAGTTGATCGGCGCGCCGTGGAGGACCAAGCATCCGTCAACGGATCTCGTCAATGCCGCATGTTCTGCTCTTGAGCCCTCGGGTGCCATGCGAGTCGTCGCTGGTCATGGCCAGCTTGACTCACGCTCTCCCGATTCGCTGAATCCGTCACTCGTCGTCCGACGCCGCCTCGAAGAGCGCATCGCGTCCGGCGACATCCATTACGTGGCACTAGGTGATCGCCACTCCGCTACCGACGAGGGCGACAGCGGTCGCATCTGGTACGCGGGAGCGGCCGAACCCACCGACTACGACGAGGTCGATCCGGGCCATGTGCTCGTGGTTGACCTCGAAGCCGACAGCGTTGCTGTCACTCGACATCGCGTCGGCACATGGAATTTCGAACGGCGCCAGTGGAGCGTGACGACTGATGGCGATCTCGACGAGATCGAGGAGTGGCTCGCGTCGCTCGACGACAAGAAGCGACAGATCGTCAAGCTCGGTCTGGAAGGTCAGATCTCGCTCGCACAGAAAGCCCGGCTCGACGCGATGCTCGCGCATCACACTGAGCTCATGGGGGCGTTTGAAGTCTGGGAGCGACGCACCGACTTGGTCGTCGTGCCCGACGAAGTGGACATTGAGGCGCTCAACCTCTCCGGTTTCGCACTCGATGCGCTACGTGAGTTGCAAGACCAAGCCGCCGCCAAGGACGATCCGAGCGCGGTCGTGGCTCAGGACGCAGTGGCTCTGATGTATCGGCTTCACCAGGCTGCCGGAGGCGACTCATGAGGATCCAACGCATCAGACTGCGGGACTTCAAGGGCGTGGCGAACTGTGAGGTCGCCATACCAGCCGATGGGGTCACCATCATCGAGGGCGATAACGAGGTTGGCAAGTCAAGCCTGGCCGAAGCGCTGAGATTGGTGTTCAAGGAGTTGGACTCATCGAAGAAGGCACACATCAGGGCCGCTCAGCCTGTCGACAGAGATGTCGGGCCCGAGGTCGAGATAGAGGCCTCGAGCGGCGATTACCACTTCGTGTATCGCAAGCGGTGGCTGCGCCGTCCCGAGACCGTCCTGGAGATCATCGAACCGCGGCACGAACATCTCGTGCATCGCGAGGCCCACGAACGCGTCAACTCCTTGCTCGACGAGACGCTCGACCGTGTCCTGTGGGATGCCCTGTGGGTCGATCAGGGTGTGCGGCTCGAAACGCCCTCATTCGACGTGCCATCACTGCGACAATCTCTAGACGCATCAGCGGGCGGCGCGCAGGCAGGAGACTTCGAAGACCTCCTGTGGGATCGTGTCTGCGCAGAACGCGCTCGGTACTGGACACCTACCGGGCGCATGAGTGCCGATCGAGTGGAACGGCAGCGCCTGTACAAGGAGGCTGCCGAGACTTTCGCGAGCCTCGGCGAGCAGCTCAGCTCGCTCTCCGATACCGCTGCCGCGCTTGATGACTACCGCCAAGAGCAGAGCCAATTGGTCGAGAACCACACGCTCGCGGAGCGAGAGCACCAAGTACTCAACGCTCAGTGGCAGCAGGTGCTGACGCTGCGCGATCAACGCGACCAAGCAGAGCATCGACTCGAAGCCGCTCAAGCGCAGCTCGAGGCAGCGAAGAGCCACAGTGCGCAGCGAGGCGAACTGGCCAAGCGACTGGTTGCCGCCGTAGGAGAAGTGACTCAAGCGCAGGACGAGATGGACGCCGTCGCGCCGGCGCTCGCTCTGGCAACTCAGATTTGTGACGAAGCCGAGGCTGACTTCGACGCAGCTCGGCACAGCCTTGCGACGGCTGAGACAGAGCTCCGCCGGGCACGAGACGATCGGGATTTTCTGCGGCACATCATCGACGCCGAGTTACTGCAGGAGCGCCACGACCGAGTCACTAGAGCGCAGCTGCAGCTGGCACAGGCTGAGAAAGAATTGGACTCGAACCGCATTACCAGCGATCTCGTCGACGAGATCGAGAGCGCGCACCTGCGGGTCGTTCAGGCGGATGCCCGAACGCTCAGCGGTGCCGCCAACGTTGAAATCTCGGCATTGCAACCGATGTCACTCGGCATCGACGGTGACGTCGTTCAACTCGAACCAGCAGAGATCCACTCCCAAGCCGTGGCCGACAGTCTCGACATCGTGATCGCTGACGTGGCGGCACTGCGCGTGACCGCAGGAGCAGAGGCGAAAGAGTCGGTGGCGAAACTCGCCGCCGCTCGAGACGATTTGCGGCAGCTGTGCGCAAGCGTCGATATCTCCGATCTATCCGAAGCACGAGAGGCGCTGCGACGACGTGAAACGGCCACGTCCGAACGCGAGGCGGCTCGCAAGACGATCGAGCAGGATCTCAGGGATCTCACGCCGCAAGTCCTCGAACAGAAGATTCGAGGGCTGCGTCACGGCATCGAGGAGTACCGGCAATCGCGGCCCGAACAGCCGCCTCTGCCGCCCGATTACGACGAAGCCCGACGGCTCACGTCCGTGCTGGAGGAACAGTTCAAGGTGCTCTTGCGGACGCGAGACGACTGCGAATCACGCCTAGCGCAGCGGCGCGAGGCTCGTAAGGACGAGGACGTCCAGCAGGCTGTGACCGCCAACAAACTTGAGATGGCCCGAAGGGCCAGCGCAGCCGCCGAAACTGCACTTGCCGATTCTCGTGCGGATCGAAGTGATCAGGCGATACAGGACGCGTATGACGATGCCAAGGAACGAGTTGACGCTGCCGAGGGCCACTTGAGCGAGCTGCGCAACTGCCTCCGCGAAGCCAATGAGGAATCGCTAGCAGTCGGTCTAGAAAACGCTCGTGATGTCGCACGGCGCGCTGAGCGGGAACTGAACACAAATCGCAAGCGTCAAAGCGAATTGCAGATCGAACTCGACATTCGCGGCAACGAGGGTTTGCACACCAAGGCGGGACTGGCCGAAGCGGCCGAGAAGCGCCAGCAACGCAAGCACGTGAGCTTGGAATCTCGCGCCGAAGCGGCACGCTTGCTACACGAGGCCTTGTCCCGGCACCGCGAAGCGGCGCATCGGCGCTACTTGGCACCATTCAAAGCACGCATCGACGAACTCGGCAAACACGTCTTCGGACCCACATTCGCCGTGGAACTCGACAGTGAGCTTGGCCTCGCGCACCGCACCCTCGACGGGGTGACGCTCAGTGTCGACCAACTCAGCACCGGTGCTAGGGAGCAGCTCGGCATTCTTGCCCGTTTGGCGTGCGCTGCCATAGTGAGCCCGACCGCAGGCGGTGCACCCGTCATCATCGACGACGCGCTGGGCTGGAGCGATCCGCGTCGCTTGCAGCAGATGTGCACCGCAATCGCCACAGCCGGCAACCACTGCCAAGTGATCATCCTCACTTGTACGCCGGGCCGCTACGCCCGCGTTGGGAACGCCGAGGTCGTGCAGTTGCCGCGTGCAACGACCAGGAAATACTGATCTTCGCTGTTCCTCGGCACGGACCGACCAGAACCTGCAACGGCACGTTCTCGGGGCCGTGAGTCGAACACTTCGAGAATGCACTTTGGCGAGCGTGGCGGGTTGCTTGTCGCGTTCGCGATGCGCAGCCCGCAGCCACCGTGGTTGATTAGTCTAGTCATTAGACTAAGTTTACACCGAAGCTGTGAGTGAAACTGGTTTGGAAGGGCTGAATAGCTATGGAACTATCACAGACTGTGAATGTGCACGAAGCGAAAACGCATCTGTCCAAGTTGATCAGTCGTGTTGAGGCGGGCGAGGAAATCGTCATCGCACGAGCGGGCAAACCGTGTGCTCGCCTCGTGCCGTACGAGCCCGAAGTGACGCGTCGCATGCCTGGCAGATTCCGTGGCTTGACCATTCCGCCCGAATTCTTCGATCCATTGCCCGACGATGAACTTGCTGCTTGGGAAGGCGAATGAGCGACTTGCTGCTTGATACGCACACGCTGTTGTGGTGGTGGACGGATCATCCATCGCTCTCCACACGAGCGCGCGATGCGATCTCAGACCCGAGTGATCGTGTCAACATCAGCGCTGCGAGCGCATGGGAGATCGCGACCAAGACTCGTCTGGGACGGCTTGACGAGTTCGCCGGAGTGGTTCCGCAATTCGGCGCATCGGTCGTCGCAGACGGCTTCCGACATCTTCCGGTTACCTACACGCACGGACTGCGGGCGGGCAGCTACGAGGCGGACCACAAGGATCCGTTCGACAGAATGCTGGCTGCGCAGGCCGAAATCGAGTCGTTGACGCTGGTCACCGCGGACCAAGCGTTCGAAGACTTCCCCATTGCCACGCTGTGGTGACTCGGCACCGCTTGTCAGGCAGCGGCGTCCGGATTCAGAGCAGGGGCGCGGTGGCGGGGACTTGTGAGGGGCGGCTGAAGACCTCTTCGAGCAATGGCCGGAACTCTTCAGCGGCCAGGTTGGGGTAGTTCGGGTCGAAGCAGTTCTGGTCGTAGTTCTCGCAGAAGTCCAAGCAGGCGTCGTAGTGGGGGGATTCCCGGCACTGCTCACGGGCGTCGCGGTCGCCCCCGAGATGATCGAAGTAGTAGTAGCCCTGAAAGAGCCCGTGATGGGCCACCACCCAGTGGGTCCGCTCGTCGACGTAGGGCTGCAGGACTGCGGCCGCCGCCGCACTGTGATTCTCCGGCGCGAACGAATCGCCGATGTCGTGCAGCAGGGCCGCCACCACCAGGTCAGTCGACTCACCGTTGCGCAGCGCACGCGTGGCGCATTGCAGGGAGTGGTCATAGCGGTCGATCTGGTAGCCGAGCGTGGGGCCGCGCAAGCAACCCAGGATGTCGAGCAGATTGTCGACGAGCCGGGATCGGGTGTGCGCGTAATGCCACGGCATCAAGACCTGGTAGTCCTCGGCCGTGCCGTCTTCCATTGCGGTCCAGGACACGTTGCGGCCGGCGTCCTGGCTGACCATGGGTCTCAACCGTTCACGGGTGTGCGCCAGCCGAATGGATCCGGCGCGGCGCCGACCTGGATGTCGACCAGCGCCTGGCGCAACCGCATCGTGTTGGCCCCCGGTTCGCCGTCGCCCACGGTGAGCGTCTTGCCCTCGTACAGGATGGTGCCGACGGGCGCCAGCACGGCGGCCGTGCCCGACAGGAACGCCTCGCCCCGCTCGGCCCAGTCGACCAACTCCTCAGGGTCGATCGAGCGCTCCTCGACCTCGTAACCCAGCGATGCGGCGAGCTCAATGACCGACGAACGGGTCACACCGTGCAGGAACGACTCGTCGAGGTGTCGGGTCACGACCCGCTCGTCGTCGACGAGGAAGAAGTTCGACGCCCCGGTCTCAGTGATGTCACCGCCGGTGGCAAAGAGCATCTGATCGATGGCCTCGTTGCCGGCCATGGCATCCAGCGTGGGAGCGAGCGCCATGGCGTAGTTGCCGCCGCACTTCACCATGCCGAACTGCGGGACAGTGCGCGGGATCTCGGTTTCCACCAGCAAGGTCAACGGCCGGACCCCGCCCTTGAAGTAGTCGCCGACCGGGCAGTTGACGACGTACAGCAACGCACTGCGGGTCGGGCGAGCCGCTGCGCCGATATCGGGCTCGGTGCCGATGAGCGTCGGTCGGATGTACAGCGATCCAGGCGGGTCGGGCACCTCGCCTGAGTTCGCTTCGACAGCGTCCACGCACATCTGGTGCAAGACATCGCCCTCAATAGCCGGCAGGCGGAGGCGGGTCGCGCTGGACACCATGCGGTCCACATGGCGGTCCAGCCGGAAGATGGCCAACGACCCGTCAACTTGGCGGTGCGCCTTCAGGCCCTCGAAGATGGCGCTGCCGTAATGGAGCACGTGGGCAGCCGGGCTGATCGAGAAGTCGCCGAACGGCTCTGCGGCTCCGCCGTATACATACGGCCCGTCGTCGGCTCGCGCCGTCGTCATCCAGTCGCAGAAGATGGTCCCGAACGGGACCGTGAACGGGTCGGGCTTCTCGGTCACCGTCGCTCCATTCGATGCTGCTCGGGGCTCCTGGTGCGCCCAAGACATCCGCAGCGTATCGCCCGGCCCCGGCCGCATCGGGGAGAATTTGCCGCCTCCAGCTCGTCAGACTCGAAATCGCGGGGCCGTCGTTGCGTACGCTGCGGCCCATGACAACCCAGGACCAGAACCAGATCACCGAGTCGGTCCGACTCGAACGCCGCGACGACGTGGCGCTGCTCATCGTGAACAACCCGCCCGTCAATGCGCTGAGCTACCACGTGCGCCAGGGCCTCATCGACGGCATGGCTGCTGCCGAGGCCAGTGACGCGACGGCCATCGTGCTCATCTGCGATGGCCGCACCTTCATCGCCGGCGCCGACATCACCGAGTTCTCCCAGCCCCCCAAGCCGCCCGGTCTCGTACCCGGCCAGGAAGCCATGGAGAACTGCAGCAAGCCAGTCGTGGCCGCAATCCACGGCACCGCACTCGGCGGCGGGCTGGAAGTGGCGCTGTGCGCGCACTTCCGCGTCGCCATCAGCTCGGCGCAATTCGGTCTGCCCGAGGTGAAGCTGGGCCTGCTGCCCGGCGGTGGCGGCACGCAGCGCCTGCCCCGCATCACCGGCCCGCAAAGAGCGCTGGAGATCATGGTCAGCGGCAATCCCATCGGCGCTGCGGAGGCGCTCGACTGCGGACTGATCAACGAGATCGTCGGCAACTCACTGGCCGATCTCGAAGCCGGGGCGGTGGCGTTCGCTCGCCGGGCGGTGGCGCAAGGCATGCCTCGCCCGCACCGCCCTTCTCGGGGGCTTCGCCGCCGAGCAGTTCGCCCCCTTCCGGGCCTCCATCGCCCGCAGGACGCGAGGCTTCGAGGCACCCGATTGCATCGTCCGCTGCGTGGAGGCCGCTGTCGAGTCCGGCACCAGCGGCGATTTCGAGGGGGGCCTCGCTGCCGAGCAGCGCATCTTCGGCGAGCTGATGGGCAGCTCGCAGGCCGACGCGCAGCAGTACTACTTCTTCGCCGAGCGAGCTGCTCAGAAGGTGCCGGACGTGCCGCGGGACACCCCCCAAGTCGACATCGCGCGTGTCGGCATCCTGGGCGCAGGCACGATGGGCGGCGGCATCGCCATGAACTTCGCCAACATCGGCATCCCCGTCACCCTCGTGGAGCGCGATGAGGCGAGCCTGGAGCGGGGTCTCGGCGTGGTGCGGCGCAACTACGAGCGCACGGCTGCGCGGGGCGGCATCTCCTCCGATGACGTGCAGACCCGGATGGACCTGCTGCAGGGCTCGACCGACATGGGCGATTTCGCCGACTGCGACCTGATGATCGAGGCCGTCTTCGAGAACATGGCGCTCAAGAAGGACGTGTTCGCCCAGCTCGACGCCATCTGCAAGCCGGGTGCGGTGCTTGCCAGCAACACTTCGGCGCTGGATGTCAACGAGATCGCCTCGGCCACGTCGCGCCCCGAAGACGTCATCGGCATGCACTTCTTCTCCCCTGCCAACGTCATGCGGATGCTCGAGGTCGTGCGAGGCGATGCCACCTCGCACACGGCGATTGCCACTGCGATGTCGATCGGCAAGCGGATCGGCAAGACACCGGTGCTGTGCGGCGTCTGCCACGGCTTCATCGGCAACCGGATGCTGTTCATGCGCGGCATCGAGGCCGAGAAGATGCTGCTGGAAGGCGCCACGCCGGCCCAGATCGCAAAGGTCGTGTACGGCTTCGGCTCCCCGATGGGCCCGTTCGCCATGAGCGATCTCGCCGGGCTCGACGTCGGCTGGAATGAAGCCACATCGTCGAGCTCGACGGTGCGCGAGGTGCTGTGCGAGTCGGGTCGGCGAGGACAGAAGAACGGCCGGGGCTACTACATCTACGACCCCGACACCAGAGCGTCGACCCCCGACGCTGAGGTCGAGCAGATGATCCGCGACTTCGCCTCCGAGCGGGGGGCGGTGCTGCGAGAGGTCACCGACCAGGAGATCCTCGAACGCTGCCTGTACCCGATGGTCAACGAGGGCGCGAAGATCCTCGACGAAGGCATCGCACTGCGAGGCAGCGACGTCGATGTCACCTGGATCAACGGCTACGGCTGGCCCATCTACACCGGCGGCCCGATGCACTGGGCTGACGAGATCGGGCTGGCCGAGGTGCTGGGCCGCATTCGCCACTACGACGAGACCTTGGGCGGCGACCACTGGACGCCGAGCCCGCTGCTGGAACGGCTGGCAGCCGAAGGTAGCTCGCTGGCCCGCCACCAGAATTGAGACCTGAGAATTGGGGCTGAACCGATGCTGACCATCGACCCGATCCATGCCGACTTCGGAGCCAGGATCACGGGAATCGACCTGACCGCAGAGCTCGACAGCGCGGCGAGAGCGGCCCTGGTCGACGCGATCGACACGTACTCGCTGCTGCATCTCCCGGGCCAGGACATGTCCGACGAGGCACAGCTCGCCCTTACCGAACTGCTCGGCGAGCCCGAGCCCAATCACGTCGTGTTCGGCAAGACCGGCAAAGTCGTGTACTTCGGCACGATCGGCAACGTGATCGACGCTGACACCAAGCGAGACGAATCGGATCCGCTGACCCGCAACCAGAAGGGCAACAACCTCTGGCATTCGGACTCGTCG
>MKWU01007528.1_pt1 | contig 10358 bp, 10 predicted proteins | sample 809101 | NCBI WGS metagenome assembly MKWU01 (sample SAMN05860141, study PRJNA318959) | sponge metagenome | host: Aplysina aerophoba | place: Slovenia: Piran, Adriatic Sea, Gulf of Piran | collected 2013-05-07
CATCGCTGTTCGTCGCTCCCGGTGACGAGGTATACGAGGGCATGGTCATCGGCGAGAACCCGCGACCCGACGATATGAACGTCAACATCTGTCGTGAGAAGAAACAGACCAACGTGCGCGCCGCCGCCTCCGACGACACCGTCCGTCTGACCCCACCCCGCATCCTGTCGCTCGAGCAAGCTCTCGAATTCATCGCCGATGACGAGTGCGTTGAGGTCACCCCGCACTACCTTCGCCTCCGCAAGGTGGTTCTCGAGGCGGGAGCACGCGGCCGCAACAAGAAGCGCCTCCGGCGTAACCCGCGATGAAGGATCCTCACTCCGGCACTTAGGCCTACCTCGGCAAGCAGCAGTCGCTTGAGCAGGTGGAGTCCCGCAGGTGTGCGATGTAGGTGGCGGCGATGTGTTCTGGTTCACGTCCCAGCGACACGTACAAGCGACAGGAAGGAACGTTGTCCTTCGCGGCCCACAGCAGCATCGAGTTGAGTCCGTCGACCAGCAGTCTCTCGGCCACGGCCGACATGAGACGACACGGGCCACCACACGTCCGAGCCTCGTTGCCTGGCTAGAGTGTGAGTAGAGAGATACAGCCGGCGGGATCGGATTGTAATTAGATGGAGTCACCGACCTCAGAATCGCGTCGTATAGCCATGCTGGTTGATGGTGACAATGCGCAGCCATCTCTGATCGAGCATGTCCTCGCTGAGACCGCCAAGTACGGGACCATAACGACGAGGCGAATCTACGGTGATTGGACTGTGCCACAGATGAAGGGTTGGAAAGATGCTCTTCACACCTTCGCGATCCAACCCATTCAACAGTTCCGTTACACCGTCGGGAAGAACGCCACCGATAGTGCTCTGATTATCGATGCGATGGATCTACTACACGCGGGAACCGTCGATGGGTTTTCCATAGTGTCCAGTGATAGCGACTATACACGTCTGGCTACTCGAATCCGTGAGCAGGGTCTATTCGTGATGGGTATTGGCCAATCCCAGACGCCGGAGTCCTTTGTGAAGGCATGCGAAATCTTTGTTCATACTGAGAACCTCGATCGGCCACAGGAACATAAGTCGGGGACTCCGGAGCTGGATAAGTCAGGGTGGACTCGGACAGCGGCACAGGCTATCGAGATGGCTATTCAAGAGGATGGTTGGGCACCTCTCGGGGTTGTTGGTACGAACATACACAAACTCGATCCCGCGTTCGACTCCCGTAGCTACGGATACAAGCAGCTGTCCTTGCTAATAAAGTCCCGCCCTGAACTCTTCGAGACACGAAAATCGAAGGCCGCGAGCGGGCACTTCTATGTGAAGGTGAACTGACCAAGCTCTAGGAGGGTGCTGAACAATGACGATTGATGGGGCCTGCCGTCCGCCGACCAGGGATTATGCCGGCGGTTGGCATGCCGCTGGTGGATTGCTCAGTACCCTCCTAGTTCGTGCCTTTCGGATCAATCCACCACGATGGTCCCCAGACCACCGACCGCGTACTCGATGTCCTCCGGCGTAGCGGATCGGCGTCGGGTGGCGGGGCCGAGAACCGATGATGCCCACAACCTTGCAGCGGCCAGTCGTGGCAAGAGTATGAACCTTCTTGCACGCTTGCCTCTCGTAGGTGGCGAGCTTCGACGGTTTCAGCCGGCCAGACGATCCTCAACGCGGTGCGAGCCGCCGGAGCCGCGCCCCCACACTCCTGCGAATCAGGTGTCTGCGGCGCCTGCGGGGCACGCCTGCTCAGCACATCTACGGGCGAGGATGGCGCTCACCGGAACCGAGATGTCCCGCGGCGTCGTACTGACCTGCCAGGCCGTCCCGATAACTCCCCTCCCGACAGTGGAGTACGGCTGACCTGAGCAGAGTCAAGTGCTGCCCTGGACCTGAACGGTGACGATGTCCACTCCATGGAACTTTTGGTGGCGCACGCCGGACGCGTGGTAACGCAACAGTCGGAACGAGAGGTCCTCGACTGTCGGTACGGGGGCTTCGTCCGTGAGAAACGCCAGCTGGTCCTCGATGTTTTCTTGGCGCGTTGTAGCGACGAACTCGAGTTCCACCATCCTGTCCCGGGGCCGCGCCACGATGACCAGGCGCGGGCTATCGGACTCCTCCGCATCGTCCTCCTGCAACAGCAGGCTGGCGAGCGTTTCTTCGCCGACTGACCGCAGCCGCACCGTCGAGGCATGGTTCCAACCCAGCCTGGATGCCAGCCGGGCGAGAAAACCATCGATCGCCTGCAGCGAGGACATGTCCAGAGTGACCTCGAGGGACGAGCGGCGGGTGGTCAACGTTTCGAGTAGAAGCGTCATCCCGATCGCGACCAGGGCCCCGATAGTGACGCCGTTGCCGAGCAGTCCGCCCAACTCCTCGCCGAAGAGGTTCCTCGCGATTGGGTGGTCGTCGAGGCCTAAGCCCAGCGCGCTCGAGAGGGCGACCACCAGCAAGCGCTGACGGTCGAGGCCGTCGCGCATTACTGTCTGGCAGCCGCTGATGAAGAGCATGCCCATCGCGAGTATCAGGTAAGCGCCCAACACAGGTCCTGGGATTGTCAGCAGGAGGGCGGTGAACTTGGAGAAGAAGGCCAGCGTCACGGAGACGGCGGCCACACCGACGCCGACTCGACGGGCGGCGACGCCGGTGAGGTTGATCAGCGAGAGACTGTACGAGGAGTTGGCCATCGTCGGTAGCGTGCCGGCGAGACCGGCGAACAGCATACCTATGCCGTTGACGCTGACCATGCCCTGGACCTGACGGAAGTCGATCGCCCGCGGGTGTCGCCGGGAGCCCTGCTGGATGACCACGCTGTCGCTGATTGTCTTTAACCCGAGCACCAGGGTGAGAACCGCGAATGATGGCAAGAGCGCCCAGAATTCCGCATCCAGCGTGAGATCGAGGCTTAGGGTCGGCACGTCGGGAACGCCAAACCAGCGGGCGTCGGCGACACGGTTGAAATCGACCACACCGAATAGGCCCGCGACGGTGCATCCGACCAAGATGCTGATGAACGGCGCGACGAGGCGCCATCGGCCACGGGCTCTCAGCGTCACGATCACCGAGACCAGCAACGTAACTCCGGCTATGGCCGGACCAGCATGCGAGGGCGTGCCGGTCGGCAGATCCCGGACGGCATCGAACGCGATCGGCAAGACGCTGCTGGCGATCAACATCGTCACCGTACCGGAGACCGCCGGCGTGATGATCCGCCGCAACGTTGGCAGCCACCAGGCGAGTGCGACCTGGATCAGGCTGCAAACGACCAGCAGGGTGGCGAATGTCCCCGGCCCAGCCTTCGAGATCGTCGCCACCATGATCGCGATGAACATCGCCGCGGGCCAGGCAAGCACGACGTGGCCGGCTCCGAATCGCCGGAGTTGGAATGCCTGCAGCGCAGTGATCGCTGCACAGATCAGCATCGCGGCGAAGACGCTCCAGGTCAGGTGGCTGTCGTCAAGTCCTGAGGAGCGAATCGCTATCGCTACGTTCAGCACCGTCGGAGCGAGCACCAGCGCGGCACCCTGAAACCCGACCAGCAATGCGATCGACGGTGGACAGGCCTCCTCGGGTTCGAACCGGATGGACTGTTCGGCGCTCCTGGAAGTCAATAGTTGACCAATCGCCCCATGGTGCTCACCCGAGTTCAGCTCCTGGCAATGCTTCGGCTATCGACCGGTATGGCGGAGCAGGCTCGGACCCGGCTCCCACAGTTCTGGGGGATTGGCTTCGCGCCTGACGACCACCATGCTGGTCGATAAGAGTATGCCAGACGGACTCCGAGGAGGACCGCGAACGCCTCGGAAGGTGCTGAACAGTGACGATTGCTCGGGCCTGCCGCCCGCCGGCCCAGGAATAATGCCGGCGGTTGGCAGGCCGCTGATGGATTGCTCAGCACCCTCCTCGGGCGTACTTCCAGCATCAGGCAACGCTATGCGTGTCTTGACTAGTTGGCATCGCCATCTTTCCTGTGTCCCTCACGATGGTCGGAGCTTGCCTTGGAGATCGACGATCCACGAGAAGGTCCGGTCGTGTTCGGACTCTGGGATCTTCGGCCTGCTCAGCACCCAGGGAGCACTTGTAGGGAACCCGGTCCTGAAAGGAATGTGTTCGATTCCCATCAGCGGACTCTCCTATCGAGAGCGGCTAGCGGTTCACCTCCGAGGGAACTACGCTCCTCTCCCCCGGCTGTCCAGCAGGACGTTTGCGACTTGGTATCTTGGGGGTTCTCCGCATGTCCGTCCATGGCCCCAAGTTCGCCAGCACCTCGGCTACCGCGGCGGCCCCGGCGGATCGGGGCCAGGCCTCGCGGGCTCGGGGTGTCGCCCTGGTTGCGGCGGCTGGGCTGTTGTGGAGCACATTCGGGCTTGGTGTGCGGCTCATGGGCGATGTCGGGCCTTGGGCGATCCTTTTCTACCGTGCTATCCCACAGATCATCGTGCTGGTCGTGCTGATCACCGTCCGCCATCGTGGCGCCACCTTGCGTACCATCGCCGGTATCGGTCTGAACGGCCTGGTCAGCGGAGCTTCCCTCACCTTCTCCTCCATGTGCTTCGTGTACGCCCTGACCCTCACAACAGTGGCCGAGGCCACCTTGATCCTGGGAGCGGCGCCGGTGTTGGCGGGAGTGCTCGGGTGGTTGATCCTGCGGGAGCCGATCACCCGAACCAACTGGTGGACCATGGGGTTAGCAGCGGCCGGCCTAGGCGTCATGACCTACACCGGAACGGTATCCGGAAGCCTGGCCGGAACGATCCTCACCTTCGGTGCGGCACTCGGCTTCGCTGCGTTCACCGTGTTCCAGCGGCGTGGAATGCGGACCGACATGCTTTCCGCGGTGATTGTCTCGGGACTCCTAACCCTGCTGGTCACCGGCCCCCTCGTCGGAGGTGTGACGATAAGCGGCATGAACATCCTTCTCGCCATATACCTGGGCGGTGTTGCCCTGGCCGGAGGCTTGGCACTCTTTACGGCGGGCTCGCGCCACGTACGCTCCACCGAGCTGGTCCTCATAGCCATGCTCGAGGTGGTGTTCGCTCCCGTGTGGGTCTGGTGGGCGTTGGGCGAGGGGATGGCGGTCGCCACCATGGTCGGCGGGGCCATCATCCTGACTGCGGTGCTCATCCAGGCCCGCGAAGGCCAAGCCCGATTCCGCAGGGCCGGTCCGATGCCTCCCGTCAGCGCTCCGTAGACAGGGTGTCCAGGAGGGTGCTGAGCAATCCACCAGCGGCCTGCCAACCGCCCGCAAAATGCCTGGGCTGGCGGCAGGCCCGAGCAATCGTCATTGTTCAGCACCCTCCTGGGAACGGTGATGAGAGTTGCCCGCAGGACGTTCGACTTCAAGCCTGTCATCCAGCGTCGGACTCGGGGTTTCTGATCGATCAGCCGCGGCGCGGCTGCCTCCCCTCCCCCGGTTCGGACCGGAAGGGGTCCGGGCATTTCAGCACGGCTCGCGAGAGCCCCCGGTCAGCATGCTGATGTCTCTCCAGCCATAGAACACCTCAACGAGGTCGCTCCCGCCTATGGATACGGTTCTCCGATCGATTCGTTCACCCCCGAGAGTCTGGTAGAACCGGCAGGCCGGGCGGTTGTCCTCCAGTACTTCCACCATCATCGAGCCGGTCCCGTCGGCGAGGAGCTTCCCGGCCACAGCGGAGACGAGGCGACGCCCCAGACCTCTTCGTTGGTACTCGGCGAGCAGGTAGACGAGATACAACTCACCATGATAGGTCTCGCTGCCACTGCGTTCCGGTCCTCCCCCCAGCCATGCCCACGACATCGCCCGACGGGGTCTCGGCGACGAAGTTGCCGATGCCCGGCCGGGCCGTCGTGAGCACCGCTTCCCAGAACGACTCACGATCCCGATAGGAGAGGCCGGACAGGTACTCGTCGGGGACGATTCCGGCATAGGTGGACCGCCACGAGTCGACGTGGACCCTTGCAAGGGAAGGGATGTCGGCCTCGGTGGCTTCTCGGATGCGCATGTCTATCGCTTCACGGTTGATCTCGAAGGTCACGTTAACCGCGGTTCTTCATGCCGGGGTGTTGCTGGACGAACGGGGCGTGGGGCATGAGCATCTGACCAGGGACTGCAGCCGTTTCAATCGTGTCGTCTCGGGTCTGCGCGACGTCACCGTCCGGGTGGAATCCGGCCCCGGTCGCGATGATGTGGATGATTTGGCAGGGTTGCCGTGAGTGTGTCCGGAAACATGAAGAACCAGGGTTAGCCCCGATCATTCATGGTCGGGGTTTGAAGGGGATTAGGCAATGGCGCTTCGGGTCGCCTGACCTGAGGTCCGGAACCGGGTTAGGCTCGTTGCCGTGATCTTCGAGTTCGAGTCGAATGGTGACTCATCCACGCTGCGCGCACACTTCGAGTTGGGTGACAAGTACACCGGAAAGCGGCAGGAAGGCGCTCTAAGGCAGATCACTTATTCTGGAACAGACATAACGTTCGACTACGGGGTGCGCTCCATCCATCCCGATCTGCTGGGTCTCCTCTGCCTGATCATCTTCTACCCCTTCGTAGGTCAACGGGTGGTGTTCCCGATGCCCGTCTCCCGACGTCTCGAGAAGGCCTTCAGAAAGCCCAGCTTCACCCGTCCCTTCAGGTTTGACAACGTCGATCACCGGCTGGACAGGTATTCAGGTTCCAAGATGGCCCTTTCGTTCGGCGGGGGTATCGACTCGACCGCCGTGCGGGTCATGTTCCCGGAGGCCTTCGTCGTCCATGAGGCCCACACCAGGAATGGTCATCTGGTGCCCTCGTTCTCGCACGACGTGGTCCGGAGCCTTGGTCCCGAGCGAGGGGCCCTGGTCACCACCAACCAGAGGTACGTGTCCCGTCCGGGCGGATGGCACGGGTGGACGTGCGCGTTCGCGACCTCCCTTCTGCTGGCGACCGACTTCGACTTCGGGATCGTCTTGATGGGGTCCACCATCAGCAGCACGCTCCTCTACGGTGGGACGAGGTACTGGAATCGCTTCGGTGCCCGCCGCAAGCACGGGGTAACGGGAAACTACTGGCAGTCGGTGTTCAACGAGGTCGGCCTGCCGGTGTTCTCGCCCGTGTGCGGAGTGAGCGGATACATGACGATGAACCTGTCACTCGACCTCATCCGGCAGGGGAAGGTCTTCTTCTGCACCACCAGGAACGGCGCAGCATGCCTCCGGTGCACCAAGTGCCTCAGAAGGGATCTGATGCGGGCGGTTGTCGATCCGACTCACCGGCCGGACTGGGCGCCGTACGACCGACAGGACGTCCACGAATACCTGGAACGCCAACCGCTTCACTGCGGGCACCTGTTCGCTTACGCCCAGACTCGCGTCCCGGATCTCCCACCGTTCCTGGCTTCCAGACTGCGGGCTCTTCCCGTGATCGACTCCGACTGGCCGATGCGCGTGCATGTACGCACCTTCGACCTGTGTGACTCGGGCTGGCGGGAGGAGATCCGCGATCGGGTGGTCGCCCACGTCGAGCCGATGGAGCGTCGGCATCTGAGAGAAGTGAGAAACTGGGATATCCGTCCCGTCGACCAGCGCCCGTCCCGCTGGCGACGGATACGGCCATGACCATGACGTAGGGCGGCACGCGGCAGCCGGCCGGGCGGGATCAGTAACGTCTCGCCTGCCACTATCTTGGCGGCCAGGTTGTCGAGCCGGGATGGTGCCCGGCCGGGTCCGCTGCCGGTCAAGGGGTTGATCGAGATGAATCCGGAGACGCGCGTTGTGGTCATCGGTGGTGGGGTGGTCGGCTGCTCCGTCCTTTACCACCTGACCAAGGCTGGATGGAGCGACGTGACGCTGGTCGAGCGCCTCGACCTGGCTGCCGGATCGTCCTGGCACGCCGCCGGGAGCATCCATACCCACAACGGGAACGTCTATCTGGTTGATCTCCAGCGGTACACGGTGGAGTTGTATCCCGAACTCGAGAGAGTGTCGGGGCAGGACTGCGGCATCTACATGACGGGTGGGCTGCAACTGGCCAACTCACCCGAGTGGATGGACTGGCTCAGAATGGTCCACGCCCGCGGGCGGTACCTGGGAATGGAGAACGAACTGATCTCGGCTAGCGAGGCAGCCGAGATGTTCCCGCTGATGGATGCCTCGCTCTTCGTAGGGGCATTGTGGGATCGGCACGAGGGCCGCGTCGATCCCACCGGCGTTACCAGAGCCTATGCCAAGGCAGCCGAGGTCGGCGGAGCAACCGTCGTGCGCAACACGAGGGTGGATGCCCTGTCCCAGCGTCCCGACGGCACTTGGGACGTCCGCACCGACCGCGGAGACATCCACGCCGAACACGTCGTCAATGCCGGTGGCCTGTGGGGCCGGGAGGTGGGCCGGATGGTCGACCTCGAGCTCCCTCTTCTCGCCATGGCACACCAGTACATCGTCACCGAACCGGTTCCCGCCGTCGCCGAGCACCGGCGTACGACAGGGAAGGAGCTTCCCATGGTGGTCGACTTCGGTGGCGAGATCTACATGCGGGAGGAAGCGGGCGGGGTTCTGCTGGGCACCTACGAGCAGGACCACAGGCCATGGTCGCCCAAGGTGACCCCGTGGACGTTCGGAAGCGAGTTGCTGCAGCCGGAGATCGATCGGATCGCTCCCGAGTTGGAGGTCGGGTTTACCCACTTTCCCGTCCTGGCCGATGTCGGTCTACGCAATATCGTGCACGGTCCGTTCGTGTTCGCCCCCGACGGCAACCCATGCATAGGGCCCGTGAAGGGCTTGCGGAACTACTGGCTGGCGGTCGGGGTGATGGCCGGTTTCTGCCAGGCCGGTGGGGTGGGTCTGGCGCTTGCCAACTGGATGACCGAGGGCGATCCGGGGATGGACATATGGGCGATGGATGTTTCCCGCTTCGGTGACTGGGCCACCATGGCGTACACGAACGCCAAAGTGCGGGAGCACTACTCTCGTCGCTTCAAGATCACCTTCCCCAACGAAGAGCTACCCGCCGGCCGTCCGCTCCACACCAGTCCACTGTACGACCGGTACACGGCCGCCAACGCCGTGTGGGGCGCATCGTTCGGGCTCGAAGTCGCTCTGTGGTTCCAGGAACCCGGCCGGGAGCCCATCGAGGACATCACGTTCCGGCGGTCCAACGCCTTCCGGGTGGTGGCGGAGGAGTGCGCCGCGGTCCGCAACGGGGTCGGGATTACCGAGACTTCGGGCTTCTCCAAGTTCCGGGTAGAGGGTGAGGGTGCAGCCGCCTGGCTGGACCGGCTTCTCACCAACCGGATCCCCCCACCGGGACGTATCACCCTCAGCCCCATGTTGAACCATGGCGGGAGGCTGATCGGGGACCTGACAGTCGCGAACCTCGAGCGTTACTTCCTGCTCTTCGGTTCGGGCATAGCCGAGGACTATTACATGCGCCGCTTCCTGTGGGACCTCCCGGAGAACGGAGAGGTGAGGGTCGAGCCGCTTGGGCAGCGCCTCGTCGGGCTCTCCATCGCCGGGCCTCGTTCCAGGGACGTCCTGGAGGCAGTCGCGGATCAGTCCGTGGGTCCGGAGGACTTACGGTTCATGGACATCCGCGCCATGGACATCGGGATGATTCCCGCCCTCGTCGGGCGCCTCACGTTCACCGGGGATCTGGGCTACGAGATCTGGGTTGGACCCGAGAACCTGCGTGGTCTCTACCACCTTCTCCGGAAGGCGGGCGGGGAGCACGGGATGCGGGACTTCGGTCTCAGGGCACTCGACTCGCTGCGGCTGGAGAAGGGGTTCGGTTCCTGGGCTGCCGAATACCGGCCCATATATGGTCCGGCCGAGGCCGGCCTCTCCCGATTCGTAGCGCTGGACAAGGGGGATTTCGTGGGTCGGGACGCGGCTGTTCGAGAGCGGGAGGAGGGCCCCGTGAGAAGGCTGGTCACCATGGTCGTGGATGCGGCCGATGCCGACGTGGTCGGTGATGAGCCCGTCTGGCATGATGGCAGGGTGGTCGGATGGGTGACGTCGGGTGGCTACGCCCATACGGTGGAGAGGTCGGTGGCGCTCGGATACGTGCCTACCGAATTGACCGATCCCGATGCTCCACTCGAGATCGAGATAATCGGGGATCTGCGGGCAGCTTCCGTCCAGCCTGCTCCCCTCTTCGACCCCGGGGGAACCCGGATGCGAGGATGATTCACCGTGCGCGACAGAGCGGGTGTTAAGTTCCCAGCGCCACTAGTGTCCCGAGTCGGAAGTTCGTCACATAAGAGCGGGCTACACCTCCACGCCACCGAACCCCGAGAACGCGAAAATCACCGGAAGGTGCCTCTTTCCTTGGGATCCCCACCTCCGAGGGTCACGGACGCGACCTTCTATCCCCTGTGCGGGCCGGTTCCGGACAGTATGAACCCTGCCACGGTCCGCT
>MKWU01007529.1_pt1 | contig 10357 bp, 5 predicted proteins | sample 809101 | NCBI WGS metagenome assembly MKWU01 (sample SAMN05860141, study PRJNA318959) | sponge metagenome | host: Aplysina aerophoba | place: Slovenia: Piran, Adriatic Sea, Gulf of Piran | collected 2013-05-07
CGAGCCCTGTGCTTCCCATACCTTCATCGACAACTGGATGGACTACTACCATCTGACCGGTGATGGCAGGACCCTGGAAGTCCTGCGAGAAGCGGGCGCGTTCTTCCTACGGTACAGGTGGACCGAGGATCCATCCTTCAGTTTCAGCCTGCGGTCCATCGCCAATGTACTGCGCGGACTGCTTTATGTATATGAAGCCACCGGCGAGGAACGATTTCTGCGACGGGCGGAGGAAGTGTATTCCGTGATCGCCCGGGGCCAGAATAAGGACGGCAGCTGGCACAAGCGCTTCCAGGTTGCGACCCCGGACAGGCTTCCAGAACAGCTTCCCTACGGCATGGCGACGGAAGGCACAACGCTGGCGGTCGAAATGGGTACGGCCGCGCCTTTTACCGACGACGAGTACAGGGGCCTTGGCGGCCCCTTCACCCGGTTGATCCGCGACCTTCCGTACGAGGAGCAGAAAGGGTACCAGACCCACTACCTGATGGTCGGACTGGAACTGATGCACCGAATGACCGGCCGGAGGGACGTTGCGGAAACCTATCTGCGCGGCGTGGACTGGTTCTGCGGCTATCCGGATACCTTCGCGTCGGATCGCCCGTTCAAGGAACACTACGGCGGCATCCTCTGCCGGCACCTGGGCTACGCGTATCGCCTGACGGACGACAGTCGCTACCTGGAGACCGGCATTAAGATCCTGGAGCTGCTCATCGACGCGCAGGACTGGAGCGACGACCCGCGTAAGCGCGGATCCGTGGGCATGAGTCCCATGCACCTTAGCTTGTTGTTCTTCGGGGTGCCGGGTTTTATGACCGAAATACGTTGATTAGACCATTGTTGATTCCCGGCCTATTGGTTACCTTGAAAACAACTCCCCTCGTTCGTCGGTAACGCGAATCGACGAGTCCACATCTTGATTCGTCCACGGAGGCACAACGTGTACGTCCGCCTGCTCCTGACGATCGCCGCACTATCGCTGAGCCTCCCCGGCCATTCCCAAGCCCAGGTTGTCCTTTCGGAATCGGGCGCAGCCGTTGACAACCTCTCCGCCCTAGACGCGGGCAAATCACTCTATCAACAGGCACGCTTCGACGCAGCCCTTGAACGCCTTCGGCAGGCGGTGCGCGAGGACGGAAGATCTGCTCACGCCCGTTATTGGCTCGGTATGGCCTGGTTTGCCCTCGGAAACAATGACGAAGCATTGAAAGCATTCCGACGGGCAACACAACTGGACAAAAAATGGGCACCCGGTCACGTTGGTATGGGCATGGTTTACATGAGCTTGCCCAACAGGCGCCTGGATGCCCGTAAATCATTTCGAAAGGCCGTCGAGGCGGATCCTGAGAACGCGGACATACACTACTACCTGGGCATGACCTACATGGACCAGGTCCGCACGAGCCGTCTGATCGGCAGCGAAAGGGACGGGCGAAGGTATTTTCTCAAGACCGTGGAACTGAACCCCGTTCATCCGGACGCCTACTTCCAGCTCGGCCGCTGCTATGACAGTCCGCCCGAGCCGGAACACGAAGAAGCCATATCCGCCTTTATCCACCAGTACCGCGTCAATCCCAAACATACCGAATCTCTGCTGCGGTTCGCGAACGTGAATCATCGTTCAGCACGATACGATCTCGGCGCGGAAGAACTCAGAGTACTTATACGGGAACTTGGAGAGAACACACCCACGAGGATCCGTACCATGATGGCGCAATTCGACGTGCTTAGCCTCGCGTCGAAGCAGGAGTTCGGGCAATTGCACGCAGCCCTCGAAAATTACGTCTCAATGCTGGATACGAATGAACAGGCGGTATATCGGGATCTGCAACATGTCGCGCCACCGGAAGTCCTGAGAGCATGGGAGGAAGCAACGGGGCCGGAACGCGACGGGTTGTGGCAGGCCTTCTGGAACGAGCGGGACGCCAACCCGGCCACGATCGAGAACGAGCGCCTGGTGGAGCACTACCGGCGCGTGATGTACGCCCGGGTTCATTTTTCCGGGGGACAGAAGCCCTACGACCGCAGGGGCGAAATCTACATTCGCTACGGTGCGCCTGACGACCGGCAGCGCTTCGTGTTTCGCCACTTTGAGGATCCCGAAATCTCCCATTTGCTTACCGGGAATCCGGCCGTGGACGCGATTCGCGAACAGAACCTGCTGACCGGCTACAAGTTGCAACTGCACGACAGCGAGCTGCCGTTTCCGCTGTTCGAGGCATCCAGGGCGGTAACCGAGTCGGAAGGTGTGTGGATCAATGCGCGGGCCGGGATGGAAACTCAGCCTGGCTATGTCGTTGAAAGCTGGGTGTACGTACCACACTCCCTGGAGTTGTTCTTCGTGGACACCTTGAAAGACGGAAAATTCGACTATCCGCTTCAGACCGTCAGTAATTTCACCGGGGACATGGTGCGTCAGGACCAGTTCCACCCCCGCCGCCGTTCCGCCGAACTGATCGCCCGCAGTCCCACAGACTACCGACACGACTTCGGCGGAGATCCTCTCGAATACGCTTTCGACGCCGTCTCCTTCCGCGGGGACGGCGGCGTAACGGAGGTGGATCTCTCCTACAGCATACCCGTCTGGCAGTTCGGCGACATCACCGACGATAAGGGCGACCGGACCTGGCTGGACAACCAGGTTACCCTTCGCGACTCGATCCACACACCTGCCTTCTCCCGCAAGTTCCGGTTCGGACCCGTTGCCCGGCCCGAACGCAAACTGGGCAGCCAGGAGTTTCAGGGAGCCGCGTATACGCTGGCCGCGAACCTGGTTATGCCTGCCGGTACTTTCACGGCTGCTGTGGAAATGCGGGACGAAGCCACGAAACGGGCAGGCGTTTACAAGAAGCCGGTATCCTTCTCCGACTACCGCGGCAACGGCCTGCTCATCAGCGATCTCAAGCTATCGACCGGAATCACGTCTGCGACGACGGCGGGGCCCTTCGTGCGCAAGGGACTGAACGTCGTGCCCAATCCCGGACGGCTTTACGCTCGGGGGCAATTGGTTTACGTGTATTACGAGGTGTACAACCTGGGTATGGATGAGGGCGGCCGCACTTCCTACGAGACGCTCTACGAAATCACGCCCCTGGGCATGCCCGCACTGAGGAACCGCCGGGCCAGAAGGCCGGACGACATGCAGACGGTGATGTCCTTCTTCGAAGGCGAGGGGACCACACCGGAAGAGGCGGAGTACACCGCCCTGGACACCACGGATCTCGAGGCCGGGGAGTATGTGCTGACCGTGACGCTGACGGACCGCGGCGCGGACAAGTCCGTCACCAGGTCGGTCAACTTCATGGTGGTGGTGCAGTAGAGAAGCGAGTTCTCCGATATGCTGCGGGGAGCGACTCTCAACAGCGAATTGCACTGGATCAGCGGGAGCGACCCTCAACCGCGAATCGCAAAGGATCAGCGAATCGCCTGGATAAAGTCGGGCGCGGCAGGATAAGGGCGACGCCCCGCCGTACCCCTATCCCTGGATTTCGACGGTCTTTTCTTCACCCGCTGCCAGTTCAAGCACCGGATCAAACCCCACATCGCCCGCCTCTCCCAGCCGCAGCCGCGATAGTGCAAGCGCGCCGTGCAGGACGCTCAACTCGGCCTGCAGTCCTTCACCGTTACGCGTCACCACGCACACGCCCCACGCATAGCCGTTCGACCAGAAGTACCTGCCCGGATGGTCGGTCAAGGTCATGGTCTTCGTGACCGCCGAGTAGTTAAAACCCGTCAGCGCAAGGTGTGCAGCCCAGGCGGCCATGGCCCGGGCGTAGTGATGGCCGCACTCGGCCTCGTCGAAGGGGTTCCTCCTCCGTCCATCGTACCGGTCGCGGATGTCCTGGATGCACGAAATACCCTCGTCGGCCATGCCCTCGTAGATCATGCCGATGGCCGCGATGTATTCGAAACCGGTCATGACTTCGGTGAAGTACGAGAAGGGATTATCGGGCCGGTCCTTCGGGTAGGACGCCATGAGCAGGGCCGATTCGTCGCCGAGGACGTAGGAGCGCATGACGTTCGTGTGCGCGTGGAAGTCCTCGAGCCGGTTGTACTTCAGGATGCTCTGCAGCGAACTACGGACCTTGCCGGAATCGGCGAGGTATCCCAGGCCGCAGACATGGGCCATGTACTGGCCGACGAGCTGGTCCACCAGGCAGCCGGAACCGAGTTGGTAATCCGGATCCCCCAGATCCTTCGGCCCCATCCCCACCGTCAGGCCTTCCGCTACGTCCTCCGCCCGCTCGGGCGCACGGATCTCGTGTTCGTAGTACTCCCCGTTGAAGAGGTTCGCGTCGGTCCAGGAGCGACCGCGCTCGTACAGGTCCCGGCATTCCCGCGCGAAGTCGCCGTCCCCCAGATAGCGGGCCATCTCCTCCGCGGCCCGGAGTGCGCCCAGGTACCAGAACTCCATCTGGGGATTGGGACCGAAGTACTCGACGTCCATGGTATTGTGCTGGCAGCCTTCCATGACGCCGTCGCAGTCGGCGTCCCACCCGCCGGGTATCCAGCAGAACGACAGCGCCTTCTTGACCCCCGGCCATAGCGCCCGAAGCTGCTCGTCGTCACCCGACAGCTGCCAGTCGCGGTACATCTTCATGACGCAACCCATCTGGCCGTCGGCCGCAGCGCGATTGAAGTTGCGGGCCCGGGCCAGCGGCAGCCAGACGCGGAAGCTCATCAGGCCGTTCTCGTCGGTGGCGTGGGCAAATTCCACGTCGCGCATGGTCTGCGTCAGGTCGCCGAAGAGGAAAGCCGTGGACTGCTCGTAGTTCCATACGTGGGTGCAGGAGCCCAGGCAGCACCCCGCCTCGTCGTGGCATCCCTCCCAGCCGTAGAATCGGCCGTCGGGCGTGCGGAAGCAGGTCTGGCTCCGCAGCGTGCTCAGGTTGAACAGGGCCGCTTCCTTGACCACCTCCGGCAGGTCCGATCCGCAGAACGCCTCGACGAACCGGAGCGTATCCGCTTCCAGGCTTTCCAGTTCGGGCACGACCTGCTCCACCACGTCCCAGGCATCCTCGAACCGCGTCGTATAGTAGTTCCCGATCCGGTCTCCCGTGTCACAGCAGTCGTCGCCGCCCGCGCAGCAGTCACTGTTGTCGTCGCAACAGTCGCCGCTGCTGTCGTCCCCGTCCTCGCAGCAGCCCTCATTGCGCTCGCAATCGTCCGGACCGCCGTCACAACAGGCGTTTTCTTCGGTGGTCTCCGTATCACCGCCGACGGTCAGGTCTTCCTTCGTCGCCGGTGTCCACGTGTACCGGTTGGGGAAATGCCAGGCCAGCACGAAGGTCACGCTTGCCGTTTCTTCCGGCGGCAGGTCGAACCGGGCCGCCAGGGAGGCGATGGGGCGGTCGTTGTTGCCGGCGACCCGGTCCGAGAGTATGCCGTCCGCGCTGAACTCGTCCCAGAAGTCGAGCAGCGGGGTGCCCCAGCGGTCGTCGCGCCAAGCAGTCCGGTAGCTGACCGTCTCCGCCGTGGTCGCCAGCGCCATCGTGCCCCACTGCGCGGCCTGACGGTCCACGCCCTTCGATGACATGAAGAGTCCGCGGTACCCATCGCCGGCGCGGTAGCGGTTGCGGTTTTCGCTGCAGGCCCCTTCCGTGCCGTCCATGCCGATGAAATTGGGTATCGAGCCGCATACGGCGGCCGAGACAGGGACATCGGTCCGGTTGGTCAGCACGTACCGGAGGACCGCCAAGGGCAGGCCGCTGCGGTCGGCGTCGCACGGCACGAGGGGATTGAAGGCCTCCAGCCGCACTTCGACTGGCACCTCGTCGTCGGAAAGGTGGACCTGGCCGAAGGGGTAGGCCGCGTCGAATGCGCATCGGGCAAACCGCGGCAAGCCGTGGTTCGCGGCGGGACTTCCGCTGGCGCCTTCGTACTCGAAGTATTCGAGGGGTCCCTCGAGCAGACGCGTTACGGAATCACCGCCCTCAGGCCGGGCGTACAACGTGAAGGACGGCGGGCTCCGGGTGTCCCGGCCCGGTATGAATCCCTTGGCCGGACGGTTCATCAGTTCCCAATCCCGCAGGTCGCCCCGCCCCCCCAAAGAAACCGTACCCGTGCCGATCCCCCCGAGCGGCAAGGCGATTCGCGAGAGATGATCCGGGTCGTAATGATGTAGAACGGGCCACGTCATGGGTATTCGTCCCTTCTGAATCACAGTTGAAATCGAATCGCAGTTCGAGTTCACACAGGCTGATTGATCGAAGTTTCCTGCGGGATCCGGTCTCGTGCGGGATCCGGTCTCGTGCGGGATCTACCTGCCCGCGGAAACCCGGCTCGACGAATCCCGCTCCGGCTGATGGCGTTTCCGGTAATCCCGGAGCGCCGCCATCACCTTCGGAGAGAGCACCAGGGCCGAGATCATAGTGGGGATGGCCATCAGGGCGAACGTGCCGTCTATCAGGCTGATTGCGGCATCCAGCGAAGAGACCGACGCGAGGATGACGCATCCCACGTAGAAGTAGTTGTACAGAAACTGGTACCTGGCTCCGATCAGGAATCCCAGGCACTTGGTGCCGTAGTAGGAATAGGTGAAAATCGTACTCGCGCTGAAGAAGACCACGCAGATGATCAGCATGTACGAACCGAAGCCCGGCATGGCGGATTCGAAGGCGTTTGACGTCAGCGTCACGCCGTTGTCCGAAGTCGTCTGCCATACCCCGGTCATGAGGATCACGAGTGCCGTGCAGGTACACACGATCATCGTATCGATGACGGGTTCCAGCATGGCCACCATGCCCTCCCGCGCCGGTTCTTTGGTCTTCGTCGCGCCATGTACGAGGGATTCGGTTCCGATGCCGGCCTCGTTCGAGAAGGCGGCCCGGCGCACGCCGGTGATGATGACCGCGCCCACGGCGCCGCCCGCCGCGGCTTCTCCCGTGAAGGCGTCGGTGATGATCAGCATCAGATACCGCGGGACGTCCCCCAGGTTGAGCGCGATGATCCAGAGGGCGCAGATCATGTACAGGATCACCATGGCGGGAACGACGCGCGTGGCGACGTCGGCGATCCGGGTGATGCCGCCGAAGATGACGGTTCCCAGGATCAGCACCAGCACGATGCCGGCCGTGAGATCGAACCAGAAATGATCTTCGCCGACCACGCCCATGGGTACGAAGATCACGTCGCGGATGATCTGCACCAGCTGGTTGACCTGGAACAGTGGCAGGCATCCGATCACGCCGACGACGGCGAAGAAGACGGCCAGCGGTTTCCAATGCCGGCCGAGTCCTTCCCGGACGACGTACATGGGGCCGCCCTGCGTCTTCCCGGCGCTGTCCTGCCCCCGGTACATGATCGCCAGGGAGCAGGTGAAGAACTTGGTCGCTATGCCGACGAGGGCGCTGACCCACATCCAGAACATGGCACCGGGCCCTCCGACCGCGATGGCGACGGCCACGCCGGAGATGTTGCCCATGCCGATGGTTGCCGCGAGGGCGCTGACCAGGGCCTGAAAATGGGTGATGTCGCCGGTTTCGTTCGGGTCGTCGTATTTCCCGCGGATGATCTCGATCGAGTGTTTGAAGTAACGGAACGGCATGAAGCGGGAGTACAGGAGAAGGAACAGACCGCCGCCGATGAGCAGGTACAACAGGTACGACCAGGCAGTATCGGCGAATAGAACGATACCCCGTTCCACAAATTCCATGAATCGCCTCCTCTGTGGCGCGCTGCGATGTTTTAAGGCTGTCTGTCGAACCTATTTCTTGGTGAAGACCAGGGTCCCGCTGTTGAGCCGGGAGGTGTCCGGAACGTTGGCGGCGACCAGTACCTTGCTGCGGGGTACCAGGAACACGGTATCGGCCCGGCGCACGGCCTGGCGGCCGGCGCTGTTCAACGCGACTGGCGCGTTATAACGAACGAGCACCCGCGTCCCCGGCGGGATGCGGGACCATCGGCGGACCTGCCTGCCATGTTTTACCGTGCCCTTCGGAAAGATGTAGTAGGTGTCGGACCGCTTGTAAGCGGGACCGGCGATGTCGAAGGCCGTAGTTCCCCTTACGATGACGGGCACGGTGGCCGTGACCGCCTGGACGTCTTCGGTGCGATCGCGGTTTAGATAGACCTTCGTTCCGACCGGGATCCGGTCCCAGTTCCTGATCTCGTCCCCGCGCATTACGGTACCTTTAGGAAATCGGTATACCGTCGTGGCGGCGTTATATTCGCCCCGGGCGATGCGCCAGGCCGAGTTGTTCTTCGTAATGACGTGTTCGGACAGTTGGGCGACCGCCAGGTCATACTTCCCGCGGTCGACGAGGCGGACCCTGGCGATATCGATATCGGGATCCGGGATGAGCCGTCCCGCCCGCACGTCCGGGTCGTACAGAATGCTGTTGCGCGGATCCTTCGAGGTCAGGCCGGCCCTCGCCCGGCTGAAGTTGAACACCCCGGGATCCTTCTTGCGTCCGCGGTGGGGCCGCTTTACCCACCGGTTCGGCCTGCCATAGGCGACGCGGTAATGCTCCAGCACGTGGTGATCGGGTATCTTGTACACCCGCTGCATCACCTCGATCAGCCACTTGAGGGACTCGTACTGGGACGCGGTAAAGGGGTCGTTGTGGTACCCCACCAGTTCGATGCCGATGGAATGGCTGCTGATGTTCCTCAGCCCGTTCCACATGCTCAGTCCCGCGTGGTGCGAACGGTACTTCTTGTCCAGGATTCGATAGATGGTCCCGTTCCGGGCGACGAGGTAGTTGGAATGTCCCCTTCGGGAGAGCGTCCTCAGCGCACTTCTCAGGCCCGATTCCGTGCTGTGCAATACGACAAAACGCGTGGATTTCCGGTGGCGTTTCTTGAAGGACCGGGGCAGGTGCTTCTGATAGTCTACAATCCTGGGGGTCGCCTGGTCCGCCTTGAGGACGTCAGGTTCCAGGGAAACCGGCCAGAGCAGGGCCAGGCAGATGAGCCAGACCGGCGCGTGGACCAGCGCGTGGTATCTGTACTTGTTTGGGATCAGGGCCATCGTGTGAGTATGATAATGCACTTACTTTGGTTTTTGTACTGCTTTTTACAATACCACTACCCAGGCGAAGCAACCCGTCGACTGGGCAAGGCCGTTACCAGTTCGTAAAGGATCCATCCACGCGCTGCAGCGTGTGGCCCCGGGCCGGGCGGTACGGAAGACGTTTCGCCGCATCTTCGTCGAATTCCAACCCCAGCCCCGGACGGCCGGGCGGAAGCAGATATCCTTCCTTCCATTCGACCTGGACGGGGAAGATCTCCGGGAGCATGCCCGGCAGAATAGGCAATTCCTGCACGGCGAAGTTCGATGACGCGAGGCTCAGGTGCAGGCAGGCCGCCGTGGACACGGGGCCAAGCGGGTTGTGCGGCGCCAGGTCGATGTAGTGGGTCTCGCACCAGCCCGCGACCTTCCGCGCCTCGGTCAGTCCGCCCACGAGGCATAGGTCTACCCGGGCGTAGTTGATCAGGTCTTCCTCGATCAGTTCCCGGAATTCCCACTTGCTGGTGAAGTGCTCGCCGACGCCGAGCGGCACGGCGACGTGCTGTCTGAGCATCCGGTAGGACGACTTGTTCTCGGAACGCAGGGGGTCTTCGATAAAATAGGGCCGGAAGGATTCGACGGCACGGCAGAAGGCGATCGCTTCGGGCGGATCGAGACGGGTATGCACGTCGCAGATCAATTCGACGTCGTCGCCCAGGGCTTCCCTTAGCGATTGGAACTGCGCGATGCCTTTGCGCACCGCCCTTGTGGGCTCCAATACCTCGCCTTCGTGGGGCAGCCCCCAGCGGATGAACTTCCATCCGTCTTCCACCCTGCCCTGCGCCTGGCCGACCAGTTCCTCGGAAGGGCCGTCGCCTCCGCAATGCGTATAGCAGACCACCTTGTCCCGGCACCTGCCGCCGAGCAACTCGTAAACAGGAACGCCGAGCGCCTTACCGTGGATATCCCAGAGGGCGATGTCGATGGCGCTGACCGCGGCGGACAGGGCGTGGGCGCCGGGAAAAAAACCTCCGCGGAACATTAACTGCCACAGGTGTTCCCTGCGGGTCGGATCCTGGCCGACGATCCGGTCCCGTAGGGCGAGGACGATCTCCCGGACGGCCAACTCGCACCAGGTCAGACCGCTTTCACCTATCCCGTAGATACCTTCGTCCGTCTCCACTTTGACGAAAAGGTAGTTTCGGTTACCGCCCCAGACCGGGAAGACTTTAACGTCGGAAATGCGCATGGGTATCGCAGGCTCCCAAGCCGTACCGGAGGCCTGCCGGTTATTCCTTTCCGGGAACCTGCTCCCTGTGCCTTGCCGAAGCCTACTCCTCGGGCTCGAAGTCCAGGGAAGCGGAATTCATGCAGTACCGGAGTCCCGTGGGCCTCGGCCCGTCGGTA
>MKWU01007531.1_pt1 | contig 10355 bp, 8 predicted proteins | sample 809101 | NCBI WGS metagenome assembly MKWU01 (sample SAMN05860141, study PRJNA318959) | sponge metagenome | host: Aplysina aerophoba | place: Slovenia: Piran, Adriatic Sea, Gulf of Piran | collected 2013-05-07
GATACTGGCCCCGACCTTTGCACCTTGTGTCCTGACCTTTGCACCTTGTGTCCTGACCTTTGCACCTTGTGTCCTGACCTTTGCACCTTGTGTCCTGACATTTGCACCTTACATCCTGACCTTTGGACCTTGTGCTTGTGGTGTTTCCCTTCTTTCAAATGGTGCAAACATTCCACTTGCACAGGTGGTGGTTGTCACCAGTTGCAACTTGCGCCGGTGGTGCTTTATCCTGCAGCCACTAGTGCAGATAGTACACTTGCACACATGGTGGTATCACCCTCTGCAACTTGCGCTGGTGGCGGTTTTTCATCCAGCCACTGGTGCAGATACTGCATTTGCACCCGGGCAACTTGCACTGTGTGGTTGTTGTCAGTGGTGGTGTATATATATATATACTTAGCAAAATCTCAAATAGGACGCGATCATTAGCCTCGCTTCGCTTGCTGACGCTCGCCGCTCGGCAATCAAAGTGAAGAACTTCTGCTCTTGCATGCTAATAATCAGGGTAACAACACTAGCTAGAAAACTAAGGGCATTCCAGCTCCACTGGAATTCCATTCCATTCTTGAAATCCCCTTTATGTTTTTCTGGCTAGTGTGGTTTCTCTGATAGTTAGAATATCAATATGTTGACATTAGCGTACCTTCTCCAGTTTGTCTTCCCAGTACACTCTAACACTGTACTCAGCGCACTCTAACACTGTACTCAGCACACTCTTACACTGTACTCGGTACACTCTAACACTGTACTCAACACACTCTAACACTGTACTCGGCACACTCTAACACTGTACTCAACACACTCTAACACTGTACTCGGCACACTCTAACACTGTACTCGGCACACTCTAACACTGTACTCGGCACACTCTAACACTGTACTCGGCACACTCTAACACTGTACTCAACACACTCTAACACTGTACTCAACACACTCTAACACTGTACTCAACACACTCTAACACTGTACTCAACACACTCTAACACTGTACTCGGCACACTCTAACACTGTACTCAACACACTCTAACACTGTACTCAACACACTCTAACACTGTACTCAACACACTCTACACTGTACTCGGCACACTCTAACACTGTACTCGGCACACTCTAACACTGTACTCAACACACTCTAACACTGTACTCGGCACACTCCAGCATTGTTCGCAGCACACTCTAACACTGTTGATATTGATATGATGTTGACATTAGCGCACCTTCTTCGGTTCGTCTTCCCAGTACACTCTAACACTGTACTCAACACACTCTAACACTGTACTCAACATGAAGCTGCTGCTAATGATATAACTCACTTCTGTGCGAACTGCAGTAACTGCTCGATGTTACAGAACAAGGTGTTGCGGTTCCCAATCAGAGCAGCTGGGAGGGTCCTCACCATTCCTCCAACTGCGACGGATTTCATGCACTCTTCCCATTCTGAGATGTAGTTCTGTGGGTTAGGCAGGTACATGCATGCACTCTCACACTGGATGCCTGTGCCTCATTCAAGCTGTCACCCTCATGCACTCCTTACTCACATTCACAACATGTTCCAGATCCTTAATGTACTTTTCTTCAGTTTCAATCAATTCCTGGACTATGCTCCTACAGGAGAAGGAAGAAATAGGGTGTCTTGATTCTAGAATCATGCACTGCTGCGCAAGAATGTATGCAAAAAGAAAGGTTGAAGAATGGAAGCAGCAAAACCTTGGCAAGCAATGATTGGTCAGGATAGCATGCATGTGCAACACACGACATTCGACCAATGAGGTGGGAGAAAAATGAGTGGTACACAATGTCCCTTGGACTCAACTTCAGGATTGCCCCTGAAGCAGTTCTGGTAATGAACATCATCACAGCGGTTGAAAGCGCAGCTAATGAACTAAACTACCAGAGGAAAAAGCACAGGAGCTCAGAACGGAAGTGAAGAAGTGTCTGCAGAATGCAAAGAAGCCAAAGTCCAACCTGGGTAAGGAACAGAGCGAAGCACTTAGGAAGCTGAGGGAGGATGACTCAATAGTGATCTTACCAGCGGACAAGGGAAATGCCCTTGTAGTGATGAACAAAGAGGACTATGCCAGTAAGATGGAGGAGATCCTGAATGGAGATGACTAAGAAGTGGTGAAGACGAACTCAACACCAAAGCTAGAGAAGAAATTAAACAACATGCTGAAGGGTCTATGGGAAGCAGGGGAAATAAACAAGATTGGGTGACAGGCTCAGAGCCACATACAGTGCAACACCTCAGCCGTATGGTCTACCCAAGATCCACAAGCCAGAAGTACCACGGAGACCCATAGTATCCAGCATTGCTTCTCCAACATACAACTTGGCCAAGTTTCTAACTCGCATTATCTCACCACTCTTAGGCAAGACCTCAACATTCATCAAGGGCTCTGGAGACTTTGTAGAGAAGGCTAGGAGCATAAGACTGGAAGAAGGAAGTATCCTGGTGAGCTTCGATGTCACCTCGCTCTTCACAAAGGTCCTCATTGCAGAAGCACTGGAGGTCATTGGCAAAAGACTAGAGGAGCAGAAGGCCGAGGAAAGGAATTTGACACTCTCTGTAGCCTCAATCAAGAGACTACTATACCTGTGCCTGACATCCACATACTTCATGTGGAATAACAGATTCTACCAACAGAAGGAAGGGGGAGCCATGGGAAATCCACTGTCACCAGTTGTGGCAAACATCTACATGGAGCACTTTGAAGCACTAGCCATCGTGTCAGCAAGGTTCAAGCCAGCCACCTGGCTGCGATATGTGGATGACACCTCTGTCATTTGGAATGAAGGAAGGGACAAGTTGCAGGACTTCCTCGAACACCTAAACACAATCAGACCCAGTATCCAGTTTACGATGGAGCTGGAGGAGCATAGGAAACTTCCTTTCCTGGATATGCTGGTAACACAAGGGGCTGACAGACTACAACAGTCTACAGGAAGGCAACTTATACAGACCGGTACATTCACTTCACCTCCAACCACCACAAGAGGGTCAACCAGACAGGAGGTACCGCACGCAGACGGGACAGTGACAGAAGCATCCAATGTAGTAGTAGGCTTAGACTTGTTTAGACTACTATGCATGATCTAATGCTATGATCTAACAGTGCACGTGTGTATGCCTCGTGTACCTGTCTTGTCTTGGCTGTGATTGAAGCTGCACGCAGTCAAAGTGAATCGCATTGATCACGAACGCCACATCCAACCCCAGAAGGAAGACCTTATGCATACTACCGTATGTAAAGAGGACTTCAGATAAGATAGCGGACATCTGCAGGAAGGCCGAAGTACAACCTGTGTTCCAACAGAAGACTACACTGAGGGGTCTACTCACAAGAGTGAAGGGACCACAGAAGCACATGGACAAGGGTGTGGTGTACCAGATCCCTTGTGCACAGTGCGATGAGGTCTACATTAGTGAAACAGGATAACCCTTGAAGACCAGGATCAGTGAATACAAAAGAGCAGTGACCACAGGTGATGTACGGATGCCTTCACATGCGTGTATAGCAGAGGAAGCTCAGTTGTGGATTATTGTATTGTTCCATATGAAAATCTGAGCATGATTTTTGAGTTCAACAGTGGGAATAGAAATCCCACAACTACAGTGGATAACACCTTTGCATGTTTGAGGACAATTCTTTACGATTTACATCTGTAGTGTTTGGCAGATGCTCCGGGCGTAGCAGGGTTATTGTATGGGTCTTTCGTTCAGCTACGTATGGGCGTACTTTGTAAAACGTACAGGCCTAAAACAGGCACGCGAACGAGCATGCGTACTCCCGTTGAACATTAACTTTTGTATGAGACGTACCGTATCTACGTTAGAAAATCTAGTGAACGGAAGTAGCGTCCCTAACGACAGTTCGTTGACTGTTCCATTAAGAATGTGAGAAGCTTGGTTTTGTCAGTTTTGGTCCTTCCTGGTGCGCTGTTCAGTTCAGAACCTGTTCTTTGAAGACATGCTTGCAGATATGAGCTTAGCTGCACCAGACTGTTTCTGTCATAGCCTTGGAAGTTTCTGGGAATGTTCTTGTCCTAGAATCACCACTTGTGAAAAGTGCCATCAACATTGCCTGGACTTCAACACAAGATGTCCTCAGAAGAAGAGTCTAGGTCTGAAGCCAAGGAGAACATAGACCCATGTTTCAGTTTCTTATCCAAAGAGGATGAACTTGACTTGCAGAAAGCTTTTGTACAATCTAATACACAGCGATCAACCTCTTCCACAAACTACGAGCAATGAATATTAGGACTGATATGAAGTATGCCAAAATTTTCACCAAAGAGCAGGAGCAACAGTTGTGGGAAAGTAATACCCTGGGGCTGCACTCCCCACAGGTACTGCTTAATGCAGTGTTCTACCTGAATGGGAAAAACATTTCCTTACGCAGTGGTGAAGAGCATTGTGCTTTGAAAATGTTTCAAGTAGAGCGTTGAAGCGATCCTCCCAGCTACAGACATGTGGAAAATAGTTAAAAGAATGCAATGGTACTTTTCCCAGAGGTATGTAACTAACAAAATTGTACCAATTCACGCCAAACCAGCACTGGAGGACCGATGTCATGTGCGAGTTTTAGACTTGTACTATGCAAAGTTACCTAGGGATGCCATGGGGAAAGATGTGTTCTACTTGAGGTCACTTCAAAAAATGCCAGCGAAGCAGGACTTACCATAGCTCTCAAGGGGGCCAGTTGGAAGAAACGAGCTCAACAAAATGGTCTAGAAAATGTGTGAGGATGCGGCATATCTGGAAACAAGACTAACCATAGTCTGTGAGCTACTGGTGCTTCGCAACGTTTTCAGGCAAATGTGCCTGATAAAGTAATTCAAGAGAGAACAGGACACAGGAGCCTAGAGGTTTTACGACTCTACGAGAAAACAACGAGAGAGCAACATCAGGCTGTCACTCAAGTTCTTAGGTCTAGTGCTACATTGCCCTATGAATCAATCCTTCAGAAGCAGCAAGAACTAACTGTGCTCCAAGACCACCACAAACGGCACCAACTCAAAACATGAGTGGATGCGAAGTTGACATATGTTTCAATCCTCGTCCACCTCCACCTCTACCTATCCTAGGGTTTACAGCTGAGGAACTCAATGAACATTTTCGTCCAATGTAACTCAAAACCCAGTATGCTAGCATGTGTGTATGCTCATTTGTCATTATACTCATTCTTTGCTTGCTAACATGCTGTCATTAGCAGCTGCAGATTCATTTGTTGACTTGTTTACTGTTTCTCAGTGATAGCTGTAGCTTCATTGTTGACCTGTGCAAAATGAGAATTTGACCTGTGCGATATTGATAATATCACACAGCTCAACTTAAAAACTCTGGGCTCTTAGCTAATATGAGAGTTCTTAATTTATGGTTGCCATGGTAATGGGATATATCCATAACATGAAGCCATATGACAGGTGCAAAATGAAAACAATATAGACTCGTTCATAAATTGCATCACGAATCGTCATAAATATTGCACAATAACGAAACTGTTGGTAAAAGTGTTGGCATTTATGTGTAAACGACACCTACGGTGGAAAGCGATGAAGTCCGCTTGGTCTATCTCTTGCAGCAGTCTGCAAGTGAGTCTGAGCTCCTGGAACTACTGTGTGCTTTGACTGTACCAAAGCTGAAGGTCCAGTGCAATGAAAATGCTACAAATTTCAGGGAACAAGGCCAATATTATCAGATGATTAGTTACATCGTGGAAGGCAGCATGTGACATTTCTCCAGAGACTTGTGGCACAACCGCGGCCACAACCATCGATATGCCTGCATTCAACGAAACTCATTCCTGGACAAAGGACTTATCGCCGCTGGTATACTTCATCTCCATGCAGCTGTACCACTAGCTATTTGGCCACCAAGGAGAAAACGTTCAATAAAAAGTCTATGGAGGCCTTCAAATTGCTATACCAATACTTTGCAGATGGCTTGGTTGCAAATGTTTGGACACACCACCTGCAATAAGAAGACAGCAGTCTAGTGGTAGTGAAGGGGTACTGTTTTGCGTCTCTGAAGGCCAAGACAACATACATGTTTCACGTTATGCTGAAGACAGGTGGTGAAATTGTTGGCGGAGCCTGTACATGCATAGTTGGGAGGGGGCAGGCATGCAGCCATATTCATTCCTTAGTGACTGTTCTTTCCAGTACAGCCTACCAAATCCTCCGCAGTTACAAGCGCATCTTTGTCGTCCTCGCATGATTTCGCTCTTTTCGCCCTCATGCTATTGACTGCAGGTCCTCAGGATATCTTCTTTTCAGAGTTGGGACGAATGCTAAAATTTGGATTCGAATATTCGTTCTATATATTCTACGAAACATTGTGGTTTGTATCTGCTGATAAGACAAAAAAGTAGTCGAAGTGCATACGGCTGGTTCTAGCTGAACCCAGCACTATCTATGGTGGAAGTAACAGTTCTGCTTGCAGTCCAAAAGCTCTGATATGCTGGCAGTAAACAGTTCCACTGAAGAAACGATTCCTGCTAGTGGGTATTCTGGTTGGAGCTTATCTATTTTCCACTGTAAGATTAATTCATATGCCAAAGTATGTTCAGACAAAGTAATAACGAACATTCAAATAGGCAAAAGTATATTCGAATGGTGGCTAACATTTGAATATACTGAAATTTGAATATTCGTCTCACCTCTACTTCTTTTCTTATCTTCAAAGACGGTTGGAATGAAATCGATATCATTCGGGTCCTTGGGGTTAGTCTACCTGTAACAAATGTCGCCACAGAGGTGATGAGATGGCTTTGGTCGTCCCTTATTGGCTTGCATCCAGGCTTATCGCTTGTCGTAATTTACAGGAAAGATATAGAAACCAATTCCTAACCTTGCTTTAAAATGATTAGTGCAGGATTTCAATGTTCACGTATCTTTTCTGCCAACAGTAGGAATGGTGCGAAGTTCATGAAAGCAATTGTGCGATTTCTGAAAGGAGAGAAAGAGCGGACAGCTGTACAAGAGAGACATTCTTGATCGCTGGAAAGAAGTCGACAGAGGGAGGTCTTCCCGGCACAGGAAACAGAGGACATGGAGGTAGAAACTGAAGGAGGTGAGCAGAAAGGCATTGCTTCACAGTCTATTGAGAAAGATGTGCAAACAGATGTGGCTGGTAGTGACATTGACAGCTTGTGCCTTGTGCGCCTTGATGCACAGGAACTTACTGCAAACTTTAAGTATCTTGTTTTAGACAAGAAAGGGCAGATGCAGATGAAACCAGGGTGTCATTTACACTGGACTACCTGGCCACATTGTCAACACTTGCTGAGTTGGTATGCCCACATTTGATGCAAAAAGGCTCCCTCGTGCCTTTTCAGCAATTAATGCTTACTCTCATGAAGTTGCATTTAGGTTTGTCACAGGCTGACATGGGGTATAAATTCCAATTTAGTCAATCTACAGTCTCACGCACCTTTTGGCATACCATTGATACCATGTTCAATAGGCTTTGATGGCTAATCAAATGGCCAGTAAAGGATACGCTGCAAGCGATAAACTTGTGACAGAGAATAGTGAACTTCTGTCTTTGCTAACACCAGGAGGCACTATTCTGGCTGATAGAATCTTCGATATTGCTGATTCTGTTCGTCTGTGCTTGGCCACTATTAAGATTCCTGCATACACTACAGGAAAATTTCAACTCAGTGGGATTGAAGTTGAATAGACCCGACGTATTGCAAATGTGTGGATACACATAGAACGAGTCATAGGCAACCTGCGGCAATGAACCACCAATGCTCGACAAGATCACAATGAACACAATTACTTATATATATATGCATACATACATGAACATTGCCTTCTGCTATATAACATGCTAACAGTATACGTATGTGCTAACATGGTATGTGGCAGATGCATAGCTAGTGTTGTATACATTTTGTGTTGAGTTACATATGTTGCATGCAGTAGTTAATTTTTCGGGAATTAAGATTTCTTCTTAAGAACAGACTTTCTACAGTCAGGGCGGTACCACTTTAGCGAGCGGGGGGAGCCTTCAGTCCTAAACGTTCCAGGTGGACAACATGATGCCATGCTCTGGTCCTTTGCAGTATATCAGACTGGACTGCTGGTGTTGGCTGCAACATTTCTGCACCAGAGTCACCAACATCTGAAATTGGCTGTGGTGGAACAATGAGTGACTCTCATACGTACACCTGCTTCAATTGCCACAGCAGTGACACTGCATGGGAGCATGTTTCACCTAGGCCAGCCATGAAATTGCAATGCGCAGTAACAATTTTCCCCATACATTCAGTGAGGATCCATGGTATAAGGGGCTTCTCGTTCAAACGCTGTGAATGATTAACCTATATATATGCAAAGAGACAAACTAATTTGTACTACTAATGTATGCTCAGCTCACATTTGCAGCATAGTTGTCCAGGCTCTTGTAATTTTGAAGGTCTTCCCTTGTGTATGTACGAACTTGGAGTGAATAGAAGATACACTCCTATGTGTGGCCAGAAGTACGTTATCCGTCCACTCTTCCCTGGGAATCACGTACGGATCGTCACCGTCGATGAGCGCCAATTATTCACGATACCTCTTTTTTTGTCTTAATTTTTTTTGCATCAACTCCTGCCAGTCTTAGTCATCGTTCTCAGCTTAAGTTTCGGCGATTCGAGTTGCAAACTGACTCTAAAGTACAATCACAACATATGCTAACGATTACACATATTACATGATACATGAGGTTGTCCTCCAACCGCATATAATTGTACATTTTAGGGGCTGCCAGTCTATGCTAATGTGTGCTACCAAGTCTCTTATGTACTCTTGGTGCTACACATCTACGCACCTCTGCATACCTTGTGGCCTCGCAGAATATTTATACCATGTGGAGTTTCACATTACAAACCTTGTGGTTTCCAAGTTTTGCAAAATTAATACACAAGTACCGCACTGCTTTGCACACGCATAATACACCTACTTTCTTCTGTTAGCCATTTTCACTGCCTTGGCCTGGTCAGCCGACTCGCTAACTCCTTCAGCACATATCTGCGCATGAACAACGTGGGACAGTCGATTGAAGAGTACCAAAAGGCTACCACTTACTCATCCAACTCACTAATTGTGTCTTAGGTTTGGCAGGTGAATCAAATCTTCCTGAATCAGTGAAGTCATCTTTTTGTGAGCCTGGGCTGGTTGGTATGTCAGTTCCTCCTTCATTCTCCATCACCCACTCACTCTGGTCCTCCTGTGGTCTCATCATGGCAATCTCTCGGTGTTCAAGGGACTTGTCCACCTCATGAGGAAGAGTAAGGACGACCATCTCCATTCCTTGTGGTGTAAGCTGTGAAGACAGTGTAGCAGGGGGGCTCCTCCCTCCCTTGTCTTGTTGAGCTGCAGATGCTACCTCTTGTGTGCCTTCAATCAGCTCCTCGCTATCTGAATCACTGGTCTTCTCATGTGGAGACATGCATCGCAGCATCTCTTCTAGGCTCACTTTGTTCACAGGCACCCCTTTCTGGAGCTCCTTCATGCGATTGATGGCGAAGAAGGCATTCTCTTGCACGTAGGGGAAGATACACACTTCAGCTAACTGTTCAAGCTTGGCCAGCTCTTCGTCTGTGACTGCATGGGCAGTTGACCACGAGTCCACCTCTTGAATGTAGCCATCCACCTCCTCACTCGTGACAGCGGTGTTTCTGGTATCATGAGCTTCAAGCATCTCAGCTGTCTCGATGCACCAGCTCAAAACCTGTACATGTATAGTAGGGGAACAACTAACCACAAAATACCCTTCATCAACTTCTCTCCGATGAAGACATGAAAGTATATCCTGGAATTGCACAACAGCTTGCCTTTTGTGTGAGGCTGTGCACTTCCATAGTCTTCCTCATCATGTCCTTCCACTCAGCCACACTGCTGTGAAAGGTAGAGAGGTTGTTGGCCAGCTGTTCTTTGAGCTCTGCAAGCCACCCCCAATGGCTTGTAAAGCTTGGATTCTTCAGGAACTCGGCAGCAGAAGAGATGAGGGATTGGCAGCGCTCCAGGTGAACCTACAGATATGCGTGCCCAGTACTAGTGCAAATGTGCTTACATCTGCAGTGCCATGTGGAGGGACAGACCTGAGATGACTTCTCGATTGTTTCCATGTCTGTGAGCATGCCGGCAATCTCCTCCAAGGTTTCACCAGCATCGCTGTCAATAGTAAGGTACTCTTCACCAAACGTCACAAACCAACTGATCATCTGCAAATACAGACCATGGTGGCATGGCAAGAGATGGACACACGTATGCGTGACCACAGTGAATACATGTGCACACACACACAGGCAAACACACACGCACACACACACGCACGCACGCACGCACGCACGCACACACAC
>MKWU01007532.1_pt1 | contig 10352 bp, 12 predicted proteins | sample 809101 | NCBI WGS metagenome assembly MKWU01 (sample SAMN05860141, study PRJNA318959) | sponge metagenome | host: Aplysina aerophoba | place: Slovenia: Piran, Adriatic Sea, Gulf of Piran | collected 2013-05-07
GAACCCACCGGCGCGCCGCCGCTCGCGAGCCTCGCCCGCGGCAGGCGGTCCGCCTGCATCCTGATCTGCGACATCACCCGCCCGGTGCCCAACCACGCGTTCCTCGGGCCGATGGTCCGCACCCTCCTCGCCGGCGGCATCCCCGCCCGCAACGTCACCGTCCTGGTCGCCACCGGGCTGCACCGGCCGAACGAGGGCGAGGAGCTCGCCGAGCTCGTCGGCGATCCGTGGGTGCTCGACACCGTCCGGGTCGAGAACCACTTTGCGCGCGACGCCGCCGCCCACGTCGACCTCGGCGTCACCGCGACCCGGGGCACGCCGGTGAAGCTCGACCGGCGGTTCGTCGACGCCGATCTCCGGATCGCGACCGGGCTCGTCGAGCCGCACTTCATGGCCGGCTGGTCGGGAGGACGCAAGGTCGTGGCCCCCGGAGTGGCGCACGAGGACACCATCCGCACCTTCCACAACGCGCGGTTCATGGAGGACCCGGCCGCCATCCAGTGCAACCTCGACGGCAACCCTCTGCACGAGGAGCAAATCGAGATCATGCGCATGCTCGGCGAGGTCCACGCCGTCAACACCGTCATCGACGAGCGGCGCCGGCTGTGCTTCGTGAACTTCGGCGAGATCGAGGCGAGCCATCTGGAGGCGGTGCGGTTCGTGCGCGACTCCTGCGTGGTGCCGGTCGGGCGGAAGTTCGCGACCGTCGTCACCTCCGCCGCGGGCTATCCGCTCGACCGGACCTACTACCAGACCGTGAAAGGCATGGTCACGCCCATCGACATCCTGGCCCCGGGCGCCAATCTCGTGGTCGCCTCCGACTGCTCCGAGGGGATCGGATCGCCGCAGTACCGGGAGGCACAGCGCCGGCTCGTCGCGAGCGGTCCGGACGGGTTCCTCGACGGCATCATCGACAAGCCCCTCGCGGACATCGACGAGTGGCAGACCGAGATGCAGTTGAAGCCGATGCGCCTCGCCGGCATCCATCTCTACTCGCGGGGCCTGCCGGCCGAGGATCGGCCGCTCACCGGCGTGAACGTCGTCGATTCGATCGAGGACGCCGTCGCCCGATCCGTCGAGGCGTCCGGCGATCCGGCGGTCGCGGTGATCCCGGAGGGGCCGTACGTGGTGCCCCGGTTCGCGGCGCGGGCGGATACGGCGCAGTGAGAGCCGCCTGACCCGGACAGATCTCCGATTCGTTCAATTCTCCTTATGAGAAGAAGAAATATGTGAGATTTTGTCCTTTCTGCAAGGAGCAATGCATGCCATATCCCCCTTGCTCAGTAGGTGGGGTAGACGCCATGCCCTCCTTCTGAAAAGGAGAAGCTCGTGTACTTTTCTCCTTCTTACAAGGAGAATTGCATGTCATATTCTCCTTGTAAGAAGGAGAATGCAGTGAAAACCGCCACACCCAGGTTCCGGCAGGCGCTCGGCGAACAGCTTGCCCAGTCGTTGCGCACCCCGCCGCCGGCGCATACGCCGCGTCGCGTTCACAGTCGATTCCGGTTTCCCGGCAAGGCCACGGCCGTCATCGGGATGCGTCGCGCCGGAAAGACCACGTTCCTGCACCAGGTTCGCGCCGAGGCCGTCGCCGGTGGCGGTTCCCTGACGCTGGTGCCCTACCTGTCGTTCGAAGACGAGAGGCTGGTCGACATTTCCGCGAACGACCTCGGACTCGTTCTCGACGAATACGCCCGCCTGCTCCCCGCCGAGGCGCCCGGCACTCCCGTCCTGTGGTGCTTCGACGAGATTCAGTTGGTGACGGGATGGGAGCGGTTCGTGCGCCGGCTGCTGGACACGGGACCCGGCGAGGTGTTCGTGTCGGGGTCTTCGGCGGCACTGCTTTCCCGCGAGATCGCCTCGTCGCTGCGCGGGCGGGCGTGGACGGTGCTCATTCATCCGTTCTCGTTCGAGGAAGCCTGCCACCATCGAGGAATCCCGGTTCCGGAGCACCCGGACATCCTGTCGCGCCAGGAGCGCTTGCGTCTGGAGCGCGCATTCGCGGACTGGCTCCGCGTCGGCGGCTTCCCCGAGGCTCAGGGTCTGGATGCACCGTCGCGGCATCAACTGCTGCGCGACTACGTCGATGTCGCGATATTGCGCGATGTGGTGGACCGGCATCGCGTGACCAATGTCACCGGTCTGCGATGGCTGACGCGGCACCTGCTCGGCAACGCGGGCGGCCTGTTCAGCGTCGAGAAATTCCACGGCCGGCTCAAGGCCCAGGGCATCGCCATCGCCAGGGATACGGTGCATCAGTTGCTCGGCCACCTGGACGACTGCTTCCTGGTGCGGGTCGTCTCGATGGAGACGAGCTCGGAGCGCCGGCGCATGGTCAACCCGCGCAAGGCGTATCCCGTCGACCCGGGACTCATTCCGGTGTTCGACACCACCGGCCGCGCGAACCTCGGCCATGCTCTGGAGACCGCGGTTCTCGTCGAGCTGGAGCGACGGCGGCTCGACGTGACGTACGTTCGCACGCCCCGGGGTTACGAGGTGGACTTCCTCGCCCGCGGCCCCGAACGCCGCCCGGAGCTCATCCAGGTGTGTACCGACCTCTCGGATGCCGCCGTCGTCGACCGCGAGCTGCGTGCGCTCGCGGCAGCGGGACAGCAGTTCCCGGACGCCGGCAAGCGGCTGCTGACGCTGGATCGGGGCAACCTTTCAGGGACGTTGCCGGACGGTGTGGCGGTCGAGACGGCATGGGAGTGGATGCTGAACGACGACACACGGTGACGTGGGTGGATGTCGCCGAATGAGGATTTCAGGCTGATCCGGCACCGGCGGCGGCGATCGCTTCCTCCAGGCGCGGGAGGAGATCCGACTGTCCGAGCGCGTCCTCCAGCTTGCCGACGAGGTCGCGGGCCTCGCCCAGGTCCACGTCGCCGCTCGCGAGCAGCGAGCGCAGATCGTCCAGGTCCTTGCCACGACCGGCCAGCACCTTCATCACGGTGAGGTCGGTGGCATGTGCGACCGGAACCTCGACACCATCGATCGCCACCCGGGTCGCCCTGTCGAGTGCAATCGTCTCCAGTCCGGAGCCGGCAAGCACGAGATCGACCTCCATTCCCGATGCGTGGTACAGGGGGAGGACCGATCCCCTGGCGAGCAGCTCGTCCGCCATGTCGGGATAGCGGTGGCGCAACCCCTCGGACTCGAGGGCCTCGACGAGCGCGGGCAGGCGCCGCCGTCCCACATCGACGGTGACGTCGATGTCCTGCGTCGCACGGGGAGCGCCGCGAACCGCGACAGCCTGCGCTCCGAAGACGAACCAGGACAACCCTTGTCCGTCGAGTACCCGAGCGAGGATCGCGAGGGTGTCAGCGACCGCCGACATGGGCCGCACGATCGAGCAGTGCGCGGACACGCCGATGCGCAGCGAGGTCGGCTCGGCGCGTCTCCTCGCCGGGCCACTCGGTCCGGGTGGCGCGCGCCGCCTCGTAGAGGGCGATGGCGAGCCGCACCTTTTGCTCGACCGGCAGGGTCGCCCCACGCATTCGGGCCCGGCGCTCCCGCCGGTCGCCCCGGCGCGTCCCAGTCGCGAGCCGCGTAACTGCGGAGTTCCGCCGGATCGAGTGGTGTACTCATGACGCATGACCCTTGGCGAACGTGCTTCGGGACGGGAAGCATACGTGGCCTTCGAAGGCGGGTGAACCCGGCGAGGTCACCGACAAGTCCACCTTATTTCAGGGCTCGGACTCGCGGTCCGCCCGTTCGAGGAACATGGCCGTGCCGATCGCCTTGAGCACGAGTTCGCGGAGGGTGGCGAAGTCCGGGCGGGAAAACCGTCTGGTTCACCCGTAGGTAATTCCTCGGAACACCGGCCGCCTCGGTAATCCGGCGGCACCACTCCCGCATGGCCGTGTCCATCTCCTCGGTGCCTTCCCAGACCCCGGCCCTGGGTCTCGATGATCCAACTAACCTCTCCACCTTCCGGATACTTCTGCACGGCAACCCAGTCGGGGTCTCAGAAGCCGATCGCACCGCTCGCCTTCAGGTAGTCGACGCGGAAGGGCGTACCGGAGCTGCCCCGTTCCGTGGTGCCCAGTGCAGCGAAGCGCAGAATGTCGCCCGCACGGCCCAGAAACTCGGTGAATCTCCGCTCGAAGGCGTTGCAAGTGACCACGAAATTGATGACGGTCTTCTTCGCTTCCAGGGGCGGCCGGTCGGCGCGGCCGAGTTCGCCGAGCCGCTGTCCCGCGCAACGCACTTCCACATCGCCGCGCCGGCCCACGCCGATACGGGAAAGGATAAGACAGCTCGTGTTGTCGAGCGGACGGGAGCAGACACCTCCTGTCGAGCCTCCGTCGTGCCAGGGGACACGAATAGTGACGTGGTGGGGCCGCAGGCGGCGGGCGCCTGCGGCAGATCTTGTCACGGCGAACCTCCCGTTGATGTCATGTTCAAACCCGCGGGGGGATGCTTCCAGTCGCCAGCGTTCACTCCCGAAGTATCGTGGCGCTCCAGAAACGCGCCAATGTCGTCGATTTCGAGGAACGCGATGGAAGCCTGCGGCTGCCCGTGGGTGTGGAAGACCTGCCTGATATGTGCGTTGCTCCGAGGCCAGTACGCGTTGCTCCCGCCATACTGTCCGCTGTTGGCGACGATCACGAGTTGGAACATGTGGTAATGCAGCGCAAGGGCCATCTGGTCGAACGTCTTGACGTCCTTGTTGAGCGCCGGGACCGCCATGACATCCGACACATCCTTGAGATCTGCAGCCAAGCCGAGGTCCGTCGCGTCATAGCAGACGGCCGCTGTCAGCCAGGCAGGCCGGCCACGCGTCGGGTCAACCCACGGATAGCCGATCAACCACTGACAGGCACGAAAGCCCTGCAGCAGGTCTGCACCGCCTCCGTTGAATATCAGCTCATTCGGAGCGAGATGTGCCTTCCCCTGGCGGCGAGTCCTGATCTGAAGACCGTAAGCGTCCGACCGCTCCGGAATGACCCACAGGGCTGAGTTGACGAGCGGTTGCCCCGCCAGAATCTCTTCGTAGGTCAGCCCAGCGAGGATCATCGCCCTGTGAGCTCGTGCAAAAGGGACCAAGTGAGTACGAACGTCCCTCGGATGGACGGCAAGCTCACGTTTACCCTCGGCTGCCGAAATCGACTCGGCCACTTGTGATAGCGGATGTAGGACGCGGTCTTCTTCCAGGCCTGAACGAGAACGTACTCCTCACGGAGCAATTCCAGGCGCGGTTCGAGCTGCTTCGGAACCATGCCTCAGCCTCCCGGCACTTCTACCGGTTCCGTGATCACCTGCGGCTCGTCTTCGTCCACGCTGGTGCCGCGGTGCAGATGGACGGGGACCCCCTTGGCTGCCAGACGGCCAATCTGACCGACGAAGAACAGTCCTGTCTGATAGTCGCACCAGTTCCCGTCGTACAGATCGCCCGCGACAACGATGAAATCAACCTTCTCCTGACCGGCGTGCCCAATCAGCGTGTCGAACGCCTCGCGAAGCGCTCCCCTGATACGCTCGGCGAGGCTGGCTTCCCGTTCGGAGAAGCCGATGAGTGGACTGTCCAGACTAATGTCCGTCGAGTAGAGAAGCCAAATGATGTCAAGACGCTGTGCGTTCGCTGCGTTTCCGCAAATCATGACCGACTGCTCTGATGTCGACGAACGTACGTGCCGCTGCGAGATCTGGGACTACCAACGCCGTAACACAACCCGGCCAGACAACTCGGTCTTCGTGATGTCGATGCTCGGTATTTACCGATCCTCCCCAATCTGCTTCAGGTACTCGCTTCCCGCGGGCGTCAGGCGGTATCGCTGCTTGCTGCTGCGCGGCTTGTCCGGGACGGTCATTTCGATCAGACCGGCGCGCAAGGCAGGGAGCAAATAGGCGTGACGGAAATGATCTTCGTGTTTCAAGCCAAGGGCTTCCTGAATGCGCTGCCTGGTCATTTCACCCGACATCGCCCTTAGTAGCCGGATTTCTTCCCCGGTGACTTCCCCGGTGACTTCCCCGGTGACTTCCCCGGTGACTTCCCCGGTGACTTCCCCGGTGACTTCCCCGGTGACTTCCGGAGTTACTTCCGGGGCAACTCCCCCGGCAAGCCGGTCACCCCCTTCCGCCCGAACCTCCGGGTTTGGCCGGAAGATCACGGTCATGAAGCTGCCGGCCCGAAACTCCGGCTCCGGGCAGTTCATTTCGCTTGCCACGTCCCGGATGCGCCGGATGCCGGTACCCGCCTTCTCGATGAAGCCGATGCGATGCAACAGGTCGGCGATGAGAGCGTTCCGCCGGATGCTCCGGTGTCCAAGGTCGGCCAGGGTCAGGCCCTTGGGCAGGCCGCCGGGGCTGCTCACCTCGATACGGTCGGTGTAGACCTCGACGAAGACGTTGGCGCCGTCGAAGAACCAGTCGCGGTGCATGACGGCGTTCGTGATCGCCTCGCGCAGGGCCTGCATCGGGTACTCCGGGACGTCCTCCCGCCTCAAGCCCTCGATCCGGTAGGCGGTGCGGGTATTGCGCTCAATGAAACGCATGGCGTCCTCGATATCCGCCACGACCCCGCCGTCGAAGTCCTTGCGGTCCAGGATGTGGACCTTATCCGTGCCCCTACCCAGCAGACAGGTGATGTATGCCTCCGGGAAGAAACGGCGCACGTCCCTTGCGAAGAAGAGAACGCCCGCGTTTCGGAAGAGCAGCCTGTCGCCCGCCCGCTCGGCGACCTCGATGTTGACCAGCGCGTCCTCGACCGACGCACTCCCGGTGATGCCGGACTGTCCGAGCCAAGCGTCAAACTTGTCGTGGTCGAAGTCCTCCGGGTAGCTGAACCGCGGGCAGGGTGAGAAGTCGAACCGGATCACCCCCTCCGTGCGGAAGAAGTCGCGGATTTCGTCGCGGCCGAGCTTCTGGGTCACCGCGCCCTGACGTCAGAAGAAGCCGTCGCTGCACTGCACCGGCTTGGCGTCACTCTCCCTGATGTGGACCACGAACACCTCGCCCACGGGCTCCGCCAGCACCTTCACCGGTGGGTCGCAGTTGCGGGCGATGTCCTGGATGCGGGCGCGCAGGACGTTGGAGTCCGTCACACCAGCCACGGTGCCGTCGTCGCGCACTCCCAGAAGGATTCTGCCTCCGATGGTGTTGGCCAGGGTCACAAGCTCACGCGCGAAAGACGAGGACGAGAGACTCTCCTTGAACTCCAGGGTGGTGCCTTCGCCTCGCTGGAGCAGGATTTCGAGGTCGGCGGGAGTCATGCAGCCAGCGTGAGCAGCAGTTCTATGACCTCGTGCTCCGCGAACCCTGCGAGGCCGCTCTTGACGAAACGCTCGCGGAGGCGTTTGCGGTGTCCGTGATAGTGAGGCCGTTCCATCCGTTGTACGTCCCGGTTCCTCCGATCTCACACAGCGAGAATCGATGACGCTCTGTATAGCATGATTTGGAGAAAACGATCCGCCAAAGCGGCACTGCGATGGTCGTGTCCGGGAACCGAGGCGCTGCTCAAGGTACAGGAATCGCCGGGGCGCGCCCTCCTCCGTCGTAGCTTCCCCGCAACCGCTCGATGGGAGGATTGCCCGCGTCGACCTCGGGTCGCGCCAGCGTCATGTCGACGAGCAGGTAGCCGTCACGCATCACGGTCTCGTCCGGCCTGCCCAGCGCCCGGGTAACGCGAAGCATGTCCCCCTGTTCCCGCGCCGCCAGCGCCCTGCGGTACCGGACCGGTTCGGTCCCGAGGCTCTCGGTGCGGTAGCCCCGAGCGGCCCAGAGCGCGTCCAGCGGCGCCCAGTCGATGTCGGGACGCGGGCAGTAGACAAACCATGGACGAGCGGTGTCGCCACAGGCGTCGAGAACACGCTCGAAGGCGACTGGAAGCAGATCTCCGAGCGAACCGCTCTCCACCACCAGATCGGCACCATGGAGGAAGCGCTTCAGCTCCCCGCTCGGCGCGTCCTCGACGAGATTCTCGTGAAAGATTCGATCGAGAAAGCCGAGGGCCGCAGCGTACTCCAGGGCGACTCCGGCGATGTCGGCGCCTCCGATCTCGAAGCTCGCCGGCGCGGCACGCCGCGCGGCGAAGAAGGCGGCGTCCGCCTCCCAGTAGGCCCGTCCATCGACCGGCCGCCACTGCCGCCCGCCGTACCGGGCGTAGATCGCCGCCATGGAGACGTCATGCCGCAGCAGCGCCCCGACGGCACCGTAGCCGCAGGCAAAGTCCAGCACCCGCAACGTGTCGCCCGTGCCGCGGGTGTCACACACCGTACGATGGATCGCGTCGAGCGCGCCGGCCAGCACCTCCGGCATGCGGTAGTCGGACGGCCTCAGCGCGGTGAAGTAGGGACTCGGATCCTCCAGATCGTAGACCCGGCCGAAGTCGTCCTTGTGCGTGGGAAGGCTATCTGTCGGTTCCGTCATCGAGCGCCCGCGTCACGAGACGATGAAACTGGTGCACCCCGTGCTCGGCGGTGCCGGAGCGCGCCGGGTCGACCATGAGGCGCCCCTGGTCGTAGGAGCGCGACCGCAAGCCCCGCTGCACCGACTCGCACAGGCCCTGGTCCTCGGGGCCGAGCGTCTCGTTCAGGTAGGCGGTGCGGGCGGGGTCCGGCGCAACCTCCGTCGCGTAGCGGTGCCCGGAGAACACGGTGGTCTCGTGGTCGCCCGGCATCATGGCCAGCACGAACAGGTTGGCCGCGCCGGGGACCAGCCAGATCGAGGTGGTCGGCCACAGGTACCAGTACGCGGCCACCTGCACGTCGTCGCCCTCCTCCACCCGGTAGGCGCTGCTGTCGGAGCGGACCCGCGGCGAGAGCTGGCGCGCCCAGTGCTCGTGCACCTCGTGGCGGTAGCTGCCCATCACCATGAGATCGGCCAGCGCCGGATGGGCCTTCGCGCAGTGGTAGCACTCGACGTAGTTGTCGACCACCACCTTCCAGTTGGCCTTCCAGGCGCCGCCGGCGTCGAACGCGAAGCTCTCGATGGGTCGGAGCTCGTCGAGACGCGGCACCTGCGCTCGGAGATCGTCGGCCATGCCGGGGGCCATCTCAGCGACAGGCTGCGCGCGCGGGTCCAGGTTCACGAACAGCAGTCCGCCGAGCGACTCGACCCGAACCTGCGGAAGCGAGAACTCCTCGGGATTGAAGTCCTCCATCCGGTCCGAGAAGCGTGCGTGGCGCAGGCTGCCGTCGCAGCGGTAGGACCACGCGTGGTAGGGACACACGATGGTGGCCGCGTTGCCGGCCCCGTCCAGCAGCCGGTGCGCCCGGTGCCGGCACACGTTGTAGAAGCCCCGCAGCCGCCCGTCGTCGCCCCGCATCACGAACACGCTTTCGTCGGCGATCTCCAGGGTCAGGTAGTCGCCCGGTCCGCGCACGTGCGACTCGTGGCCGATGTAGTGCCAGGTGCGCGCGAAGATTGCCTCCTTCTCCCGCTCGTAGACATCGGGGTCGGTGTAGTAACGCGCGGGCATCGTGTAGGAGCGCCCGGGGTCGTCGCCGAGGGGCTTCTCGAATCGGGGGAAGGGTCGGATGGCGCTCATGGCATCGCTCTCGGGGGCGTCGTCGTCGGGAACGTCGTCGTCCGGGGCGTCGTCGTCCGGAGCGGGAAGGATACGGTGACCGTGCCGGCAGGGGAACCGGGCGCGATCCGAACTTGGTACACGCGCCGTCGGCCGGTGCGTCTGCGCGCAGATGTCCCTGGGAGCGCAGGTGTCCCTGGGAGCGCGGGCGTCTCGCCCGCCCTGGCCGGAGGCCGGAAATGGACAAGCCGCCGCAGGCCCACCGGCTTTTTCAGCGGGCGGGACGCCCGCGCTCCCAGGGGGCCCGTGCCGCCGTCTCCCTCATGCCTCGTCGGTCCGCGCAGCCCCCTCAGGCGTCCTCCCCGAACGGGCACGCCGCGAAGTGCCCGTTCCCGAATTCGCGCATGACCGGGGGCTCGCCCGCGCACGACGGACGGGCCACCGGGCAGCGCGTACGGAACACGCAGCCCGACGGCGGCGCGAGCGGCGACGGCAGGTCACCCTCGAGCTCCGTCGCCCGCCGCCGGCGCTCCACCTCGGGGTCCGGTATCGGCGCCGCGGAGATCAGGGCGCGGGTGTAGGGATGACGAGGAGCGCGGACGAGATCGCGCGCGGCGGCGGACTCCATCACCCGGCCGAGGTAGAACACCATGATCCGGTCGGAGACGTGCTTCACCACGCTCAGATCGTGGGCGATGAAGATCAGGGCGAGGCCCAGGTCGCGCTTCAGCTCCCGCAGCAGGTTGATGATCTGGGCCTGCACGCTCACGTCCAGGGCCGATACCGGCTCGTCGCAGATCACCAGCCGCGGCTCGACAATCAGCGCCCGGGCGATGCCGATGCGCTGGCACTGGCCCCCGGAGAACTCGTGCGGATAGCGATT
>MKWU01007534.1_pt1 | contig 10350 bp, 20 predicted proteins | sample 809101 | NCBI WGS metagenome assembly MKWU01 (sample SAMN05860141, study PRJNA318959) | sponge metagenome | host: Aplysina aerophoba | place: Slovenia: Piran, Adriatic Sea, Gulf of Piran | collected 2013-05-07
CCGCACATACTATTATGCAACACAAGCTATGAATACCGTTGACCAACATTTGGGTCAAGACGATCTCATTGGTTGAATCTTGTGCAATCGAAACGACTGTTGCTGGACCCACGTTTTTCCTTCCCGCTTCGTTGTACGTGGGTCCCAAGCTGGCTGGACTACATCAACTGTGAAAGTTGCTGTCTCGTTTGCTGTGTGCATACACTCCTGAAAACAGCTGATGGTTGGTCATAATGAGGATAACACACCTGCGGATGTGAATACAACATATATTGTCCAAGCCGTCATCACAGACGGTAGTGGGAGGAGCTTGGAGCAGTTCACTGCCTTGTGCTATGCGGGAGAGCTGTGTGGCAATGCCTTTGGGTTCAACCACATTGGACTTGCCTTTTCCGGGAATGCTGTGTTTCCCAAAACGATTGCCCCAAGTGGAATAGGTCTGTACCAAGTGTACACACAGACATGCACACTACACATGTATACAAGCACACATACACACACACACATGCATGCATGCACACTCTCGCACATGCACATACACACACGCGCGCACGCATGCACACACACAGATACACACTTGCTAGTATAGCCCCTCAACATGTGAGCTACTGCCTCTCCTCTCCTCTGTGTTCAGTTCGGAACATCCTCATTCGTGCCTTCCTGGCACTGAAGCCGCACGACGTGCCAGTATTCCTTGAGTCCTTCCCTTGGGCGTCTGGTTACAGCTTCAATGTGATGGACATGACAGCAGCGACTGTGACCAATATTGAGGTGGCGGCTAATGGCGTTAGCTTCAAAGAAATTCAAGGCTATGGCTATCACTTCAACATGTAAGTCTCCTCTGGTGGTGCTCAACATGTAAGTCTCCTCTGGTGGTGGGCAACATGTAAGTCTCCTCTGGTGGTGCTCGACATGTAAGTCTCCTCTTGTGGTGCTCGACATGTAAGTCTCCTCTGGTGGTGATCAACATGTAGTCCCCTCTGGTGGTGGGCAACATGTAAGTCCCCTCTGGTGGTGCTCAACATGTAAGTCTCCTCTGGTGGTGCTAGCTGGAGTCAAATGACATTATGCTTTTACATATTTAGACCCTGTCCTGTAACCTTCATGTGTCCCTGTACATAAGGGTAGGACAGAGGCGGCAGAAGTGCTTGTAGTGGTCCCTGTACATAAGGGTAGGACAGAGGCAGCAGAAGTGCTTGCAGTGGCCCTGTACATATTGATGCATGTGCTTTCTGACAGGTACCTGCACCTCGAACTCGACCAGTTCTCAGACCCCAGCTCCATTCACCGACTGGCCCGTGTTAAGGAGCTCCCTGTTCCCTCAACTCCTGAGCAGGTACTGGATGTCCTTGGTGACACCCAGGACAAAGACTACCCCATCTTCCGCACAGACACAGCCTCAGATCATGTGGACACACTGTGCACTGGTGGGTGGTGTAGGGTGTGTGTGGAAAGTGCAGGTGTGTGAGTGAGTGTGTTAGGTCCAGTGTAGTCTCTACGTGTCTGCCCGAATTTGTGGCTGTATCCTCCACTGCAGCACTGTTTCAGGTATTGGAGGGAGTCCTAAAGATCTATCGAGGAAACCCTGCCACTCCAGGAATCCAGCCGGTTCTGACTTTCTCTCTCCCAAAGGGACCTTCTTTCAAATCTTATTGAACTTGCATTGTAATGGAAGTGTAGTGCTATAGTACCGGCTGTGCAAAGTGGGAAATTGCGATGTTATTCACAAATACTGACAGTTTGTAAAATTGCAGCTTCTGGGTTTTGTTCAAAATTAGGCAGCAGCCGAAGGGAATTTGGATGGGATTTCACAACATGATGTGATCTTAATAGTACGTCAGCACTTGAAATGTTTGTGCAATAAATAGCTAACTACTATAATTTTAGACGTTACTTCTTTCTAATAGCGATAAATGTCTGGTTTGTAGGGTCCCTCCTGGGGCACCCCAAGATACTCTGCCTGCTTCAGAGAGAGCTGCGTCAGCTTCACTCCAAGGTGCTCCAAGTGGGCTGCTGCCACCTCCTCATCCAGCTGGGGAGCGGGGGGAGAGAGAGGAGGGAAAGGGCGGGAAGGGAGAGAGAGGAGGGAAAGGGGGGAAGGGAAGGGAGAGAGAGGAGGGAAAGGGGGGAAGGGAAGGGAGAGAGAGGAGGGAAAGGGCAGGAAGGGAGAGAGAGGAGGGAAAGGGCAGGAAGGGAGGGTAGGCTAGGCTACATATACGTAATTATACTAGGGTGCTTGGATCCTAGTATACTTGGAGGTATGGGGGAAGCTCGAGAGTGCCAAGTGAGCACATCCAGTGGGGACCATTGATAACGGATGTTGTTTGAGCAAGTGTAGCTTGCATGTGCACACCTTCTTTGGAAGCACATGCACACCGACCGAGTACAGGTCTGGTTTGGTCCACAGTTCTATTTGTGCCAGGGCTTGGTTGGTGAAGGAGTTGCTCATGACAAAGGCTGGATGTCCCTTTCCACAACCCAGGTTCACCAGTCTCCCATCGGCGAGGAGGATCACATGACGGCCGTTGGGGAGGGTGTACCGGTCCACCTGGTTGTGATGAAGCAGATCACAGAGAGGAAGAAGCACGTAACAGAGAAGGCTCCTCAACCATGCAACCTTAGGTATAAAGCCCCGCAGTACCTGCAACTGCCCTCAAACTGTATATTACATCTTCAAACTGCCATACACATCAAATATTGCATCACATACATGGTAAGTGATGCAATAGCACTACCTACTAACCTGGGGTTTAATCTCTTCTCTGTGGCAGTTGTCTTTCAGCCACTGCGCATCAACCTCGCATCCAAAGTGTCCAATGTTACATAAAATTGCGTTCTCTCTCATCACCAGCATGTGCCAAGGGCCAACGACCCCACAACAGCCAGTTGCCGTCACCAACAAGTGGGCTTGAGGTGCTGCAGCTTCAAGTGTCGTCACTTCATAGCCTATACGGCACAGGAGCATCACGTTTTAAGCAACTAGCAAGTCAAGGCAGTGGGTTGTGCACTCACCATCCATGGCTGCCTGAAGGGCGTTGATTGGATCGATCTCTGTCACAATCACTCTTGCTCCAAGGTTCCGCAGAGAAGCACAGCAGCCCTTGCCGACATCGCCGTACCCACACACCACACACACCTTCCCTGCCAGCATGATGTCCGTGGCCCTCTTGATGCCATCCACAAGGGACTCGCGACAACCGTACAGGTTGTCAAACTTGCTCTGCAGGAAAGGAGAAAAGGAGGACTAAACATAAGTGGTTCATGCACAAGAATGCTACGTGCTGTGTGCTATTACAAAGGTTGCTTTCTCTGCTGACACATTACACCACTGTCTTTGGGACAAATGATCTCCAAATACATGTAACACATACAATACATCTAACACATACAATACATGTAACACATACAATACATGTAACACATACAATACATCTAACACATACAATACATATAACACATACAATACATGTAACACATACAATACATGTAACACATACAATACATGTAACACATACAATACATGTTATAAGCCAGTCAGTGTCACCTTTGTCACTGAGTTGTTGACATCAATAGCCGGCACCTTCAGCGTGCCCTTCTTCAGTCGGCGGTGAAGGTTGTGCACGCCAGTGGTAGTCTCCTCTGTGATCCCCTTAAGGCCTGGTACAGAGGAGAAGGAGGAGGAGGAGGAGGGAAGAGCAATTACAGCACACCTATCACAGCAGTACCTGCCTGGCACGAAAAGGGGGAAGGGGGGATAGTGCCGTCAGAACCAGCTCTTTGGCCAGTGTCTGGTACCATGTGTCGACCTGCGCTGAGCAAACCCTGTGGGTACTTCACACCTACAGGGACAGTCTGCACGGCTCCTTGCATGCAGTACACACACAACGTGCTCCTGTTCCTCTATCATTCTGAGCAGTGCAGCTCCACATGCATTAGGTGGGTGGACAAGTGCCACTTGGCACACAATCAGGTGTGTGTTGCAGTGTCAATATTTGTGCCCCTTGTGAGGGGATACAGAGACATAACTGCTCAAAAGTGTAATACAATCTGACATCGCCCCACTCTCGCTACCCTCACTCAGACCACTACGCATGCCCCTCCCCCTGCTCCACCCCCAAACTATCAGCATGTACGTATTCATACAAGTGGGACGAGCAGTACAGCTCTGCACGTGGCTGGCTGTCACCTGTCAGAAACTGTGGGTGGTTGTCATGAACGAGGTTGGTTAGGTCTCCTCCATCATCGAGGATCATGTTGAGTGGCTGGCCATCCGAGAACACCAGGGTCTGCTCGATGCACCAGATGTACTCCTCGTCTGTCTCTCCCTTCCAGGCGTAGACAGGGATGCCACGGGCAGCAATGGCAGCGGCAGCGTGATCTTGGGTTGAGAAAATGTTGCAGGAGGACCACTGGACCTGTTGGAAGACAGCACACCAAGGGGGTCCCAGGACAATCACACTGCAGCACTAGCAGCCTGGGACCAGACTTGCCTCCTAGCACCTCCCACACTCATCCACCACTCCTTACCCCCACCCCAAGCACCCTCCATACTCACCCACCACTCCCACCCTCCCTACCTCCGCCCCCAGTTCCAGGAGGGTCTCAATCAGGACTGCGGTCTGTATGGTCATGTGCAGGCATCCCGCAATGCGAGCACCTTTGAGTGGCTTTTTAGGGCCGTACACCTTCCGCATCATCATGAGACCCGGCATCTCCTGCTCAGCCAGCTCTATCTCTTTGCGGCCCCAGTCTGCCAGCTCCATGTTGGCTTAGCATGCGAGAGAGAGGGAAGGAGGGGGAACCAGGGAGACACGGGGTCATCCCTTCGGCAACACGCACATGGATCCACCAGAAGGCCCACGAGTCAGGAGTGGGGAGGACCACAGCAACACTAGCTTGCTATGCCGTGCGGTGTGGGTGCTGGCAATGGAGTCACAGCGAGTGTACAACACAGGGAGGGAAGCGGTAAGAGGATACCAGTTGCATCTTTAGGCGCACTCACCAACTTTGTATGGCAACTTAGACTTCTTTGTGTTTGGTTCTGTAGCCATTGCTTGTCTTGCCCAGTGCTACCTTTCACCGGACGCGGCGCTACATGCACGTGGTCTGAAGGGCGTGGCGTGACCCAAGAGGTAAAGGTTGATTTCGCAATCTCTTAAATGGCGGCCTAATGTGGACGGCTTTCAATGGGCATTTGTCGCAGCTGCTTCCACTCGCCTACCGATGACAGTCCAGGCAATGAAAGATCTCCTCTACATTCTCCGAAAACCTATGCACTGTACCAGCAGGATCGAGCCGCAACAGCATGGAATCAGTGCTCAACGCAGGGGAATGGAGGGAGATTCACGGATGCATTGCAATCGCAAGAATTTAATACCTTCACTTGCGAAGGCCGGCCTAATGCATCTTTTGTGAAGACAGTGGAGCTCTCTCATGACGTTGGAGATGGTGACAGTGCGCTTTGTAGCGCTGCTACAGACACGCATGCTGTCCTCTCCCTGTCAGCTGTGAATAAGGCCAACTACCACCAGCTGAGCGTCATGCTAGGGATAGAGTCAGAGGATGCAAGGAGACTCATTGAAGGAAGGCCCGTGGCCAAGGGGTTTGGTACCCTGGATGCCCTATTGAGCGTGGGTGGCATTACACCCGATGCAAGACACAAAATCGGACAAAAACTGTCCATGTATAGGGGGCATGAGCATGTGCGTTACCTTGGCCGTGTTGTGCAAGAAGGCAATGTGCCTAGTGCAGTGCGAGTGGCCCCACTTTGGGAGGGGGAATCTCTGCTGCGTGTCGCCACCTGGAACCTACAGCAGTTTACAAGTGTGAAGGCGTCCAGCCAACCCCTAATTGACGCAGTATGTGATGTCATCATCAATAGCGGGTGAGTGTTACAGTGGTAGGACTATCAGTGTTCATACGGCCTCTATCTGATTCAGAACACCACAAGAATCAAGCATGTCTTGATGTCCACTGTCAAGGGTGCATGCAGCGCTGACAGATGCTCAATGTTTGTTACAGAGTTGATGTCCTCGCTGTACAAGAGCTTGGTAGCCAGGCAGCACTAGAAACGGTGAGACCCTGTCATTGCTAACTTCACCGCTTGAAGAGGGATTGGCGACTGAAGAAAGTCATTAATGTTGCTGTTGGTATGAGGCCTATGTCCATGGTGTGTGTGTGTCAGCAATATTAGGCTGTCCTATATACGTACCTTACAGGTCTGCAAGGAGCTGAGCCATCGAGGGACCCATCACTGGGAGTTTGTGGTCTCTGACACTGTCGGACGGATGTTTCAGGTGAGGCAGCGTGGAGCATTTTATGTGCAGTGGTGAAAGGGTGTGTCATGATGTCTGCATAATATCATACCACAAATGGGGTTTTATGCAATGTGTGTGTGTATGTGGTATGCTTAAACTGTGTACATACAGGACAGCTATCACCTGTGTGAGAGGGGGAAGGGGAGGGTGCAACCATAGCACATCATCTTGTTAATCACTGCCCATTTCAGGGACTGGAGTATCATGGACTGCTGTGGAAGACGGAGTGTGCTCGACTGTGCCAGAGTGGCTTGCTTGGTCGTCCTAGCAACAAGAACGACACACAGTTTGTGAGGACTGTCTTCATGGGAGTCTTCAAGGTGATGTACGCAGGTCACTCACTCCAAGTAGTACACATATTGTAAGATAATGAACATTGTCTTAAGGTGGACTGGGGGCTTGCTTTTGAGTGTGCAATGTCCCATACACCATGTTAATACTGCAACACACTAGGCTAGGTGTAGCAACCTGTAATAATAATGTCATGTCATGTGTTGCACTTGTGTGCAGGTGCGTGGTGTCAGCACTGAGGTGATCCTGGCTAGTGTGCACTTGAAAGCTGTTGGCTTTGGAAATGCTGGACTGGAGCAGCTAAAGGTTTGTCATCACTGTGAGGCATCACATCTGCCTGCCGCACACAGTTCATGCTCGTGTGCCTGTCCTGAGCTGTGTAATCCACACAGACCTGTGGTTTCTGTGTCTGCAGAGTGAGGTTAGGATGCTGCCTGCTTTGTGCTCTGCCATACAGGAGAGCACTGGAGGTGAGTGGGTACTGCTGCACTTGACGTGTGTCATGCATGTTTGCCTGAGCAACCAGCTGGGGAGGGCGTGTCCAGATCCACTTTTACCTGAGCTCATACAGGGATAAGCACGTGGAGCATTGGTGTGAGGGGTGTGTGGGTGCTGTGTGCTTGCTTGTGTTCAGGCAGGAAGGTGCTCATGCTACTCGGTGACTTCAACATGGCACCAGACAAGGAAGGTACATGCTGGGGTGCACAACATATGCATATTTTATAGTTAAAGTTAGCAGCTTCATGCCCATGTGTAATTTCATCCTCATCTATGCTTGCTGCACTGGGGCCTGTGGATTCACTGTTTTCTGCATGCTCCCCTGTAGACTTCAATGCTCTGATAAACCAGGGATACGTCCATATCCTTGCTGGAAATGTGCCCACAAACATCAGCGTAACTAACTTGGAGGGAAGCCGTTGCTATGACAACATATGGGTTTCGCAGGATACATACTCTACGGCATTCACTGGCTGCTTTGGCGTGGTGAGGAGTGGACTGGTGTACCAAGATGGCAACAATGGGACTGCCACTTGCGTGTCTGACCACTGTCCTGTTTGGGCAGAGTTCAGCTTTCAAGCAAGACATGAGTGACTGTAAGATTGTTATAAACATTGTACAGAGAACTGTTCCTGTAAATATCCTCTTTGCATTGTTTAGAGCATGACTGTGTGTATGTTGTAAGTATGATTGAGGTTCGTTCACACTAGCCAAAAGATTCACAATTTCCAGTGGTTTCAGAAGCCTTTGGCTACCTTCATCAGTGACATTGTAAGTATGTCATGTCGGTAGGAATTTTTACCACAAACTGACTGGATCGCTTGAGCAGCTTGCTGGGCTGGAAGAGGAGGAGGAGGAGGAGAGTGGGTCTTCGGTTCATGGCTCAGAGACCTGTTTGCGCGAGTAGCTATTAGTCACTGAGTATTGTTCATCGAAGGTGCGAGGGCTTTTAAACACAAGAAATGCATTCTGGAGAGGTGGTGGGAGGGGTGGAGGGCTGTGGGAGGGATGTAGAAGTGTGGTGGGAGGCATAAGATGTGTGGTGAGAGGGTGGTGTGTGGGAGGGAGTGTAGTGTGTGGGAGGGAGTGGAGGTGTGTGATGGGAGGGGTGGAGGTGTGTGGGAGGGATAAGGTGTGTTGTGGGAGGGGTAAGGTGTGTGGTGAGAGGGTGGAGGTGTGGGGGGAGTAGGTGTGTGGTGGGAGGGGTAAGGTGTGTGGAGGGAGGGATGGAGGTGAGTTTGGGAGGGGTGGTGGGTGGGTGGGGCAGGTGAGCAGGGCAGGCCAGTCTAGTCTATAGTTGCCAGTGTTAACGCAACTGGGATTGTCAGCAAGGAGGACATGGGTGCTCTTCTGACAACCGCTTTGGAATCAGGGGTTGGGGTTTGCCACAGGCTCCTCTTCCATGAGCAAGAATGCCAGAGTGAAGGTGAGCCTCATCAGAGAAGAGAGGACACCATACTTCATTTCAAGACTTTTGCAGAGTGTTTTGTGAAAGAAGTCCGATCAAGAGACAACCCAGCCTTCATTGCCAAGCTCCAACACCAGAATGTTATCCCGGAATGCTTAAAGAATGCGATGACAGCAGCTAATAACAACGGGACAGCTAACTCTTTCCTCCTTGGCTTCCCCTGCGAGCAGGCAACTTGCGAGTCATTGACCAAACTGCTCACAGCAATGATTGAAGTTAAGGGCTATTCTGTCATGAGCAACCTGGGGAAGGAAATAAAGTCAGCACTAGGACTGTAAACACCTGTCGCTATGAGACACTGCGAACTGTCCACGTATATCAAGTACTCTATGTGTACACTGATTAGTACAACTGTGGTATTCCTGGAACTTAGTTTTGTAACGAACCGCATGGTGTTGATTGGCTGTGTAGTTATTCAGTCACCTTTTGTGCACCTTGAACCAGTTGGAATTACTTGTACATACTGACCATTGTAAAGTTATACACTGTACATATATATCATTTTAATGATGAATTTACTCAGGGCAGTGTGAATTCACATGAGATGCACTATATATATATCAACAATTCTTGCAATTCTGGTAGACTTATCCAAATGAAATGGATTTGGGATTTGTCCATAGCATGCAACAGTTATGAGTTGTGTTGTGAATGTTCCTCCTGATGATCCACTACTCGCAACATACCACAGGTAAGTGAAGGAGGAAGAGTAGCAAGACTGACATGTTCGCTGGCAGTGTATGTAGCTAGCCGAAGACATTGTGTGCTTGACTCCAGGCAGGGTGATCGACCATGTATTTCCAATTAGTTCGGTGACAGAATGGGTAGCCATGACAACCACCAACCACTGAACTGATTTCAGGCACATGCATGCAAGTGTGATGTCATTGCATTTGACTGCAGGAAAGGTTGAGGCTGAGGTCCCACATGCTGCTTAGAGTGGTATAATGGGAGTGGCAGTACGTATTCCACATTACAGTCCTGACTTTATGGTCCAGAAATGAGCATGTTTTGAAACTATGATATTTTTCCACAAGAACATAGATATCATAAATTATAGGGAATGATAGTGCAAACTATATTTATTGTGTATTTAAATGCGGTACAGTGCACCAGAAGAGTGTGTGTGAAGGGAAACATAAATGACATACAAACGGTCCACATATTCTGTAGACTGTTGTGTGTCTGTAAACAAATCTGTCTACTCCAGAAAGCGCAGTTGCTCGGGACAACCTTTACACCTCGTGGACCACTGCACACCCTCTGTGGACCACTGGCGCTGCTATGAGCCCTTGAAGAGTCTGTATCTCCTCAGCCGTGCCTGCAGCGTCTGAATAAGGTCATCCTTGTGAACACACTCCTGATGTGTGTGGAGGAGGATGGCAATGCTCCACATCAACTCAATTTATACTCTAATCACAATCCATCTGCACACCCCGCAATCCACCCGCACACCCCACAATCCACTCGCACACCCCACAATCCACCCGCGCACCCCACAATCTACCCTCATACCCCGCAATCCACCCACACCCCCCCCCAATCCACCCGCACACCCCGTGATCCATCCTCACTATGAGACTGCTATTTCTGTCCCTAAAGTGGAGCACTCCACAGTTGAGTGTGTTGTCGTCCACGATGATGCAATACGGGGTGCCACTCTCATCCTCACTACAGGGCCGGAAGGACAGGTGCTAGAAGGTGCATGCTAGAAGATGTATTCTGTTGCACACTACATACCGCATGCGTGTGCACATGCTTTTAACCATGTTATGG
>MKWU01007536.1_pt1 | contig 10348 bp, 8 predicted proteins | sample 809101 | NCBI WGS metagenome assembly MKWU01 (sample SAMN05860141, study PRJNA318959) | sponge metagenome | host: Aplysina aerophoba | place: Slovenia: Piran, Adriatic Sea, Gulf of Piran | collected 2013-05-07
TCCGGGCTCGAGCCGGCCTGCCAGGGCACGACGATCGTCACCGGTTTTTCGGGGAACTCCGCCTGCGCGGGTCCGACGGCGAATGCGGCCAGAACGGCGCAGACGGCAAACCCGGTTCTCGTGATGATGTTGCGCATGGTTTCTCCTCCCCTTGCCCCGGAACGGCCAGGGGGACGGAGGGAAATGCCGCGCCCCGTCCCGGCTTCTTCCGGGGATGCGTGTCCACAGGCGACAAAAGCAGCCCGGTGCGATTAACCGCCGCGCGGCGGGCGGGAGTCAAGCAAGGGCGCACGGGCTCCCGGAGAACCGTCAGGAAGCGTCCTCGACCGGCGCCGCGTCCGAGACGACGAACTGGACGGCCCCGTTTCCGCGCCAGTCGTCGGCCCTGAGCGTGCCGGCGACGTGCAGCGCGCGGCCGCTTGTTTCCAGCAGCGCCCGGCCGAGGGGCGTTTCCGCCGAGCGGAACGCGATGGCCGCGAGGCGCCCGCCGCCGGCATCGGCAAGGTCGGCGCGCACATGGTTCTTGCCGACGATCCGGGCATAGCGCACACGCGCTGCCGGAACCGCAAAGACCGGCTCGGGATTGCCGCGGCCGAAGGGTCCGACAGCCGCCAGATGCTCCAGCAGGCCGCCCGAAGCGCCCGCAACGGAAAGGCCCGCATCGATGTCGAGCGGCGGCGCGTGCCCTCCCGCCGGTACCAGAGGCGCCACCCGCCCCCCCCAAGCCCCCGACAGGGAACCGCCCCGCTGCTGTGCGGGGCGGGGCCGCCCCCCCCCCCGCCGGTACCAGAGGCGCCAGCCGCTCGGCGAGGAACGCCTCGAAGGCCGCCTGCTTGGCGATATCGAGCGTAAAGCCGGCCGCCATGTCGTGGCCGCCGCCAGCCTCCAGCAGCCCCGCGTCCCTGGCGGCGAGCACTGCCGGGCCGATGGGCACGCCGGGGACAGACCGCGCCGAGCCGCGCACCTGCCCCCCCTGCCGGGCGCCCACCAGAGCCGGGCGGCGGAACCGCTCCACCAGGCGGCTCGCAACGATGCCGACGACGCCCGGATGCCAGTCGTCGCCGACCGCGAATGTGAAGGGCGCGCCTTCCTCCGGCTCCATTGCGAGCGCGGCAGCCAGCACATCCGCCTCCACCTGCCGGCGTTCGCGGTTGAGCTCTTCCAGCGTCTCGGCGAGGCGCCGCGCCTCTCCGGCGTCGTCCGAGGCAAGCAGCCTTGCGCCGAGACCGGCCTCGCCGATGCGCCCGCCTGCATTGATCCGGGGGCCGAGCACGAAGCCCAAATGGAAGGCGTCCGGCTGCCGCTCGATGCCGGCGGCGGCGAGCAGGGCCGCGATTCCGGGATTTGCCCTCCGCGCCATCACTTCCAGGCCGCGCGCAACGAAGGTCCGGTTGAGGCCGGTCAGCTCCATCACATCCGCGACCGTGCCGAGCGCCACCATGTCCAGCCATTGGCGCAGGTCCGGCTCCGGACGGAACCGGTAATGGCCGCGCCGGCGGAGCGCGCGGTTGGCGGCGACGACGAGCAGGAAGACGACCCCGACCGCCGCAAGGCCGCCGAGCGCGCCGGACTCGTCCATGCGGTTGGGATTGACCACGGCGAACGCTTCCGGAAGGCGGGCCTCCGGCAAATGGTGGTCGAGGACGACGCATTCGACGCCGATGCCGGCGGCGTGGGCGAGCGGCGCGAAGGCGGTGGTGCCGCAATCGACCGTCAGCACGAGCCTGTGCCCTTCTTCCGCGAGACGGTCGAATGCAGCCTCACTCGGGCCGTATCCCTCCGTCATCCGGTCGGGCACATAGATTCTGGCGCCGCCTCCGGCCGCGCCGAGGAACCGGGAAAGCAGCGCCGCCGAGGTCGCGCCATCGACATCGTAGTCGGCGAATACGGCAACGGTCTCGCCGGATTCCGCAGCGTCGGCCAACCGCTCCGCCGCGAGGTCCATGTCCCGGAGGCTCGACGGGTCCGGCAGCGAGGTCTGCAGCCGCGGCTTGAGAAAAGCGGCCGCCGCCTCCGGCGTCACGCCCCGGTTGGCGAGCACGCGCGCGGCGATATCCGGGAGGCCCTCCCGCTGCGCAATCGCTGCCGCCGCCCGCTCATCGCCCCCCCGCTCGCGCCAGACCCGGCCCTTGAGCGAGCGGGCGACGCCCAGGAAAGGCTCAGCCATCCACGGCGTCGAAACCGGTCTTCCGGTCGAAATTGTGCCAGGCCTCGACGGTGCGCACGGTCCCGCTCTTGGAGCGCATGATCATGGAGTGCGTGTAGCCGCCGCCGGCGAAGCGGCGCACGCCGCGCAGCATGGTGCCGGAGGTCACGCCCGTCGCGGCGAACATGACATCGCCGCTGGCGAGCTCCAGCAGGTCGTATTTGCGGTTCAGGTCCTCGATGCCGATGCGCCGGGCTCGGCCGCGTTCGTCGTCGTTGCGGAACATCAGACGGCCCTGGAACTGGCCGCCGATGCAGCGCAGCGCCGCCGCCGCCAGCACGCCTTCCGGCGCGCCGCCCGAGCCCATATAGATGTCGATGCCGCTGTCCGGCCGCGAGGTGGCAATGACGCCGGACACATCGCCGTCCTGGATCAGCTGGATGCGCGAGCCCGCATCCCGCACCGCGCCGATCAGTTCTTCGTGCCGGGGCCGGTCGAGGATGCACACCACAAGGTCGGCGACCGAAACGCCCTTGGCTTCCGCCAGAGCCGCCAGATTGTCTACCGGGCTCCGGTCGAGATCGACCACGCCTTCCGGCAGGTCCGCGCCCACGGCGATCTTGTCCATATAGACGTCGGGCGCATGGAGGAAGCCGCCTTCTTCCGCCATGGCGATGACGGCGAGCGCGTTCGAACCGCCCTTGGCCGTGATCGTCGTGCCTTCGAGCGGGTCGAGCGCAATGTCGATCTTCGGGCCTCCGGCGCCCACCCGCTCGCCGATATAGAGCATCGGCGCTTCGTCGCGCTCGCCTTCGCCGATCACCACCGTGCCGTCTATGGTCAGGTCGTTCAGCGCCCGGCGCATGGCGTCCACCGCCGCCTGGTCGGCCGCCTTCTCGTCGCCGCGTCCCATCAGGCGCGAGGCCGCGAGCGCGGCGGCCTCCGTCACCCGCACCGCTTCCAGCGCGAGATTGCGGTCCATGACGGCCCTGTCGCCATCGCTTGGGGACGGTGTGTCTGGCATCGGCGCTGGCCTCCTCCCGGTTTCGTTACAGGGCCTCGATGCGGATCGAAAGCGGCGGCTCGGCTACTGCCTCGTGGTTCGCGATTTCGCCAAGCGCCGCGTTCAGCTCGCGCTCCTGCGTCTCATGCGTGACGATCACAACGGGGACGCGCTCTTCAGGCGCACGGCCCCGCTGCAATACGGACTCGATGGAAATGCCATGCGCGCCGAGGCTGGAGGCGACCGATGCCAGCACGCGCGGGCGGTCCACCACCATGAGGCGGATGTAGTAGGCGCCGCGATGCGCCTCCATCGGCGCCGCCTGCAGGGGCTGGAGGGCCGCCGCGGGCACGCCGAAGGCCGGCGCCCGGTTGCCGCGTGCAATGTCGATGATGTCGGCCGCGACGGCCGAGGCGGTCGGCCCCGCACCGGCGCCCGGCCCTTCGAGCACGGCGCGGCCGACCTGGCTGCCCTCGACCACGACGGCGTTGAGCACCCCGTCCACATGCGCGATCGGCGCCTCGACCGGCACCATGCAGGGGTGGACGCGCTGCTCCAGCCCCGCGTCCGACTGCCGCGCAATGCCCAGCAGCTTGATCCGGTATCCCAGCTCCTCGGCGAAGGCGATGTCGAGCGCGGAGACGCTGCGGATGCCCTCGACATGCACGGCCGCCAGATCGACCTCGACCCCGAAGGCGAGGCTCGCCAGGATGGCGAGCTTGTGGGCCGCATCGACGCCGTCGATATCGAAGCTCGGGTCTGCCTCGGCATAGCCCAGGTCCTGCGCTTCCTTCAGCACGGTTGCGAAGTCCCGCCCGGTGCGGCGCATGTCCGAGAGCATGTAGTTGCAGGTGCCGTTCAGTATGCCCATCACGCGCCGGACTTCGTTGCCGGCGAAACCCTCGCGCACGGCCTTGATCGCCGGTATGCCGCCGGCGACCGCGGCCTCGTAACAGAGCGCAGCCCCGGCGGACTCCGCCGCGCGGGCAAGGTCGGCGCCGTGATGGGCGAGCAGCGCCTTGTTGGCCGTGACCACATGCCGGCCGGCGCCGAGCGCCGCCTCGCAGACCGCCTTGGCCGGCCCGTCGGAGCCGCCGATCAGCTCGACCACGACATCGGCGTCGGTGTTGCGAGCCATGGCGACGGCGTCGTCATGCCAGCGATAGCGGTCGAGGGCGACGCCCCGGTCGCGGCCGCGCTCGCGCGCCGAGACATCGACGATCTCGATCCGGCACCCGGCCCTGAGCGCGAGCAGGTCCGCCTCGCGCTCGACGAGCCGAACCAGGCCGGCGCCGACGGTTCCGAGGCCGGCAATGGCAAGCCTGAGCACCGTCATCGCCCGGCCCCGGCGGTCCGCCGGTCCGCCTCCCCCGCAAAAACTTCGGCATCCGCTAGGAACTGCTTGACGCCGCGCGCCGCCTGGCGGACGCGCTGGCGATTCTCCACGAGCGCCATGCGCACGAACCCCTCTCCATATTCACCGAAACCGACGCCCGGCGAGACGGCGACCTTCGCTTCCTGCAGCAGCAATTTGGAAAACTCCAGCGACCCCATGCCGGCCAGCGCCGGCGGCAGCGGCGCCCAGGCGAACATGGTCGCCGGCGGCGGCGGCACCTCCCATCCGGCCTGCCCGAAGGCGTCCACCAGCGTGTCCCGCCGATCCCGGTAGAGCGCGCGCACCTCTTCCACGCAGTCCTGCGGACCGTTCAGCGCCGCCACCGCCGCGACCTGGATCGGCGTGAAGGCGCCGTAGTCGAGATAGGATTTCACCCTCGAGAGCGCACCGACGAGCCTCTCATTGCCGACGCAAAAGCCGACCCGCCAGCCCGGCATGGAATAGGTCTTCGAGAGGGAGGTGAACTCGACTGCGATTTCGCGCGCGCCAGGCACCTGAAGCAGCGACGGCGGCGGCGGCCCGTCGAAATAGATCTCGGCATAGGCGAGGTCGGAGATGATCCAGATTCCGTGCCGGCGGCAGAAATCCACCACCTCGCCGTAGAAATCGAGATCGGCCACCTCCGCCGTCGGGTTCGACGGGTAGCTCAGCAGCAGGGCCGTCGGCGGCGGCACCGAATGGCGCGCCGCGCGTTCGAGCTCGGCCATGAAGTCGTGCCCCGGCCCCACCGGCATGTGCCGGGCCGATGCGCCGGCGATAATGAAGCCGTAAGGGTGGATCGGGTAGGACGGGTTGGGCACCAGCACGATGTCGCCCGGCGAGGAGATTGCCTGGGCGAGATTGGCGAGCCCCTCCTTGGAGCCCAGCGTGACGACCGCCTCCCGCTCGGGATCGATCTCCACGCCGAAGCGCCGGTCGTAATAGGCCGCAACAGCGCGGCGCAGCCCCGGTATGCCGCGCGAGGTCGAATAGCGGTGGGCGCGGGGGTCGCGGGCGGTTTCGATCATCTTTTCCACGATATGCGGAGGAGTCGGCCGGTCGGGATTGCCCATGCCGAAATCGATAATGTCCTCGCCGGCGGCGCGCGCGCGGGCCTTCATCTCGTTCACCTCGGCGAAGAGATAGGGCGGCAGGCGCCGGATTCGGTGGAAGTCGCGGTCCATGGCCTCCGGTCTCCGGAAACGGGCGGCGGCGCGTTTATAGCAAGTGCGCCGCGCTATTCCATGCACTTCCCGTCCTTGCCGGCGCGGCCGGGCGGACAGGCGTGTTTCGCTTCGTGCGCGTCCCGCTCCGCCTCCAGCTTCGCCCGGAGCGCCGCAATGGCGGCCGGATCGGAGCCGGGGCGCGGCTCGGCGGGAACATCGGCAAGGTTGGGCCAGGGGCGTTCGCGCGTAATCCGGTCCTCGTCCGCCAGCCGCCCGGCCGGCGGCGGCGTGTCGCCCAGCATCGCGCACCCGGCGAGCATGATCGCTATTCCGCACTGCGACAATTTTATGCTGCAACGCAACATAGCTCTCGGACTATTATTGTCGCGAAACATAGCTGGAGGCGGCCCCATGACCGGCACACTCGACCAGGACGCGCTCGCCGAACGCTTCCGGGAGATCACGGAACGGAGCCAGCGCGTGGCGGCGGAGTTCGCCGCCCGGCACGGGACGGAGGCGGGCGCAACGGACCCGGACCCGCTCGGCATCGGCAAGGCCTTCCTCGAAATGACGGCGCGGATGATGGCCGACCCGGCGCGCATGATGACAGCCCAGGCCGAGCTCGCCCAGCAATATGCGAAACTCTGGCAGGACACGGCGCGCCGGATGATGGGGGGCGAGCCGACGCCGCCGGTCGCCGAGACCGAATCGGGCGACCGCCGCTTCAAGGACGCCGCCTGGCGGGAGAACTTCGTCTTCGACTTCATCAAGCAGTCCTATCTGCTTTCCTCGCGCTTCCTGCTCGGCAGCCTGCCGGAGGCCGAAGGCGCCGACCGGCACGAGGCCGACAAGGTCGCCTTCTACACGCGCCAGTTCATCGATGCGATGGCGCCGACCAATTTCGCCGCCACCAACCCCAGGGTGCTGCGCGAGACCGTGGACAGCAATGGCGAGAACCTGCTGCGCGGCTTCGAGAACCTGCTGCGCGACCTGGAGGCCGGCAAGGGGCAATTACGGATTGCCCAGACCGACATGTCGGCTTTCGAAGTCGGACGCAATGTCGCCGTCACGCCGGGCAAGGTGGTCCTGCGCAACGACCTCATGGAACTCATCCAGTACACCCCGGCCACGGAAACGGTCCACGAGGTGCCGCTGCTGATCGTCCCGCCCTGGATCAACAAATTCTACATCCTGGACCTCACCCCGGAAAACTCCTTCGTGCGCTGGGCGGTCGAGCAGGGCCACACCGTATTCGTCATCTCCTGGGTCAACCCGGATCCCCGGCTCTCCGGCAAGTCGTTCGACGACTACATGGCCGAGGGTCCGCTCGCCGCGCTCGACGCTATCGAGCGGATTACCGGAGCCCGGCGCGCGAACGCCATCGGCTATTGCCTCGGCGGCACGCTGCTGGCGGTCACGCTCGCCTGGCTGGCGGCGCGCGGCGAGGCGCCCATCGAGAGCGCCACCTATTTCGCCTCGCTGGTCGATTTCAGCGAGGTGGGCGAGCTCGGCGTGTTCATCGACGAGGAGCAGGTGGCGGCGCTGGAAGCGCGCATGGACAAGGCCGGCGGCGTGCTGGAAGGCGCCGACATGGCGACCACCTTCAACATGCTGCGCGCCAACGACCTGATCTGGTCCTTCGTCATCAACAACTACCTGCTCGGCCGCGACCCGGTGCCGTTCGACCTCTTGTTCTGGAACGCCGATTCGACGCGGATGCCGCAGCGGATGCACAGCTTCTATCTGCGCCGGATGTACATGGACAACGCGCTGGCGGAGCCGGGCGCGCTGGAAATCGCCGGCGAGCGGCTCGACCTGACGGCGGTGAAGACGCGCACCTACGTCGTCGGCACGCGCGAGGACCATATCGCGCCCTGGCCCGGCGTCTATCGGGGCGCGCGCCACTATGGCGGGCCGGTGCGCTTCGTGCTGGCGGCATCCGGCCATATCGCCGGCATCGTCAATCCGCCGGCGGCCGGCAAATACAGCTACTGGACCCACCGGCAGATGCTGAAGGACAACGAGTCCTGGCTGGAGCGCGCGGCGGAGAAGCCGGGCTCATGGTGGCCGGACTGGTCCGCCTGGGTCGCACGCTCGGCCGGCGGCAAGGCGCCTGCGCGCATCCCCGGCGAAGGTCCGCTTCCGGCGCTCGCCGACGCCCCCGGCACCTATGTGGCGGAGCGCGCCAAGTAACGGAACGCGGTCAGAACCTCGCGCATGTCCACCCCCGGCTTGCGACCCCGCTTCGCAGGGTTCGCCAATAGCGGCGCAATCCGGGACCGCTCCTCATCCGTTAGATCATACCGGCAGTGCCGGGTTGAGACTCATGGGTTGGCGCCGCCGCGCCGAACGCGGCGAACACTTCGGATGGCGGCGTTGGCGCCGCCCCGCTCGGCGTCGGTCCCTACAGAATAAACCGCGACAGGTCGCCGCTCTTGGCGAGTTCGCCGACGCGCTCGTGGACTTCCCCGGCGTCGATGGTCACGCTTTCGCCGCCGCGGTCCGATGCGGTGAAGCTGATCTCCTCCAGCAGCTTCTCCAGCACGGTGTGCAGGCGGCGCGCGCCGATATTCTCGACCTGGGCGTTGATGTCGGCGGCGAGTTCCGCCAGCGCGTCCACCGCGTCCTCGGTGAAGTCGAGCGAGAGGTCCTCCGTGCCCATCAGCGCCTTGTATTGCGTGATGAGGCTTGCTTCCGGCTCGGTCAGGATGCGGCGGAAGTCCTCGCGGGTGAGCGCGGCAAGCTCGACCCGGATCGGCAGCCGGCCCTGGAGCTCCGGCAGCAGGTCCGCCGGCTTGGCGAGATGGAAGGCGCCCGAGGCGATGAACAGGATGTGGTCGGTCTTCACGGCCCCGTGCTTGGTCGCGACGGTCGTGCCCTCGATCAGCGGCAGCAGGTCGCGCTGCACGCCCTCGCGGCTGACATCGGCGCCGAGGCGGTCGGAGCGCGCGCAGATCTTGTCCACCTCGTCGATGAACACGATGCCGTTCTGCTCGACCGCGTGGATCGCGTCGCGGGTCAGCGAGTCGTCGTCGAGCAGCTTGTCGCTCTCCTCTGCGATCAGCGCCTCATAGCTTTCCGAGACCTTCATCTTGCGGTTCCTGGTGCGCCCGCCGCCCATCGCCTTGCCGAAGATGTCGCCGAGGTTGATCATGCCCATCTGCGCGCCCGGCATGCCGGGAATGTCCATGGTCGGCAGCGAGAGGCCGCCGGAATCCTCCAGCTCCAGCTCGATCTCGCGGTCGTCGAGCGTGCCGTCGCGCAGCATCTTGCGGAACTTCTCGCGCGTGTCCTGGGTGGCCGTCTTGCCGACCAGCGCATCGATGACCCGCTCCTCGGCGGCGCCATGGGCCTGCGCCTCGACCTCCTTGCGCCGGCGCTCGCGCGTCAGGTGGATCGAGATCTCGACCAGGTCGCGCACAATGCTCTCGACATCGCGCCCGACATAGCCGACTTCGGTGAATTTGGTCGCCTCCACCTTCATGAACGGCGCCTGGGCGAGCCGCGCGAGCCTGCGCGCGATCTCGGTCTTGCCCACACCGGTCGGGCCGATCATCAGTATGTTCTTCGGCAGGATTTCGTCGCGCAGCGCCTCGGGAAGCTGCTGGCGGCGCCAGCGGTTGCGCAGCGCAATGGCCACGGCGCGCTTGGCGTCGTCCTGGCCGACGATGAAGCGGTCGAGTTCGGAAACGATCTCCCGGGGGCTGAACGAGGTCACGGCGTCTCCAGGCTCTCGACGGTCAGCGTCTCGTTCGTATAGATGCAGATGCCCGCCGCGATTTCCATGGCGCGCCTCGCCACAGCCTCCGCGTCGATGCCTTCTATCGGGTGCAGCGCGCGCGCCGCCGCCAGCGCGAAGGCGCCGCCCGAGCCGATGCCGATCAGCCCGTCCTCGGGCTCCAGCACGTCGCCATTGCCGGTCAGCACCAGCGACACGTCCCGGTCGGCCACCGCCATCATCGCCTCCAGCCGGCGCAGATAGCGGTCCGTGCGCCAGTCCTTCGCCATCTCGACGCAGGCCCGCGCCAGCTGGCCCTTATATTGCTCCAGCTTGCCTTCGAGGCGCTCGAACAGGGCGAAGGCGTCGGCCGTTGCGCCTGCAAAGCCCGCGATCACCTTGCCGTCGCCGAGGGTGCGCACCTTGCGCGCATTCGCCTTCAGCACGGTCGGCCCGAGCGTCACCTGCCCGTCGCCGGCGACCACCACCCGGCCGCCCTTGCGCACCGAAAGGATGGTCGTGCCGTGCCAGGAAGGCATCTCATTGTCGGTCATGGGGCCCGTTCCTCCGGAAGCGCGCATGAGCGGTTTAGCCCGGATGCCGCGCCCTTGTCACGACCCCGGCCCGCTACGGCCCGCCCGCCGCCGCAACCACCGACGCGAGCGCCTGCCAATCCGGCGGGCCCGCGGCGGCGCCAACGCCGCCCTCGCCACGGTTCGCCGCGTCAGGCGCGGCAGCAGCTATCGGCTGGATGCAGACCTGGTCGGCGCCGGCGTCGAAATGCGCGCGGAGTCTTTCTCCAACCGCCTCCGGGCTGCCCCAGGCGACCATCGCGTCCATCAGCCGGTCGGAGCCGCCGTTCTCCATGTCCTCGGCGGTGAAGCCGGTGCGCAGCCAGTTGTTGCGGTAATTGTCGAGCTTCATGTAGCGCGCGAGTTCC
>MKWU01007538.1_pt1 | contig 10346 bp, 9 predicted proteins | sample 809101 | NCBI WGS metagenome assembly MKWU01 (sample SAMN05860141, study PRJNA318959) | sponge metagenome | host: Aplysina aerophoba | place: Slovenia: Piran, Adriatic Sea, Gulf of Piran | collected 2013-05-07
CTGGGGAGGCGATCACTGGTTGCCACAAATAGGACCTCGTGTCCCCCTGGCCATGGTATCAGTTATACTGACCTGGTCAGGTTGGCGTAATATCCAGTGATTACTGCCATTTGTCGCATGCCTGCATGTACATGAACTTGCCCATGCGTGTCAGATGCATAATTACATTTACAAATTCAATGCTCATAAAATTGGAGAAATGTTAATGATTGCATGAATGCAATAAGTCTTTAATGTAGCACCTGCATGAGGATAAACAACATGCTAGGTACACAGTACATAGTGAAAAATTAGCAGTAGCATTTGTGTTCGAGATGTGAAGTGAAGATTCCGAATCCCTAACCCTTTCGTTATATATAGCGCTACCCTGATGTCGTCACCTCGCTGTTCAGTCCTCTACGCCAGCCCTTTCCCCCCTATACCAGCGCCCCACCCATCGGTCCTGTTAACTCTATTTACCTGCGGTAAATACTAATTTATCCTACTGACGTCATCCCGACCGATGACGTCAGTACATAAAAATGGAGGGGAGGAAGCGGTCTGGCTACGCGAGACTATGTCTGTTGTGCTGGCTGCACGCCATGCAACGACGATCGATGTACGTAACTACACGTGGTAAGAGTTTGTCAGCAAATTACCAGACACAATTGGCTGCCTGTACATGCAGCAACTATGCAACGACAGTTTTTCTTTATCAGGTTCCCGAGCCTTCTTTTATCTATGCACGGACATATGGTATGCAAATAATTATTATGATTTTTATATATTGACGCATCATGCTGTTTGTATCGTAGTTACTGTATTCTATTGTATACATGCGTGGGTAGACTCCCCAGACATTTGGGTCTTTTGCCCTGCCAACCTGGTCATGTTCCAGTCCTTCCTGTATGATATGCCAGTTCACACTTATGTATTCGACAAAAGTCTTCATGTACATATATGTATATAGACATGCATGTGTGTTCTTATTGCAGTGGATCTAATTTTAAGACATGTCTCTGCCGAGAGGATACAGGGCCCACTTTGTCCTGAAAGGACAGGCCAGTGCTCTTGGAAAGTCAACAAATTGAGAAGATCCGGTCAAAAAAGGAAAAATATCTTGATAGAGTAGAGATTCATTACCACGTCTATAAATAGACAGTTCCTTGGTTTTCGAGCGTAACACACGTGGTAGATAGCTTCACTTAGCAAAACGTTTCGGCCCCAAAAGGGCCTTCTTCAGTTGTAAGGGGTTACAAAACAGAACAAGCAAGATGAGTGGTACAGCAGAATAAATAGGGGGTGGCAAGTGCACATGTGACAAGGCATGATGAGGCTGAATAAAATTAAGAATTAAAAATTAAAGAATTGAAAATTGAATTTAATAGTCATAGCCACATCAGCAGGAAATGATGTGAGAGGGAGGGCATCTGGTGTGGCTAAGAGGAGATGGAATGTTGCTTGTGTGGGAGTGTGTTGTATGTTGTATTCCCCCTCTTCCCTTCCTGCACTCAGATCTGCGCTGCGTCAACAATGGATTCCACCATCACGGCACACCGTGGACCTGCTCTATTGTGTCTGTGCCAACATGGATGGTCTTTCACTCACTAGAAGTCTGACAAGATTTCCAACGGCTTCTTTCTCTACTTTGCCATTCTGCTGGGTGTAAGAATTCACTCCAGCTGTTTTACGTACAGTGAGGCACCAGATTGTAGCCTCCCTGTTGATATTGGGGTTGTGGGGGTCTCGTTGACTTTATGTTTGCATGTTTTCTGTGGATCCTTATGTGTGTGTAGCTACGAGCGTCTGAGGTTGGTAGGTGGATTAGTTATCTGTAAGATGGGATTGGTGCGTAGGTATTGTTGGTGTCTCGCTGGTCGCTAGGGTAAAGTTGATTCTTTGGAGGTGGGGTTTGTGCAGGTGGGATCGGGTGTGGGTTGTGTTATGTTGTGTTGTGTGTCTCCTTTGTGTTTGGATTTTGTTGGTTTCTTCATTTTGTTCGAATTATGGGTTAGTTGAGATGTAGTTGGGACTGAGGCATGTTATGGTGGATGGTGTCCATTGTCTGTAGGTCTCTTTTGGCGTTTCTCTTGTCTGTTGTATGTCTGTGTGGTCTATGGCTTCAATTTGTATGTCTCTGGTTGTGTGTTGGTTGTTCCTGAAGTGGTTTGTTGACTCGCATGAGGTGTGGTGCTTAGGAATTGGTTTCTTGTTAATAGAGAGTTGGGGCATGTGGGGTATTTTCTGTTCAAGCATTTGTTTGTGCAATGAGGGTTAAGTGTGGGTCCATTTGTTCTTGTTGCTATTTCTCGTAGGTATCTGGTTTTGGCTAGTTTATTTCTGACTGATGGATTTCTCCTGTAGCACATTGTTATATTTTGGGGTAGTTCTGGGTTTCCTTTTTGTTCGGTTCAGAATCTAGTCCAGTGGTTGTTCACCAGTCTTTGGATTGTTTTGTGGTGGTGGTTGTATGTGGTTGTGAGTCATATATGTATGTGGGGAGGGCTGGATGTGATTTGTTTCATTGCATCAATCAAAAAATGTCATCCAACTAACCAACCGACCAACCAACCAACCATCCAAGCAACCAACTGACCTACCAACCACCCCACCAACCAAACAACCAAACAAAACCAACCAACCAACCAACACTAACCAACCAACCAACCAACCAACACTAACCAACCAACCAAAACCAACCAACCAACCAAAACCAACCAACCAACCAACCAAAACCAATCAACCAACCAACCAAAACCAACCAACCAAACAGAACCACCCAAACAAAACCAAACAAACAAAACCAACCAACCAACCATCCAGTGCTTGTTCACCAGTCTTTGGCTTGTTTTGTGGTGGTGGTTATATGTGGTTGTGAGTCATATTTTTTGTGTGGGATGGGCGAGGTTGTGATTTGTTGTTTTATTGTACTTTTATGTGTGCCTGTGTCCAGTTCGGGAACTTAATTTTTTTGTGTTGATTGATAATGTATTTGGGGTTGTACATGAATTTCTGCCACTCACCAGTTATCTTTGTACAGTTTACATTGTAAGTCAGCATATTGACTGCACCATGCCTCTTTCCGAGGAGGAAAGGCCTCAGGTGGGGCAAAGTACCTCTGTCCAACTGCAAGTGTTGCCGCTGTGTACCAACAACGTAACTGGAAAGACATTCACCATCACCCAGCTAAGCAAGAACAATATCAATTAATTTCTTAATGCTGTCAATACACCACCTTCAAGACAGCCCACTTCTCCATCACAAAGTTCTGTGCCTACCTCTTCAATCAGTGTGCCGTCTGAGCCTGCGCCTCCGTCAACTGTGACAGCAGTCAGACAACCGACAAGGAGTGGCCGAGATACCTAAGCATTTTATGTTACTAATGTACTTAAAACTATACCTGAATAAACAATTTTTTGGGGTAAGCCACACCTCCCGGTCCACGTCCGTTACCCTGGGATCATTTGCGTGCAGCAAATGATGCTGAGAGAGGTGTACCATGCAGAAACAACAACTGTAGCTGCTTTAAAATCACACAGATGCTCCTAGCCCCACAAAGATGCAAACTTTTGTGCACGCTATGTGCTGTAGTACATATGGTGCATGATCTACAGAGGACCAGCCTTTTAAATCTTGTCAAATCCTGTGAAATCTAGTGCAAATCTATGAAATCCCGTGAAATACATGAAATCTTGTGAAATCTTTGAGATTTCAAAATCCATACACTATTTTGGACAGTGAGTGACCCCTCGTTTTTTTGTGTGATGGTGTATCATTTCTTTGAAGTTGTGTTCATCAATGTTGGTGGTTCTGTATCTATGTGTTTCACGATGACTACTCTTACCGTTGACTGCTCCTTTGTGGGTCCCGGGAGGGTGGAAGGAATCTGGTTGGACATAGTTGTTTGTTTGTGGTTTTGATGTAGCTATGTTTTTACTTGAGTTTGTGCGTTTGTTGATGGTACCGTATATCCTCTAATTTTTGTCAGGGCAAGGTTCGGAGAAGAAGTGCCATATTGGAAGTAGATTGGCTAGCTAGCTGAACCTGGCGAGGAATAGAAGAAAACGACGAACGAATAGTAGTCGCCGGACGCCATTTTATTAGAGAAATGGCCACCTTCAGTTGCCGCTATTAAAGGGTACCACGTATATAAAGAGAGCTGGGAACCCAGCGTCGGTGTTCTAAACACGTTCGAAAGGCATATTGGTGAGTTAAATCGCTGTATACGATGTTTGTACCAGGAGGACTGTCAGGAAAACGAAGCGAACGCAACGCGCACTGGTATAGTTCTTCGTTCATCGCGAACGGCTTGCAAACAAAGACAAAGAACAAGGAATTGACGTCATAATAGAGTACCAGGACGGCGAACTGGAAGAAGACGAGGAATTAGAAGACAGCGAAATTCGTCACAGAAGTAAAAGAAAATAGCACGATTTTTCTGGATGACGAAAAATAGGAAGGACGAAAAATTAGAGGATTTACCGTATGTGTCTTTGTAAACTATGGTGTCCAGGACTTATATTTCGTTTGGGTTCGTTTCGTATGTGAGTTTAAATGGTGTTGTGTAGTTGATTGATCCTTGCCACATACTTTTCCAGCTCGGATAGAAAAAACATGTAATCATTTCCAGCAGTGTGTTTAGGGGTGGGAAAATTGTTGTTCGATTTTGCCCACAAATAGGTTGGCATAGCTCGGCGCCATTTTGGTTCCCATTGTAGTGCCCTGTATTTGTAGGTAGCGTTTGTCCGAAAACTGGATTATATTGTTCTTGAGAACAATGTTCATTAGTTAGTGAATTGTGTTGTGGTGGGGCATGTGTGTGTGGCGTACAAATGTTGGCTGTATGCTTGTTTTGCGTATAGTGTGCCCTCATTGGATATATAGGTATATACATAAGGGTAGATGGGGCATGCAGGATGTGATGTCGAACAGCTATCTTCTCTCCAGTTCTCCTGTTGGGGCGGTCTGCTCTGATCCTGCTTTATTCCTACACATATCCTACTCCGCCCTCTTCCCCTCCTACACCCAGATCTTGTACTGGGTCAACAACGATTTCACCAACACGACACGCCTTGGATCTGCACCGTTTTATGTGTGTGTGCCAACGTGGATGGTCTCCAATCCAGAAGTCTGTCAAGATTGCCAACGGCTTCTCCCTCTACTTTGCCATTCTGATGGGTGTAAGAGTTCACACCAGATGTTTCGCATACAGTGAGGCACCAGATTGTAGCTTCCCTGGTGCAAAGCAGTTGGAGGTTCCCCTGATCAAACAGCGACCTTTACCTTAAACGTCATTAGTCTGTTTGTTAGCTGTTGTTGTGGGGGGGTTGGTGTTGGGGTTGTGGGGGTCTCGATGCCTTTCTGTTTGCATGTTTTATGTGGACACTTATGAGTTATGGTTTGGATTTTGTTGGTTTCTTCATTTGGTTCGGATTATAGTGTCAGTTGAAATGTAGTTGAGACCGAGGGGTGTTATGATGGATAGTATGTTGATCCAGTGTGTTTCCTAGGCTTCGATTTGTATGTCTCTGGTTGTGTGTCGGTTGTTCCTGAAGTGGTATGTTGATTCGCGTGCATGAGGTGTTGTGTTTCACGGTATCCTTTTTGTATGGTTCGGAATCTAGTCCAGGTGCTTGTTCACCAGTCTTTGAATTGTTCTGTGGTGATGGTTATATGTGGTGGTTCTGTATCTATGCGTTTCACCGATGACTACTCCTTTGTGGGTCCTGGGAGGGTGGAAGGAATCTGCTGGGATATATTATTGTTTGTTTGTTGTTTTGATGTATGTTTTTACTTTGAGTTCGTCCATTTATTGGTGATCTGTGTCTTTGTACACTATGGTGTCCAAGAATTGGTTTTGGTTTGGGTTCGCTTCATATGTGAATTTAATGGTGTTGTGTACGTAGTTGATTGATCCTTGCCACATTCTTTTCCAGCTCCAGTTCTGTGTATGTCCAGATCAAAAAATGTCATCGATGAATTGTTTCCAGTAGTGTATTTTGGGGTGGGTTAATTGTTGCTCAATTCTCCCCACAAGTAGGTTGGCGTAACTTGGTGCCATTTTTGTTCCCAGTGCCCTGTATTTGTAGGTAGCATTTGTCTGCAAAGCGTTTTTGTTCATTAGTTTTTGAATTGCGTTGGGGTAGGGCATTTGTGTGTGGCGTACAAATGTTTGGCTGTATGCTTGTTTTGCATATAGTGTTCCCTCATCGTGGAGTCTTCGGTATTGTTTCTTTGGGGATTTGTAGTGATTCAACGAAGAGAACAAAATCTTTGGTGTCTTTGATGTGTGAAGGTAGTTGTTTTACTACTGGTTGGAGGTACGTATGTGCCAGTGAATCTTGAAATGTTTTCAGTGGCAAAGTTGCAGCTGCTGACAACGGGTCTGTTGTGTGTGTGCCAATGCAGATGTTCTTCCACTCCAGAAATGCCGTCTTGATTTCCATCGGTTCCTCCCTCTTTTTTGCCATCCTGATGGGTGCAGGAGTTCACTCCAGCTGTTTTTGCATACAGTGAGGAACAGGTTGTAGCCTGCCTAGTGCCCTAGAGCTCTCAGAAGCTGTTGGAAGTGGACCATATCAAACAGTGACCTTTCTTGAAACTGCTAGAATGCCCATCTTGCAGCTACCCCATAACCAACATTCCTGACAGTCTCTAAGTATTGCTGGTTTGGAGTTTTTGGTTTTTGGCTTGATTCTGCATGCAGCCACCGTTATATCTCTAAATCAAGATCATTCTTTAGCTGGTCTGCCGCTGTGTGGTATTCAATAAGGTGCATACGTAAGACTGTCCATTGTACCCACTGCTTCTGAAATGTCGATTTCACATTATGTAGAAGGTGATTATGAGTCTGACAGCTACACGGTGGTGTTCCAACCTCGAGAGACTTCTGCCAAGCTGAGGATTCCCATACTGGATGACTCACTGGGGGTGGCGGGAACTGAGGACTTCTTTGCAACTCTCAGCATTCCTGCTTCATCTGTGTATCTCAATGTGTCAGCAGGCTCAGTTGACAGTGTCACTGTGAGCATCCTGGATGATGACAATGTGACGGTGGAGTTTAGCATGACAGAGTCTGAAGTGTCTGAGAGTGCTGGTCGGGTGTCCCTCTATATATCAAGTGACACTCCTGGAGCAGTCAACTACACCTTGCTGGTGTACCTCAGCAATTGAACAACTAAGGGTGAGTACAATGCATACACTGTACATACATGAGGGCATACACTTTGAATGCTTAGCCTTTTTCTTGAAAACGGAACCTGAGAAATGCCTTCAAGTTGCTTACTTACAGTTAGGAACACCGCTTACAATTTCATTGTAATTACCATTATATGTACTTTATTTCATTTGTCAGGAACCTTCTTTTAACAGCAACGTATGTATGGCTGTATGTGCATACGTACTAGCTCTAGTTAACTCTGTAACCTTCTTGCCAATTTCTCTTGCACTTATTATATTCCATGCCAAACACCATGATGTGTGTGCTAGCAGTTCATCATCAAGCTATGCTTTCATGGCAATATGAAAACTACCCACGTTTTGTCCGGAACTTCTACTACCTGATCAATAACTGCAGTGCCATTTGCAAACATCCAGATCTGAACGAGGACGTTTTCAGGCTTAACCCTCCTTAGCATCAAGCCAAAGCTCCTCTCAATGCCCTGTCCCAGGTATTAGGAAATGGGCACTCTCTTGACTTTACGCATATCGCTATCCCTCTATACGTAACTGTACTATTCTTGCTCTCTTACAACAATACTTTTAGGGATCCAAGTATGTACAGTACGTACATGCGTACGTATGTATGTACGTAGCTTGTCATCTCTTATCAGACATCCTGTGAATGCCACCCACAGAGCACTTGCTCATTCAATTGCTGCTGCTAAACATTTTGTTTCCTGTATGCTTTTAATATACTGCAGCCTCTGTGAATTGTATCAAAATATTGAATCATTTATTTAGATTAGTGGTGTAGTTTGCAACTTGCACTGTATTAATTTTATGCCATCATGCTGGGTGCCACATGGAGAGCGGCGATCACTTCTCCAATTGATTGCCTCTGCTGTTTGTGGCAATACCAATGATTAGCCAAGCACGCATCAGTAGACCCTTTGATGCAGTGCAATCTTATTATGTTTAATGCTATACATTCCGGACACTTCACAACTCACAAATCAAAAGAAGTCCCAAAGTGGTACGGTTACCAATTTGTGCTCTGTATGCATACATATATATGTACTGCAGGTGGAATGGACTACTAGTCTGATGTCTACAATGTCACTGTAGAGGCAGAAGAGACTTCTGCAAAGGTCTCCATTGCTATCTTTGATGACTCCATTGTTGAAGTGAAAGAGACCTTCACTGCTGATCTGAGTGTCCCTATTGCTTGGCAGCACTGGGTGTGTCAGTTAGTGCTACTGACGGCACTGCTTCTGTAGAGATACAAGATGATGGTAAGCAGAACCCTCTACACATGCATGTCATTGTCTGTTCACCTTGGTCTCCTTTCATCTTCATCCAGACGTGGCTTACATCACATCCCATAAGATGTCCTACCAGGTGACTAAAGGCAGTGGCTATGCCACAGTAACACTACTGGCACTTGGTCAGGTGTCAGTTGAGTTCATTGTTGTGGTTGACATCTCTGGTGGAACTGCTGTGAGTCTGACAGCTACCTGGTTGTGTTCCAACCTGGAGAGACTTCTGCTGAGCTGAGGATTCCCATACCGGATGAATATCTGGAGGTGGAGGTAACTGAGGACTTCTTTGCAACTCTCAGCATTCCTGCTTTATCTGTGTATGTTGGTGTGTCAGCAGGCTCAGTTGACAATGTCACTGTGAGCATCCTGGATGATGACAATGTGACGGTGGAGTTTGGCATGTCGGAGTATGACGTGTCTGAGAGTGCTGGTCGAGTGACCCTCTACATATCAGTCAGTAATATGTACTTGGCATTATGTGTTTTCATGTGTTCTTCCAGTACTTATCCCTAATACGTACATTTCACTGATCATAAGTAAGGTTATCTTTGTCCTGCTGCAGATATGTTTCAGAATAGCAATATATCAGGGATACTCTTGACAATAGGTAAGTCAATGCTAATGCAACCATAAACCTACGTATGTAGTCCGCCTCCGTTGTGTACTACGTATGCAGAAATGCAATTTCTTTATGGACGTACACGCTGTCAGTATAGTAGAGTTCATAGCAGCGGCACAATGGTGTGAGTGTCACTGTTTTACTGACTTTGCATCCACTGTTTTATTGTGTTTGAGTTTGACAGCTACTCAGTGGTGTCCCAACCTGGAGGCACTTCTGCTGAACTGAGGATCCCGATACTGGATGATTCACTGGAGGTGGAGGGCACTGAGGGCTTCACAGCTGTCTTGTCACTGCTGTTCTCTCAAATGCGTCAGTAACTCCCGGTAGTACAGATGTAGCTGCCATTTTCATTAATGATGATGATGAGACATTTGTAGAGTTCACACCTGTCAACTACATGTCCATGAATGCCAAAAAGTGGTCATTCTGAAAATAAGTTCTTCAGATGTTGGTGCACTGAATTATTCATTGGAAGTTGATTTATTGCAAGGAACTGCCCAAGTAAATGCATTATGAGGATTATGTACGTGGTTTTAAATTTCTAATGGAGAGCATCCTGTGCTCTTCTGTGCCATTCTGCTGATATTGCATCTAGTGTCCATGTTCACTTTAATCTCACAGGTCGTGATTATTCTTCACAACAGTACACAGCCTTCTTTGCTTACTGGAGAGACATCAGCACTAGTAGCAGTGGCTGTTTTTGATGATAATGTGACAGAAGAGGGTGACAATTTCATTGCTGTTCTTAACATCAGTGAGTACTCAGAGTTTCTAGGTGTGATACTGAGCCGAAATGGGTCTACAGCCAGCGCAGTTTAAATGTGCAACATATCAGCTGTTCAGTTGGCTCTTTCAGATGAACAACGCTTGCGGCTGATGGCGCTCTCGTGTGTGTTCTACCGCAAATGGTCTACCACTCATGCAAATGTGTCAAGATTGCCAATGGCCACACATATGGAACGATGCTACAGCAAGATACTGCCAGTCAAGCGAGTAGCAGGGGCAGGTAGGTATGAGAGGATGATAAGTGGTGCGAGTAGGAGTTATGACACGCATTGTGGGTGTGGGTGTTATGTGCGACGTAAGCAGTGTAGGTGGGAGGAGCATGGTGTGCCTTTTGGGTGGGAGTGTGGTGTTTGGTGCTTTGGAGCATATCCTACTCCCTCTCTTCCCTTCCTGCATTCAGATAGCGTCCAGGGACAGCAGTGTCTTCCACCAACAGGGCACATCCAGACCGGCTCTGTTGTTTGTGTGCTAACGTTAAC
>MKWU01007539.1_pt1 | contig 10345 bp, 12 predicted proteins | sample 809101 | NCBI WGS metagenome assembly MKWU01 (sample SAMN05860141, study PRJNA318959) | sponge metagenome | host: Aplysina aerophoba | place: Slovenia: Piran, Adriatic Sea, Gulf of Piran | collected 2013-05-07
CCGAGCGCGTCGATCGCGTCCACCAGCACCGCATCGTCGCCGTCGTAACGGACCGTGGTGCGGATGAAGCCCTCGCCGTCGGTCGCGCTCTCGACCCGGCCAAGCTCGTCGAGCAGCGCGAGCGCCCGCCCGCCGCCGCCGGGCTCCTCACAGTTGATGCCGACGTAGAGGCGATTGTCACTGGGGGGCTGGATCAGGGCGAGCCCGGTCGAATCCGGCCCGCGCCGGAAGATGCCGTCCAGCACGCGATAGGCGATCTCGCCGGTCCGGCGATGATGCTCCGTGGTCTTGAAGAAGACGCCGCCGAGGCCGCACATGGGCTTCGCTCCCCTGCGGCGCCGTCAGCCGGCCGCCGGCAGCAGCTTGACCTTCTTGTCGAGGTGCGCCCACGGGACCATCGCGTCGATCCAGGCGTTGATGCGGTCGAACGCCACCATCGCCGCCTCGCAGACCTGCACCACCTCGCCATGATTGCTCGCACCGCCCGCCTCGAAGTAGGCGGAGAGCTCGCGCACGAGCTTGACCGTGTTGGTGAGCTTCCACTTGGCGAGCCGGCCGGCATGGCGGTTGAGCAGCGCCGCTGCCATCTGGTTGAGCGCCGGCGCCGGCAGTGCCTTGTCGAGCGCCAATTGGCGGACGACCTGGATGTTCTCGCCCATCCAGAAGGTGTTGAAGTTGGCGTAGAGCACGGGCGGCATGTTGCCCATGGGCGGCAGGCTGTGCGCGCGGAGCCGGGTGATATCGCCGGGCTCGGAGCTCCAGTTGCGCCGGCCGAAGCGCTCCAGCCGGTCGATGATCGCGCTCGTCTCGGTTGCGGCCATGGCTCTACGCCTCCTCGACGAGTTCGAGCCGGACCGGCAGCGGACCCTTGGCGAGGATCTTCTTGCCCGCGGGCTTCAGATGTTCCAGACCCTCCACGATCTTCGCGAACACGCTGACCTTCCCGAAGGGCTTGGTATCGCCGTAGAAGATGCAGGCGGTCTGGCGCCCCGGATAGAAGCCGATGTCGCCGGGCTTGACGTTGAGGATCTCGTTCTCCGAGTTGCAGTAGAAGGGGAGCATCACGATCAGCTCGTCGCCCGCGAACTTGGCGTGCACCGAGAAGCTGTCGCAGGGCAGGCTTTCGGTGAACGCCTTGACGACGTTGGGCGCCTTGCGCCCCAGCAATTCGGCGACGACCCTGCGGCCGTCGATGGTCATTGCGAAACGCTCCGCCATGGTGTCCCCTCGCCTTCGCTGGCCCTTGCCCGCGCCCTCTGCCGCCCTTTAGCTGCGGCCCTGTCGTCGCCGCGCGGTTCTTGGCCCGAAGTCGATATCATGGCCCGCCCGGCCGGGCAATCGCACCAGACGCAGGGGAGATTCGCTTTGCGTGCATGGCGAACGGGCCGTCGGGCGCGCCGTCCAGCTTTAGCGCTACCGCAGGAGTTCGAATGCGCTGTTGCGATTGCGACCGTAACGGAAGATCGCGAAGTCGTTGTCGAATGAAATCACTCGTTTGATGCCGAGCCGTTCCATGAGCGCGAAGGACGTGCGGTCCACCAGGGAGAAATCCTGATCGGGAAAGCGTTGACCGATCGCCCACGCGGCTTCGAGGTCCGCGCTGGTTGTCTGCTCGACCGTCGCGACCCCGCTCCGCAACCCCTCCCAAAAGGTCTCCGCTGCGTAGGCCGAGATGAAGTGGTGGACGAGACGCCAGGTCTCGACCAGAACATGATCGCTCGTGATCAGGGGCTCGTCCGTCGCAAGAAGGCGCTTCGCGGTACCATTTAGCCGGTCGCCGCGATCGGCAGCGGCATACCAGCCAGAACTATCGACGAAGATGCTCACGGCGTATCGACGTGGCCACGCTTTCCGGCGCCCGTTGCTTCCCCGATCATGTGCGACTTTTGCGACGAGATATCGGTGCCCCGCGACGTGCCGAGATCGAAGACGAGGGAGCGATCGGCCCCACGCGGCTGCTCGGCGAAATCCTGGTCCACGAGGCGGCGCACGTATTCGGCCAGCGAAATTCCGAGCGCGGCCGCGCGCGCACGAAGTTGCGCGTGCCGTTCCGAATCGAGCGAGATCTGTGTGCGTACCATCATTATGGCGCCATTATGCTGTCATATCACCAACGCGACAAGCCATGGTGCCGCCCTTTCTTAGCGCGAAGCGTTCCCCGCCGAACGCATAGATTCGCTTTGCGTGCATGGCGGCTTTGGCGTTCAATCGGCCGCCACCATGGAGAGGGGAGAGTCGGATGTCTGATCTGCACGAGCTGATGCTGACCGAGGTCGCAGCGAAGATTCGGTCGCGGGAGGTGTCCGCCGCCGAAGTCACCGCCCACACGCTCGCGCGGATCGAGCGGCTGGACGGCACGCTCCGCAGCTACGCCACCGTGATGGCCGACGTCGCGACCGCACAGGCGGCGCAGGCGGACGAGGAGATTGCGGGCGGCAGGGTGAGAGGCCCGCTGCAGGGCGTCCCCTTCGGCCTCAAGGACCTCTGCCTGACCAAGGACGCCCCCACCCATGTCGGCTCGGTCGCGCTCCGCGACTGGAGCCCGGGCGTCGACGGCTCCGTCGTGGCACGGCTGAGGGAGGCCGGCACGGTCTTCGCCGGCAAGCTGCAGATGACCGAGGGCGCCTATGCGGTGCATCACCCTTCGATCGCGCCGCCGGTCAACCCGTGGCATCCCGACTACTGGACCGGCGTTTCGTCGAGCGGCTCCGGCGTCGGTACGTCCGCGCGGCTCTGCTACGGCTCGCTGGGGACGGATACCGGCGGCTCGATCCGCTTCCCTTCGCAAGCCTGCGGCGTGACCGGGCTGAAGCCCACCTGGGGCCGGGTAAGCCGGGCGGGCGCCTTCGCGCTCTCCGAGACCCTTGACCACATCGGGCCGATGGCCCGCTCCGCCGCCGACTGCGCGGCGATCCTCGGCGTCATCGCGGGCGTCGATCCGGACGACCCGACCACCGTGCAGGCGCCGGTGCCGGACTACCTCGGCAGCATCGACGCCGGCATCGAGGGCATGCGGATCGGCCTCGACGAGACCTACTGCTCGGAAGGCGTCGACCCGCGCGTGACCGCCATGGTGATTCAGGCGGCCGACGTGCTGCGCGGGCGCGGCGCCGACATCCGGCCGATCGCCTTCCCCGACGCCGCTGCGATGGTCGACCGCTGGAACGACTTCTGCGGCGCGGACACGGCCATCGCGCACGAGCCCTACTACGAGGCGCACAAGGCCGACTACGGGCCCGTGCTCTCGGGCCTGATCGAGGTGGGGCTCGCGCTGAGCGGCGTCGATCACGCGCGCATCGTGATCGAGCGGGACAAGTTCATCGGTGCGCTCAATGCGGTCTTCGCCGATGTCGACGCGATCATCATTCCCTCGCAGCCCTACCCGACGCCCACCAACGCCTTCATGGACACCCTGGGCGCGGAGGAAGGCTCGGTGGAGCGGCTGATCTCGTTCACCGCTCCCCACGACATGGCGAGAACGCCCGCGATGTGCCTGCCCGGCGGCTTCGACGAAGAGGGCGTGCCCCTCGGCTTCCAGATCGTGGGGCCGCAGCTCAGCGAGGAGCGGCTGCTGCAGGCGGGGCACGCCTACCAGCAGGATACCGACTGGCACAGCCGCACGCCGCCTGCGGCCTGAGGGGAGCGGCAGCATGGCGGCTAAGGGCGAGCTCTGGCGACTAGGCGCGGCCGACGTCGTCGATCTGCTCCGCCGGCGGGAGGTCTCACCGCTGGAGCTGGTGGAGGCGAGCGCGGAGCGGATCGCGGCGACCGACGGCCACCTCAACGCGATCCCGACGCTCTGCATCGAGCGCGCGCGCGCGCATGCCGAGCGGATCATGGCGGAGGATCCCGAGACCGAGCGCCCGCGCGGCTGGCTCGGCGGAGTGCCCATCGCAGTCAAGGACCTGGTGGAGGTCGAAGGCGTGCGCACCACCTGGGGCTCGCCGATCTTCGCCGACCACGTGCCGCCGCGCTCGGACATCGCGGTCGAGACCCTGGAGGCGTGCGGCGCCATCGTCATCGGCAAGTCCAACACGCCCGAGTTCGGTGCCGGCGCCAACACCTTCAACGAGGTGTTCGGCAAGACCCGCAATCCGTGGAACACCGACAAGACCTGCGGCGGCTCCTCCGGCGGCTCGTCGACGGCGCTTGCCACCGGCCAGGTCTGGCTTGCGACGGGCTCGGACCTAGGGGGAAGCCTGCGGATTCCCGCGAGCTTCTGCAGCGTCTTCGGCATGAGGCCGAGCCCGGGCCGCGTCGCCCACGGGCCCAAGCACCTGCCCTTCGAGGGGTTGATGGTGGACGGCCCCATGGCGCGCAACGCGCGGGACTGCGCGCTCATGCTCGACGCCATGAGCGGCGCCCACCCGGAGGACCCGCTCTCCATCGAAGCGCCTGCGGAGAGTTTTTCGGAAGCGCTGACGACGCTGCCGGCGCCCGGCCGGATCGCCTACAGCCCGGACCTGGGCCTGCTGCCGGTGGACCGAGAGGTTGCCGCCGTCTGCGCCGGCGCCGTGGAGACGCTCGCGGGCGCCGGCATGGAGGTCGCCGAAGCGTGCCCGGACCTCTCCGGCGCGCTCGACGTGTTTCAGGTGCTGCGCGCCGCGCTCTTCGCCGCCGACAAGGGCGAGATGCTGGAGACCCACCGCGACGCGCTCAAGCCCGAGATCATCTGGAACATCGAGAAGGGACTCGCGCTCGACGCCGACAAGATCGCGCGGGCCGAGCGCGCGCGCGGCGCCATCTACCAGCGCTGCGTGCGTTTCTTCGCGCGCCACGACGTGCTGGTCTGCCCCTGCGTGATCGTGCCGCCCTTCGACGTGGACACGCGCTGGATCGACGAGATCGAGGGCCACCGCTTCGACAACTACGTCGATTGGCTGGGCCTCACCTTCGTGCTGACGCTGACCGCGTGTCCTTCCGCCTCGGTGCCGGTGGGCTTCACCGAATCCGGGCTGCCGGTGGGGCTGCAGATCCTCGGGCCGCCGCGCGGCGAGGCGGCGGTGCTGCGGGCGGCGGCGGCGATCGAGGAGGCGATCCCGCTCGGGACCGACATCCCCATCGACCCGCGCGGCCCCGACGGCGCCCAACTCCCGCTCGCCTGACTCCTCCCCGCGCGCACGCTTCTGCTTTCGGTGTCTATCGGCGCAAGGGTTTGGTGCCGATTGGCGCGGTAACCCTCTGATCCCGCTGGATTGCGAGGGGCCAACAAGGCGCGCACGGCAACAGGCGAGGAAGACGCGAGTGAGTCTCAGGCGGTGCCTGGAGCGCATGCGGACGGCACGATGACGGGTCTTTGAGGGTTCCCGACAATGCCTCAACCTCCTGCAATCGATATCGCCGCAGAGAAAAAGATCCGCGCCTGGCGGGCCGAGCGCATTCGGCGAGAACTTTGCCGCCGGGAACTCGGGGCGGTGCTGGTGGTCGATCCCATCAACCTGCGCTACGCCACAGGTACGCGGAACATGCAGGTCTGGACCATGCACAACGTCGTCCGCTATGCGCTCGTCTTCGCGGATGGACGGACGGTGCTGTTCGACCTCGCCACCAGCCGCCACTTGAGCGCCGCACTGGAGAGCGTGAGCGAGGTGCGCACGTCGATCCCCTTCGACTACATGCTGGTCGGGGTCAACGCCGAGACCATGGCGCGGCGCTGGGCCCTCCAGATACACGAGGCGCTGGGCGAGCATGGCTGTGCTGCCGACAGGCTTGCCGTCGACCGCGCCGACACGCTGATGATCCAGGCCCTGGCAGAGCTGGGAACCCGCGTGGTCGACGGAAAGCAGATTCTGGAGCATGCGAGAGCCATCAAGTCGGCTGACGAGATCAGGGCGTTCCGGGCTTCGCTCGCCACCTGCGAGGAAAGCGTTCGCTCGCTGCATGCGTTTGCGGTGCCGGGCGTGACGGAGGCGCAAGCCTTCGGTCACCTCGTCGGCCAGAGCCTTGCGCGGGGTGGCGAGTATCCCGAAACCCGCCTTCTGACCGGCGGTCCGCGGACGAACCCCTGGTTTCAGGAGACATCCGATCGCGTCCTGCAAGCGGGAGACCTCCTCGCCTTCGACACCGACCTCATCGGACCGATGGGCTTCTACAACGACATTTCCCGCAGCTGGGTCATCGGCGAGCGGAGACCGACCCCGGCGCAGGCAACCCTGCTCGACATCTCCACGGAGCAGATTGCCCACAACATCGACCTGCTTCGCCCCGGCTCGTCGTTCGTGGATTTTGCGTCCAAGGCGTTTCGACTTCCCGACGCCTATCTCGCCAACCGTTACGCCGATCTGGTGCACGGCTGCGGCCTGGGGGTGGAATACCCCTTCGTGCTCTATCCGGAGGACGCGGATGACGGCATGTACGACGGCCGTTTCGAGGCGAACATGATCGTCTGCGTGGAGAGCTACGTGGGAGCGCTCGATGGACCGGAGGGAGTCAAGCTGGAGCAGCCGGTTCTGATCACCGACCGGGGCCCGGAAGTGTTGAGCGCGCTGCCGCTCGATGCGAGCGACTTCTAGAAATCGTGAGTCCAGCCGCCTCCGTCTCAAGCTGATGTTGAGCGTCGAACCTGCGCTCGAAATCTATTGGGCCTCGAAAACTTGTACGCGGATCGGGGTCGGCCGGCCTCCGGCAGCCGGGTTATTGACCTGAGGGCAATTGGAGACGATTGCGAGGACGTCGCGCTCGGCTCGCAAATCGACGTGGTCGCCGGGCCTGGACGGGCCGTCGACGAAGGTCCGCTCTGCCAGACGGCCTCCTTCATGGACCGGCACAGCGCAGAAAAAGTTGATGTTGGGCACGATGTCCGTCCAGCCCAGGCCGTGCTCCGCCAGGGCGGTCAGGAAGTTCTCGCGGCAACCCGGCACGCCTTCCACGCCGTAGAGCATGGCGTTGCTGGGCGCGCTGCAGCAACCGGCGATGGTGTCGTGATGGCCGCAGGAGTCGGCCACGATGGTGAAGAGCGCTCGTCCCCGGTCCGAGTAGAGCGCGTGGCCCTTGGTCAGGCGAAGAGTGCCGCTCTTCTTGATCGTGTTCGGCGCGTAGTAGCGTTCGCGCGGGTCAGCCGCGTCGTAACACAGGAAATCGACGCCCTGTTCACCCTCCAGGTCGACGATGCGCAACACCTGATGCTGCCGCAGGCGGGCCGACCACGGAGCGCCCGGCGCCACGATCTCGTCCTGGACAACATGTAGCGCACTCTCTTCGTTCATCACCGTGCCCTCCAGTCTGACCCGTCGCCTACCCTAACCGATCTCGGATGCATCGAAATCCGATGAGTAGTCTCTGCACGGACGAACAAACCCGTCTGGGATCGACGGATGGTTCTCTGGCTCTCGGGCATGCGTTTCGAGAACCGCGAGGACTGACTATCATACCGTTGACGAGTCAGATCTGACCGCCGTGTGTCCTTGGGAGGGCGAGATGGACTTCGGAATTACCATTCCCAATTACGGGCCGCTTGCCCGTCGCGACGCCATTGCCGCGATTGCGGGCCAAGCCGAGGCCCTTGGCTTCGGCTTCATGGCGATTGCCGATCACATCGTCATTCCGAAGACCTGGAACTCCTTCTATCCCTATTCGCCGACCGGGCGGGTCGACACCTTCGATGGCGGCGATTGCCTGGAACCGCTGGCGCTGATGGCGGCGCTCGCACTCGCGACCGAAAAGGCGCAGCTTCTCACCGCCGTGCTGGTGGTGCCCTATCGTCCGCCCATCCTGACGGCCAAGCAGCTCGCGACCATCGACGTGCTCTCCGAGGGGCGGGTCACCGTCGGCTGCGGGACGGGCTGGATGCGCGAGGAGTTCGAGGCGATCGGTGCCCCGCCCTATGAGGCGCGCGGCCAGGTGACGGACGAGTATATCGAGGCCTTCCGGGCGATGTGGACGAGCGACGAGCCGACCTATGAGGGGGAGCACGCCCGCGTCGCGGACATCTATTTCCGTCCCCAGCCGGTCCGCAAGCCGCACCCGCCGATCTGGATCGGCGGCGACAGCATGCCGGCGCTGCGGCGGACGGCGCGCCTCGGCGACGGTTGGTTGCCGGTCGGAATCGCGCCGAAGCGCCCACTCAACACGGTCGCCAAGTATCGCGACGCAGCGGAGACCCTCGCCGACCTCGCACGCGATGCCGGTCGCGACCCGGCCGAAATCGCGCTCAACTATTGGGCCATCTGGTATGACGAGACCAGGCGCGTCACACTCGATGACGGCAGCCGCCACATCTTCACGGGTGAAGCCGCGGAGATCGCCGCCGATGTCAACGCGCTGGCCGAAGTCGGCGTCAGCGCCGTGCTCTTCAGCTTCGTCCGGAGCACCCTCGACGAGACGCTCGCGAGCACCGAACGCTTTGCGCGCGACGTGATGCCGTTGGTTGGCGCCTAGCGTCGTGTTTCTGAAGTTCGCATGACTTCGGGTTGGCCACTCCGTCAACGCAAACAAACGTCTCGGCTAGAACGCTAGTTCGAGGCCCGCTCGATGAGGTCCCATTGATTGCCGTATTTGTCCTTGAATACAGCCACTAGGCCGTACTCCTCGTGTCTAGGTTTCTCTTGAAACGCGACACCGCGGCTCACATAAGTCCGATAGTCGCGCCAGAAATTATCCGTTGTCAGAAACAGGAATACACGTCCGCCCGACTGGTTTCCGATCGCACCGTTCTGGCGTTCGCCATTCGCTTCGGCCAGAAGAAGAGATGTGCCGGCCCCTAGCGAAACCAAGACCCATCGCTTCTCTTCTGAAAGCCTCGTGTCCTCGATAAGTGTGAAGCCAAGCGTACCTACAAAATAATCGATCGCCTCTTCATAGTCCGGGATCAAAATCGTGACAGCTCCAACAGACCTCCGAGGGATGTCGCTTTCTGTCATGTCCGGTTCTCGATTGTTTCAGGGATAGGTACACCTCAACAGCCGACCGGCTGTTCGCACTTGTTCTCCCACAGCGCCGATCCGGTCGGCGGGGGCAAATGCGTGTTGCGGGCGTGTGGCGGTCGTTTCTCTCGTGCGATCCGATGAGTCAGTCGTCCCCCGCAGGCCCCGCCGCTTCAAGTCTAAGCGTCGGCCGGCACCCAGGGGGGCAGCGGCGTGCCGCCGCAATAGTGATTCTCCGCCGGGTTCTCGCGGAACACGACATAGATGTCGGCGGCGTCGACGCCCATCGTATCGTTCAGGATTTCGGCAATGGCGTCGACCAGCGCCTTCTTGCGTTCCGGCTCGCGGCCCGGCCGCAAATCGACTTCTACCAGCGGCACGCCGTCGCCAATCTCACCGGCCACCTCGCGCACGGCGACATAGTCGTACTTGGTCTGCTTGGGGGCGAGGGTCCTGAGCACCGCCGCCTTGACCGCAACGCGGATGAATACCTGCGTGGCGGCGGGTGTGCCGGCGGGGACTTCGACGCGAATGACGGGCATCGGCGGGGTCTCCTTCTGTAGACGTCAGGGTTAAGGCGCGATCCGCTCTTCGAAACGTCGTGCTGCCTTGGCTCGAAGGCGAATTCAATCCCGGCGCGAACTCCCTGCCGGGCCGGGATGGCGGGATATCCCGGACGACCTACGGCGCGACCAGGAGACGACCGGTTACGCCGTGGCGATCGATCAGGCGGGCAACGAGACCGTTCGCCTTGGCCTCCTCGACGAAGTCGGCCAGGAAGGCGGCGCCCGCAGGGTTGGTCTTTGCGGTGCCCACCGCCTGCTGCACGGCCGTGAAGCGCCCGTCGAGAATTTGAGCGCCGGGGAGTTTGTCGGCGTCAGCGATCAAACCGGGCCTGAGGCCGGCGAGTGCGTCGAGCTTCTCATTCACGAAGAGCTCGAAGGCGGCGGCAAGACCCTTCGCGCGCACCAGCTCGGCGTGCTTGAGATTGCGCGTCAGGTACAGGTCATAGGCGCTCCTGTCCGACACCGCGATGCGAATGCCGGGGCGGTCGACGTCGTCGATCGCATCGAGCGGGCTTCCCTCGGGAACCATGTAAGTCGCCTCGATCTCGACGTAGGGCGGAGAGAACGCGATCCTCTTCGCCCGCGCAGGCTCAGCGGCGACGAGGCCGATGTCCCAGAGATCCCCTTCCGCCGCATCGGTGAGCTCTCCGGGCGAAGCGAAGGTGACGTAGGAGACCGCGACACCCAAGCGGTCGGCGATCGCGCGCGCCAGGTCGGGTGCGACGCCGATCGGGTCGCCCGACGATGCCCTGCCCGTCACCAGCAGGAAGTTGGACAAGTTGATCCCTGCGCGCAGGGTGCCGCTCGGTGCAAGCGCGGAGAGGATGTCCTGATTCATGATCGACGAGGCTCCGCAGGGGGCGGGGGAATTGCTATCCAGAGGGACTTCGTTTGGCAAAGTCTCAAGGCTGTTTTGCG
>MKWU01007540.1_pt1 | contig 10343 bp, 11 predicted proteins | sample 809101 | NCBI WGS metagenome assembly MKWU01 (sample SAMN05860141, study PRJNA318959) | sponge metagenome | host: Aplysina aerophoba | place: Slovenia: Piran, Adriatic Sea, Gulf of Piran | collected 2013-05-07
AAGAGGAATATCCCATCAGCCTATGAGCACCCCGAGGTAGTGGACAAGTAGAGAATGAGGGTAAACTGGGCAGGGTGCTAGACCTTGAGGAGGCTCACCCCCCGCACCCACTTCACGTTAGCCGTTTTGGGGTCATTTCGAAGAAGTTCCAACTAGGAAATGGCGGCTTATACTTGAAATGGCTTTCCCAGAGGGTGCTAGCGTCAACGATGGCATCTCACCGAGCTACTGCTCCATACGTCACCCCTCCATCGATATGGCCATCCGGCAAATCCTTACAGCAGGTCGGGGAGCACGACTGTCCAAACTGGACATCAAAGATGCCTATCGGATAGTGTCAGTGCACCAGGAGGACTGGTCGTTGTTGGGCATGCACTGGAAGAACAAGTTTGGCCTGCGCTCAGTACCCAAGCTGTTCACGGCCCTGGCGGATGCTGCCCAGTGGCTACATCCAATCACGAGGTGTGGATTGTTGCCTCCACTACCTAGATGACTATTTCTTCGTAGAGTCTCCGCATGTGACTGCTTCTCTGCTGACTACGGCCACTCATACCCTATCTGAGTTGGGGATCCCACTGGGCCTGGATGAAGTACAGGGACCTACCACCTGCCTGACATTTCTTGGCATAGAACTGGACACCGTGGCAATGACAGCACGTCTTCCAGAGGACAAACTCTGACGCCTGCAATCCATGCTGCTTGCCTAGCAGGCTCGCAAGGCGTGCACCAAGCGAGAACTCTTATCCCCGGTGGGGGTGCTGCAGCACGCGACCTTGGTGGTTCGGCTTGGACGGGCATTCTTGAGGCACTTGATCAAGCTGGTCAAGGTCACAAAGGAGTACCATCATCAAGTGAGGCTCAACTGGGAGTTAAGGTCTGACCTACAGTGGTGGCGCAGTTAGCTTCCTCCATCCGGGGTTAACAACCACCCCGGGTTTCACAGTGTACTCCGATGCATCAGGCACATGGGGGTACAGGGCCTGGTGTGAGCCATGCCTGCGGTAGTTTCAGGGTGAGTGGCCGCCGCTATGGCGAGACAGAAACATCACCGCAAAAGAGCTCCTTCCCATCGTGCTGGCCGCTGCAGTGTGTGGACCAGTGTGGCAGGGTAGGGTGGTCTACATCTGCTGTGGCAATGCAGCTATAGTGCATGTGCTTCATACAAGCAAAAGCCATGAACCGCTGGTCATGCAGCTCCTAAGAGGCCTCCAACTATTTGCAATGGAGCACACTTTCCATTTCTCAGCACAGCATATTGCAGGCAAGGAGAACGGCCCTGCTGATGCCCTCTCCTGTAACCACTCATCTCTATTCCACTCACAGGTCTCCCAGGCACAGCCCGTACCAGAACCTCTACCCGCAGATCTGTTGCAACTGTTCCTGGCGGAACATCCCCCCGACTGGCTATCGGGCAGCTAGAGGTGGCAGTTGATTACTATCTTGGGGAAGGCATCGCCAAGTCTACCCACCGCACCTATCAATCTGGCCAGCAGCAACATCTCAGACTCTGCAATCAGACAGTCCTCCGGCCCATCCCAGCATCAGAGAACCAGCTGATGCGGTTTTCGGCCTACTTGGCGTTGCAGGGCTTGAAGTGGCAGACCATAAAATCCTATCTCTCCGCAGTACGTCACTTCTAACTGAAGCAGGGGGCACCACTGCAGTCACTGGACGAGGCCAGGCCACGCCTACAGTTGATGCTCAAAGGCATCAAACGAATTACATCTACAAAGCCCCCCAAAGCACGCCTCCCTATCACACCGGCCATCCTGCGGCAAGTACGGCAAGCAGCCAATAAGGCAGGCCAGCCTTCCGCAGACACACTAATTGTGGGCAGCTATGAACATGTGTTTCTTTGGCTTTCTATGAGCAGGGGAGGTCTGTTCCCCTACTGGATCTTCCTATGACCTCATGGCACCTATGCGTAAGCAACCTGGCGCTGGATAGTCACTCAGCCTCAACTAGGCTGTCAATTACAATCAAGGCATCCAAGACAGACCCTTTCTGTACGGGCACTAACATTACACTGGACAAGACAGGCCAGCAGCTGTGCCCCTTGACTGCCATTTTACCAAACGTGGCCGCCCGAGGAACCCAGGACGGTCCCCTGTTCCATTTCCAGGATGGCTCATTCCTCACCCGGGACAGGTTTGTAGTCGAGGTTCGGCGGCTACTATCGGCAGCGGGTGTTGACCTCAAACTCTATTCTGGCCATAGCTTCCGAATCGGGGCAGCCACAACAGCCGCACATGCAGGAATGGATGCTGCCCTGATCCAGACCCTGGGGCACTGGAAGAGCTTGGCATACCAACTGTACATTCGCATCCCTAAGGACTCACTTGCCTCAGTCTCCTCGGCATTAGCTGTGGTCCCATAGGGACCTTGACAGATCAATAATCATGTAACTCGTAGGTAGGTGTGTACTGTTTTGTAAGTATCCTACTTACCAGTAAGGTCCAAAGTAATTAGTTAAGTTTTGGGTGGAGTGTACTCCTTTGGGACTTAACGGGTCACGTGCTAAGACCCGTTAGATGGGGCCACCGCAAGCCAATAGCTAATCAAGGAAAAGGTAATTAATAGGTAATGAAAAACGATAGACGGCTAATTGAGCATTATCCGGCGAAGAAAAGTAATTGACTAATTAGAAAAAAGACATTAATTAGGTAAGCAAGTAAGCGGCATGCCCGCCCCTAGCCTGGTCCTGTACCACGTTCCATACACAACTGGAGACTCTCTGGTGCACCACATTACAAGGTTCACATGCTGGAGCTACAAGAGATGGTCACATAGAGGTAAGTTGGTAAGATGCATCATGAATGGAGTTAGCCTGGGAATCAGTTAATAAGTGGTGAATGTACAGCACCAAATGTGGGACTTGTCTTGACCAAAGCCCAGAATCTCCTTGTTCACCAGCAGTAGCTGCCCCCCAAGATGAGGCAATACACAATGAAATTTGATGAAAGTGAGCCACAGTTTGCTATTACGTACTTTACCAAGGCAATTTGGTGCTGTCTTGCTTTAAGTCACTCTGTGGTATGACTGTCAGTGCACCGGACAACATAGCCACCCTATGTACGTACATTACAGTACCAAGCTCGTGGAAAGTTTTGTGAGAATTCCAAAAGGCATGCTCACCTGATGTGAGACCAAAAATGCACACATTTTGATCAAACCCTGGTGGCCTAAGTACGTACGTATGTTCCTAGAGCTCCTTCTATGACTATTCTCTGTAGGTCAATTTTCATATAGAAGCCAATCTACTCATCATCTTGCAGCAATCCATTTAAACTTGGGAAATGAAATGCAATCCAAATTTGCTCCTAGCCGGACTTACACAGGTGATGTCTATATTGCAAATGTAGTGGCAGCAGTTTCTTTGACAAAGATAACCAATAGGATACAGTACATTGGTTTGAATGTTACTCCACAACCTCATACGTCTACAGATTAGAATCACACGCCAAGTGTTCAAAGTGATTCACTAGAATTAAAAATCATACACTTACATGTATGTTACCATGGCAATGGAATCTACCTGGAGATACCTACATATCACTACTGCAAGCAAGCAGCAGTATCCAGATAGTGTTCTTGTCTTCATTGTGATCTCCCTGCCAATTTGAACGGCACGTGCTGGATCCAGATCCTAAAGGATCGTCTTCTGATTCTTACTAACATAGTGATGAAGGAATGCCTCCATGCTGCTCCTGTGGCAACCGCGGGAGATGCCAGAATTGTAGCTGCGTTACGAATGGAAGACCGTATTCCAATTGCCAACCATATATGCTCAGAAGATGTGAGAACCAAGAGAAACACCTCAGAAACAGTCACACCTCTGAGGTTCCGCCCCACAAAGAACAAGATCCCCGATGTGCACCGTGGGTGAATCGGCTCGAGGACTACGGACTACCACCATTCGTTCTGCTCTCTGAGCCTAAGTTTCGCTGGAGTGACTCAGTTGATGGGGAACAGTTTGCCCACTCTATCAGACTAGCTTACAAGGAAATAGCACATTGGAGGAACAGCATTTTCGTTGACCCACACGGTATTGTCGGGAAGTCGTTTGTTGCAGAACTTTCCCGTCTGCTCTGAAGCATCCATCCTGTCAATCCACGACAAGCTTCAAACAACAGACACCCAGGATTCAAGGGAAACTGTCCTTGACGAATTGAAGGCCAAACATCCCCCTAAACATGATATCAACCCTGACATCATGCTCTCTGCATGCACGAGAGAGACTTCCACCCAGTCATATTTGACTGTTTGGATGTTGAGGCCATTCACAAAGCTGCACTGAAGACCCAAGGGGGAGCTGGCTCGTCGGGAGCTGATGCAAGTTTCTGGAAGAGGATTTGCACCTCTTCCAGACTGTCTCTGATGACCTATGTGCAAGTATGACACTGGTTGCCAAGAAGATTCCACCAGTTGTGTTGACCCGGAAGGTCTTAGTGCCTTTACAGCCTGCAGACTTATGGCCCTTGACAAACAGCAAGGAGTTAGGACCATTGGAATAGGGGATGTAGTGAGAAGAATCGTCAGTAGGGCGATTCTGGGCAATATCAGGGATGAAATCATGGAAGTGACAGTCACCACCCACCCAACTCTGCGCCGGTCAGGAAGCTGGCTGCGAGGCTGGAGTGCATTCAATGAGGGCAATCTTCAGAGACCCCAGCACGGAAGCTATCCTATTTGTTGATGCGTCCAATGCTTTCAATCTGCTCAACCGACATGCTGCTCTCTTAAACACCCACTCTCTCTGCCCCTCTCTTGCTATTGCCCTCACCAACACTTACAGGAGCGATTCCAGTCTCTTCATTGAGGGAGAAACGCTATTCGCTTCTGAGGGCACCACTCAGGGAGACCACCTTGCGATGGTGATGTACACTCTTGCAGTTGTGCCTCTCATTCGTCAGCTCAATGACCTTGCCCAACAGGTTTGGTTTGCCGATGATGCTTCTGCTGGCGGTTGCTTGAATGATCTGGTGGCATAGTAGGAGAAGTTGAACGAGATTGGCCCCTCATTTGGCTATTACCCCAATGCTGGTAAGACATGGCTGGTTACTAAGGAAGAGCACCTTCAAGTGGCACAGGAATTGTTTGCTACCCAGAGAATAAACCTTACCACAAGCGGCCACCAATACCTTGGATCTGCGATTGGAGATGAAATTTCCTTGACTCCTTTCTGCAAAGGAAGGTCCAGAAGTGGGTATCTCAGATTCACACACACTCTCAGATTGCTGTTATCGAACCCCATGCAGCATACTGTGGCTTTACTCACGGCCTGAAAAGTACATGGAGCTATTTGATGCATACAACCCCTGGTACCTGTGATGCCCTCTCTCCACTTGAAGACACAAACAGGAACGAGTTCCTTCCTGCATTGACAGGCAGATCAGCCATCACGGATCAGGAGCGTGAGCATCTATCCCTTCCCTGTCGGCTTTGTGGCTTGGGAATCCCGGACTTCACCAAGTTAGCACCCTCCTGCTACCAAGCCTCCCAGGACATCTGTAGTCCTGTGGTAGACCTCATCCTAAAAAGGTCAAGAGGCACTCAGAAAGGACACATCAACTGAGCAAAGGAGGATAAAACAGAGAGTCAAGAACGAGAAGAGAGTATGTGATGCTGATAAAGTCTCCTCCCTTGACCTGCCGGACCGCCTGATGAAGGTAGCAGAACTTGCCCAGAACAAGGGATCCTCCAGTTGGCTCACCGCACTACCTCTGGTGAAATACCACTTCTCCCTGTCAAATAGTGACTTCAGGGATGCAATACGTATGCGATACGGTTGGCTCCCTGAAAGGCTGCCTGCCAAATGTGTCTGCTATATATGCTGTCAGCATGAACAGTGGTGGATGAAAGCATAGTGGCTGATTGCCTCAAACTACTTCATGGAATTGCAATGACAATGATGGCTCGCAGGGTGAAATAACATATGGAAATCAAGGCTATCTCATTATGTACCCAAACTGACTACATAAGCAAATCATGATTCCCTCTGGAGGAGTACATTGATCAAACCTAAAGATACCCTAACTGGTATTGAGGCTTACAATAAACACATGCATTCAATAAATACAGTCCACATACATATATATATGTGTGTGTGTATTGTGTTTAATGTGGAGAACCTCTGCTTGGCTAGGTTCTTGCTTTCTGATATCAGGTAGCCACACTAGCCAAAGACAGGGAAATAGTTACTCTCAGACGTTTTGGCCAAACCCAGGGCCTTCATCAGTGAAAATAGATACCTACAAAACTGACAGGCAGACTTTATATGCACACAAACAGAGAGAAAAAGGTGGGAATAAATATATGAGTGTTTCATGTGGGAATAAATGCGAGAGTGTCTCACACAGGAATACATGCATGAGTGTCTTACGCTGGAGCACCGACTCAAGGAGCACAAGAGAGCCTTAACATCAGTTATGTGTCCCAATCGGCAGTTGCACAGCATGCAAGGACGAGTCCCATACAATCAAATGGGAGGAAGGACAGGTGGTTGAACAACATGCACGTTACCGGCAGAGATGTGCTTTAGAAGCATGGCACATCATAACAGAGCGGCACAAAATGAACCGAGATGAAGGCCTTAAGCCCCCAGTGTACGACCCTCTGGTCCATCTGTCACGCTAGCATCCCCCCCACTGACTTAGTTGGTCACCACCATTGTTACCTGTGTCTGTTTAGATACTCATCCTAGTGTTTGGTATTAATTGCGTCATTTTTACTTTATTCTAATTTTATTCTCATTAACAGCTTTTGAGGCACTCATGCATTTATTCCCGTCTTATTTTCCTCTGTGTGTATATAAAAGTATGCTTGTCAGTTTTGTAGGCATCTATTTTCACTGATGAAGGCCCTGGACTGGGCCAAAACTTCTGAGAAAAACTATTTCACGTGTTTGGGTAGTGTGCTTACCCAATTATATCAGCAAATTGTGTCTAATCCTGTCTACAATACATAATTACCTTTTCTTGGTATTCCAATACTCTGCATCAGCACCATCTACTGCAGCTTCCTGAACAAAATTCTCTGAGACTCCTGCATCTGTCTGAACAATCACTCGCCTGTCTGCGACAACCCTTACAGCCTTCTTAACTTTGGCTGATGAAAGAGAAAAAAAAAAAACTTAGTGTGACTGTGCAGACATGATTGCAAGTAACGAAACTTTGAAATTTGGTACATAACTCATCATAAGTGTTTCAGTGTGCCCCCAGGGAATAGGAGGAGTCATAAAAGTAAATCAACCCTTTGATCATCCACCACAGCATGCAGAAGAGGATCAATAGTCTGAGATTGGTAGTGCTAGTCAAAACATCTCTGAGAGAGACAGAGAAGCTGCGAAGAATCGTGGTTGTGGCATGACGTTTAATACATACCGTATTTTCTCTAAAAATTTGTCATCCTTTGTGCACTAAAAATCGTCATTTGAGGCCATTAGAGCTAGAATGAAGAAATCATTGGAGGTGACGAACATTTAGATTTTTCAGACGAAACATGAGAGTGAAGGCAAATTATTAGAATGCATTCATAAGTCAAGTGCCATGCTGTAATGGCCGCTCTGGAAAGGGATCGTGCCCACCGCAGGTACAATCTGGACATGATTTAAGTGCACTGAAAGCCATTGTTGAGCCGCTGAGTATGAAAACGAACGGAAGCCACCTTTAGATTGACTACACCTACATGCGTATGGAAGAAAGAACTATCACAGGGAAAAAGCGTTGTCGTTGACTGCGCATACTTCTGTCCCCACACAGCCATTTTGTGGCAAAATGGAAATTCTATTGCTTCCTGTCGGACGTGACGAATATTAGAGTCAAATGGCAGAAATTAGAGAGACAGGAAATTTTTCAGAATTAGAATACACTTGAACGAATACTTTTTCCCTGATGGAAATTAGAATGACGAATTTTTGAGCAAATACGGTATACATTAATTGTGCTATTGTGAACAATATTGATATCGTAAATACAGAAAGGAAGGATACCAGTATGAATGCTACCTCACTCCAACAGATGTCAACACAGCTCACTCTTACAGCAAAACCATACACAAGTTAACGAACAACACATAATACACGTCCTACCAGAAATAGTACATGGCCAGCAGTACACTACACCACAGTAACGTTTGCAGTTAACATGCATTCTGCAGGCTGATTAGAGCAACCAGTGAATTACAAAAGTCAGATCCTGCACAAAAACGGTATAGCTATGAGTAAAACCAAGCCATCCTCCCATGGGTGGAGGGGCCGGCAAGCCAGACTACCATCTGGCTATGCAGACTAGACTTTGATATGTTAAGCAGACCATTGAACACGTTCTAATGATGTAATACTGTAGTCTCGCGTAGCCAGACCCCTTTTCATTCCCATTTATACAATTATTACATCAAAATGGAGGGGAGGTATTTAGCGCCTGCGGAGTGGGTTGGCCAGATTAGCTACGTACATTCGAGCTGCTAAACCACTAGGTATATGGTTATACATACGTTCAAGCACTGCAAGTTGGACTGTGCTCCGCCGGGTCAGACTAGCACCACCTACATTCCCTGTGGTAAGGTGCACCAACCCAAGTAGCTAGCAGCAGTGACAGAAGGACTTTGAAGTAGAGCCTCGCAAAACATTAACTTACCTTGTCTGCTTCGGGTAGCGACTTGAACCTGTTTACCCTTAATCCTTACATCCATCTCGGAGGAGAAAAGACGCACACGTTAGGACTACGTGCGTGGCTCGCGCCCTTTTGTGCGCCAAATTTAGCGCACACGGCTTTTAAAATGCGCTCTGGCGCTTGTACGATTATATAGCGATATCGAAGTCCGAATGAATTCATGGCTGTACAGTACCTCCTTAGGACAGCGATTATTTCAATCCATATGACATCAAAATCACTCCTAAAGTCAAATATTTCATTGCAAGGCTAACCTATCCTTGCCCTTACCAGCTAGTTGTTTTTTCTTAGACACCTAGCTACTTATTTGCGCCAACTTGCCTAGGACACTCTTTGTTTCTACTCTGTCAATCACTTTATTTTGCTCGCATTACTTCCTCGCCTTGTACAAACCTTAACTTGAGCTTTTTGTCCTTGTCTCATGTTCTGGCCTTCACAAACACGCGCCTTTAGCTGTCAGCAGCTGTTGACCCTACTCATAGTTCTTGCAGTAGCTAGGTATATACATTATATCAAGGACCACCACTGCAGTGCCAATATAATGGTTGCAACAGTTGATAGAAGGGAAACACCACAAGCGCAAGGTGCAGGTGAGGACACAAGGTCAGGGCCAGCACAGTGCTAGTCGGTACAGGAAACACATTCAACTGCAGTGGGTGGACAACAGGTTCTCATGCTGTGTTGACCTTGCAGGGGGTGGGTAGAGGTGTCTCCACACTGGGAGCACTTAAGGCGGCCATTTTGCTCCTCTACACTCTCCAAGCACTCTTTGCGCACACAGTGCAGGCAACCTAGTAGGTGGGGGTCTTGCAGTTCACGAGTGCACACCACACAAAGGAGAGAGGGTGCAGCGGGAGCACTCTTTTCTTCTTCCTGGTCAGAATGGGGTTTCTCTGTTGGAGCAGAGGGTTTAGGAGGCCCACCGCCGGTTGCCATTGTAGATGTTCTAGAAAAGTGAATAGAAGGTGAGCTACTCTCCTGGCACACAGTGGCCTTGTGCACTTGATCAGAGCTGCAGCTGATGTGTGAGGTGTAGAGACACTACTGAGTGATGTAGTCTGCATAAAGAAATAAACAACATGTTGACATTACAATATGGTGCAATATTGTTCAATTACAAGTGTTCTATGAAATGGTGCGATGTAAATTTAAGTTATTCTCATATCCATACCCTGTTTATCAACTGCCATTTTGTTCACCTGGGAGGCAGTAAATGAAATGGCCGCCTAAGAACAGGGTCTGGGTATGAGATTGAACTTAAGCTGTATTCAAATGAGATGTTTAACGGAGTGACAAATGTCGTTCAAAGTGTGATGAATTGCAAAGGTTAATCAAATCAAGGTGATCTGTATACAGACTCTCTCTCTCTACTGACTTATTAAGCATTAGCATAGGATACATACGTACATATACAAGTGAGCATACACTAGTTTCACTAGACGTCATCGGCTGTCTAACCAACGATCAGTTTGTAAAATGGAGGCAGGAATAAGGTCGGCCACGCAAGACTAACAGACACGATGTCTGCCTACTGCAAACGTCCATGTCATGCAAGAAGACCGAAGCACCTTCTGCAAAGTGACAGTCAATGGTAGCAAGGAGATTGGGGTACACAAAATTAGAACAACTACCTTTTTGCAGGCTCCCCCCACACATTGTGAATTAGGGGCT
>MKWU01007541.1_pt1 | contig 10342 bp, 10 predicted proteins | sample 809101 | NCBI WGS metagenome assembly MKWU01 (sample SAMN05860141, study PRJNA318959) | sponge metagenome | host: Aplysina aerophoba | place: Slovenia: Piran, Adriatic Sea, Gulf of Piran | collected 2013-05-07
TCTGCATCATCAGCTGGCTCTGGCTCTGCTGGATCCGGCGCTACTACCACTGGATCTGCCTCTGGCTCTACTGGATCTGCATCATCAGCTGGCTCTGTACCCGAATCTTCTGGATCCGGCGCTACTACCACTGGATCCGGCGCTACTACCACTGGATCTACCTCTGGCTCTGGCGCTCCGAAATCAAACATCTCGCCTTCACCGATAGCTCCTAGACCTTGCGCTGTATCATCTCCTGTAGCTCCGTCAATTCCTTCAGCCATTGTGACGATCGTATCTGATGCCACCAAGTCAACAAATATCTCCCCCGTTACTCCATCATCAAAGGCGTTGTGTATAGAATATCGATCGGGCAACAAATCGGATGGACCGAAACTGTACTGCGTCACCTCAAACTCTTCATCACCATACAGATCACTTCCCAGCTCATTAGCATCATCGAATCCGGACTTAGTTAACACATAGAACGAACCACCTGACATAGGAGACAATTTTGTAAGCAATAAGTTCTTGTCGCCAGCCTCCTCTATCGTGCTAGGCAGTGGTGCACTAGCAAAGCGAACATTGCCGCTTGTAAAGTTACCTAAAGAAACACTATTTGCGGCGTCAGGCCAGGTGAGATAACCATCGTTGTATAAATCATTAACAGCAGCGTGATGAACATCAACCAGCTGAGCTACATCATCATATTTATCATCGCCAGAAGCAATAGCTAGCATCAGTGCGTCTTGCAGACCAGTGGGGTGCGAAGCTGGGAAAAAAGACAAATCAGTCCCGCTACCGGCAGTCAACATGCCACCAGGAGTTGGTATTACTAGATGAGGCGCATGCAATATCACTTTCAACCCCGGAGAATCAACGCGCAACTCACCACCAACCGTAATTTGACTGTTATCGCGCAAAATCATTAGAGAGAAGTACCTATTATATCCTTCCTCTTTCACACAATGCACAACATTGCCTGATCCTATACTTAAATTAGTAAACTCTGCGACACCCACAGTATGCGTGTTTTTCAGCGTCATGGTTTGACTATTATTTACCAACGAACCAATTGCGATACCTTTCACGCTATTCGCAACCACGTTATGTGCTGTGTCTGCCGCCACGTACGACGACGCGGCCATTGCACACAATATTCCCCAAATGCGGACTCTCATAAAATCTCCCTAGCTATAGGTTAGACATAACATCAGATCAAAATCAACCCCCGCAACCCTTGAGACGCACTCAACAAAAGGAATTGTCGCTCGCAACTAACCGCGTAGCTTCACAGAACTAAGATGTAAAATAGTTCACTTTCACGCACATCGCAAATCAGAAATTAACAAAAAAGGAGAGCGTTAGCTCTCCTTTAATACTATATTTTCAAGATATCTATCGAGATCTTGTTGCCCGCGGCTCAGCGGATCTTCTGCCACGCGCTAAACGACGCGCCCTCTCGTCCCGCGTTTCATCCACTTTCGATTCCTGCGCTTCAGAAGTTGTCACATTAGCGGTATCTGTCAGATCTTCTGCAAAAGTTGGATCCGGCAAAACTCCACCAGACAAGCCTTCATCGGCTATATCGCCAATCTCTTCTGAATCACCCTGCAGATTTCCTTGTTCGTCAAAGACGCCATAAGGATCATATGTCTCGCCTTGCTCATTTACTGGCGGCACAATATTACCTTGATCATCAAGGGAGTAAGATTCTTGCCTAGAGCCATCGAAAGAATCAATCGAGTCAACATCACTCGGGGTATCAAATGGATTATCAGAAGCACTTGCATCAAAAACGCCTGGATCATCAAAGCTAACATCTGCTGGCACGTCTACACCAAATCCCGGAATATCATTAAAAGACGCCCCAAGCTCATCACTAATAGTATCAAGAGGCGCAAAGACATCATCATTGCTTGCATCAACAACAAATCCTTGCCGCTCAGCGTCCTGCTCTCCTTGATAAGCAAATCCTCCAATCGGTTCTTCATTAGCACTAACAGCGTTAACCGGAGTCTCCTCAACCGGATCCGCATCAACCACCTCAGGCGCTGCGGGGTCAAACACCTCGCCTTGAACCACAGCGCCTAGACCACGCCTTGGAGCATCATCAGCCTCCACGCCCTCGCTTGCGTCAATTGCTTCGACAAATGTCACAAAGTCATCTGATGGCACCAATTCAACAGCTACATCCGTTGAGCCCTGATCATCTGTAGTGCGCAAAGCGTAACCACCAGATCCGTCCTCCTCAAGCGTGTACTGTGTCACGGCAAATTCTGCATCATCACCATAAATACCACGCGCCAGCTCATTACCAACCTCTAATCCAGCCTTAGTGATCACATAGAACGCACCACCTGACACAGGAGCAAGCTTTGTAAGCACCAAGTTCTTGTGGCCCGCCTCTTCCAGATTGCTAGGTATTGCAGCACTCCCAAAGTAAACAAGGCCACTTACATGAGAAGACAAAGGACTATTATTGGCGGCATTATGCCAGTTAAGATAGCCATCAGCCCGCAAATCATGAACTACCGGATCAGTAGCCTCCACTATTGTTGCGACATCACTCGTGCCAGACACAATATTAATCATAACAACCTCTTGCATGCTGGAGGGGAGCAAAGATGGAAGGAAACAGACAGCACTCTGGTCTCCAATGCCCGTAGTCAACATACCACCCTCTGCCATTGTCAGATTAGGCGCATGCAACAACACCCTCAATTCTGGAGAGTCAACACGCAACTCACCACCAATCGTAATTTGACTATTGTCGCGCAATATCATTAAAGGGACCCGGTTTGCTCTAGCATATCCATCCTCTGTCACACAACGCACAACATTGCCTGACCCAACACTTAAATTAGTAAACTCTGCGACACCCACGTCATGCGTCTTTTCCAGCATGATCGCTTGATCGTTATTTGCCAACGAACCAATCACAATACCTCGCACGCTGTTAGCCACCACATTATGCGCAACCGCAGCCACCATATATGATGCCGCCATTGAACATAGGATTCCCCAAATACACATTCTCATAATATCTCCCCGTTCTTTATATCTATAAATCTTATACCGCATTAGCCACTAGACGACGCGCGCGCTCTTTTTTCTTTTTATCTGATCTTTCTTCAGCATTTTCGCTAACTTCATCAGCAGGCGCAGCAGCACTTTCTTCAGTCACACCCCCTTCTTCAGCAAAAAATTCTTGATCCACAACCTCTTCGGGCGCAGACTCTGTTGGCTCTGAGAAATCTCCATCAGATATATCACCCGGCTCACTTACCGTTTGCACAATATCACTAACTTCATCAGAAGCGGGCTGAGAATCCCACACACTCTCTGGCAGAGATGAGTCGCCCAGAGCGTCCAATGGATTATCAGCAACATTGGACTCAAAAACACTTGAGTCATCAAAGTCAATGTCTGTCGCAATCTCTGCGCCAAAGCCCGGCACATCACCAACAGTATCAAGAGGCTCAAAGATAGCATCATTACCTGTATTACTACCAAAAACAAATCCTTGCTGCTCAGCGTCTTGCTCACTTTGAGAAGAAGATCCTCCAACCACCTCTGCATCAGCATTTTCAGAGTTAATAAGAGCGTCGGCCACCTTTGCCCCCTCGTAAGTCGAGCGCTCATAAATCAATTCTGGGTCAAACATCTCATCTTGACCCACAGCGCCTAGACCACGCATTGGAGCATCATCAGCCTCCACGCCCTCATTTTCGTCAATTGCTTCGGCAAATGTCACAAAGTCATCTGATGGCAACAACTCAACAACAACATCCTCTGTGCCCTGAGCATCTTGAGTGCGCAAAACATAAGCACCAGAGCCACCCTCCACAAGCGCATACTGCGTCACGCTAAAGTCTTCACCGTCATAAAGCGCTCTGCCTAACTCGCCACCAACATCTAATCCGGCCTTCGTTATCACATAGAATGCACCACCTGATACAGGAGCAAGTTTTGTAAGCACTAAGTTTTTGTGACCCGCTTCCTCCAGAGTACTAGGTATTGGCGCACTAGCAAAGCCAACAGAACCACTTGTGTAAGAAGACAGAGGAACATTTTCGCTATCATGCCAGGTGAGATAGCCCCCGTTGGATAAATCATTAAGAGCGTCATGAGATGATTCATTATCAGGATTCAGCATCCTTGCCACATCATTATTTGCCACCTCATCAGCTGCAACAGAAATCATGATCAAGTCTTGCAGACTAGAAGGGTGCGAAGCGGGGAAAAAACCCAAAGCAGTCTTGTCACCGACGCCTGTAGTCAACATGCCACCCTGCGCCATCGATAGCTTAGGTGCATGCAAAAGCACCTTCAAATTCGGCGAATCAACACGCAATTCACCGCCAACCGTAATTTGACTGCTATCGCGCAAAATTATTATAGGAGTTGCTCGGTTATATCCATTCGCTGTCACACAACTAACAACATAGCCCGACCCAATGCTTAAATTAGTGAACTCTGCTACACCCATGTTATGCGTATTCTGTAGCGTGATATTTTGCAGGTTACCTGTCAGTGAGCCAATCACGACGCCTTTAACACTATTGGCAACCACGTGATGCGGCGTTATGGGCGCAAATGCCGCCATATACGGCACCACTGCCATTGAGCACAATATTCCCAAAATGCGAATTTTCATACAGTCTCCCCAGTGCTAGAGTAACTATAACACCCGCCAAAATCAACACCTGGCCCTAAGCATAACATAACTAACTCGTTAGCTTATGATTTTTCTACACACTTATGACAGAATCACTTATGAGCACATTTGCAATAACAACTCTATGCCAGACTCATGCAATGCATACGCGAAAGACACACAAGCGCTTTGTGGCGCATCGTTTCCTGTATTAAAAAAATCCTTTCTGTTCAATGCTCCGATCTTCTTGATAAGCAGATCCGTCCACCAGCTCTTTGTGCAAAAATCAGCGCATCCCACTTGCGCCAACTCCCAACCATATAAGCACTCAAGCCCTGTAGAAAAGCCCGAGTTGTCCAAAAAGGCGGTTGTATCCGCGAATCGATGGATAGGCTAAGAGCAAAACTCAGCACTGCTTTTTGCTGGGATGAGACAGTATGCAGGCACCACCTCTACCGCCCAGCACCTCCACCTCTTACAAAAGGCGATTTCATAAACACTCCCAATGTTGCAATGTTGAGACATCAGTGCACAAAGGGCTTCTAGCATCTTGGTGCGTCAGAAACAATCAGGTTAGGTTGACGCTTACATAATCCGCTGATACACAAAGCTCAACATTGCCTGACCCAACACTTAAATCAAGAAACTCTGCCCTATCATTTCCACACTTTTTCAGCGCGATAGTTTGCGCGTTGTCTTGCAGCGGACCAACAGTAACACGGCGCGCTTCACTCACCAGCACATCATGCACAATGTGGTCACTAGACGAGGCCGCACAATATGGTGCGGCCCTCATTGATCTGACCACCAGCAAACTTTATCTTAGGATATCTTTCGCCTATCAAAGAAATCCTTTATCTTTTTCCGATCGGTGGGTCGTTTAAAACCGTTAGAATTGGCAGGTCCAAGAAGTACAAACTCACCGCTCCTCCCATCATTAAAACCACCACCTTGACAGTCTATATAAGCGGTTCCAGACGCGCGCAAACCCACTGTCAATCTTGAGTTAATACACAAATTACCCCCTAGAGTTATTCGGTTGTCAGAAAAACTTAGCACCAGTGTACGTTTAAAGGGATCACAATCCTCCTCTGCTACACAACGCACCACATTACCTGACCCAATACTAAAATGAGAAAACTCTACCAGACCGCCGCCAGGCTTTTTCAGTGTGATAATTTGAGTATTTCCTTGCAACGGGGCAACCACAGCATTTTTCAAGAGATCCACTTGCACATCATGCGCAATGTGGCAAGACGATGCTGCCGCCATATATGACGCGGCCATCAGACCGTCGCCAGGCGCTTCCTGCGTGATAGTTTGAGTGTTGCCTTGCAACGGATCAGCAGAAACACGGCTCAATCTTCTCTTAATCAATCCCATATCGTGCTCAATGATACCACTAGACGATGCCGCTTCCATATATGACACCGCCGCCATCAAACACATTATTCTCCAAATCATTTTTCATCCTATAATTTTCTTAATCATCCTATGCTTTCGGTTACCTGGCACCATAATAGGATGCGTCAACCTAAACTCACCATCCCCTGCGATCAAACAACCATAAGCAAGTCTAGCAGAATCTCGTGAAGACTGATCTATGCGCAAAAACATTTGTAATCCTGGAGCGTCAATATGCATGATCCCATTCCCAAGCACCCCATCCAAGTTGTGGCACTCTATTTATATAGATAGGATGCATCGATATAAACTCACCACCCCCTGCGTTTAACCAACCACCACATACTTCCATATCGTTTGAACGCTCACCTATACACAAAAACACTTGCAATCCTGGAGTATCAATACGCAACTCACCCCCTAGACACATGGTTGAGGATTGTATTCTAAGATGCAAACCTCTTTTTTTTGACCCTGCCACATTTGCCACCAAACTCACAACATGGCCTGACCCAATTTTAAAACGCGAAAAGTTCACAGTACCAAGGCCTATCTGATCCAGCGTGATAGTTTGGGTTTTGCCTTTCAACGGACCAACAGTAACATTAACATTGTCCAAACTTTCTTCATCCACTTGCACATCATGCGCAACATTAAACGACGCCGCCGCCATATATGACGCCGCCGCCATCAAACACATTATTCTCCAAATCATTCTTCTCTCCTATAACTTAGTCATGATCATCGCATTGATTTGGTGAAACATCAATATTCGACGCCTGACCTCAACCACAATAAAGCATCAAACAACAATTTTTATTTTACACTTATGATACAATGCATTATGCGTATATTTTCAATTACAACCAACTCCAACATATATGCCTCAGGTTCATGCAACGCATACGCCGGCAACACACAAGTGCATTGCGCCGCATCATTTTCTAACAAAGTCCCTATTTTTTTACAAAAAGAGAAAAAAGGATGGATTTCAGCTGAGTACGCCATGCTGCCACACGCGACTTATACGCGATCAGATAGAGAGTCTTCCTCCAAACCTAGAGGTCGATCTATGGAAATTCAACGTTTGATCGGTCGCTGTCTACGCTCTGTTTGTGATTTAACTGTCTTAGAAGGGTTTCAAATTCGCCTGGACTGCGATGTTATACAAGCAGATGGAGGCACACGTGTCACAGCTATCAATGGTGGTTTTGTAGCCCTTGCCATCACATTTGCTAAAATGATGCAAAGTGGGCTTATCACCAAAACACCTCTCCTCAATAAATTGTGCGCGCTTTCGTGCGTCATCAAGGACGGGCAGCCTATATTTGATCCCTCGTATCAAGAAGATTCTTCGGCAGACGCCGATATCAACTTAGTTTTCACGCACACCGGCCATCTAGTAGAAATTCAAGGCACTGGCGAGCAAGGCCCCATCCAGATTCAATCTTGGAGCGACTTTATCACTGAATCATTTGAAAAAACTTCTGAAATTCGCAAATCACAAAATCAAGCCCTTGCACAAATGGGGCTCTAACATTGTTTGGCATCTACGTACATTGGCCTTACTGTGTCAAAAAATGCCCCTACTGCGCTTTCAATTCGCATTTGTCAGAAACCATTGATCCAGAACAATGGAAAAACGCTTTTAAAAAAGAATTAGAGCGCATTTATAAACACACTTCTCATCAACGCCCAGACTCTGTTTTTTTTGGAGGTGGCACTCCATCCATTATGCCGCCAAGCATCACAGAGTTTATTTTGTCGACCATTGAAGCACTTTGGGGGCACAGCAATAATATTGAAATCACTCTAGAAGCCAATCCCATAACTTGTTCAGAAAAAGTATTTTCTGACTTCAAAAGCGCTGGCATTAATCGCATTTCTCTAGGTGTACAATCACTCAATGATACACTGCTTGCTTTTCTGGGCAGGCAACACAATCGGCAAATTGCTATTTCAGCTATTAAGAGCGCTCTGAAAATATTTGATAATGTCTCATATGACATTATATATGCCTTGCCGCAACAGTCTCTCAAGTCATGGAGACATGACTTGCAAGAAATCATCTCCTTCGCACCCAACCATATCTCTCTTTATCAACTCACAATTGAACAACAAACGCCCTTCGCACACGCTGTAAAAAAAGGAGATTGGACCCCCATGGAGGAAAATTTACAAGCTAAAATGCTCCGCATGACTTGGCAAATGCTTACAGGCTGGGGTTTTGATAATTATGAAATATCCAACTTTGCACGTGATAACAGACACTGTGTGCATAACTCCATTTATTGGCAATATGATGACTTCATTGGTGTGGGGCCAGGGGCTCATGGGCGCATTACAATTGACGACACAAAATATAGCACCAAATCATTCCGGGCTCCTCAAAAGTGGCTACAAACAGCACAAGAGCATTCAGCCATTCAAGAATTTATGCCCTTATCCACCACAAGTGTTATACAAGAATATCTCTTAATGGCACTGCGAGTAAAAGAAGGTATTTATTGGGAAAAACTTGAAACATTAGGGAGAAAAAATAGGCATGATCTCATTAATATGAAACAACTCTCTTTCTTCTCAAGAAGTGGTTTTCTGGTTATACGAGCTAACGGATTTTCACTCACAGAAAAAGCAAGACTCATTACCGACGCATTAGCAAAAGAATTAGCACTTTAAAGTGATCGGACTATATTTAGGCCCTTCTCTAATGTTACCTCTATATATTGCTCCACTTATTTGAGAATGCCAACAATACCATTGAGGTGATAGCAAAATGCTATCGTTATCCTGATATTCATTAAACATTCTCAATTAAAGAGAATCGTGATCTCACGCCACTCATACTATTGGCTTACGCCCATCATTAACATTGATGCTATCTATGACCTGTATCCCATCAAGAAAAAAATCATTATCCTCTTGCATTAACGCGATTTTTGCGCAAACGCTTTAAGTCTTTCCCAGATTGAGAATCCAACTCTATCTCATTGAGTAAATTATCTAATTCTTCCCCAGGTTGAGAGTTCGAATCTATCGCATTGAACAAATGCTCTAAGTCTTCCCCAGATTGAGAGTCCAACTCTATCTCATCCAGATAATCAACGGATTCCTCTCTACTAACCTGCGAGTCTATAGCATCATCTGAAATAGCTTGATCAGCTTGTTTTGCTAACGCCGCAAGCCTTGCTCGCTCAACTTGTTTTTCTAACTCTTCAATCCTTGCTTGTTTTTCTAACTCCGCAACCCTTGCTTGTTTTTCTAACTCAGCAATCCTTGCTTGCTCAGCTTGTTTTTCTAACTCCGCAACCCTTGCTTGTTTTTCTAACTCAGCAATCCTTGCTTGCTCAGCCTGTTTTTCTAACTCCGCAACCCTTGCTTGTTTTTCTAACTCAGCAATCCTTGCTTGCTCAGCCTGTTTTTCTAACTCCGCAACCCTTGCTTGTTTTTCTAACTCGGCAATCCTTGCTTGCTCAGCCTGTTTTTCTAACTCCGCAACCCTTTCTTGTTTTTCTAACTCCGCAACCCTTGCTTGTTTTTCTAACTCAGCAATCCTTGCTTGCTCAGCCTGTTTTTCTAACTCCGCAACCCTTGCTTGTTTTGCTAACTCGGCAATCCTTGCTTGCTCAGCCTGTTTTGCTAACTCCGCAACCCTTTCTTGTTCGGCTTGTTTTGCTAACTGCATAAGGCGCTCTTCTTGCTCTCTCTCTACCCCTTTCTCAATCGCTAACTTCAGCGCTGCAAGCCTTTCTCGCTCTCCTTGCTCAATCTCCTTTAATCTTGCAAGATGCTCTCTCTCTAGCTCCCGCTCTTTATCAATCGCTAACTGCAGCGCTGCAAGCCTTTCTTGTTCTACCCGATTAATCTCCTCTATTTTCGCAATCCTTTCTCTTTCTAGCTCAGCTCGTTTCAATTGCTCTTTTTCAATCGCTAACCTCACAAGATTATCATGTTCTATCTTTGTCAAACCACCTAATACACTTGAAGGCTGATTTGGATCCTCACGCGAATCTGCGTCGCTATCGACAGAATCTCCTGTCTCCTGAGGAACAAGGTCGCTTGCTTCATCATCATCCCCCTCATTCACCAAAATCACTTTTGAGCTATCTTTGAACAGCTCTATATCCGTTGCAACATCGCTCTCTTCTGCATATCCATCCTCAACCAAAAGAGCATTCTTTTTATCAGGCTCCTGAACTACCAGCATATTATTAACATCCGGAACATAGTAGACATCACCAGATACAGAACCAAACACCCCCAAATCAGTGCGATTAAAACCTTTGGACACATCTGTCA
>MKWU01007542.1_pt1 | contig 10338 bp, 10 predicted proteins | sample 809101 | NCBI WGS metagenome assembly MKWU01 (sample SAMN05860141, study PRJNA318959) | sponge metagenome | host: Aplysina aerophoba | place: Slovenia: Piran, Adriatic Sea, Gulf of Piran | collected 2013-05-07
ATCGTCGGGCGAGAGGCCGAGGACGGCGCTGACCGGGGCGAAGAAGCCGGCGTACATCTCGACCTGCAGGTCCGACCACTCGTCCCTCAGCGACCACTTGACCAGGTTCTCGGTCGCCTTGTGAAAACCGCGGGTCTGCATGGGGGATGCCTGCACCCGTTCTTCGATCGACGCGGCGCCGACGGTAGGTCCATTCGACGCACGGGGCAATGCGCGGCGCGCCGCCGGGCGTCGCCGATGGCGGTCTGCCCAGGCGGGAGATGCGATCGGACTCATAGTCCCACCGGCATTCTGTGGCGCGTCCGTTCGCCGCTCTTGCGCTCCGGGCCTCGCCGAGGCCGTGCTCCGCTGGCACTCGCCCGCAAGGCGGAGCTATAAACCCTGGATGATCGAGCCGGTGGCACGCGTGCGCATCGAGCTTCAGAGCGTCAGGCCAACGGTCTGGCGGCGCGTGGACGTGCCGCTGTCGTGCACCCTCGCGGTGCTTCATGACATCATCCAGATCGCGATGGGCTGGACGGATTCCCACCTGCACGAGTTCACGATCGGCGAACGGGTCTACGGCATGGCCGATCCCGGCTACGATTTCGATGACCGGAGGGTGTACAAGGATTCGTCGATCCGCCTGAAGACGGTCATCGAGCGTGGCGTTTGCCGGTTCCACTATCTGTATGACTTCGGCGATCATTGGGAGCACGACGTGATCGTCGAGGAGGTTCGCGACGGCGAAGCCGGTATCGAATACCCCGCCCTCGTCGAGGGCGCCCGCCGCTGTCCGCCGGAGGACGTGGGCGCGGCCCGAGGGTTTATGAGTTTCCTGGAAGCGGAGCTCGATCCGGCCCACCGGGAGCACCGGGAGATGATGGAGTGGTACGGCAAGCCGTACGATCCTGCAGATATCGATGAGCGCCTGGTGCGGTTGCGCCTGCAGACAATCGCGAGGGCTCGCCGCGGCGCGCTGGCCAGCCACCGAAGCGGAAGGCACAAAGGGGTCGGACGAGGGCGCCGGTGATCGTTCTATCCACCCGGGAATTGTGCACACTGGGAGCAGCCTCGGTAAGACGCTCCTGTCCGCGAGGGCGCTGATGGACTCCGTCTCGCCCGCCCCTTCGTTGCAGGACGCACGGACGAACATGCCGAAAGGTTGAAGGAATTGCAGGAGAGGCGCTTCGCGGCGTGGCTGGAGGACGTGCGGGGGCTGAGCAAGCCGACCATTGGAAGCCGGCTCAGCAACTGCAGGCGGGTCGAGAAGTTCGAAGGCGATCTGGATACTCACTACGCCGCCGACGGCTTGGCCGGTTTGATGGACCGGCTGATCTTTTCGAGAGAGGACGAGCGCCATGGGCGAAAGCCGAGGCATGGCGTGCCGATCGACGGTGACGTTTGCAATGGGACAGCGACACTGCGGCAAGCGGTGAAGCTGTACTGCGAGTTCAGAAGTTCTTCGAGCGTGGAAGAAGCGGACAGCACGCCCGCAGTGGTACCGAAACAAGGACCATCGGCACTGCGGGCGGACGGATCGTGGCCGCAGTGGCCAGAGCCGAGCGGGGAGGCGTTGCTTGAACTCGCCCGTGTGCTGGCGCCGCTCGTCCGGTTCCTCAAGCCGGCGATCGTCGGCGCAATCGCCGAGGACAATCGGCAGCGCAGGGATGAATGGTCGCCCGTGCTCCATGCGCTGGGTATAGACCCTGCCGCTTACCTGTGGGAGGGCTCGGCCTGCGCCTTTCCCGGCGTCCGGCGGCACGCGGGCGGCAGTGAGATCGCGGAGTTTCGGGGGCAGGCCGGATCGGACGAGCCTCCCTCCCAATGCCTTGCGCTCGACGACAACGACTATCCGAAGCACCTGTGGTCGTTCGTGTTCACAGGAAAGCCTTTCCGCAAACCGGGGCCGGACGGCTACCGGCTGGCTCACCTCTTCGATCAAGAGGCACACGGGAGCCGTTGGCGGGAAGAGTTGAACCTCCCGGAAGACGCGGCCGAGGAGCCGGCGGCGCTGCACGGTTTGTTCACGAGCGCGGCCAATACCGTGTATCTGCCGGCGTCATTCCCGGGGCCGACGGAGTTTTCGTCCGCACTGCGCTCGCTCATGCAGGGACGGGCGCTGGCACTGTACGGCGGAGTGTGCCGCATGGTGCCGCCACCCTTGACCGTAAAGCCCTGCAACGACCCGAAATGGTCTGTCGAGGGTCTCCGATGGAGCGCGCCTGAAGGTGACATATCGAACGTCCCGGCGTTTCTTGAGTTCCGTCGCGCGCGCTTGGGGGAGCTCATCGGGAAGCGATTTGCGGCCACACCGATCCGTGGGTGGGGGCCCGCGGCGGATTAGCGCCGCTGAACTGATCGACTGTTGATTCGGTGGGGACTGCCTGGCGTCCGGGAGCAACCGATCGATGTCTCGTGGAGGCCCGTCCCGGCGGAGTTCGACGCTGGCGACATGTCTCCCGTGATGAGCAAGGTGCTGTCCGATGATGGCTGAGTGCTTCGCGAATTGGTGTACGTCTTCGATCTCGGGCACGCTGACAAGTTGGCCGGTATCGTCTTTCGCACAGGTTGCTCCTCCCGGATGCCAGCGTACGTCGGATCGAACCTGAAGATTTGCGGGCACGCGGGTGTCACTGGTTCGTCAAGCATGACGAGCGCCCCTGCCGGTAAGCCGGGGCTTGCTCTACTTTCGTGCCGATCGTTCTTGCAGCAACGCAGGGGGTCGTTCGCACCGGCGACAGGCGCAATCTGATCTCGCCGACGCGAGAATTCGTCGATCTTCTGGCAGGCGCAGCTCCGCCAGGACTGTCGGCACCGGCTCTCTCTGAACGAGTCCCAAGAGCTTCACTGGCTGGAGGCAGGCTTGTCGGGGTCCGTCGTCGGTTCCACCGGCGGCTCGGGAGCAACGTCGGGAACGATGGCGGCGACATGTTCGAGGATGTCGTCGACCTCTTTCTTGCGGCTCGCGGCGATCATGTCGAGCGCGATCGCCTGCGCCGTGAACAGCGAGGCGCGCGCAACGCGGACCTGCACCTCCGATTGGGGCCACTCTCTGGTCTCGAGCCACCGCTCGGCAAGCTCTGCAAGAAGGCGGTTGGCGGTCGTGTCTCTCTCCCCGGCGGCGATCTCGAGGTGTTTCCAGAGCTCTTCGTCGATGCGGATGTGCTTGTTGATCGTCCCGGGCATGATTGGATGTCCCTCTGCAAGGCGGGCAGGAGCGGCATTTTCCGTCAAGCGGCCCGTGATCGCGACACCGGCGTGGGCTCACGGCGCCAGCCAGGTCGCGCTCGCTACGTGCTTGCTCCCAATCAAGTCAGCTTCGGTCGCTCGAAACCGGAGCAGATACGCTTGCCGTTCCTGCGAGACGAAGGGTTTGCGGTCGTTCGCGCAGCTTCCGGATGCCATGCTCGGAGGAATACGGTCGGTGGCCTGGAGGGTCTTGCGCCCTCAATTCCGCGAGAGAGAGCGTCGAGGAACACCGACATTCAGGGGCGCTCCCGCCAGATTACTGCAATGGCGGCGCGCAATTCTCGACTGGAATTGTCCCGGCATTTATTCGAGTCATGTTTTGCCCTGAAGTTGCCCCATTTGGAGTTGCGAACGACTCTCGACAACGGCAGGTACTTCCGCATTGCGAACGCCATTCGTTGCGACCGGGATGGTCTAATAGCTTGCTCCGCAAGTCTATGCAAGAACTATGTGTGTTTGAATTGGGTGACGTATAGAGTACTGTAAATATTGGATAATCCAAAGCCGAATTGCGACCGTCGCAAAATGCGACGCACTCGTTCCGGCGCTTCAGGAGTACGATCAAGCGTGTCTCTTTCGCAATTTCAGTCGTCAATCATACGCACAGCTACGCATCAGTACGCTCGATTACTACATTTGCCAGCCCGGCACCACAGGTGCGTCAGGTGTGAGATTTCAAGCGGCTGCGCCGTAGAGCCGGGACTTGGGGACGGCGAGGAGAACGGTCAGGGCCCAGCCTTCATGGATCGCAGGGAGGGTTGTCTGCGGCAGGCGGTCGTGCGACCGCGGCGGGCAGGCGACGGTTGGCCGGACGGCAACCGGGTCGACGCGCAGAGGCTCGCGATCATGGTCAGCTCAGTTGACCGATCATCATTGTTATCGCGAACGGTGGGCGCGGTGATGCCGAGCCATTCAGGCGCGGCGTCACCGGAGTGGGGCAAGCTGTCGCAGCGCTCGTCGCCATGGGCGACGGCACGGACACCGAGCGCGCACGCAGGGCGTGCACAAGGGCTTGCAGTTCATCTTGCGGAGTTGAATTGCTGAACGACATCGGCGGCTGCATTCGTGAGCGCACCATGACCATCAGCATCGCGATGGTGATCATCGGCACAGGCTGGATCGCGCGCGGTGGATGCGCGTGCCGGTGAAGCAAGCGGCGACGGCAACGTGCGGCTCGACCGCGGGTCAGGCCTCGTGGACGAACTCGCGACGATCATGTCGCTGCGAGGCGAGCGTCCGTCGAGGTGCGAAGCACCGGGGCAGACGTGATGCCGAAGCCGCAGTGGGGGACGGTGCGATGCCGGCTGTCGCGCTTGCCGACGGCGGCGCAGGCACAACCGCGGGCGTGAATGTGAGATGCGGCGCGCGAGCCGGTTGACGGTGGAGCCGTCACCGGCGATGCAGTCGAGCCTGGCGAGGCCGACGACGAGCGCGGCGCCGGCCATTGGGCGCGCAAGATGCTCGCCGGTACGGATGCCGGCGTCCGGGTGCAGCGATGTCCGTGCATGACGCCCGGCGTGAAACACGAAGAAAGCGGCCGGTGCCGTGAGGCACCGACCGCTGTTTCTGTCGCAGTCGCCGATCAGGCCGCGATCTGCATGACGGGAATGCCCAGCTGCCTGGCCTTGTCGACGAGGTTGCCGGTGATGCCGCTGCCGGGGAACGCGATGACGCCCTTGGGCAGCAGGTTGAGCAGGTCGTCGTTGCGGCGGAAGGGCGCGGCCTTGCCGTGGGCGGACCAGTCGGGGCGGCAGATGACCTGGTTGACGCCGCGGGCCTCGGCCCAGCTCGCCGCGATCTTCTCGACGCCGGGGCCGCCACCGTGGAGCAGCACCATGTCGCCGTACTTCGCGTGCGCCATGTCGAGCGTGCTCCAGACCGCGTCGGCATCGCTGACGGTCTTGCCGCCGGTGATCGCGACCAGGGTGCCGGCCGGCAGGTGCGCGCGGGTCTCGCGGTCCTTGCGGGCCCGCCTGAAGTCACGGGCATCGATGGCAGCGGAGGTGAGCGTGCCGGTCTGGCTCGTGTGCGATCCGTGCCTCGGGCGCCAGAGGTCGCCGGTCTCGACGCGGTAGGCATCGGCGGCGAGGTCGCGGAGCTTCTCGAAGGCGTCGCGCCTGTCGCCGAGGCTCTGCGCCCGGTCAGTGAGGGTCTGCAACTCCCACGCCTTCACTTCCGATCCGTCCTGCGCATTCTCGAGAACCTTCATCTCTGGGGTGATGCGATCGACGGCGCGGTCGAGCCTCTGCACCTGGGAGTGCAGCATGTTGGTGAAGCCCCACATGAGCGGCTCGCGCTCGTCGGCCATCTGCGTGCCGTCGACGGTGATGCCGTTCACGATGACGCGGATGGCCTCGCTCAGTGCCTGGGTGGCGTCGTCCTCGTCCCAGACGACGCGGCTGTCGAGCTCGCCTTTCGCGGGTGCTGCACCGAAGAGTGCCATGCTGTCGCAGACCGTTGCAGTTGAGGAAGCTGTAGCGCTTGCAGTGTCGATCATGACGATCTCCCTTGTTGATCCACCGGGACCCTGTGCCCCGTCGTGGTGTCCTCCTTCTTCACGCGCGCGCAGTGGCAGCACCTGGCCTTAGGAACTCTTGAGCGGGGTGGTGCGGAAGGTCGCCGATGGTGCGGAAGATGGCGCTGTCTGGACCTGGGAGGCCCGTCGCGCCACCTTGGTGATTGGCCGCGTTCCCGGTAGGCCTTCTCAAGGACTGCTAGCGCCGGGCCGACGCGCCGGTCCCGCGCAAGGGGCCGGCGCGCTTCACACGAGGTCTTGGAGAGTTCGCGAGCGCCATCTTCTCGGTCGGCGACCTTCACGGCCCGCTCTAGAGTTCCTTGGGCCAGGCCGCAGGGAGCGGAGCGACCGGAGGACCCGCAGGGTTGCGGCTGGGAGCACGTGTGGAAGAATTGGAGGACACGACGGAAGAGGATTCCATTTGATCACGCACGGCCTCCTGTTTCTTTCCTGCTCGCCGTCACCTCCGCGCCGGTGCGGATCAGGGGCGCGATGCGGGCGGCCAGGGCCTGCGGACCGAGGATCACGAGGTCCTCGTTGAGGTCGCCGGCTTGGGAGACGACGACAGTGCAGTCGACACCCATGGCGTCGCAGCGCCAGCGCAGGCGAAGCGCGGCACTCTCTCCCGCCGCGTCGTTGTCGCGGGCGACGACGAGGCGGTCGATGCCTGCCGGCGGCGTGAACGCGCCCAGGCCACCGGCGGAAAGGGCGGCAGCGGCGGTGATGGCCGGAACGGCGGTGACCATGGAGAGCACCGTCTCGATGCCCTCCCCCACCAGCAGCGTCCCGGCGTCGTGGTCGCCGAAGCGGACTGCGTGGGCGTGGACACGGCCGAGCGTCTTGCGCGGGAACGACACGGCTGCCTTTGCGGGCTGCCGGGGATCGAGCCACGTCCGATGAACACCGACGATGGCGGCGTGTTCGGGGCGTTCGCCTGGACCGGAGCGTTCCTCCGGACCAGGGCGTTCCCCTGTGTTGGCGGTGACGGCGGCGACCAGCGCAGGCAGGCGGCGCACGCCGCCGCCGTCCCGGTAGAAGAGTTCGGGATGGAAGCGCAGGGCGGGGAAGCGGCAGCGGTGGATGGCGCGGGCCCTGAGGTACGCCTCGGCATGCGTGCCGTCGATGGCGCGGCAGCGCCGCCAGAGGCGGGGGGCCGCCCCGCCGCGGGGGGGGGGGCCCTGGGGGCACGCCGCGGAGGGCGGGCGGTGGTGGGCGGGGCGGCGCCGCAGGGGGCGGCGCGCCGCCTCGCCGGGGTCGTAGGCGTCGGGCGAGGCCGCTGCCGGCGCAGCCGGCAGGGCGAGGAAGGCGCGGGCCTCGGCCATGGCGTCGCGCAGGGGCACGCCGCCCATGCGGTGGCGGATGAGGTCGAGGAGGTCGCCATGGGTCCCCTCGGCGGCATCGGTCCACTTTCCGGGGACGCCGGGGGGCGCGAGGCGGACGAAGAGCGAGCGCCCGCGGGCGCCGCGAATGTCGCCGGCGGTCCAGTACCTGCCCTGCCTGCGCCCGTGGGGCAGGTAGGCGCGGCAGACCTCCTCGGCGCGCTCGCCGAGGGCCTTGGCGATCCGGGTGGCGTTCATGCGGCTCTCCCGCTCCGTCCAGAGAGTGCCTGTGTTCCGGCCGGGCTCGGCCTCTCGGCGGCGGGCGGGGGGCGGGGGGGGGCGGCGCGGGCCCCCCGCGCCGCCCCGCCCGGCGCGGGCGGGGGGCCGGCGGCGGGCCGCCCAGGCCCCCCGGGCCGCCGCCCGGCAGGACGGGGCCCGGTTCGTGCTGCATGTGAAAGGGGGCACGCGCACGCGCCGGTCATCGGCGCGGGCGCGGCCCCCAGGAAGCCGGAGGACGGCGGTGAGGCGGTCAGGCTGGCAGGTGCTGCTGTGCCTGCCAGGCGGGATGCACCATCGGCATCGCGGGCGCGAGGTCGCGCTCGAGAAGCAGCTGGGCGACGGTCTCGCGCACGGCGCGCGCGTCCTCGACGGTTACGGGGCCTGCTGCGTCGTCGTAGAGGTGGACGTAGAAGACCCCGTGATCGGGAGTGGTGTAGGCGGGGCGCTTCATGACGGTGCCGACGGTCTCGCCGTCAGCGATGACGAGCCATTCGTCATCCCCGCAGGCACGGAAGGCGATGTCGTCGGCGGTGAGGCTGTAGCCGGACATGGCGGGACTTCCCACGTGAAGGGCGCGCGGCGGCGCCCGGAGGGCGCCTGCCGCCGTGCCGTAGTTGAAGGGAGAGGGGCCGCACCCCGCGCAGGGAGAAGACGCGGGAGGCGGCCCCGGGGCGAGCGGGCGGGAAGGCACCCGCTGCGGAGACAGGCTCAGAACGGGACCTGCGTACCCGTCTCGGTGCTGGCCGCGGCCTGCGGTGCCTCGTCACCGTTGGCCGGCGCGGCGCCGTTGCCGTTGGTCCCGGCAGGCTTGTCCAGGAACTGCACGCGCCCACCGGGCACCAGCAGGATCTCGGTCGAGAACCGGTCGCTGTCCTCGCCGTCCTTGCGCCACTTCCTGGTCTGCATCTTGCCGGCGACGTAGACTAGGCGCCCCTTCTTCGCGTGCTTGTCGAGCATGTCGATCAGGCCGTCCTGGAAGGTGACGACCCGGTGCCACTCTGTCTTGTCGATCCGCTCGCCGCCGCCGGCCCTGTCGATGTAGCTCTCGTCGGTGGCGATGCTCAGGTTGGCGACGCGCCCGCCGCTCTGGAGGTGGCTGATGGTGACATCGGCGCCCAGGCGGCCAATGACTTCTGCCCTGTTCAGTCCGAAACTCATCGTGCGTCTCCTATCGATCCTGGTTAATGACGAAGGTTGCCGAACGGGCGGAACGCTCTCGATCCACCTCCCGTTCACTCCTCGAAAGCTCCTCTCCTCCTCCGGGCTGCCGCCTGCCCGGACGCCCGCCGGGAGATCCACAGCCTGGCTGACCGCACGTCAGACCGTTCCGCTGTCAGCGCGGGTCACGGCGGTGTGGGTCGTGAAGACCGAGCGCAGCCAGACTGAGTGGAGCCACACCTGCGGGAGGTGTGCCCGCGGCGACGCTGCGCTCATGGCGGGTTCAGCGCCATCAGCGGGACGTTGGAGAGGATCTCCACCTGGTCGGGGCGGAGCCCTTCGAAAACGAGGCAAGCCGCGACCTCGGCTTCGGTCTCGAAGCTCTCGATCACGTCGCCGGTATCGAGCCGGACCACGGTGTACTCGGTGAACATCTCGGGCAGGCGGCGAGGTTCGGGAGCGCGCGAGTTGGAGCGCCGGGCACAGCTCGGACAACGCGCAGTGCCCGCAATAGGAGCCGAGCAATCCACGCAAATCCGCTTCGCCCTGCGCCTGGCATAGCGCTTCCTGTCGATGGCCTTCTTGCGTTCGGGCGAGGTGCGTTCCATTTCCAGCACCGCGCACCGGCCGCAGCGGGATTGGCCCCCGAATGTGGGCCGGCGGCAGCGCACGCAACGGCCGGCGGCGCGGCGGGCATCGTAGCGACGGCGGTCGAGTGCGCGCCGCACCATGCGGCATGGCTCGCAGACCGATCGGCCATCTGCGGGCGGTCGGTGGCCGCATGACGTGCAGAGCCCTGCGTCGCGCCGTTCCCTCCGCCGCCGCCTGTCCCCGGCGCGGTCGGCGCGCCGGCACTGCTCCGGATCGCGGCCGGCATAGGGCAGGTCGTTCTGTCTGGCTCGGGCGCGGCGGGCCCGCTCGGCGGCCCGGCGCATCTCGGCGCATCTCCGGCACATCTTCAGGCCGGGCTCGGGCGGGCACTTGCCGCAACGGGAGCAAGTGCCCCGCGCGATTCGCTCCGCGTGCTGCTGGCGTTGACGTTCGCGCACACGGTCGTCGCTGCTAGCCATCGCGACCTCGAAGACAATGCTGTGGCCGAAGGGTGGAAGCCGCTGGGCCGGCGGCACCTGCGCTGACGCCGCCGCCTGCAGCGCGGCCGCTCAGCAGCGCCACCTGCCGCGGAGCGCGATGCCGGCCGCGGCGGAACCGAAGAGTTGCATGCCGGCGTCGCGGCCGACGGCGGTGGCGATGACGATCTCGTTGGGCAGCGGACGCAGGCGCTTCACGGCGCGGCGCGACAGGGTCGTGCGCGCCTTGCGTGCACCCCCGCCCTCCCCGGCGGCGCCGAGCGGGCGGATCTCGCCCGAGGCCGCAGTCTCGTAGCGCTCCACGACGAAACGCTCGTCGCGCTCGAGGCCGCCCCCGAAAAAGTGCACCACATAGGTGCTGGCGGCGCGTTGGATGGTCCTTGCCCTCGGCATCGTCCGGCCTCCTCCGAGTCCGTGAACGTCAACGGCAGGCACGCCCCCTCGCCGGGCCGCCCGCCGCCCCGTCACGGCCCGGCTCTCGCTCGCGGCGGCGCATGGGCACGGGAGCGGTGAGGGCCGGCGGCGGGCGCGGCGCCGGGATGCCCGAGCGCTCGGCCGTGGGTAAGATAGGGAGCATGTCCAACCGGGAACGCCGGGGTCGGGCGGCGGTGGAGGGACAGCCCGACCTTTTATGAGGCCGTGGAAGTCAAGGCACGGAGACTGTGTTGGTTACTTCATGTGCGGCCCTCCCTGAGTTGGCAGGATTGCTGTCACCGATCTGGCCAGGTCGGAACGCCTTTCGCATCGG
>MKWU01007544.1_pt1 | contig 10335 bp, 4 predicted proteins | sample 809101 | NCBI WGS metagenome assembly MKWU01 (sample SAMN05860141, study PRJNA318959) | sponge metagenome | host: Aplysina aerophoba | place: Slovenia: Piran, Adriatic Sea, Gulf of Piran | collected 2013-05-07
GCAGCCTAGAATGATGCCGATCGCGATACCGCTCAGCAACCTCCCTATAGCCGCATCCGACACGCTCCCCATCGTAGATTTTCATTTTGAGCAAGTCAACGAAGGCGAAACGGGTCGAGATGTCGCGCAGGTCATCCTCGGAAGAGGTTCGGTAAGGCAAGCCCGTGAGACAACCCCGCAAACCGCTCCGAAGAGACAGTAGGACCGACAGTTCACCGCGTGGCAGGCGACTGTGGCTCTTTCGCTTTGCGTCCGTGATCGCGCTGCCGGCTGTCATCCTGGCTCTTCTCGAGACGGGTTTACGAATCTCGGAAGTGGGCCAGCCTGCTGCATTCTTCGTCAAAGCCTCCGAGCGGGGTTTCATCCAGACGAACCAGTTCTTTGGCCGCCGTTTCTTTCCCGCTTCAATCGCCCGTACACCCGAGGTCGAGCGGTTTCGGAGGGTCAAGGATCCGGGAACGTATCGAGTCTTCGTCCTGGGCGGCTCCGCGGCCATGGGCTTCCCGGAGCCGGCGTTCGGAGTTGCAAGGGTGCTGGAGACCTTGCTGGAGGAGGAGTACGAGGGTCTTGACGCCGAGGTGATCAACGCGGCCATGACCGCTGTAAACTCCCATGTTGTCCTGCCGGTCGTGCGCGAGTGCGCGCGCTATGAGCCGGACGCGCTTGTTGTCTACCTCGGTAACAACGAGTTTGTAGGGCCGTACGGACCATCTTCGGTTTTTGGCGCCCCGGGATCTCCTCTGCCGGCTGTGAGGGTCGCGATCCGAGTAGGAGCGACCCGGACCGGTCAGTTGCTTCGGCAAGCCGCTCAACTGGGACGCGCCAGCGAAGCGCCGAGTGAGTGGCGGGGTATGGCGATGTTCCTCGAAAACCAGATTCCCTGGGGCGATCCGCGGGCAGAACAGGTTTACGATCACTTCCATGCCAATGTAGAAGATATCTGTCGTGCAGGACTGGACGCCGGAGCCCGCGTGCTGCTCTCGACGGTCGCGGTGAACCTTGCGGACAGCGCACCGTTTGGATCGTGGAGCCCTGAGGTTGATGCGAGGCGGCTCCGTGAGTGGGAGGCGGCTTACCAGGCTGGTGCGGCGCATCAGGCGAAAGGACAATACGCTGAGGCGATCGAGAGTTTTGAACTCGCATCGGGCATTGATGACGGTTCGGCGGACCTCGAGTATCGCCTCGGTCAGTGTTTGCGGGAAGCCGCTCGGGCTGATGAGGCTCGTCGGCATTTCGCTCGGGCTCGGGACTTGGATACGCTTCGGTTCCGGGCCGACTCGCGCTTGAACGCGATTATTCGTGAAGTGGCTGTAACGCTCGGCCAGGAGGGGCTTGCCCTGATCGATGCAGAGAAGATTTTCACGGAAGCGAGTCATGACAGGATCCCAGGCGCAGATTGGTTTTATGAACATGTTCATTTGCGTTTCAGCGGCAACTACCTGCTGGCCCGAGCCATTGCCCATTCGCTTCGTGAGGACCTGAAACGGAAAGGTGCCCGAAGAACCGGTCAGACCCCCACCAGGGAAACGATCGCCCGGCAGATGGCGTTAACTCGTTGGGACTGCTCCCGGATGTGGCGAGAGATCGCCGAACTGATGGAGCAACCTCCTTTCCTGAATCAACTCGATTATGGGGATTCCCAGGCGGCAATTGCCAAGCGGCTTCGCCACCGGCTAGGGCGCGAGACACTGCGTGAGTTGAAAGCTGAGGCGGCTATGGTCTACGAGTCCGCCCTGGCTCGGGATCCCGGAAACCCTCATCTCCGCCGCCGCTACGCCGAGACCCTGGATGCCTCAGGTTCGCCCCGGCCGGCTACCGGCCAGTGGCGAATTCTCCTCGAGACGGTGCCGGAAAACCTCTACTGGCTGACCTCGCTCGGGGCGTCAGCACGGGAGTTTGGAGATCTCAATGAGGCGTCACAAGCGTTTCGGTATGTCCTTTCATTGGACCGTCGAAATGCTGCTGGGCATTTTGGCTTGGGCTCTGTTCTGCAGGAACAGGGGATGCTGGATGACGCCGCCGGGATGTACAAAGAGGCGCTGCGGCTGCGGCCTGCCTATCCGGAGGCGGAGAACAACCTGGGGCTTATTGCGATGGAGCGTGGGCAGATCACGGATGCCGTAGACCACTTCCACCGCGCGATCGAGATGCGGCCTGCTTTCGCGGGAGCGCATGAGAACATGGGAATAGCCCGTCTCCAGTTGGGCCAAGTGACTGCTGCCCATGACTCCTTCCGCCGGGCTATCGACGCCGATCCAGAGTCAGTATCTCCCCGCTACCACTTGGGGGCTTCGCTCGCAGCGGAGGGACTTTTTGCCGAGGCATACCCTCTGCTGAACGAAGCTGTCCGCCTCGATCCATTCTCAGCGGAGTCTCATCATGCTTTCGCTGGCGTCCTCGCGGCTAAGGGAGAGATCGAGGAGGCGCTGTATCACTTCAACGAGGCGATCCGGCTGCAGCCTCTATTCGCGGAAGCTCTTTACAACAGGGGCCTTCTGCTGGCGCGGCAAGGACGCTTCGAGGCCGCCATCTCCTCCTACCGCGGGGCGGTTCATGCGCGACCGGAATATCCCGAGGCCTGGAACAACATGGGAACAGCTTATGCGCGGCAGGGTAACCCGCAAGAAGCGGAACGCTGTTTCGAAGAGGCCGTCAGATTACGTCCGAGCTTTGAGGATGCGCGCCGCAACTTGGCGAACGTTCAGTCTGTTCAATCCGGAAGGTGACCTGCTATCTGGCTCCCCGGTCTAGCTGCTTGAGCATGGTGCGCGCGGCCTTGCGTAGGCTCGCCTCGGAGCTTTGTGCGGCGCGCTCCAAGTGGGCTCGGGCTTCCGTGCCGCCGCCGGTCTTCACCAAAAGGACGCTTAGCTCAAAACGGTATCGCAGGTTCTCAGGTTCTAAACGGACCGCCTCTTTTAGATGCGTAACGGCGGATTCGGGGGTGACGAGGGCGAGCAAGCCGGCGAGGTTGCGGTGGGCCAAGGCGTAGTCTGGCATGGCGCGGATGGCTTCCCGAAACATGGCCTGCGCGGCCGTCGTCTTGGCTTGCACGGAGTACACGACGCCGAGATTGTTGTAAGGTTCAGCTAAGTCGGGGTGAAGCCTGCGGGCTCGCTGTAGAGTGGAGATGGCCTTGTTATGCTGGCCCGCACGATAGTATGCGTCGCCAAGCGCGTTCAGAACGGAAGGCTCCTCGGGAGCGTGAGCGGCGGCTTTTTCGAGTGCTTTGGCCGCGCTCGCGGCGTTCCCCGCTGCGATGAGGGCTAGTCCCATGCCTCGAGATGCGGGCCAGAATGTCGGGGCCCGTGACAATGACTGTTCGTACGACTGGATAGCCTCGTCCCAGCGACCTGCTGCTCGAAAGCCCTCGCCGAGTTCGAATACGAACTCGTGGCTGGCAAGTTCGTGTTTTCTGAGCAGTGATTGGAGTCGGTCCAAGCCTTGTTTCAGATTAACCTCGTCCTTTACTTGCGCCACTGCGAGATAGAGTTCGTCTTCAACGGTTACAGGTTTTCCAGGGGGGTAGTAGATGACCACTTCGCCGCGATAGGGTTTGCGCTCGACGATGCCTCCCGGCAATGGAGTCCGCGATATCAAGTGATCGGTGAGACGGACGTGAATCGCGTCTTCCGGCCGACGCTTCTGCATGTGGCAACTTAGGCATTCGTTCGCGGCAGGGTGGTTGCCATGCTGGATCGCGAGCGGGATTTGCTGTTCGTGGCAATCCAGGCAAGCTCGTGAGTAGAACCGCGTCGCTTCGTCCCCTCGAGGCGCGTAGTGAGGATCGTGGCAAGTCGTGCAGGTAAGGGCCCCTTCGCTCGCGGTGAAGCAAGCTGATTTTCGAAGCCGGTATACCGCGTTGACTACCTCGAACTTGTCATCCCATGAAGTGCCGGGCCGGTGATCGAAGTGCAGTATGAACTCGCTGAGCGTTTTGCTCGGCCGGTAGGAGAAAGGCCCCTTGCTGTAACGCCGGATGGAATGGGGCAGCTCGCGGCTCGTCGTCTCCAAATGGCACTGCATGCAGATCTCGAGTTGACGGTCATGAGGCAATCGCGCGGGATTCACGATGGAAGCTTGCAGCGCCGCCGGTTCCATCCCCTTGCCGGCCGCCGCTACATGTTCACGACCGGGACCGTGGCATCGCTGACAGTCGATTCCTTCCGGAATTCGGTCGGGATAGACCGGCGACTTCCATCTCGCATCCTCGCCCTCGGCGGCCTCCGGGTACCCGTTGTGACAGCTCATGCATTCGTAGTCGATTTCGCGTCGAAAATCCGGATGCGCAGGCTGGTCGTAGCCGGGCGCCATTTCCCAGAAACCGCCTTGCTCCGAGTACCAGGTGAGAGGAAGCTGCAGAAGACGATCTTGTGGCGTGCGGTGGATATAGCCGCGGGCGTGATTCCCGGAGCCCATCACGTAGTGAATCTCTTTTTCCACCACGTTGATGTGCCCGCCGCCCGGCCCTTGTTGATAGCGTCGAATAAAGTACTGTCCTTCCCTTTCAAACGGCAGGTAGAAACGTCTCGACGCCTCGTGGTAGAAGGGCTTCCGCCCGCTGAAATCCGCGGCGGCGTTTTCGGGCGTCAAATGGAAGAACGAGCGTCCCATGCCGGTCTGCCGGAACGTCGCCGCGGTCTCGGTGTGGCACGGAACGCACGCCGCCGGCTCGACATAACCTGCATCGCGGCCGGACCTGGAAAATGGCTCGGCGCAGTCCCCGGACGCGCTTGCCAGCACACTCGTGAGCAAAGCACCGAGCAGGAAGGGCGAACGAGGCCGCCTGAATCGTGGAGAGGGGATTCTGGGGAGGGCTGTGCAAGAGCCCTGTAGAGTCAGCCGCGGTCGAACGGCCTCGCCGTCGACAGGACTTCCTCCGCGGAACTGCCTTGGGAGGAAATCGACTCTTCGGACAACCGTCCCTTGAGGACCGCTGCGCACATCTTCTCCTGTAAATCTGGATCTTGCCGGCTTCTTCAAAACGTCGTCGTGACGGCGCCTCGAAGCAGGATGCCGAGCCTTGGCCTGCTCGGCAAGATGGTAACGTCACTGAGCATTTCAGGCAACGTGCATTTGATGATTTCTTTTTTGACAATCTTTGGAGGGACGCCTTCGCTGGCTATGATGTCCCCGCCGAGAAGGGTGCTCTCGGGGTTCCGGAGCAGAACGGCGCAAGACAGCGCGCACCCCGGCGCGGCTTTGGCCCCTTCGCCGTCGAGGCGAACTCGTTCGAAAAAGCCGGTCGCCCGAAGAAGATTATCAGTCCGTGGTGAAACCCCGCGTGACACCGAGAGCGGCGCGGCGCCCGGCTGACAAGGCGCGACGAGGGAGCATATTGGACATATTCGACCGAGGAGCAACGCAGTTCAGCCGGGATGCATCGTCGCTTGAATGTAGCAGGGCTTTTGCCACGGGCTGTTATATGTCGTTGCCGCGAGTTCGCGGTGCTGGCGGACCATGTTTGCTTGACGCGATTGATGCCAAGCAACCCTGCGCCCATGGGCGCTGAGATCGTCCGCCTCCGGCTTGATGATTCAGTGGCCGAGTGCACTATTTTTTCTGCGAAAAAATAGGCTTGACATTCCCCTACTGACATGCCAACCTGCCTCCAGCCGTCGACAGAAGCCCAGAGGCAAGCTGTGAAGCCTTGCTTCCACAGAGTATGTAAGTGGATGCAAGGCTTATCGACGGACTCTGGAGAATAGAATGAATCTGTTATTGGCAGTCAAGAGAGAATCAGGCTTTAGCAGAAGCGCGATCTGCACGTTGCTGCTCGCGCTTGTCCTTTGCCCGATGCTGTTGGCGCAAACGGACCTTTCGACCATCCGCGGTACAGTGACGGACCCCACCGGGGCTGTCATCCCGGGTGTGACCATCACGTTGTTGAACACGGCAACCAGCATCTCTCGGACAGTGGAAACGAACGATGCGGGTGACTACGAGATCCCCTTGGTGGGACCTGGCAACTACCAACTGACAGCCGAAGCGGAAGGGTTCCAGGCGTTCGTGGCTAGCGACATTCTCATCACCTCGCGAGAGACGCGGCGTCTCGCAATCGAGCTTGCGCTCGGCACGGTGGCTACCGAGGTGACGGTCAGCGCGGGAGCGGCTGTCATCGAAACCGAAGGAAGCCAGATCGCGGGCGGCTTCAACAATGACGACTTCATCGAGAGCCCGATGAGCTACAGCTTCTTCCCCATGCGCAAATGATGACCCAGGCCGCTGTCCAGACGAACAGAGGCGGCTGGGGAATCCGCATCGCTGGGCAGGACCGCGGCCAGGCGCAGCAGCAGATGGATGGCGTCGCCAACGACGGCATCCTCAACCTCGTCAACAACATGAACGATTTCGAGGAGTTGAAGGTGCAGACTTCCGGCCAGTCCGCGGAATTCTCCCGCTCGGTCGGCTTGACCATGACCGGCAAGAGCGGCGGCAACGATTTCCACGGCCGCCTTTACTACGACGTGCTCAACTCGGGTCTGAACGCGCGCAATACCTTCGAAGCCAGGAAGACTCCCTTCAAACAGCACCGCTACGGGCTCAATGTCAACGGCCCGATTGTCAAGAACAAGACGTTCTTCTATTTTGGCTACAGCGCCATTCGTATTCCGTCTGGTAGCTTCCGCTTGATCAACGTGGCGCCGGTGGCGTTTCGGAGCGGGGACTTTTCATCGGTAAACAACCCGGTGACCGACCCGACTACAGGTCAGCCTTTCCCCAACAACCTGGTCCCGGAAACGCGGTTCAGCGACATCTCCCGGAAGGTCCAGGATGAATTCCAACCCATTCCCAACCGTGGCGATCCCACGACGCGGGCCAACAACTTCGAGTTCGTTCACCCGTACCCGCAGGACATTCTCAAATGGGATTCCATCACACCGCGCGTAGACCACCACTTCGGCAACAAGAACAACCTCTACGTGAGGTTCATCAACCGCATCACGCCCTACATCTTGGCGCGTGATTATCCTTGGGCCACCTGGACGCGCGAGCGCGATCATCACAACATAGTGGTGGCCGACACCCACATCTTCTCGCCCAACCTCGTGAATGAATTCCGTTGGGGATGGATCAAGGACTATATCATCGACGGCACCGATATCGAAGGAGTCAGCCCCGTTTTCGGTGACGACGTCGTGCAGCGCATCGGTCTACAAGGTGTAAATCCGCAAGGGTTTAGTGCCATGGGGTTCCCGCGCATGGATATCACCGGCCTGCAACCGATGCGAGTCCGGCAGGGCGGCGTAATATTAGACGAGAAGAACTTCCACTGGTCCAACTCTACCACTTGGACCAAGGGACGCCATGTCATGAAGTTCGGCGCGCAGCTACGAACGTTCAGGGACTTTGATTCGACAGTCAAGGAAGGAACCTACGGGAACTTTAATTTCGACGGTCGTATCACGGGTGAGCCTTACGCCGACTTCCTGCTCGGTATTCCGGGTCGCAGTCGCCGGGTTGATCCTCTTACCAATCGAACGAGGACTTCCTACGAATCCGGTTTCTTCTTCACGGATACCTTCAAGGTCTCCCAGGCTCTGACCGTCGATTGGGGTCTGCGCTGGGATTATTTCGGTGCGACTACTTATAATGACGGCCTGCAATACAACTGGGATCCTAACACGGGCAACGTCGTCGTGCCTCAGGCGGCTCAGAGCAGCATCAGTCCTCTTTATCCCAACAGCATCAGCGTAGTCGCGGGCGAGGTTGTGCCGACCCCGAAGAATACCAACTTCCGGCCGCGGATCGGCATCGCATACCGCTTTGCTAATGACTTTGTGATCCGAGGTGGCTATGGTCAGTTCAGCGAGTATTTCGGCCGCTTCACCCGGGGTTTCGGCGGTGGACCTTTCGAGATTCAGGAAGACTATCGAAACCAGATCATCAACGGTCAGCCGCTGTTCGCGTTCCCGAACCCATTCCCTGATCTGAGCTTGGCGAATGTCCCGTCACAGAACATCTCGGGCTATCCCTTGGACACCAATAACGGTGTCATCCACCAGTTCAACTTGAGCGTCGAGAAACAGGTCGGATCGATGGGCTTCCGGGTTTCTTACCTCGGATCCCGCAACCGCGGCATGAACTACACCATCAATACCAACAAGCCCGCTCCAAGCCTCGAACCCTTTAGCCCTTCTCGACGTGTGTTCCCGCAGTTTGTCTCCACCAGTTTCTACAGAGAGAACGGCGAAGGCAACTACGACGCTTTGCAATTCAAGGTCAACCGCAGGATGGGCGATGTGCAGCTCGATGCTCACTATACGTACTCCTCGAACATGTCGAACATGCTGAACCGTGAAAACCCTTACGCGTCGCTCGCGTGGAATCGTGAAGCGTTCAACTCGCGCCACCGCGGCGTGATCAACGTAAGCTGGGACATTCCCGTCGGCCGCGGCAAGAAGGCCCTGGCGAATGCTCCGGGAGTGGTTGACGCCATTCTCGGCGGCTGGAAGCTGAGCTGGATCAGCTTTCTTCAGAGCGGCCAGTTCTTCTCTCCCAGCTTCTCGGGTGCTGATCCGTCGAACACCAACAGTGTTGGCGGCCTGCCGGACCGCATCAACGATGGCAACCTGTCCGCCGGAAGTCGACAGATCACACGATGGTTCGATGCTTCGGCCTTCGCGATTCCGCCGGCGGGCCGCTTCGGCAATTCGGGCCTGAACATCCTTGAGGGTCCTGGGTGGAACCTCCATCACCTCGGTATGTTGAAGCGCTTCAACATCACGGAGGGGGTCACGTTCATGCTGCAAGGTCTGTTTCAGAACGCGTTCAACACTCCGCACTACACCGTCCCCGCTGCCAACATCAGCCGCCCGGGTCAGGTTGGCATTATCACCAATACTATGGGTGGGAGCAGTGGAGGCCGAGAGAGAGCGTCGAATCGGTTCGTCTTTCTCCGCGGTGCGATCGAGTTTTGATGTGGAACCCGGCTAATCGGGTTCCGGATCCTGACGGCAGCCGGTTCCAGCCGGCTGCCGGGCAGGATCCCTTGACCGGCGGGCCGTACCGTGACGGGCGGCCCGCTATCAGTCCGTGGTGAAATCCCGCGTAGCACCGTGAACGACGTTGCGCCCGGCTGACAAGGAGCGACGAGGAAGCATATTGGACATATTCGACCGAGGAGCAGCGCAGTTCAGCCGGGATGCATCGCCGCTTGAATGTAGCGGGGCTTTTGCCACGGGTTGCTGTCTTTCGAGTTGAAGAAACCGCCCGTAGGGGGAGTTCGTTTGTGACCCGAATAGATCGGTTTCCAAGACATCGAGCAAGTCGACTTGCAGGAGAAGCGGTTGCGATTGACGGCATCAAGGGCTCAGGATCGTGATATGACTCGGCGCGGCCTTCTCTCGACGCTTGCCGCGTCCCTTGGCGTTGGCTCAAAGGCGTCGCCTCACGCCGGACGGCTCCAAGCCGGCGCTGCCGCGAGCAACATCACTCCGCTGCTCGGCATCTCGCTCGACGGGCCCATCTCGCAGAACGGTCCGGCCACTCATGTTCATGACGAGCTGCATGCGCGTTGCCTTGTCCTCAGTGATGAAAAGACGCAGATCGCCATCGCCATTTGCGATAGCACGATGCTGTGGAAGGATCTCGTCGACGAAGCGAAAGCTATCGCATCCAGCAAGACCGGCATACCGCCTGAGCGGATGCTCATCGCCGCGACCCACACTCACAGCACGCCTCGGCTCGGCGTTCGTAATGGCGAGCTCGAGCGCTGGTACCGCGGCTTTCTGCCACGCCGTATTGCCGACGGCATCATCCGCGCGTACAACAACCTTTCTCCTGCTGCGATGGGGTGGGACTCCGTTCAGGTTCCCGAGTTCGTGTTCAATCGCCGCTGGTTTGTAAAGCCGGAGTCCGTTCCGCCGAATCCCTTTGGCGAAACAGGCGACCGGGTTCGTATGAACCCACCCGCAGGCAGCACGGTCTTGATTCGGCCCGCAGGTCCCGTTGACCCTGAATTTTTCGTCCTCTCCGTGCGCCACGCCGACGGTCGTCCTCTGGCCCTTCTTGCCAACTACGGGCTCCACTATGTCGGAGGGTCACGCCGGGGAGACATCAGCGCGGACTACTTCGGCCTGTTCTCCGAACGGGTTCGTGAACTGATGATGTCCGAACACTCGGACATGCCTTTCGTCGCCATGATGTCCAACGGCGCGAGCGGAGACGTCAACAACATCGATTTCCGGAAGGAGCGGGACAGGCGGCCACCCTACGTGCGCATGCGGGAAGTTGCTCACGACCTGGCGGAGAAGGCCGTCGGTATTTCCAGGGATGTGAAGTACCGGAACGAGCTCACTGTCGCGTCCGCCCACAGCCGTCTCAAGCTCTCAATCC
>MKWU01007546.1_pt1 | contig 10333 bp, 11 predicted proteins | sample 809101 | NCBI WGS metagenome assembly MKWU01 (sample SAMN05860141, study PRJNA318959) | sponge metagenome | host: Aplysina aerophoba | place: Slovenia: Piran, Adriatic Sea, Gulf of Piran | collected 2013-05-07
TCCAGGTGCACATGGCGCGAGGCGCAGGCCTCGGTCGCAGCATGGTCCTGGCGGGGCACGGCTTCCCGGACCCCTCGCTCGTGCCCGTGGTGGCGGCGCTGGACGGGGCGCCGGGGTGGGAGAAGAAGCTCGCGCGCTTCGTCGAGCGCTGGGTAGGGCGCTCGGACGAGCTGCTGCGCTCCCGTGCGGCGCTTCTCAACGGCGCGCTTCTGATTGTGGCGGCACTGGTCATGGGCTCGGGCATCGACGCGATGTTCTCGATCCTCGAACAGGCCGCCCGCTACTGACGGAGGACAAGGACATGGACGGGATTATCGACGACCACAACCGGGCCCTCGACAGGCCGGGCCTGCGGCAGCGAGGCGGTGCGGGGCGTCTGCAACGTCTGCGCCAGAGACGCTGGCGCCGGGGCTTCAGCCTCTTCGGCGTGCTGCTGGGGCTGACGCTCGCGGCGGTGGCCATCGTGGGCGCCGTGAGCCTCTACAACGCAGCGCGGGAATCCGCCAACCGCTCCGAGGCGCTGACCCTGCTCAACCGGCTCCGCGCCAACGTCGAGAGCGTCTTCGCGGGCGCGCCGTCCTACGGCAACGGCACCGACCTGATCGCCACTATCGACCGCAGGGGCGGTATCCCCGACAGCGCGCGCATGGTGAGCGGGAGCACAGTGCAGATCCGCCACCCCTTCGGAGGCCTGGTGAGCGTGACCGGCGGCCCCGGCGGGGCGACCAACCAGTTCCGTATCGTCTTCAACGACGTGGACGACGAGGTCTGCGCCGCGATGGGCGACGCCTATGCCGGGCGAACGCGTGCCAGGGCGGGGATCGTGTCGATGACCGTGAACGGCACGACCCTGACCTCGCCGGTGACGGTGGCGCAGGTCACGGCCAACTGCGACGACGGGGCCGGCGCCAACGATATCGGGTTCACCTTCGGATGAGCATGCTCGGCATGGATATGCTCGGCATGCGGCCGCTTGGGATGAGCACGCGGGGCGTGCATCTCCCCGGTATGAGGCTGCGCCTCCGATACCGCTGCGGTGCGGGCGCGCTTGTGGCGGTGCTGCTTCTGGCGGCGCTGGCGGGCACCGGGTTGGCGACGCACTACGCGGCCCAGCATGCGGCACGGCAGATGGCGTCGGCCTTCGAGGCCGGCCGGGTGTTCGGCGCGTGGGTGCTGGCGGCCCACCGTGCGAGCCAGGAGCACGGCTTCGCGTCGCGTCTCCAATCGGAGCCAGCGTTCGTTCTAACGCCGGCGGCGCTGCGTGCCCTCGGCGCGGTGCCGCCGGGACTGCCCCCACATGTGGGACGGCACGCCTCCTTCACGGTCGGCATGATGGACGACGGTCGTGGCGGAGCGGGAAGTTCCCCCGGACCGGGGAGTTCCCCTGTGGCGATGGCCTTCGGCGTCCTGGAGCCGGCACGCGCGGAGGCGGCTGCGGCACTGCGGAGCGGCGCGATTGCCGCAGGTCTTGCCGCGCTCGCGGAAGGCGGCAGCACAGACACGGTCATGGCCGCTCACGTGCCCGCCATCGAGGGCGCGCTCGGGAGGAGCCTTGCGCCGGACGGGCTCTTCGTCACCGCGGATGCCGGGCTTCGCTACGCGGACGCGGTTTTGTACCGGCGCGCACAGCCCGGGCGGCCGGGCCTGAACCGCATGGAGACCGCGCTCGATGCCGGCGGGAACGATGTCACCGGCATCGCCGACGCCGACGGGTTCACGGCCTCGATCTCGCGCGATGCGGAGGCGGCGGGGAGCGGTACCGTGACCGGAGATTCATTTGCGGCGGGCCTGGAGGCGGGATCGCTCGAGGCAGGCTCTCTTGCGGCAGCATCGCTCACCGTATCGGCCGATCTACTGGTGGGGCGTGCGGTAGCGGGGCCGGTGTCGGCGGGTTCGGCCGACGTGGCCGGCCGTCTCGAAGCGGCTTCGGTCACGGCCACCGGGGCGCTGACGGCAGACACCCTGGCCGTGGCCGGCACGGCCTCCGTCTCTGGCTCATCCTCGGCGCAGTCGCTGGCGGGCGAGATGCTGACGGCGAGCGGAACCATGCGCGCCGGGCGATTCTCGTCGACTGGGCTGCACGGTCCCGATGCCTCCATCGGCACCCTGAACGTCGGGAGCTGCGGCGGATGTTGAGCATGCGGGCAACTCTCCCCGGCGACTTCTTGCGGAGCGCGAGTTCCCGCCTGGGCCGGGGCGCAGCAAGGGGACGGAGCCCGGGGCTCAGTCGGGGACGGAGACTTGGTCTCAGTCGGGGACTGAGTCTCTTTGGGTCGCTGCTGGCGCTGGGTCTGCTGGGCGCGATGGTGCTGGCGGTGGCGCTGTTCTTCGAGAACCGCATGCTGGACGAGCGCGCCCGTCTCGCCGCGCGTCAGCTCACGGTTCTCTCCGATGCTGCCGCGAGCCACGTCAGCGGCCGCTTCCCCGCGATGCTGACCGCCCTCGGCGGAGGGTCTTCCGAACTCTCGCTGGCCACACTTCGAACCTCCGGTGTGCTTCCTGCGGGCTTCGCCGACGTGGGCGCCATGGGCCGGGGCTACCGGGTGCTCATGCTCACGGCCGGGACCGACACCATCGACCTGCTGGTGACCCAGACCGTATTCGCAGGCGACACGGCCGTACCCGCATCGGCGCTCTTCGAGGCAGGCGGCAGCGCCAGGATGGGAACGGTGCTGCCGGACACTCCGCAACGGCTGACGGGCCCGGCCGTTGACGCGGACCTGCGCTCCTTCCAGGCCGCGTTCGCCGGAGCACCGCAAGCGGGTGCGCTGGCGACGCTCAGGCGCCTCGATCACCGCGCCGTCTACGGCGACCAGCTCTATCGCGTGACCGTTCCGGGCTTCGCCGACGCCAACCGCATGGAGACCGATCTGGACCTCGGCGGCAACGACCTGACGGGCGCGAACGCCATGGAGGCGGACACGTTGTCACTGGAGAGCAACTTCACGGTCGGCGGCGAGCTGACGGTGACGGCCGATCTCATGGTGGGTCGCGCGCTGTCCGTCGCCGGCCCGGCCGAGGTGGCGGCCGGCGTCACGGCGCAGAGCGCACGGGTGACGGGTGCGGCATCGGCGGGCTCGGTTGCGGTCACGCACGACCTGAGGGCGGCGAGCCTGACGGCGCAGGGCGCGGTGAGGGCAGGCTCGATCGGTGCGCGGGGCGCGGTGGCGGCCGGCAGAGCCTCGCTCACCAGCCTGCAGAGCGGCAGCGTGACGGCCCGGACGGTGACGGCGACGGAGGTCTCCGCCGCCGGCGCCACGGCACGGGCGGTGCGGGTCACGGGACGCGCGGACGCCGCCCAGGCCGGCTTCAGCCGCCTCACCGTCGGACGCTGCACGGGATGCTGAGGAATCGGAGCGATGAAGACGGGACTCCCCCTGCTGACGATTGTCGCCGCCCTGGCTGTTTGCCTCTGGGCCACGGACGCCATGGCACAGGCCGGGACGCTGTCTGCCGGTGCCAGCCAGGAGGGCGGGCCGGACGTGCATGCCGACATCGGCACACACGGCACGGGAGAACGCCCCGGTACAGGGAAACGCTCCGATCCGGGAGATCGTCCCGCTACGGCCCAGCCTGCCGCCGTGGCGGTCTCCAATTCCGCCGGGGAACTCAGGCAGCGGGCGCTCACCGCGATGGAGACGCTGCGCGAGGAGATCGCGACGCTGGCCGCACTCAAGCGCGCGCAGGAAGCGCTGCTCGCCTGGAACAGGCTCGCCTGGGACAGGCTCGCCTGGGACAGGGGCCGAACGGAGGGCGGCGAAGCGCCGGTGTTTCTCGCTTCAGCGCTCTGTGCCGAGCCTGCGCTTGGTGCGTGGTGCCCCCTGCTGCCGGCCACCTTCGGCACCCCATCCCCGACCGCGGAGGAGAGCCATGACCGCGACTGATGTCGTTCTGATCGTGCTGGTGCTGGCGGCGATGGCGGCCGTGGCCGTGGTCGACGCCCGACGCGCGATCGTGGACCCGCGCCTGGTGCTGGCGCTGGTGGGCGCCGGCCTGCTCTGGCGCCTGTTCGGTCCCGCCGAGACCGGGCCGCTCTGGACCGCGGCGCTTGGTGCCGCACTCGGCATCGCGGTCGTCGTCGTCCCTATCGCGATGGCGCAGATGCGTGGCCGGCGCTGGCCGCTCTTCCCCGGCGACGCGATGATGCTGGGCGGCCTCGGCTTCGTCCTCGGACCTCTCTCGCTGGGCTGGGCGCTGTTGGCGGGTTCGGCCCTTTCCCTGCTGCACCGCGCCTGGCTGCAGCGCCGCCGGGGCCGTTCCTTCTTCCGGGGCTACTGCCCCCTCGGCCCCGGCATGGTGGCAGGCGCCATGGCGGTGTTCGTGTTCGTCAACGCCGGCGGCGCGCTCGCGGCGGACGGCACGGCCGTGCCGCTGCCGCAGCCGAAGCCCGGGGCACAGGGGAACTCCCCGGTACAGGGGAACTCCCTGGCACAGGGGAACTCCCCGGTACAGGGGAACTCCCCGGTACAGGGGAACTCCCCGGTACTCCACGGCAGCCCGTCGGGTGCAGGCTCCGCCGCGCCGTGGCCCGCACCGCACCGCCCGGACGCGCCGGCGGCGGGCGAAGCCGCCATGCTTGCCGCCACCGAGCTTGCGCCGCTGCGCGTGCCGCTGCCGTCCTCATTGGCAGCATCGGAGGTCGCCGTCGACGAGCCCGCGACGCTCCCCTTCACGACGGTGACCGAACGCATCGCCGCAGTGGCCGGCGTTCCTGTCGAGGTCGAGGAGAGGCCGGCGCGCGTCGCAGGAGGTGCGGTGCGGCTCCCGGAACCCCCGGGTATTCGTCTCTCTTTCGAGGGACGCCTTCCGGGGCTGCTGAACCTCGTGTCGGCACGCAGCGGCTACGACTGGACATGGACCGGCGGCGCCATCGTCTTCTACCGCTACCGGGACGTCGAGCAGCGCGCGCCGCAGGAAGCCCCGGCGACCGGGGACCGGGCCGGCGGCGCAGAGAACGCCTGGATCGTGGACCCTGCGCGTCACGAGACGCTGCTCGACGTGCTCGAGGACTGGGGCGCGGACGCGGGCTGGTCGGTGGTGTGGAAGGCCGGGCGCCGCTACGCCGTGCGGGCCGGCGCCTCCTTCGGCGGCGCGTTCCTGGACGCCGTCGACCTGCTCATGGCTGCTCCGGCGACGCGCCGTTCCCTGGTTGCGCTCGCCCACGAGCCCAACCGCCACCTGGTCATCCACGACGCGGAGGCCCTCCGATGAGGGGGGGCACCGATGAGGGGAGCCCTCCGATGAGGGGAACCCTCCGATGAGGGGAGCAGTGCAATGAGCCCGCGCTATCCCGCTGTCCTCGCCGCGCTCTGCCTCGCTGTGGCCCTGGCAGGCGGCTGTGCGCCGCTGGGCATGGGGCTCGGCTCGAACACGGAGGCTGCCCCCGGGAGCGAGGCGCGGCGCCCGGATCCTGCGGAGACACGCCTGGCGGAGGCGGCGTCACGGGCGGAAGCCGCGCTGACCGCGCTCGCCCGGATACGCGCCGCGGAGGCCTCGCCGGCCCCGGCGGGCATTCCCGCGAACGTTTCGCCGGAGCTTCGGCGCCCGGTGACGCTCGACTGGATCGGCCCGGTCGAGACCCTGGCCGAGACCCTCGCGCGACAAGCGGGCTACCGCTTCGCCGTGGCCGGGCCGCCGCCCGCGCGTCCCGCGATGGTCGCTGTCAGGGCCCAAGACGTTCCTCTCATCGAAGTGCTGCGCGACGCCGGCCTTCAGGCCGGGGCCGCGGCGACGCTCGTGGTGGACGCAGGCAACCGCACGGTCCGCCTCGACTGGTCAGTGGAACGCCCCGGCACGGGGGAACGCCCCGGTACAGGGGAGCACCCTGGTGCGGCGCCGGGGAAGGAGGGCTCATGACCCGCATCTGGATGTACCGGGGTGTCGCTCTGCTGCTTCTGGCCTTGCTCTGCCTCGGCGCCGACATCGCTTTCGGCGCGGACGGGCCGCCGCCGGACCTGAAGGCGCTGCTGGAGGCAGAACCGCCGGACGAGGCGATGGACGATGGCGGGCTCTCCACGGAGATGCGCGGCTCCGCGATGCGGGCGGCAGCGCTGGCCTTCGGCTCGCGCGCCGGGCTCGCGCGCCGGGGCTGGGAGATCGCCCGGATGCTGGAGCGGCATGCCCACAGACTCTCCACCATCTACCGATTCCGCAGCCTGATGCTGGAGAAGGACGGGTTTTACGTCATTCCGCCGGTGCTGGCGCAAACGGACCGCGCCTTCCGGCTGGAACGGTCCGGCCGGCAGGCGGCGGGTGCGGAGCGCATCCTGAGGATCGTCGAGCCCGAGCGGATCGTGAGCGCCGTGCCGCACTGGCGCGACTACCTGGTTCGCGAGTGGCCCGAGGCAGTGCCGCCGGCGGCGGTCCTGTTCCCCCGCAGCAACGCGGAGACGACGCGCTGGCGTGGCTGGCTGCGCGAGGGCTGGGAGCACGGCGCCTCGCTCGCCGACGACATCTTCGCGGCGGACCTCGATCGCCTCAACCGGGTGTTCGAGGGACTGGTGCAGTGGCGCCGGGCCAACCTGGCCGGGATGGTCTCGGCGCCCTCGCTGGAGACGGAACGCGTTGCCGTGAGCGGCCACGGGCGGCTGGTGCGGATCGGCGAAACCCTCGCCCGCCTCGGGGCACCGGCCCGCTTCGAGCTGCGTCCCGGAGAGTGGAAGCCGCTCCCGGAAGGAGCCGTGCGATGAGTCCCCGCTGGGCGGATGCGGACTACGCCTTCCCGGCCGCAGGCCTCGACTGTTTCCTGCTGTGGGCGGCCGACCTGAGCGCCTCCGACGTCTCCTTTCAAACCGGAGCCCCGGCCTTCATCGAGATCGACGGTGTCCTGCGCCGCGCCACCGGCGCCCGTCTCGACGGCATCGTCATGGGCAGGCTGTGCGCGCGCATCTTCGACGGCATCCCTTCGGATGGAAGCATCCCTTCGGTTGGAAGCATCCCTTCGGATGGCAACACCCCTCCGGGTGGAGGCACCCCTTCGGGTGGTAGCACCCCTTCGGGTGGTGGCACCGCAGAAGGCATCCTGCGTTCGGGCCGAGCCATCGACTGCTCCTATGCGGTGGCCTCCGGCCCCCGGGAGTACCGCCGCTTCCGCTGCAACCTCTCGCCGGTGCTCGCAGGCCAGCGCTTCGGCATTAACATCACCATGCGGGTTCTGCCCGACACTCCACCCACGCTGGAGGAGCTCGGCATCGAGCCGGAGATCGCCGGCGCCTGGGACCTCTGTCGAGGCCTCACCCTGGTGACCGGGGTGCCGGGCTCGGGCAAGTCCACCCTGCTGGCGGCCGGCACCAGGCGTCTGCTGGAGAGCGGCGCAGGGCGGGTGCAGTCCTACGAGGCGCCGATCGAGTTCGTGTTCGACGGCATCGCCGGCGACGGGGCGCTGATGTCGTCTTCGGAGGTGCCGCGCCACTTCCCGAGCTTCGCCGACGGCCTCAGGGCCAGCCTTCGGCGGCGGCCCGCGGCGGTCGTGGTGGGCGAGGCGCGGGACCGGGAGACGGTGGAGGCGGTGATCCGTGCCGCCGACTTCGGCATAGCGGTGTTCGCCACCGCCCACACGGTAGGCGTGGCCGCCGCGATCCGGCGGCTTCTGGCGGAGTTTCCGGCCGACGAGCGGCACGAGCGGGCCGCCGCGCTGATCGACGTGACCACCCTCGTGGTGACTCAGATGCTGCTGCCCAACCCCAGGGGAGGACGCACCCATGCGGGTGGGCGCACCCCCGCGGGTGGGCGCACCCCTGCGGGTGGCCGCACCGCAATCCGCGAGTGGCTGCACTTCGACGGCGCGTTGAAGGCGACGCTCATGGAAGCGCCGCTGGAGCGCTGGTCGGCGCTGATCGCCGAAGCGGTGCGGGACACCGGGAACGATCTCGCAGCGAGCGCCGGGCGGGCGTTTCGGGACGGGCGGATCGGAGAGGCCGACCGGCGCCGCGTGGCGGCTGCGTCGACACGGCCGCGGACCGGTGGCGGCCGAGGCAAGCAATCACGGGATTTCTACTGATGGAAAGAATTGACGATGGATGGGCGGCAGGCTCCCTGGCGGGACACGATGCGGCCGGTGCGCTTCTACTTCATGGACGCGCGCCTGCTGGCGCTCCTGGTGCTGTGGCTGTTCTTGCCCGCCTGGTGGACGACGGCCGCGGTCGTGCTTGCGGTGGCAGCGCTGCGGATCGCGGAAGCGAGGGGCTACCGGCTTCACGCGGCGCTCAGGGCGGTGCGCGCCCTCTCGGCAGGCAGGCGTCCGGCTCTGCACGCGCGCCGCGTCCGCCGCTTCGTCGACTTCGGATGAGCATCTCGATGCCCGGCATCTCGATGCCCGGCATCTCGGCGCTCGTCTCGACGGCGATGTCGATGCGCGTCTCGCTGAACGCCATGGCGATGGCCGTCACGGTCGCGGCCATGACCTCCCCTGCAGAGGCGGATTTCCTCTACGTGCCGCCCCGCGAATCGGCTGCCCCGGCCGAGAGCGGGAAGAACCACGCACCGGCCGTCCGTGAGGCGGCAACGGAGAAGAACGCTCGCAGGAGCGACGGGGCCGGCGGCGAACCCGCGGAGGCCGCGACGCATACGGACGGGATCGACGCTCACCGCAGGGAAACACCCCTTCGGGTGGAAACACCCCTCCGGGTGGCAGCACCCCTCCGGGTGGCAGCACCCCGATACGCCGATGCCGAGCCGCTGGAGAAGAGCGGGTCCGCCGGCCTCTGGCAGGTGCGCGCCGGCGAAATGCTGCGCGAGGCCCTGGGGCGATGGGGAGCGCACGCAGGCATCAAGGTGCTGTTCCTCACGGACCGCCGCTACCGGCTGCACGAGGGACGGGCCTTCGAGGGCTCCTTCGATGAGGCGGCACGAACCCTGTTTTCCGCCCTGTCCCACCTGCCGCACCCGCCGGCGGGCGACCTGAGGCCGGGCGGGCGAACGCTCGCGGTCATGCACGGATCGAGCGGGATGCGTCCTGCGGGAGTCGGCCGATGAGGGCCGCAAACCCCCTTGCGGCGACGCTCGCGGTGCTGCTGCTCCCGGCCCTCGCCTGGCATGGCGCGCCCACGCAGGAGGCGGCGGCGCAAGACGCTGCATCACCCGGTGCCCACGCGGAGCCTGGCGACCGCAGCTCCCGGGACCTGCCTGTGATCGCTGCGCTCCGCGCCAACGGCGCCAGCATCCTGTCCCTTGGCAAGCGGGGCGGGCTCGACGGGCATTTCGTGGAACTCCCGGATGGCGACGCCTACGGCCTCTACCTGACGCCGGACGGTCATGCGGTCGCCGGCCTGCTCTACGGGCCGGACGGGACGCTGCTCACCGGCCGGCAGATCGAGGCTGCGCGCAGCGAGGACGGCGACGGCATCGCGACGGCTGGCGAGAGACCGGTATCTGCGGTCGCCCCGGCGGGCGAGGATTCCAAAGATGCCGGATTGTACGGCGGCGAGGTGAGGCCTGGCGGCGCGATCCAGCTCGCACATGCATACGCCGACGACGCAATCGTGCCGGGCGTCGAAGCGATGTTCGAGCGGTCGGTCTCTGCGTTCGGCTTCACGCTCGGCCGCACCGGTCCGCCCGTCGCAGTATTCGCCGATCACAGATGCCGCTGGTCGCGCGCGGCCGTGGCGCGCCTCGCGCGCCTGGCGCTCGACGGGCGCCTGCAACTCCATGTCGTGCCTGTCGGCGTGATGGGCGCCGCCTCCGCGCAAGAGGCCGCCGCCATCGCCTCCGCCCGCGATCCCGCCCTGGCCTGGTTCGAGGGAGCCCCCGGACCGGCGAGCCCCGAAGGCGGGCGGCGGATCGCACGCAATAACGCCCTCTTCGACGCCTGGGGCGCCGGCGCGGTGCCGCTGATCGCGTGGCGGGCGCGAGACGGCCGCGTCGCGCACCGGGTCGGTGACTTCGACGATATCGATGCCTGGCTGGGGACGCTCCGCCATGAGTGAACGCGCGCGCGCCATAAGGCAGGCGGTGAACCGCTTCGCCTTCCACCGCGACCAGCACCACGGCTGGCGCAGGGCAGCCGCATGGCTGCTGCTCTGCAACGCGCTCACCGTCGCGGCCTTCGCCGGATACATCGCGCTGCACTCCACCGTCTACATCACCGTCGCCGCCACGCCGGACGGCAGGCTGGTGCCGCTGACCCCGCTCGACGAGCCCATCATGTCCGACGCGGCGCTCCGGAACTGGACGGTGTCGGCGGTGACCGAGGCCTTCACCCTCGGCCATCACGACTGGCGGCTCAGGCTGGCCTCGGTGCGCGAGAGCTTCACCGACGAAGGCTACGAGTCCTTCCTGGCGGGGCTGGAGGAGAGCCTGTTCCTGGACCGCCTCAGGGACAACCTGCAGGTGGCGT
>MKWU01007547.1_pt1 | contig 10332 bp, 10 predicted proteins | sample 809101 | NCBI WGS metagenome assembly MKWU01 (sample SAMN05860141, study PRJNA318959) | sponge metagenome | host: Aplysina aerophoba | place: Slovenia: Piran, Adriatic Sea, Gulf of Piran | collected 2013-05-07
CGATGTCGTCGAGATATTCGTTGACCACCGACGATTCGAAGATAACCCTGTTCCCGTCGACCAACGTCGGCACCGTGCCGTTCGGATTGAGCGCCAGATAGCGCGGCGTGAGATGCTCGAAGGCGGCAATCGAATAGGCGACCGATTTCCAGGCCAGCCCCTTCTCCGCCAGGCACATTCGCACCTTGATCGGACAGACCGCATCCCAGGCATGGTGGAGGACGAGTGTCATGGTTTCGATGGCTTCCTTCTGGCACCAGCCCGGTTAAAGAATGCCGTCGGCCGGCTCCTGTCCATCCCCGCCTTTCCGACCGAACATGCCGGGATGACCGACCGGATTTCGCCCACCACGCTTCCAGGCATCCCGTTTTATCTTCTTGTTTATTGCAGATCACGTAAGGATCCGAGATTCGTTGCCGCGTGAGCCCGCTCAACCCTACAGAATTCCATGCTTCTTCGCTCCGCCCACGAAATCGGGCGCGGGCGCCAGTCATCTTGCCGAAATCAGTAACGGTCAAACTCCAGACTGCATTTGGCCTTTCATGAGGTCTCGCTGCTCGACATCAGGTCCGATGGCACGATCATGGTGGTCGCCGAAATCCTCATCCGCCCCCGCCTCCGAGACTGGTCCCGTCCCACAGGAATATCTGCGTCTTGTGGTCATCCGTCAGGACTTTGTCGTTCGGAGCAGCCATTTGACCCTCCTGTTTGCAGCGATCGCAACGAGTTAGTGTGCTTATCGGCGTCCAACCGCTACGCCGAACAACAAGCAGGACAGGCGGAGCATTGGACCATGCCGGTGCGACGCGCGCACCTACCACCGGCTAGTCTCGTATTCCCCAGTCCGCAAGGACGTCCTGTACCGTCACCACATGCGCAAACATGTACCCCATGGTGACGAGCGCCGCATCGTGCCGTTCCTGGTCCAGCTCGCCGATCGCGTCTGCTGCCACAAAGGTGCGGTAGTCCCGCTGACCTGCGTCGCGGACCGTCGATTCGACGCACATGCTGCTGGTAACGCCGCAAACCACGAGCGTTTTTATGTTGCCATTGCGCAGCACCGTCTCCACGCCGGTGTTGTAGAAGGCGCTGGTACGGTTCTTGTCGAAGACGTAGTCGCGCTCCTCCGGAACCAGCTCATCGACGAGTTCCGCGTCCCAGGTGCCGATGACGCAGGCGCGGAGGTTCTTGAGTGCGGGCCGAATTTCATGTGGCATGATCCCGCGGTCGGAATAGTCCGGGCGGTAGACATTGCGGGTATAGATGACCGGCAGCTCCAGCTGATGGGCGGCATCGACCAGTTGACGGCAAGGCGGCACAGCCGCCTCGCACATGGCGGTGTCCTTGCCCATCTCGTTAAGCGAGCCTTGAGGGTGGCAGAAAGCGTTCTGCATATCGACCACGAGGAGGGCGGTCCGCTCGGTCCCGATGGTTTGCATCTCCATCTCCCGTTCGCCTAGGTTCTATTCATAAGTTCCCGATTGAGGTGGTGGCCGGGGCGCTCGCCGACGGTCGGCCGCTCCATCGCGAACGTCTGCTCGATCGTCGCGTACTCCATGTAGCCCAGTCGGGCAATCGGCCGGATCTTGGTAACGTCGACCCGTCCCTCTGTCAGAACGTCGTCCTGGATGTGAACGCAGACGACCGTGCCGAAGACGACGGTGGCCACAGCCTCCGGGTCCGTCGCCGGCAGGCGCACGCTCATCGAAAACCGGCACTCCAGATGGATGGGAGATCGCTTTACCCGGGGCGGTGCAACAAGGCGCGACGGGGCCATGTCGAGCCCGGCGAGCGACGCCTCGTCGACGCCGTGGGCCACATAGGCCGAGGTCAGGTTCATTTCCTCGCGAAGCGCCCAGGTTGCCATGTTTATGACGAACTCGCCGGTTGTCTCAGCGTTGGCACAGCTGTCTTTTGGCCCGCCGTCCGCGTGGGTGCCGACGGTACTGAACATGACTTGCGGCGGGCACGTGCCCACGCCATTGAAGAAGCTGAACGGAGCTAGGTTCGTCCGGCCCTCCCGGTCGCAGGTGGTCACCCATCCGATGGGCCGCGGCACGACACAGCTCAGGAAAGGATCGTGGGGGAGCCCGTGATCATTGGCTGCGGTCTCGTAGTACACTGGTCAACGTCCTTTCTTGTTCGATGGTAACGCCGGAGGGTGGCCGGGTCACAGAGCCGGGTCCTGTCCGACACGCACCAGCGCCTTGCCGATATTCCCGCCGCAAAGCATGTCGATGAAGGCCCGGGGAGCATTTTCCAGCCCCTCCGTGACATGCTCCCGGTACCGCAGGCGGCCCTCCGACATCCAGGTGCTCATTCGGGAAACCGCTTCCGGAAACCGGGCCGCGTAGTCGTGAACGACAAACCCCTCCATTCGCAACCGCCGGCCAAGGATATAGCCTTGCGGCCGCAACCCGACGTGGGCGTCGATGGGCTTGTCGTAGTCGGCGATGTGGCCGATCACCACCCAACGGCCCCGATCGTTCATGTGCCGCAGGACGCGATCGGCGAGGCCGCCGCCGACCAGATCCAAATACACGTCGACGCCTTGGGGACAGGCCTCCGACAACGCGCGGTCGAGTCTGTCTTCATCCCGGTAGTCGATCGCGGCATCGAAACCCAGGTCGTCGACGACGAAACGCATCTTTTCCGTGGTGCCGACCAGGCCGACGGCCCGGCAGCCCTCGATCCGGGCGATCTGGCCGGCAACGCTTCCGGTCGCACCGGCCGCCGTCGAGATCAGGACCGTCTCGCCCGGACGGATTCGGCCGACGTCCAGGAGGGAGAAGTAGGCCGTCATGCCGGTGCGTCCGAGGACGCTCACGGCGGTCGACAGGGGGCCACGGCGCGGGTCCACCTTGACGATGCCGGCGGCATCGTCTTTCCGGTCGCCGGCGCCGGCGGTCACCGCGTAGCATTGCCAACCCAATTTCGCCTCGACGATCTCCCCCACCTGAAACCCCGAATTGCGGGTCTCGACGACTTCGCCCACGACGGCGCCCGGGACCACCGAGTTCAGAAGCACCGGCGTGCCGTACTGTCCTCGGAACGCTGCCGGGTCACGCATGCGCAGGCGCTGCCACGGATCTAGCGACAGGAAAATTGCGCGGACAAGGAACTCACCGTCTCGAGGTCTCCGGACGGGCGCCTGTACGATGCGGAAATCGCTCTCTTGCGGCACCCCCCGCGGGTAGGAAACCAGTTGCACCTGCCTGTTCTGTGCCGAGTTGCCGGACATGGGCAAAGCGGGCTCCCTTCGAGACCCTCAATATCGGGCCGTGATCTCCCGAACGTCCTCGACCGCGCTGGTCTCCTTCGAGGCGTCAAGGAGCACGCGCGCCGCTTCGCTGCCGCGAACCCGGCCCGCGAGCCTGAGGAACTTTGCCGCGAGTTCCCCGTCGGACATGGGGTTCTCGGGACTCCCGCGAATCTGCCGGTAGAGCATCGACTTCCGGTATTCTCCGTCGCTGGACCTGATCACGACCTCGATAGGAACGTCCGGGTTGCCGAGCGCCTTGCCGGTAGCCCACATGGCCACCGCCTCCGGGTGTTCGCCGATGACGACCTTTTCGGCTAGGGCATGCCGCCTTTCGTCACTCAGGGCCTCCGGCAGGACCCACTCCGGGCCCGACTCGTGGCCCAGCAAAGCGTTGGCAATGATCCACGGAACGCTGAACAAACCCTCGAAATAGGAACGCGGTTCGAGGCATCCGAACGGGTAGTTCTGATAAAAGCGGTGCGCGTTGACGATCACCTGATCGATGGCGTCGACCGGGATCCGGTTCTCTTCGACGATCTCTAGCGCGAGCTGGATCGCGCCCGTGCTGGTGCGCGAGCCCAGCCACGGCTTCAGGTGAAGTTCGTTCGCCACATGATAGCATTCGGCCGGGGCATAGGCCGCCAGGCTCTCATGGTCGTACAGCCCGTCTTTCTCCATCGTGTCCCGTGGACCTTCCACGCCGCTTTGGGTCAGCAGGGCCGCCTGGGTGCCGAGTTGGCAGATCGTCAGGTTGTACATGGAGCCCAGACCCGTGAAGACATTGAACTTGAGCGACAGATCCATGGCGGGCGGCTCGATCATCCAGGCGATGCCGATGGCGTTGTTCAGCTGATCGGCATCGAAGCCGAGCAGTTTTCCCGCGCAGACCGCGACGCACACCGGGGTGTGCTTCTTGGTGTTGACATAGTCGTGCCGGTCCTTCGCCCGCGCCGACTTGTAGAACACCGCGTTGAGTTCGTAGGCAATGGCAACTGCCGTAACGACGTCGCGGCCGCTGGACCCGAGTCGTTCGCCCATCGCCATGCCGGTATGGGCCAGGGCGTCGAAGAGATGGTCGCCAGGCCCGCTTTCCATCATGTTCGAGTTGTAGGCCATGGTGGAATTGAACCCCGCCGCGAGCCCGGCCGAGACGCGACCGCGATCGCCGAGAAGGGTTGCTTCCGGAACGCCCCCTACTTGCGTGGCGAAACGCAGAAAGGGCTCTTTCACGAACTCGTAGCCCATGTGGGCGATGCCGATTGAATCCATCATCGCGCGATCCGTCGCCGTGACGACGTCCGATCCCAAATCCGGGAAGCGAACGTCCGCGATTGTGCGACTGATCGAACTGGTCAGACCGTCGTGGCCCATCAGGTCATCCTTCCCGTTGGGTGCCCATCAGGCCGGGCACCAGAAATTCGTGCCGCCATCCGACCGATCGCGTCCGCGAGCAGGTTCACCGGTGAGACCGGTGCGCGTGCTGGGACTTGAGCGCATCCTTGCCCTGGCCCATGTATTCGAGGAAGAGCTGGTGGTCGTCCCGAAACTCGTCGACAGCGCCCTGCATCACCACCCGCCCCTGTCGCGCCACATAGACGTAGTCGGCAACCCGTAGCGCGACCCGGACGTTCTGCTCGACGATGAAGATAGTCTCGCCGCGGGACTTGAGGTCCGCGGCGATCTGGGCGATCTCGTCGATGACGACCGGCGCCAGGCCGGCCGTGGGCTCGTCCAGCAGCAGCAGTTTCGGTTCCGACATGAGGGCGCGGGCGGTGGCGAGCATCTGCTGCTCGCCGCCGGACAGATTCCCGGCCCGGCTCCTCACACGGTCCTGCAACCTCGGGAAGTGCTCCAGTATTCCCTCGAGCCGACCCTTGCGCTCCCGCTTCGGGCAACAGGTCATGCCACCCAGGAGGATGTTCTCCTCCGTCGTCATGCCGGGAAACAGCTCGCGATGCTGGGGAACCATCGCAATCCCGCGGGCGAAGATCTGGTGCGGCCGCAGGTTTTCGATGGCCTCATCCTCGAAGCGGATCGATCCGCCGGTGACCCCGAGCATGCCCACCACGCACTTCAAGGTGCTCGACTTGCCGCAGCCGTTTCCGCCGAGGAGCGCGGTGACACGCCCCTTCTCGACACCCAGGCGCATTCCGTTGAGCACCTGCAGGCTGCCGTAACCCGCGGTGACGTCGATCACGTCAAGCAACGTCCAAGTCCTCCGTCCCCAGGTAAGCCTGCTTCACCGCCGGATCGCTCATCACCTTGTCGCCCGTGCCCTCGGCGATGACCCGGCCCTTGTCGAGAACCGTGATGCTGTCCGAAACGTCGATCACGAGGGAAACCACATGCTCGACGAGGAGGATCGTCAACTTCCACTCCTCCTTCAGCCGAAGGAGGATTTCGTCGAGCGCCTGCACGGCCGGCACGCTCAAGCCAGCGCAGGGTTCGTCCAGCATCAACAGCTTCGGCCCCGGCGCCAGCGCTCTTGCCAGTTCGAGCAGCCGTTGCTGCGCGATCGTCAGCGTGCCGGTTTCGCGCAGGATCAGATTGTCGATTCCGAGAAAGCTCATAACCTCCCGGGCGCGGTCTCGGGCGGCCCGATCGGGCGAGACACCTCCGCCGAGATTGAGGACGGACCTCAGCGGATTCGCCGTAATTTCGAGGTGCATTCCGACGAGAACGTTCTCAAGCGCCGTGCGGTTCTGCATCAGCCGCACGTGCTGGAACGTCCGCCGCAGGCCCAGTCCCGCGCGCCGGTGAACGGGGAGGGCCGCGATATCCCTGCCATCGAAATTGATGCGGCCTTCCGCCTTTACCACACCGGAAAGGGCATTGAAGAGGGTCGATTTTCCGGCGCCGTTCGGCCCTATGATTCCTCGTATCTCGCCCGGCGGTACCATCAGGGAAACGTCCTCGACCGCGACGACACCGCCAAAGCGTACCGTCAATTCCTGGGTCTCGAGAAGCGGTTCCACCAACCTTCCCTTTCGCTATTCGGCGGTTGACGGCTTCGCGTCCGCCCGGGGAATTCCGTCCCTCTCGCGCACCTCCTCGCGCCAGCCGTGGACGAGAACCTCGGGCGGCAGGATCCGCCGCTCGATCAGGTAGCCGGCAACGCCCTTCGGCATGAACACGATGACCCCGATCAGCAGGACGCCGTACATCATCTCCTGGGCAGCCTGGGTGCCGCGCAGCACTTCCGGAAGCATCGTCAGAAAAAGCGCACCCAGGAGGGCGCCGGAGAGCGTTCCCACGCCCCCGACCATCACGATGGCAAAGTGCAGCACGACCTGAAGCAGATTGAAGGTGTCGGGCGCGACGAACCGCACGGCCAGCGCAAAGAGACCGCCGCCGATTCCGGCGTAGAAGCCGCTCAGGGTAAAGGCCAGAGTCTTGTACAGGGGCACGTCGATGCCGTTGCATCGGGCTACGAGCTCGTTTTCGCGGATCGCAATGAAAGCCCGTCCGTAACGGGACGCGAGTATGGCCTTAGCGAGCAGGACCATGGCGAAAGTGACGACCACGATGACGCCGAACGCTGCGCCGTCGGTGTCGAGCCGGATACCGAAGAATGTCGGTGCCTCGACCTTGACCCCGTCGGTCCCCAGGGTGATGTCCCGCCAATGGAGGAACAACCAGTAGCAGAGCTCGGCAAACCCCATGGTCATCAACCCGAGATAGACCCGGCGCAGCCGCAACGCAGGCAGGCCGACGACACAGCCGACGAAGGCGCACAGCAGGCCTGCGGCCGGGAGCGACACCCAGTAGGAAATGCCGAAATGGCTCCCCAGCAGGGCGACGGTGTAAGCGCCGATGCCCATGAATGCCGCGTTGGCAAATGCGAACTGTCCGGCGAAGCCGAGGACGATCATCTGGCCAACGGCGACGACCACGTAGACCAGGATCAGGTTCAGGAGGTACTGGAGGTAGGGATTGGTGGCCGTACTGACGAGACACAGCACCACGAACAAAGCCGGGGTGAACAACCGGTTCGTAAAGAGGCGATGGAATTCCATCGGTGTCAGACCCGCGTGATCTCTTTGGTGCCGAACAGTCCCCTCGGCCAGAAAATGAGAACCACCATGATGACGAGAAAGGCGGAAAGATCGATGAGCGCGGTCGCGACATAGAATCCGCACAGGGTTTCGATGACACCGATCAGATAGCCGCCGACGATCGCGCCGGGAATGCTGCCGAAGCCGCCGAGCACGGCGGCGGCGAACGCCCTGATCAGGATTCGCGTCCCCATGTCGGGGAAGAGGGCAGTGATCGGTGCCGACAGGATCCCCGCGGCCGCCCCCATCGCGGAAGCCAGACCCCAGGTCGTCGCGAACACCAGCCCGATGTTGATGCCGCTGTACTGGGCGCCGTACATATTCTCCGCGGTCGCCCGCATCTGCTTGCCGAGGTCGGTGAAGGCGAACAGAAGAAGGAGTGCCAGCGTGAGGACCAGGGAAGTGGCGGTCGTCACCAGGTTCTGCGACGCAAAGATCAGGTCGAAGATGATGATGGGGCTGCCGCCGAACATGGGCGGGATCGTGTACACGTCCTGTGCAAAGGGAATCCGGAAGACCCCTCTCAACATGAACGACAGGCCCACGGTCACCATCACCAGCGTCATGTGTGGATAGTGGGCGATCGGCCTGATCAGGCCGCGCTCGATGAGCAATCCGACAAGCCCCCCGGCGAGGATCGCAAGCAGAAAGGAAGCCGGATAGGAAAGACCGAGGAAGGAATAGGCCGAGTAACCGATGAAGGCCCCGGCCATGAAGATCTCGCCGAAGCCGAACTGGACCATGTCCTGGGCCTTGTAGATGAGAACGAGACCCAGGGCGACCAGCGCATAGAGGCTGCCATTCGCGAGCCCGGCCGTGACGAGAATAACGAACTCCGTCATGAGACTTCGCTTTCGCAAGGGCCGTATGGATGTCGCGTGCTTCCTCGAAGGCCCACTATTCTAAGGCGGGCGCAAACCGACCGCCGGGGCAGAGCCGGCTCCTTATGCCCGGCTCCGCCCGCCTTCAGCCGGGTTGGTCTAGAACGATCAGTTCTTGCTCAGATCGCGCCACACGGGACCGAGGTTGACGACCTTACCGTCGGACCCCAGGGTCCAGACCGTCGGATCGTTGCACCCCTGATGGCTGCTCGCCGAGAAACTGATCGAGCATGAGGCGCCATGGTCCTTCAGGCCCTTGGTGCCCTCCATCGCCGCGAGGAATTTTTCGCGCGTCAGGTCCCGGCCAACCTTCTTCAGCGCTTCGATGACCACTGTTGCGCCGGCCACGCCCTGGTAGGCGACGGACTTCTTGATGTCGCTCGGGAAGTGCTTGTAGCGGATGCCCTCCCACTTCTTCATTTCGGGGCTGCCGAAGGGCCCGGCGATGACCGTGATCCCGTAGAGATCCCGCAACGCCTCCTTGTTTCCGACTCGTTCGACGAGATCGAGCAGATCCGGCGTCGAGACGATGACCGCCGGCGAATCCTTCGATTTGCTTCGAAGCCCGTACTTCCAGGCATCGCGGATCAACGTCGCCGCCTCGGTCGGATAGTTGACCATTATGATCACGTCCGGATCCACGCTCTTGAGCTTGAGCGCCTGGGCCGTGGCGTCCGATGCGTTCGCCTCCAGGGTCTCGCGGGCGACCACTTCGATGCCCTTTTCCTTGAACAACTGGCGCATGGGCCGGATCTTGGTTTCGGCCCAGTCGTTGTTGCGTCCGACGATCGCCACCTTCTTCACGCCCGGCATCGACGCCGCAAAGCGCGCCATGCCGCGGCCGTCCGCGCTGCCTGTCATCTGGACCGTAAAGACATTTTTCCTCACCGGCGCCGTGAGGCTATCCATGGTGGCCGCCATCAACAGATGGGGGACACCCGACTTGACGACCTCCTCGGTCGTCGCTGCGACGGCAGTGCTGCAGGTTCCGCCGTGAATCATGAAGACCTGATCCTGGTGAATCAGCTTCTTTACCGCCGCCAGCGCCTTGGTCGCTTCGCACGCCGAGTCTTCCTGGACGAACACGAACTTGCGTCCATGCACGCCCCCCTTCTCGTTTTGCTCCATGTAGACGGATATGGGACCGTTATTCACGGGCTGACCGTGAATTGCTGCGCCGCCTGTCAAGGGTCCGAACAGGCCGATCTTGATCGTCGTGTCGGTCACCCCGGTCTCGGCCAGCGCGCCCGCGGGGAGCGCGCCGAGAAAGAGACCGATCAACGCGGTTCTCCCCAAGAAGCCGATCCCGGTCGGTCGACGTGATATCCTCATCATCTCCTCCTGTGCATAGGTTTACGTTCGTGAATTTGACGATGCGTGCGTCGGTCTCTTGAGGCCAAGGTTCGGAACGGAACCGAACCGAACCTTCCTCTGGAGCAAGTCGACCCCATGCAAGGGCCTGGCTCGACGTACAATTCATGTCTTGACATTCCGCTCTTCCTTGCGGAAGTGAAGACATCTTCACGAACTCGCCCCGATGACGTGGTGAAGCGTAGACTGCTGCCGCGCGGATAGTCAATGGACGACCGGAGACGACGAGTGGGATCGGGTATGGCGGCCCTTTGCAATTGGGTGGCCGAGACCCGCATCGACGATATCCCCGACACAGCATTGCGCCAGGCGGTTGCGGTGATCGGAGACAATCTCGGGGCCATCGTCGCGTCACGCGACGAGCCGGAGGTCGTGCAGGCCCAGACCCGGATACTGGAAGTGTCGGATCGGGCAGAGGCGACAGTGTTCCGGGGCGGACGCCCCCGCGTCGAGCGGACAATGGCCGCGGTCGCCAACGGGCTTGCCGGAAACGGGGCGCAACTGGACCCTGGCTATCGCAAGGCCCAATGCCACGCAGGGCTCTACATCGTACCGGCGCTGCTCGCCGAAGCAGAAGCAAAGGGTCTATCGGTTGCCGACGTCCTGCGTGCCGTCGTGCTCAGCTTCGAGATCACGACACGTCTTCCGCGCACCTGGCCCATGGGGACGGCCAAGCTTTATCCGGCAGCTGTCTTCTGCGCGGTGGGTGCGGCGAGCGCGATCGGGGCGGCGCGACGACTGCCGCCGGACGAATTGCTCGGCG
>MKWU01007549.1_pt1 | contig 10330 bp, 6 predicted proteins | sample 809101 | NCBI WGS metagenome assembly MKWU01 (sample SAMN05860141, study PRJNA318959) | sponge metagenome | host: Aplysina aerophoba | place: Slovenia: Piran, Adriatic Sea, Gulf of Piran | collected 2013-05-07
CCTCGTTAGCCGGTAGAAAGGTTCGGTCTTGTAAATCTCGGAAGAGATCATCACAGCCTTGTAGCTGTTCATTAGACAACTCCCTAGGATCAAGGGTCATCAGATCAGGCAAACGAGAAATTGATATTCTTGACCGTCCAGATTGTTGCCGTGTTCCCAACCACCAGAAACACATAAGGCCCAAGGTAGAATTGGCCCATAGCAACAAAGGAATTTCCCAGGATTCTTCTTCAGCCCTGAAGTTGGGCCAGGCTGTACCACCGATAGAAATTTTGTTGGTGAAGCATGCTGCAAGAGGTTGAGAATTAGTTCGAAAATCTCGATTATAGTGTAATCTGGAAGCAGTCTCATGCCACTTTAGGTATGCTGTTTCCTCACAGTTCTGCCTTGGAACTCCCTGACAGTCTGGTGACACCACCAGTTTGTTCTCTTTTTTTGCATTATGGGACCAGAGCACCGGAAAAGTTGGATAGTCATCCTCTGTAAGTGGTAAAATGTCAAAGGGGCCTTGAGGCTTCTCGGAATTGCCTGGATTTCTTCCTGAAATATCCATATGATACAGCCCTCGACTACCAAGTTCTCCAAGACATGTGATTGGAATTTCCACCCGCTCATTTGTTTGTGGAAGGTTAAGAATCCCATCAGCGAGGTTGACTAGGGAATCTATCAGATTCAGATTTACTATATCAGATGATTTAAAGACCGTATCTAGGGGACCAATAAAACAATTGCCTACTTGATTTGTATCATCATTCCCTAGCATCAACCGTCCGGTGGTGGTAACATCTGAGATGGCTTTGGCAATCATAGATCCCTCTAGTTGGGATGATGGTCTCCGCTGAAGACTGATGGCCATCCCCAAGCTGGGGGGGGGGGGGGGGGGGGGGGGGCGGGGGCGGCTGGATACAGGCGAGACATGTTTATTAATTTTAGTTGCTACCAATAGAATTTCTGCTGGGTCAGTGTCAGCTGAGAAAGCTTGTCTGTTTGTAGTTCCAACAATAAGGATATCCTGATATTCCTTAGCCAAGAGTGATCTGGCTGCCTTCCAGGCAGATCCCTGTGTGATAGACGCAGGCAGGACAAGAGCAATGACCCCACCTGGTCGGATCTTGGCGTGGGCTAGGTCAATAAAGTTGGAGGCCAGACCAGCAAGACCGTTACCAGCAGGAGGTGATATCAGGTATCCTTGTTTACTGTTTCTTTGAGATCTTTGCTTTAATTTTTTCTGTATGTCAGTTAGTCGCTTAGACATGGCTCTCTGTACTTTTTCTGTAGTTGCAAATCCTGCAAAAGAAGGTACCGGAACCCCAACGGATTGAGCATTCTGCCCCGTTGGTCTGGTATAAGGCGGGTTCATAATGACAAGATCACAACTCGCATGAGGAACATTGGCGGATGGTCTCTGTTCTTCTCCTTGTCCGGTAGTCCGCGTAGTTCCTCCCGTCCCAAAAATTGATTGAGCCTGGTTCTCTAGAATCAGTTCCAGTGAGCCAATATAGATATCTCCATGATCCTCCTGTCCATATGACATTGTAGAAATCTGTGTGTCATTAAAAGGTGTGCCCGGATGAGCACTTGAGAGAGCCGACGCGGTTAGATGTGTTGCTGCCGGCATAATGTCGGCCGCAATTAATACGTTTTCCATCATTCTGTTGTGAATTTCTCTATCATCCCCACCGTTGCGGCGGATCCGAAGGGATACAGCCTTCTGGGCAGCTCCGAGCAGCGAACCAGTTCCACAGGCCAAATCTGCGATTCTAATGCCTGCTACAGCCTTCTGATCATCCCATTTCACATTCAAGCGCCTGACAGCCAGTTCAGCCAAGAGTGTGGCACTTGAAGGGAGAGTATAAAAGGTTGCCAGAAATTTTCGATCGGCAATTAAACGCTGAAACATCTGCCCACTAAGATCGTGCATACTTGATGCACCCAATCCAGCTAACTGTTCAGCCAAATCGATCATCGTGCTTAGAAAGGGTTTGGCTTCCGCCGTAGGAATGGTTCTCAGAAGCTTTCTAGCTATATGGAAAATTGGCCAATAATTGATACTTAGGATGTGGGTCCAACTTTGAATTACAGCCGTTTTAGTTACCGTTCCATTCTCTTCCAGCAAATCCTCCGGCGATTGAATATCGTTGATACCTGCAATGGAACTCTGAAAGACCATGGCATTGGCTATGATTGCAACTGCCATCCGAGTCGTCTGTTCACCATCTTCTTGATGAAGCTTGGTAGCAATCGAATTAAGCACATCAGGCTTCTGTCTTAAGTTGTCGCGAAGTTGGCTGGCTCCATTTCTTATTCCTCTCTCAAGAGTTTTTGCAGCATCCTCCAACCTCGTCTCAGACAAGGAGGCATACTCAATAGCTTCTGCCAACTGATCGATATCAACCTTCATCCATCCGCTTGGAGGCCATCTATTAATACTATTTCCGTTAGCAGAAAAAAGACAATATTCGAATTTCGCAAGTCTAATAGTATCAGACAAATCTGTCTGAGATTTGCTCAGTTCATTAGGAATCCGTACAGCTAGAACACCTTCTACTTTTTTACCATTGATGATTTCCTTAAGCCGTTTTTGTGCGTCCAGTTCAACGGTCCTCGCTGGAAAAAATTCAGTTTCAACAACAACTGGCAATCCACCTGGGGAGCGAATGACAATATCCGGCTGCTCCCTATTTTTTTCCTCAAACACACGCGTCTGTTCCGCTGCGACGACATCCTGCCCTTGGTTAATTTCATGCCAACGAGGATGACGTTGTCGAAGTTGTCTGGAAAGTTCGAAATTAAAAGCAATTTCGTTTGTTTTTGGCATAATTTCTCCTGATTATATCAGTTTATTGTATCTCAAACCATCTAATTTTAGTTGAAATAGAATGGATATAAACATTTGCGGCCGTTCATAAGATATTCATTATTCAATTGGTTTCTTATTGGTCATGAGCATCTTTTTCATACCAAGAATCAATTCTGTCATCTGGTCAATATTATTTGATTTTCTGTGATAATTACAACCAACAAACTACACTCACAAATCAATGCAGGAGTTTGGAACTCTTCTGGTTATAAGTTCTCTTGTTTCCACTTTTGAACATTGCCCAGAATGACTCAATGCTATCGGGGATGAAGGAATAAATCAACTTGAGTTTGCTTGGACTTTGAGATTTTTCAACAATTTACCAATTGATGATCTTTGCAATGCAATGTCCCTATCAAGTAACGGTTGTGTTCAATGGCGGTATCGATTCTGTGATTTCGGGGACGTGAAGGACTTCATGGACGGATTAGGTTTTATCTCAACTAGAGATCTGCCACATTTAATTGATTCTATCAATTTTACTCAAGAAACTATTGATCAAGCCAGAGATTTTTACAATATTCTCATAGCAAAAATACAAAGCAACCTTGGACTAAATACTGCAATCACACGATGGATTAAATCCAAGGAGTCGAAATATTCAATTACTGATAGTCTCATTGAATTACGAACTGCACTGGAGTCACTGTATTTGAATGACATGAATCGTGAACTTCGTTTCAGACTGGCAATTAAGGGAGCATGGCACATTGGGCAATGTTTTGAGCGAAGGAAGTTTAATTTTGAAACCTTATCAAATACATACAAGTTGTCATCCAAAGCAGAGCATGGAAGTAACATCCCGATTGATGACCGCAACAAGAAATTGCTTAAGAAAGCACAGAATATTTGTCGAGAAGGAATTCTTAAAAGATTAAGAGAAGAGAAGGAGATTAGTTCAAATGATTTGGTTTTGGGTATCAAATCTTAACTTCATAAATAAAATTGGGATGTAATTTTACTTGTGAAAATTCAGTCCAACCTTTGGCTTCTTCTGACCACTCCTTCAAAATATTTATTTTTCAGGTCATAAAGCGTCGCTGGCTTTGTTTGGGCTTTTCTGTCATAGTGTCATCCTATCATTTAAGATCATAGATTTCATCATCAATACAAGCTTTCCTATCATAACCGTTGGATATTACAGCGATTTCAGGCCGATAAGCATAGGAGTAACTATATTCATTGCATGTGACTGTTTTATCTTTATCAACAATTAATATGCGTCCCCGTTTACACCCTCTAAAGCGATTCACTATGTCACCAGATTCGTCAATATATCCCGTAATTTGACCCGCATATATTATTTCCCAACCAACATATTCTGAAATGTCAATTTCACATCCAGATTTGGCTGCACCTGCTAAAATCAAAAATATTAAAGTCAAAAATATGCGAACCATATTCATCTACCTTTCATGCAAAGTGCCACAATAGGGTTGACCGTCAACATGCCGAAACAACTTTATCGTTAATGGTCGTTATTGCAAGTGATTTTTTTGGGTTTACAGCAAGCTTGACTGCGATGACCTTGGCTATAAACAGTTCAGCCATCCTTTAGTGTGGCAACCCATTATGGATATTTCAACTCGCTTTCAGAGAAAAGTTTCTTCTTTTCCACAGTCAGGTTTGTAGATAACGTTATCTCGTTTATGGTTTTCACATCATCTTACCCGTCTGTAACCAAATGAATTAAAATTGTTTGAAGCACTTTTAAATCAATGATATTGAACAGAATGAGAATACTCTGCATTTACTAGCCGCATTTAACACCCTTGCCCGAACCATTATACCTGTGATAATGGCCACTTTTTCAGCCGTTATTATTGGGGGAATATACAACCGGTAGTGACACCGGAACCTGGTCCGTGCTCTGAAGACCCACAATCGGCTTGAAGGAGGTTCGGTCCAGCAACATATATTGCAACTGGCGGTCGCTCAGGGAATACATGACGCCTAATAAAAGAGCACGAAACATGATCATATGATCTCACGAAGGACTGCCCGACCGACGTGACGAGGCGGCCAAATACTTCTTTCATGGTCGGTTTAAAGCGATCCCAGTCCTCCAGGTCCTTCATCCGGGAGAAGGTGTTGAATTCGGCTAGAGCCTCGCGTAGCCGGTCTTCTTTAAACAGGTTCCTTTGTTCCATTTCACTGCTCTTGATAAACATCAATAAGACTCAATAATTGCTAGCCTAAGTGATATCATAAGCACAAAATAATACTAGGATATAATGACTGAGTGGATAAATATTGTTATTAATTATCTTATTGGAATAAATAGACGTGCCCTTAAGTTTTAGTTGGAGAATTTGCCTGTTGCTTCTTTTTTTTCATTTTAGCATTAGTTAACTCTAAATTGCGTAAGAATTCTTTTCTATCATGACTTGCTACATACCACTCGTTGAAAAGAAGCTCAATCAATTTAATCAAACTTTTGGCAATATCCGGTTCAACATCAAGAATTAAATTGACATCCTTCTGCATATGTGCACCGATGTTTCCAATCTCTCGAACACTGTCAATTGCATTAATACTATCTAGGCCAACCCCTGACGGGCCGTCTCCTTTTGCAACTTTTTCCCTGAGTTGTTGAATTTCATCATGCAACGTTTTTCCAGAAATTTTACAAAAATCACGAATCATACCTTGAAGGCAACGTCTTGATAATGTGGCTGAGGCGTTAGGAGATAGTTCGCAAATTAGACAAGATTCTTGATAATTTTTGACAATCGAATTTGGGATATAATTTGGTTGTAATTTGAAAGAACGATTTGAAAATAGGCTCCATTTTCGATTCAAAGTTGATTTACTTGATCTTGATACAACTGAATTCAATGGAGGAATAATAACCAAATCTTTATTTTCTAATGATACCTCAACCGATACATCGTTACATTCTTCATTAGCACAAACAAGCGTTTTGACCTCACCTTTAATATTTCCATATTTGCTGTTATAGCATTTTATTTCAAATGAATTCCAAAATTCGGTATGATTGCGAACTGCTATTTGTGAATGATCACAACAATTACATTTCCATTTTGACATGAATTTCCAATATTATATATCTAAAAACTTATCTCAATTAAGTTAACACAATGAAATTGCTATTGTAGGGAATGGGTCAAACATGAACTTTAGTTGAACTAATCCGATATGGCAAATTAAATTTCCTAGAAAATAAATATAATATTCGGTAACTGTTTTTCTTACCAAACTTTAAAAAACCTGATCAGCGATCTAAAATAATAGATAGTGTAATTTATCAGTTTGGCAATATTTTTAATTTAGTTCGCTGATCAGGAGTACTTCAGATACTGTTTAAGAAGTTCGGACTAGATGTTAATGCTGTAACGTCTTGGTAAAGAGATTTCAAGGATTCATCAGACATGTCAATAATTGGTTCATACATAAATGCATTAAGATGAATGTTTTCTGGAGTCATAAGAGCTACTTCTCTTAATGTCCTTATCGTTTCATCCTCCTTAGGAAACTTCTGTACAAATCTTTTCAAAAGCTTTTGTGTCTGATTCTTATTTATTTTTGCGATATCTTCTGGATCTGCAATCCTACCTACCATGAACTTTTCAGCCTGCAAGCGAATAGCTATTGAAAGTACAATTTTGTTTTCTAAATTCACCCCACTATCTAGGATTAGACAGTTGTCAGCTTCACGTTTAATCATATCAATTACAGGTTCACTACTATTAGAATAGTTTCCTTGTTTATCATTAAACAACTTTAAGAATATTATGTCTAAATCACTTTGCGTTATTTTTGCAGAGCATTGATTCCAATGTAAAAGAGATGTTAGAATTTCATAATCTTGATCTGACTCTCCTTTCGTATATTCTATTAAATTGCGTGCAAATGAAATTGATGCAACCCTTTTCATACCATCGTTAAAAAGTGAATTTTTCCAATCGTTCAGAAAGGGGTTTTTAATTCCAGATGCTGGATTTAGTTCAATTCTTGTTGGTGTTTTTGTCACCATCAGACAATTTGAATAATTTACAAATCGACTATTTAAAGTGCGGAAAAAGTCGAAATTGTGTGTCAGAATTATTTGTTTGAATATTGATTCTTCTGATATTTCCTGAAGATATTGGATGATTGCATACTTGTTTTTATAATCAAATGAGTCTGCTATATCGTCTATGACAAATAGCGTCTCTTGATTACCTTTACGACGTACTTCAACTTCAAAAATTACGTTAAGGATATAGAGTGCCTTCTTCTCACCTTGGCTCAATGATTTAATTAAATCCTTACGTTCAACCTCAGCTTGATCTGAGCCATCATGAAATCTGTATCCAAGTTCAAGCATGTGATTACTTTCTAACATAACTGATTCCTTATTTTTTGCCTCAAGTGTGAATGGGACAATAAATCGTTGATTGAACAATTCAATTGCTTTCTCCCAACTCGTCTGCTCCTTAAGTGCCTCTTCTTTTATTTTCTTTCGTCTTGCTTTTATATCCCTGTATTTGTCGAGTAGATCATAGTATAAGGATTCATTAGCTTTAATATATGATTTCCATACATTTTCCTTGAATAGGCCCATATTGGCCAATTGTGGGAGAAGGCTTTGATGCTGTCCCAAATACTTCTGTAAGTCTCTTGCTGGTATGTTTCGTTCAAGTTGCTTCTTGATTGCATCGAATTTCTTTTTCAAATCTAGATCTTTTGTAATCTCATCGTATTCTTTTGAAATTAAATCCTCAAGTTGCTGTTTAGTTGTAATCTTTTCTTTCTCGTTGGTATTAAAAATAACTGAGTGATTTGCATCAAAAAACCCATTTTTATCCAAAGTCGTAGCAATCTGAGCTGCATTGTAATACTCAAATACTCCTTTCTTAAAATATGTTGATGAATCAAGCAGTTGGTTATATCGAACTATATAAAATTCAATCTGATCTTTAACCCCCTTTGCCTCAATAAGCTCCTGTATCTTTGTATCAAATATAAGATCATATGGAACATCTACAAAAGGAGTTTCTTCTTGATCTGATACTTCACTCCTAATTCTTTCGAGTGCATTAAAAAAGTCATCTTGATTTGAATTTTTTGTAAATGCCAACGCAATCTCTATTTCTAATGATTTCTTCGAACCTGACTGCCGTTTCATTTCATTTAAAAAAATTTCCTTGGACTTATTTAATTCAGTATTGAGGTCTTCATATTCCTTGCGAAGCTTGCTATTTACAAGGAGTGTCGAAGTCTTATCAGAGTGTCTGAAAAATTCATCGTAAGGAGGGAGAGTTAGAACACTCTCATTGGGAAGGTCTTTGCCAGTTTCTACTTTTACTTGTCGGATTGTATTACGAGAAGGAAAAATTCTGTCCTGAGAATGTTCACCATTTGAAATATCCTTGAAAGTCTGAGCAAAGGATGTTTTCATTGACCCGTTTGGGGCGTAAATCGCATAAACATTATTTCCACTTTTGGAAAAATCAAATTCATATTCTAATTGCCTTATGCCATAACAATTCCTAAGTGAAATATTCACCTTGTTCATTAGAAACTCCGTAAATGATTAATTTTTTGCTACTGAATCTTGCCACTTGTGTCTCATAACTTCAAGTATTTTGTAATCGATTCAATTTAGGGAATAGTAATCAGGTCTAAACTTGATAACTACCAGAAAACTCCCCGATAAAGCAATGGTATGAATCCAGTATAACGACATTTTCATAAAGTTAAGCTGCATTTTTTGAGAATTCTTATAGACCAAAATAGCAAAAATTATTTATGAATGCCTAGTCGTTTTTATTTATAGCATATTTGTTTCTCCTTGTTTATTGATTGCACAAGAATCCGGGGGAGTGCCAAACGCTGCATGTCTCCCAATGCAGGGATACCACTTGCTGTGATACCACACTCTTATCCGGTTCGGTGGCTGACCCGCAAGCCAGCTCCGTGACCCCAATCCCACATGCGTGGTCCAGCACTCCGGGAAGCCACACCCATCTATAATCACGGTTCCATTGCTGGCGAACCCTTTCCCAAAGCAGTTGGCTTGTCCGGGTTTCCTCCACAACCGCGTCCAGTTGATAGTGGACACTCTTCGTCGCATGGGTGTTAAGAGACTATCGCTCCTTCCGGTATCAAACCCTTGGTGACCAACTGCCAAATAGCAACCATCATCCGGCGGCGATTCCGGCCATGCCCAACCGTGGTTCTCGCATAATTTCAGAGGGTCAATTGACTTGTGGACAGGAAATGAAGCCAGCGCCACGCCATCTGAATCAGATGTTGACGAACGGGGGAATGACTTATGTAACTGCATGAACCATTATCCCTGGGATAATGGCCCAATTCCAACCGGTACTATTGGGGGAATATACAACCGGTAGTGACAGAATAGGTATTTTCCGTTTTTGAGGACTACACCCGCTGGATTTCAAAAGGCAAGGCTGGGACACCGGTTGAATTGGGTGTGCCGGTGTGTGTCCTGGAAGATGATTGTGGCTTTATCCTGCATCACCGGATCATGTGGAAAGGGAGCGATGTGGATCATGCCCAACCGATGATTGAGGACACACTGGCTCGTTTTCCTGCTCTTCACGGGTGCAGTTTTGACCGGGGCTTTCACAGTCCGGCCAATCGGGTTCGTTTGGACGAGCTTCTGGTTGACAATGTCCTGCCGCGCAAGGGTGACCTGACCACGGCTGATAAAGAACGGGAGAGCGGGGCGACTTTTGTGACCATGCGGCGGCGGCATCCGGGGATTGAATCAAAGATCAATGGCCTTGAGCATCATGGTCTGAGCCGGGTTCGCGCGTATGGTTCAAAGGGTTTTGCACGTGTGGTGGCGTTATCGGTGGTGGCATGCAATATTCATCATTTGGGTCGTGTGCTGCGGCGTCAGAGGAACGATGTGCTGAACGGCTTGCGGTTAGGCAAATGCCCACGTCTTGTGGCCTGACGACCCTCCCGGCACCACACTTCTCATCATCGTCCGTACGGACGGCTGGGAGAGGTGTGTCGTGCATTTCGAAAAAGCGGTCAATTGATGGCAAAAGTTGTCCGAAACGTCATTTTTTTGTAGAAAACTCAGCTCGAAGCTGAAAATTAATGTTCGGCGAAGGAATTAATGTTCGGGAAAAGGAATCTGAGAACATGAAATTACGGCAATTTGCTAAAAATCAGGTATTTTCGGGCGAACACTATATCCATACCATTCTTGCCTGTTGCGGCAGCTTATACCCGGATAATTTCTGGCTTGAAATATCGGTAGTTTTCAGGATGAGCGGGTAATCTCTTCCGGGTGAGCCTTCATGTAACTCCGCAGGACCGCATTGATATGAGTCTGATAGCCTCGTCCCTGGGTCTTGAAAAAATCAACAACATCAGCATCCAGCCGAAGGGATACGGGTTGCTTGGGTCGTGGCATTTCAACCTGGGCCCGGGACCAGTCCAAAATCCCTTCCTCAGGATCGGGTATTGGTTCCATGCGATCCAGGG
>MKWU01007551.1_pt1 | contig 10328 bp, 10 predicted proteins | sample 809101 | NCBI WGS metagenome assembly MKWU01 (sample SAMN05860141, study PRJNA318959) | sponge metagenome | host: Aplysina aerophoba | place: Slovenia: Piran, Adriatic Sea, Gulf of Piran | collected 2013-05-07
GCCGCATCGACGACATGATCATCAGCGGTGGCGAGAACGTGCATCCCCTCGAGGTGGAGGACGTGCTGGAACGGGCGCCGGGGGTCCGGGAGGTGGCGGTCGTGGGCCTGCCCGACGACCGCTGGGGCCAGGCGGTGACCGCCTTCGTGGTGCTCGACGACCATGCGACCGCAATCACCACCGAGGCCGCCGCGGCCCGCCTGGACGCCTACTGCCTGGAGTCCGCCGAGTTGGCCCGCTTCAAGCGTCCCCGCCGCTACCGGTTCCCCGGCACCCTGCCGAAGAGCCCGTCGGGCAAGATCCTGCGCCGCCTCCTGCGGGAGCAGGCGCAAGAATCAGCCGGCCAAGCGGGCCGATGACGGCCGGCGGTGGCCGTAGCCTGCGCTGTCGCCCCGTTCGGCAAGGGTTGGCGTACCGAGGCGTGCCGGGACGAACCGGCGTGACCAGCACCGAAGGAGGACCCGCGGCGTGACAGCGAACGACCCAGAGCAGGTGAGCTACCCCGAGGAGTTGGACGGTCTGCGCTTCGAGCGCGACCCCGGGCGGGGCGTGGCCACCATCACCCTCGACGTGCCGGGCAAGCTGAACCGCGTCTCCATGCTGGCGCGCGAGCACCTGTCGGCACTCTTCGAGGCTTGCGGGCGCGACCCGGAGGTGCGGGTGGTTGTGCTGGCCGGCGCGGGGGAGCGAGCCTTCACCGCCGGGGGCGACATCGCCGGCTTCCTGGAGGCCACCCCGGAGGTGCTGACCCGGCTGCACCACAACGTGGCCGCTCCCGAGCGCTGCCCGAAGCCGGTGATCGCCAAGCTGCACGGCTTCACGTTCGGTGTGGGCCTCGAACTGGCTCTGACCTGCGACTTCCGGGTAGCGGCCGATGACCTTCAACTCGGCCAGCCCGAGGTGTCCATCGGCATGATCCCTGGCAGCGGCGGGTCGCAGCGCCTCGCCCGCATGATCGGCTTGGGCCGCGCCAAGGACTTGGTGATGCGGGGTCGCCGCATGGGTGCCGCCGAGGCTCTGGCCGCCGGTCTGGTGTCCGAGGTTGTCCCCCGAGCCGAACTCGACGCCGCCGTCGACCGCCTCGCCGCCCAGCTCACGGCCCTTCCCTCTCTGGCTCTGCGCATGGCCAAGCGAGTCCTCAACCAGGCCTACGACGGCCCGCTTCCCATGGGCCTCGAGCTGGAGGGCCTCGCCTACGGCTTCCTGCGCACCACGGCCGACTTCCGCGAGGGAGTCGAGGCCTTCGTCGAGAAGCGCAAGCCCAACTACACCGGCGAGTAACCCGACCGCCACCCTCATCTGCGCGTCTCGGGGATTCCAGGCGCGCGGCGGCGCGACGACCCCCATCCTCCGAACCTGAACCCTCAGCGGGGTTCTGCGGGCGACTCTGTGGTGCTATGAATCATGCGGGGCGGTTTCGGCGCCCCGCACGGACCGGCTATGACGGGAGGTCTCCATGTCGTCCGAGGGAGAGAAGAAGCGTGAGGTGCCGATCCGGCTGCCGCCGGAACTGGAGGGCGGCTGCTGGGCGAACTTCGCCGCGGTCACGCACAGCCCCTACGAGTTCACGCTGGACTTCGTGCGCATGAACTTCGATGGTGTCGAGCCGCGCAACGGGGTCGTGGTCCAGCGGATTCACATGTCGCCGCTGTTCGTGCAGCAGCTCATCGACGCCCTGCAGGACAACTGGCGGAAGTACGCCGCCAAGGCCATGCCGAAGGAGCTGCGGGACTAGTCCGCCAGAGCGGCCTCCAGCCGCGGGATCAACTCGTCGAACACCTCACGCCAGTCGGCGGTGAACCCCACGTCGCACCAGTCGAAGATCGGGGCGTCGGGATCGGGGTTGATGGCCACGATGCTGCCCGACGAGCGAACCCCGACGGTGTGGTTGAACTTCCCCGACAGGCCGATGGCGATGTACAGGCGGGGTGAGATCGTGTGCCCGGTGATACCAACCTGCCGGGCTCGGGGCATGGCGTTGACGTCGGTCACCTTCCGCGTGGCGCACAACTCGGCGCCGATCTTGCGGGCGTCGGCGCGCAGGCGCTCGTAGTCGGCCACGGCCACGCCCTGGCCCACCCCGATCACGACCTCCGCGTGGGCCAACTGGTCGCCGTCGTCGTCCCGCGTGCGCCGCAGCACCCCCAGCCGGCCCCGCGGCGTCACGGCCAGTTCGGTCACGGGCGGATCGGGCGTGGAACGCGGCGTAGGCAGTCCCAGCACGCCGGCCCGCACCGTCGCCATCTGCACCGCCGAGGAGCACTTGATGGCGGCCATCAGGTACCCGCCGAAGGCGAGCTTGTCGGCGATCAGCCGACCCTCGTCGTAGGAAAGCCCCACCGCATCGCCGGTCAGACCGGCGCCCAGGCGAGCCGCAACCCGCGAGGCCACCTCGCGGCCCCACGCCGTGCTCGGCGCCAGGATCGCCCAGGGCTGCGCGCCGCCGGCCCAGTCGCCGACCGTTGTGGCGATGTCCTCCTCGGTGAGCCCGCCGTGGCCGTCGCCGAGCGTGGCGCCCGCGCCCTCCCCGGCGGCGGTGATCCGGCAGACCGCGTCGGCTCCGAAGCTGCCGAGTTCGGCTCCTGCGTCGGGGCCCAGGCCCACGACGTGGCCGCCGACGGCGGCGGCGAGGGCGGCGCCCGCTCCCAGCAACTCGCGGCTGTGCCGCTCCCGGGCCGGCTCGATCAGCACACCGACGGCCGGACCGCCGCTTCCGCCCGCCGGCAGGTCAACAGCCAATCCGGAGCCTCGGGCGACATCGGGGGCACCGGCCGCCGACAGGGCCCCCCGCTCGTCGAGCACGGCGACGGCCCGGTCGGCCTGATCGGCGAGGCGCCCGGCGAGCATCTCGCCTCGCCGGTCGATCCTCAGGGTCCAGATTGGTCCGACGGAGGTGGGGCTGGCGGCGGCACCCCACGGGCCGGGCCCCAGTTCCGCGGCATCGATCGCCCGGATGCGCCCGGCGTCGACGCCTGCCCAAACGGCGGGATCCTTGATCTTGCAGGGATCGATCAGCCGCTCGGCGCACGACAGCACCGCCGGGAGTTCCAACTCCACCTCCAGCCACTCGTCGTTGTGCTCGAGGAGTAGCGACAGCCGCTCGCCGGCGAGGCGCAGCCGGCGAACCCCGCAGGCGAACGGCAGATCCAGCAACTCGGCCAGCTGCGGGGGCACCTGGCCGGTCTCGGCGTCCACCGAGTTCCGCCCGGACAGGATCAGGTCGAAGGGACCGAGGTGCTCGACGGCGGCGGCCAGCGCTCGTGCGGTGGCGAGGGTGTCGGAGCCGGCGAACGCCGGATCGGTCACGTGGAGTCCGGCGTCGGCACCGAAGGCGATGGCCTCCCGGCACACCGTGTCCGCCGAGGGTGGCCCCAGGGTCAGCACGCTGAGGGTGCCGCCGCTGGCACGGGCGATCTGCAGCCCCTGAGCGACGCCGCGCCGGCAGTAGTCGTTCATGTGCAGGTCCAGCCCGTCGCGCACGAGCCGGTGGTCGGGGCCGAGTCGCATGTTCTCGAACACGGGGATCTGCTTCGCCAGCGCCAGCACGCGCAGCGGGCGGGCAGGTTGCAGGTCCGGGGTGCTCACGGTGCCGGCAGCGGGTCGAGGGTGTCGCGCACCGTGTGCAGGTGGGAGGTCTCGTTCAGCGATGTGACGTGCATGCCGCCGAGGACGTTCCTGCGCAGGCGGGACATACCCGTGTACTCCACGCTGAAGAAGAAGACGTTCTCGATGTCCAGCAGGTGGCTGACGAGGGCGTTGATCGTGCCGCTGTGGGCCACGAGGGCGACCGTCCGGTCCCGGTGCTCGGATTCCCATCCCGCAAAGGTGCCGGCCACCGCGTCCCGGAAGTGCTCGGGGTCGGTGAAGCCGGCCTCCTTCCAGCGCCCGCTGCGCAGGTGGTGCCAGATCTCGTGGCGCTCCCGCCGCATCTGTTCGTACGGGATGTACGTGGCGCTGCCACCGTCGATCTCGGAGAATCCCGGCACGATCTCGATCTCGAGTCCCCGCTGGGCGGCGAGTGGCTCAGCCGTCTCGATCGCGCGGCGCTTGGGGCTGGAGGCGACGTGATCGATGTGCTCGCCCTGCAGCCACGCCGCCAGGCGCCGGGCCTGCTCGTGTCCCACATCGGTGAGGCCGGGATCGGCCGGGCCGTCACTGTTCTCCACCCGTTCGGGCAGGGCGTGGCGGATCAGGATCAGCTTCACGCGACCGTACGGTACCGGGCGGTTTGTCGCGACCGGCCGGGCGGGATGGCGTGGCGCAGGGACCGGTGGCCGGGTGTGGCAACATCGCGCCATGGCTGTGGATCACACCGGCGTCCTGTTCACCTCCGAGGACATCGCCGAGGTTCTCTCGTGCATGGAGGATCTGGCCGCGCGCGGCGACGGCAGGGGATGGCTGAACCTGCAGCCCTGGGTCGAGGAAGAGGACCGACCGCCCACTTCACCGCTGGGTCGGATGTTCTCGGCGCGCGGCCCCGAGGTCCCGCTCGCCACGTGGATTCCCGAACATCGGCGCGGCCGTAGCGAGATACGGGCGACCATCGGGATCTCCCACCCCACCGGCCGCTTCGCGGTGCGCCGGTTGGCGGACAGCGGGGTGGAGGTGCCGGCGAGTTGGACGGTGCGCCAGGATCACGTCCGGCGGGGGCTGGTGTTCGAGCTGCCCGGCGCCCTCGGCGCCGAGGAAGTGCTGCGGTTCCTGCTGGCTGCGGTGGCGACCCTCAGCGGGGTGGAAGCCGACGGCCGCTGGGTTGCCGACATCGCCGTCCAGCGAGGCTCCCGGCGAGGTTGACCGCGCCGGGTGCTGCGCGCCGGTGGCGCGGCTGCCGGCGGCGCCCCAGCACCGCTGACCGCCGCCGCAACCCGGTTAGGGTGCGCGCATGGCTGAGGATCTGAACGGCAGGACGGTTGGAGGTGACGGGGTTCCCGCAGCGGGCGCCGAGGCGGTCTGGGTGTGGGACACCGACAGTCCCGTCGGCCGCCTGGGGTTGGCCCTCACCGAGGCGGGGCTGCGGCGCCTGTGTTTCCTGCCCCCCGGCGTCGCCGGTCGCGCCGACGCCGAGGTCGAGGCTCTGGCCGCCACCATGGCCGAGACGGTGTCGAGCCAGGTCACTGTGGCCGCTGCGCCGCTGGACGGTGTGCGCCGCCAACTCGACGACTACTTCGCGGGCAGGCTGCGAGACTTCACCGTCGGGGTCGACTGGCGCGCCAGCGCGGGCTTCTATCGCCGGGCGCTGGAGGTGACCGCCGCCATTCCCTACGGGCGGACACGGAGCTACGCGGGGGTGGCGGCGATCGCCGGCAGCCCCAGGGCCGCCCGAGCGGTCGGCACCGCGATGGCCACCAATCCTGTGGCGCTGTTGGTGCCCTGTCACCGGGTCGTGCGCACCGGCGGAAGCCGCGGACCCTACGGCGGCGGCACCGCGGCCAAGGACCTGCTGCTGGATCTGGAGGCGTCGGTCAGCGGCGACTGAGGCGGGCAGTTGGTGCCCGGCTTCCCGGGGCCCTCGCCCGGGCCGCCACCGAGTCGGTCAGAGGGCGATCTCCTCGATCTCGGAGGTCTCCCAGAACTCGTGGTTCTCTATCCAGTCCGCATTACCCGATCGCAGCAGCAACTCGGGGTCGTGCAGCGGGTCGGCCTCCTCGGTCACCCCGCCGAGCACCGATCGCCAAGCACCGGACCACCAGGCCAGGAGCGCGATCAGGAAACACGAGCCCAAGAATGCTGCTATCGGAACGAGCATTTCCACAGGTCGCGCACCATATCCACAGTTTGCGACGTTGTCCACCCGCGAGGCTCCCCCAGATTGTCCCGAGGTGACGGTCAAGTGGCAGGTACCCACGCGGTGAGCCCCTCTGGCCGCGAACCGGTTGCTCCCCGGGTGGCGCGGTAGGGTCGCCCCTGGCGCGAGGAGGTGTGATGACGGGTCCAGTGGGCTTCTGGAGCATTGCGGAGGACGATCCGCACCGTGTCGCCGTCATCGACCCGCAGGGGCGGAAAACCAGCTTCGGCGAACTGGCCGAGTTGACGAACCGCTACGCGCACGGGTTCGGTGCCCTGGGCCTCGGAAAAGGCGACGGGGTCGTCACGGTGCTGCCGAACGGGCTGGAGCAGATCGCCGTCCGGCTTGCCACCTACCAGACCGGTATGTACGCCACCGCGGTCAACTGGCATCTCACCGCGCCCGAGATCGCCTACATCACCAACGACAGCGACGCCGGAATGCTCGTCTTCCACGAGCAGTTCGCGGACGCCGCGGCGGGAGTGCTGGAGCACACCGCTGTGGCACACCGCTTCGGAGTTGGAACGGTCGACGGGTACCGGCCGCTGGCGGAGTTGACAGCGGGCCAGCCGGCGACGCGGCCCGGGAGACTCGCCACCGGCAGCGCGATGACCTACACCTCGGGCACGACCGGTCGCCCCAAGGGTGTCCGCCGGCCGCTCGGCGATGCCCACCCCGACGAGTCCGCCACGACCGCGGGGCTGCTCCTGACGTTGTTCGGGGTGAAGCCCCACGAAGGCAACGTGCACCTCTGCTTGACCCCCATGTACCACGCTGCCGCCGACCTCTGGGTCGCCATGTCACTGCACCTCGGACACACGGTCGTGCTCATGGATCGCTGGGACGCCGCCGGGACGCTCGAAGCGATCGAGTGCCACGGGGTCACCCACACCCAAATGGTGCCGACCATGTTCCATCGCCTGCTGCGACTGCCCCCCGAGGTGCGCCGCCGTCATGACCTGTCGTCGCTGCGGCACGTGATCCACGCGGCGGCCCCCTGCCCGGTGGGGACGAAACTGGCGATGCTGGACTGGTTCGGCGACTGCATCTGGGAGTACTACGGCTCCACCGAGGGCGGTGGAACCATCGTGGGTCCCACCCGGTGGAGGGAATTCCCCGGCACGGTGGGAACGCCTTGGCCCGGCACCGAGGTGATCGTCGTGGACGAGGACGGCGCGGAGTCGCCGCCGGGGGAGAGCGGCACCATCTACATGAAGATGCCCCCCAGCCTTCGTTTCGTGTACCACAAGGACGAGAGCAAGACGGCCGAGGGTCGCCTCGGCGAGTTCTTCACCGTCGGCGACGTGGGCTACTTCAATGCCGAGGGCTACCTCTTCCTCAAGGACCGCGCCCGCGACGTGATCATCGTCGGCGGCGTCAACATCTACCCCGCGGAGATCGAGGGTGCGATGCAGCAGTGCCCGCTCGTGGCCGACGTGGCTGTCTTCGGTGTGCCCGACGAGGATCTGGGCGAGAGCATCAAGGCCGTGGTGGAGCCCGCCGAGGGCGTCGCGGCGGGCGAGGCGGCGCGACAGGAGATCCTGGAGTTCCTGGGGGGCCGGCTGGCCCGCCAGCGCCACCCGCATTCGCTGGACTTCACCGCCGCCCTGCCGCGCGAACCCAACGGCAAGCTGTACAAGCGGCGGCTGCGCGACCCCTACTGGGAGGGCCGGCAACGCCGGATCTGAGCCGGGTGGCCGGCGGGTCCGACTCCCGGGCGGTCAGGTCAGGAGGCCCGCAGCGGCGAGCGTCTCAGCAGGGGGCGCGAAGTAGTAGGCGCCCGAGACGGTCTCCGTGAAGCCCACGAGCCTGTCGTGGCGCCCGTCGCCGGTGGCGCCGAACATGGAGCCCAGCATCAGGTCGATCTTGGCTAGGTCGTCGGTGAAGGCCAGGAAGTACAGGCCCGCCTCGGTGGTGGTGCCGTACGGGACCGAGCGGCGGTAGATCTCGATCTCGTCGCCGGTCTCGTCGGTGTGCACGACGCGGCCCAGGTGCGAGTTCGCCGGCAGGTCCTCCAATTCCACGCTGTCGGGCTTGGTGCGCCCGATGATCTGCTCCTGCTCGGCGGCGGGGAGCGCGGCGAAGGCGTCCAGATCGTGCACCCAGCGCTGCGCCAGCACGTAGCTGCCGCCGGCGCCGGGTCCGGCGGCGATCACGGCCAGATCACGGGCCTCGTCGGCCGGCGGGTTCTCCGTGCCGTCGATGAAGCCCGTGAGGTCGCGGCTGTCGCGATAGACCCACGAGGGCGTCTCCCGGGCGAGGGTGCCGATGGGGTCGAAGGCACGCCGTGCGGTGAGTGCCACGTCGAAGTTGGCGTCGTGGCGGTCGCTGTGGGCCCAGAAGAAGACGTCCTCCTGGGTGGCGACGGCCCGCCGGCCGCTGCTCCCGGTGACCTCGGTGAACGGCTTCAGACCCGGCGGTGCCTCCATGCCGAGACGGCCGACCATGGCGGATCCGAATCCCACCACGAGGTGCACGTCGGCCGCGGCGGCGGCCTCCTGGGTCGTGCGGACCGCCGCCAGGCCCCGGCCAGAGGTGGCGTCGGGAGCGACGGCGAAGTGCTGGAACCAGTGGAAGCCGGTGCCCTCGACGAAGATGGCCTCCTGGGGTGTCCCCCGGCTCGCCGGCTGCGGCAGAACGGTCATGGCGATGCGGGTTTCTCAGGCGCAGGTGTCCAGCGCCGGCTCGCCGGCGAAGCGGGCCCCGATCCACTCCAGCAGGTCGTCCCGGTGGGCGTCGATGACGCCGCTGTGGTCCTCGCCGGGATACTCCAGGCGCACGGTGGGGCCCTGACCGGTTTGCGTGCAGAGTTGGCCCAGCAGGAACTGGCTGCTGATGGCGGGTATCTGCTCGTCGTCGGCGCCGTGGAGGATCAGCAGCGGCACCGGCACGGGCGCCCTGTTCACGTCGTTCTCGACGATGACCCGATCCCAGGGCGGCACGCTCAGGGGATTCTCCACCTTCAACATCTCCTCGGAGGCCAGCGGGTTGAACACCTCGAAGACGTCGTCCGTGCAGCCGGTCTCGAGGACCTCGAACAGGCCGATCGCCTCATCGTTGAAGACCTGCTGCAACTCGATCTCGTCGTACGCCTCGGCGAAGGCGGCCGAGGCCATGGCCACGTACCCCTGGAACGGCCCGCCCAGCAGGAGGGTGTAGAGCAGGGAGAACTGGGAGGGGGGAGCGCCTGACGCCACGCCCAGCAACTCCAGTTCCGGCGCGTATTCCTGCCAGTGCTGGCCGGTGTGGAGGGCGGCGTGACCGCCCTGGCTGTGGCCCCACACCACGAACTCCTCGGTGACGGAGATGCGCGGCATCCCGTCGGCGCCCAGCATGCTCCCGAGGTGCTGGGCGGCGCGCACGCTGTCCAGCACGCCCCGGGCCTCGCTGACACCCACGATGTAGGGGTGCAGGCCGGGCGTGCCGAGCCCCTCGTAGTCGGTGGCCGCGACGGCGTAGCCCTCGAGGTAGGGGCCGTCCTCGGCGATGATCTCCTCGGCGTCGTGCGAGGGGGCGCAGACGTCGGCCATGCCGGTCGTGCCGTGCGCGAACGCCACCAGCGGCCAGCCGCCGGCCGGTGGCTCGCCCGCCGGCGTGGCCACGAACCCCGACACGGCGATGTCGTCGCCGCGCAGCGATCGGGAGTGGTAGAGGACGCGGTAGCCGATGAAGTCCTCGCCCAGGTCCAACTCCTCGATGTCGATGATCTCCCCGGGGTCGCCCGGCGGCAGCGGCTGCGGCACCACCAGCGCCCCGGGAGCGTCGTAGCCGGCAGGCTCGGGCTCCGGCTCGGCGGCCTCGGGCTCCGACTCCCCGGGCTCGGTGGAGGCCGGCGGCGCATACGGATCCGCCGGCGGTTCGGGCGGCGGAGGTTCCGGTGGGGGAGAGGCCGGTTCGGGTGGTGGTTCGGGAGCGGGGGCGGGCGGTTCCGGGGCAGGCGTCGGCGGCTCCGGCGGCGGGGGGGGCGGGGGGGGAGCAGGGGGGGGGGGGGGCCGGGCGGGGTTGGGGTGTTGTTGGGGGGGGGGGGGGGGGGGGTTCGGGGGCAGGCGTCGGCGGCTCGGGCGCCGGTGCGGGCGGTTCGGGAGCAGGGGCGGGCGGTTCCGGGGCAGGCGTCGGCGGCTCGGGCGCCGGGGCGGGCGGGTCGGGAGCAGGGGCGGGGGGGTCCGGGGGGGGGGTCGGCGGCTCGGGCGCCGGTGCGGGCGGTTCGGGAGCAGGGGCGGGCGGTTCCGGGGTAGGTGTCGGCGGCTCGGGCGCGGTTGCGGGTTGCTGCGCCGCAGGGGCCTCATCGGACGCCTGGCCGCAGGCCACCAGCAACAAGCCGGCGGTGGCCAGCAGCGCCACACATGTCGTCAGCCTGCGCCGCGGCGCGATGCTGTCATTCCGGCGAAGGCCGGAATCCATCCTGCCGCGGACCCCGAGTCGGGTGCGGGCGGCGAGTCGGCCCGGCCGCCGGTGGGCGCGCGGCGACTCGGTGGGGGAGTGCCCGGGCAGATCGTTCACGATGCCTCCTCTCGGAGCGCTCCGGGTTGGCCCCGGCACGCGC
>MKWU01007552.1_pt1 | contig 10328 bp, 4 predicted proteins | sample 809101 | NCBI WGS metagenome assembly MKWU01 (sample SAMN05860141, study PRJNA318959) | sponge metagenome | host: Aplysina aerophoba | place: Slovenia: Piran, Adriatic Sea, Gulf of Piran | collected 2013-05-07
CTGTGACGTGCCGCAGGCTGGCTGCGTTCAGCCATCGGTCTCTGGCGCGGGTGCTTCGACCAAGAGTGTCATCCCAGAACAGCCCACGACTCGCACGGCTTCCCCAACCGCGGCCGGTGACGAGGATCTTGCCTTCCAGAGTTCGGGGCCGACCTTGATCAGTCCGATCGGATCGAGCGCGTCGCGCACCGTCCCGACTGAGCCGATCAGGGCTGCCGGGCCGGTCGGGCCGCCAGTTCGATACGAAGACTTAAGCATCGGATAGAGGGCCGCGTCCTTGGCGACCCACAGCGCCACGGCAAGTACGCAAGTCCACGACGGCAGCGAGAACCAGTGGGCTGCTGCCACCGTCAAACCGGCCACCAGAACGATTCCGGGAAGCTGGTAGAGCCAGTAGCGCTGCCAAGTGGCCAGCGGCTTTGCCGACGGCTTTTGTTTCGGTTCAGGCATGCCCTGCGACTCTCTCATGATGCCCGAGTTTCGATGCCAGCCGCGTCTGGGCGCTGCCTGGCGTCGAATCCTGTTTGGCGTTGAATCATCTTCTATGCGAAGCGGTCTAAATCGCGTTGCGAAATTGCCACGCGCAGCACGAATGATGGACACTAGGGACGAGGGTACGGCTGGGCCGGTTCCGCCCCAGCTTCGTGCCACTGCGTATTCCGTCGTGATTAGAGGCTGGCCGAGCTTGTTCTCGCTGCTGCTCTTGTGTGCAGCTGCGGGACCTCGGATCGTGGGTCAGTCGCATGCGCATGGCCAAATTGGTGGCGTGGTTCGCGACGCATCTGGCGGACCAGCGGGTGCCGCCACAGTTACGCTTTCGCACCTGCCAAGCGGGGCAGAAATATCCGTGCAAACCAACGAGGCGGGAGCGTACGAGGCCACCGAACTGCTTGGCGGTCGGTATGCAATTCGGGTTGAATCCAGCGGTTACAAGTCCTTTGTCCGCACGGGTATCAACTTAGGCGAGGGACAGATTTACAGGCAAGACGTGATCTTGGTGGGTGCCGGCTCGGCCGCGGTCGAACTCGTGGGAGCGGGGCCAACTGCGGGCACATCGCAGGGCAGCGTCGGTGAGGTCAGGCCGGCTCCCGCCGAGGAGGCGGTCAGAGTTCGGCGCCCTACGGGCTTTCTCGCTACCAGCAGCAAGCCCGGCTCGAGCGAGTTCCACGGGGCTCTGTATTCGTTGCTAGGCAACGATGCTCTTAACGCGCGCGGCTTCTTTGGTGCCAAGGCCCGCCACCGAGAGAGTAACTTCGGCGCATTCGTCGGGGGCCCGTTTGTGAAGAACAAGACTTTTTTCCACTACCACTACGACCGGCTCTCAGTTCGCACAGGGGCGCAGTCGGGCTATGGCAATTCCGCTCCTCCTGATCCATTCCGGCTGGGCGACTTCGGTCGTCTGGTGACTCCCAGAGTGATTGCCGCCGACGCACTGGGCCGGCCCGTCCAGCAAGGGCAGGTCTTTGATCCGTCTTCGACGGCGCAAGTACGTGGTGTGCCCGTGCGTGATGCGTTCCCCAACAACCGGATTCCGGCGGCACACCCGTTGCGCAGCCGGGTGGCGGGCGGCGTACTGCCGCTCATGGTCAGCCCGGACCGGCCGGGCCGAGAGTTCAACGTCCAAGGTAATCCGATGGGTGCCCAGGTCTGGCGTCTGGACGCACCCAGCCATCACTTCAAGGTCGACCACTCCTTCAACGGCCGCCTGAGCGCCGCGCTGTCATTCAGCCGGACATCGCATCCAGCCGTGCGTAACTGCGGCGGTGTCGATGGCTGCAGATCGCAGCGCGATCCGGTCAAGAGCCCGCAACTGAACGGCGACTACTACGGGACCGGAGTCTACGAGGACGTCACGACTCACCATTTGCGGCACCAAGTCAACTGGGTGAAGTCCGCTGGCGTGCTTCACCAAACGCATTTCGTCTACGACGAGTTCCATGTCCACGGACACTCGCTGGCGGCTGGCGCCGGCTGGCAGGGGCGGCTTTGGGGGCCGTCTGGCAATGGCTTGGTATCAACTGACGCCGGACCGCCGGCGCTGACATTCACGGGGAACACCCGGTATTCCCCCTTGGGCAGCGAATGGGGGCGCTCGGGCTCCCTCGCGAATCACCAGTACGGAGTCGGCCACAACACCACATGGATCACCGGCCGCCATACACTCAAGATCGGTGGCGACTTTCGGCATCACAACTACCCATTCCGTGGCTGGGCCAACAACGATGCTGGCCATTTCAATTTCTCGCGGCTGCACACGGGAGGCTTTGACGAAGCCGGTCACAACCTGGTCGCAACCGGAGATCCGTTCGCTTCCTTCCTGCTCGGCCAGGTCCGTTCGGCGTACTTCCAAATCCCCGACTTTCCGACAATTACAGAGAACTTCGTCTCATGGAGCGTTGTGGACGAATACAGGCTTAGCTCCGATCTGACGATCACGATCGGGATGCGGTTCGATTATCAGTCGGCGATTCGCGAGCGGCACGACAACATGTCGACTTTTGATCCGGCCGTGCCCAACCCGGGAGCCGGAGGTCGGCTCGGAGCCATGATTTTTGCCGGGACGGGCCCGGCCCGGACGGGTAAGCGAACGCTGGAGTCACCGCCGCGGGACGCCTTCGGGCCGCGCATCGGGATCGCGTACCGGGTCGGCGAGCGCACCGTCGTTCGCGGTGGTTACGGCATCTATTACTCGGGCGTGCCGCACGGCCAGTTCGACACGGTGAACACCCTGGGATTCCGCTTTCACCCCACGGCGATCGACCTGAGCAATGGCCGCGACTCGGCCTTTCACTTGGACGATGGCTTCCCGCAAGCGAATGTCGTGCTACCTCCGGCCATCGACCCGTCGGTCGGCAACGATACCTCGCCCGTGGCGGTTACTAGGGATCGCGCCACGATGCCACGCATCCAAGAGTGGTCCCTGACGATTCAGCGCCAGATGAGTCGCAGCGTGGCCTTGGCCGTGTCATACACCGGGAACCGCGGCAGCCGTTTGATCGCCGACCGCCGGGTGCTCGGTCCGGCTGCGAATGCAAACTCTCCCGAAATCCTCTCCCACGGACCGGGTGTGCTTGGATCGCGGCTGCACACGGGAACAGCCGCGGAGGCTGGCTTCGCCATGCCCTATTCTGGCTTCAGCCGCACAGCGGCGCAGTCGTTGCGCCCGTTCCCGCACATGCTCAACATCGGGTACTTGAATGTTCCGGCCGGCAATAGCTTCTTTCACGCCATGCGGGCTAGGCTCGAGAAGCGCTTGACGGATGGAGCACATTTCCTAGCCAGCTACACGTGGTCCAAGCTTACCGGCATGGGCGCAGGTCGCATTCGCCCGCAAGACGGCTTAGGCCAAGGCCCGCAGAATCCGACCGACACCCAAGCGATGGAGCGCGGCCTAAGCGCCGAGGATGTGCCGCACAGGATCTTGGCTGCATTCACGCAGCGCGTGCCCTTTTTCCAAGAGAAGAAGACTGGCCTTGAGGCTAGAGTCCTCGGCGGCTGGGCCCTGTCCGGCAGCGTGCAGGTCGCATCCGGCACCCCGGTCAACGTAGTGATGGCCAATGACCTCGAGCCGTTTCTGTTCAACGGGCAGAAGCGCCCCGATATCGTCAGCAACCGCGTTCGGATTGACCACGGCGGCTCATTCGATGCGGCTTCGGACAGCTTCTTCGACGGTGCCGCGTTCGCCGACCCGGGGCCGCTGCGATTTGGCAACGCCTCGCGCACGATGAATTACGTGCGAGGATTCAGCCACTTCGCGGAGAACCTTAGCTTGTTCAAGGACACTTGGATCAACCAGAAGTTCAAGGTCAGATTCGAGACCCGGTTCGCCAACTTGTTCAACCGGACCGTGTTCTGCGATCCGAATCGGAATTGGAGCGCGGCCTCGTTCGGCCGGGCTTTCTCGCAGTGCAACCAGCCCCGCAGGGTGCAATTTGGGCTGCGCTTCGACTTTTAGCTAAGTCGGGCTAGCGGCTGCCTAATTCAGCCATTGGAGGGCTGGCCCGGACGACAAACGTCGATCACGCAGACTTGGATCTTCCGGGCTAGGTCGTCTGTCAGGGAGTCTTGCAGGAGGCGATCAAGATCCTGCGGTGTTTTGGGCTTTGCGCCATCGGCCCGCCGTTTCTGGTACTTCTCACCAAACCAGAAGATCATGTAGATTCCATATCCACCAGTCGCGGGATCGAGTGTGTACTTGGCGATCAGCTGATCGCTGATCGCACGCCAGAGATCGTCGTGATCGTTCTTCTTTGCTTCAATCGGAATCTTCAGTTGTTCCGCAGCGACCAAGAGATCTGCCCGGTTCCGGTTCACGTTCTGCCCTTCCGGTTCGACTGTCACCGATCTGGGAACCAATGGACGGAGCGCTGCGAGCAAAGCATCGCGGCACGCCTCTTCCACCTTCGGTTTAGAGGGCTTGCCATGCAGACCCTCGTTCCAATACTGGCGCCACTCGTTGGAGTTGCTGGAGCGGATTCGGCAGGCAATTGCTTCAATCGTGTCGATCGTCAGCGCTGCCAAGTCACAGGCGTTCGCGGGTCGGCTGCGTCCAAGCGTCTCGCAAGCCTGCTGGAGGGTTGGATGGCGGAACTCTGCGTCCCGTCGGAGCGTGCGTTGAGCCGTACGGACGGCCGACAGCAGGGGGTGCCAACTTGACAGCTGGGCGTCGGCCAACAACGAATCCAGCGAATCGCTTGCGCCCGGGCAGGGCCTTGACCCGAGGGCGTTGATGACGCGGCCGAGGAAGTGCGAAACTCGGACCTCGTCGGAAACGAGCGTAAAGCCGATTGGCTCGTACGGTACGAAGAACCTCCCCAGTAGGCGGACTAATAGCGCAAGGCTCGACGGATCAAGCTCTTCCAGAGAGGAGTACCAAATGGCCGCTTCTGGGGAAAAGCTGTCATCGCCATGAACTAGGAATCTGGCCAAATGCTTAACCAAGCGCTCCTTGCCTTGAACGGACTTGGCGAGCTTCTCTGCGTACTTGCCAGGCTCGCAGATCAACCCCACTCCCAGCCAGCGGGTTCTCTGGCCAGCATCGATGCCACGCCTCAGGAGTCTGCTCTCGGCGAGGCCCAGCAGGTCAGACTGCCACCCAAATCGAAGTCCTGCCCACAACAACTCGTCGAGCGCCTCGACCTGTCGGGCGTTGCACCTTGTCGGGAGTGCCCTCAGTAACCCCAGCGCAGAGTCTTGGGAGGTAGGTCCGCCATCTTGGCCCTCCAGAATCTTCCAGAATCGTGGACTGATCATCCCGTTCCTGCGAAGCGCACCAGCGGCACATTGCACTGCAATGTCGGATACGATCTCCGGCCGGTGGTCAAGCAGGGTTTGGTACCAAGCGGGATTCGTATCTTCGACTCCTAGGAAATGTGGTTCCCAACAGTGTAGGCAGGCCACGCATGTTCGCAGTCTGCTGTCGTCCAATTCCAGCAGGGAGCCAGGCGCGGACTCCTGCAGTTCCTGAAGGCCTGCCAGCAACGGCAAGCTGAGGTAGTGTTCCCGACTGTTTCTTGCGAGTCGGACAACTTCGCGGGAGCTTGGCAAGTCATCGCGGTCTACGCTGTGTCGTAGGCCATGCATCGCACCGGTGATGGCAGCGGTGTCGCGCAGGGCTTGGGCGATCGCGCCTTTCCCGGTCGCTCCCGGACCAACCTCTAGGCTCTCTCCGAAATACACAAGGGCGATTCGATACAGCAGCACCGGAGGGGCGGAATTCTCGAGGAGACGGTTCTTGTGTGAGCGAATGTCCGCCAGCAACTGGTCGCGTTCTTTCTCCTGCTCGGCAAGATACGTGGCTTGGTGCTGCTTCCAGCGTGGCTCGCTCTCTGGCGCAGGAGGCGGGGCCTGTAGTCGCCTCAGGGCTCCTTCGAGCAGTGGGTGCTGTCGTGCGTGCTCCTCCACGACCTTAAGCGAGAGTCCCTTCCGTACATCGGGAGCATGGAGCGATCTGTGGGCTTCGAGGAACAAGTGCTTGGCGACTTCTGGATTGGTGTCTGCCAGCCTGACCGCTTGCATCAGGCACCACCGTCCCGAATCGTCGGGCAGCTTCGCCCCCAGCAGGCGTCTTCTGTTCTTGAGGTCAGCAAGACCGATGTTCTCTCCGCCTTGGCAGCTTTCTAATCCAGCCAGAATGATCTGTTTCTGGACGCTTGGATGGCTCTCCAGCCATGCTCGGATCTCCAATAGCGAGTCCGGAGGATTCGCCACATAGCCTTCAGCAGCACGAGTGCAAGTGCCGAGCCATGCGGAGACACGATCGATGCCCACGCTCTTTCCATGTAGCCGTAGTCCGCGCTGAAGCAATTCGAGGGGGAGTACTTCGAGTCTGAGGGCATCAATCGTTGCCTCCAGTCGGGAAATTGATGTGGCCAATGCGTCGAGTAGTTCCGCAATGCCAGCGTCGGTTGACCGGAAAAGGAGGGTACTCCGCCAGAACTTAAGGTAGTGGTCCCACGAACTCGCACCGCCAAGGTGCGTGAAGTAGTCCCATACTTGGATTGGCCCAACACATCTCGGGTACAGCACCCTAAGCAGTCTTCCGCAGAGGTCGCGATTGGCAATCGAGATTCCCTCGCCCCTGAATTCGTTCAGAAGCGCTCTTAGTTGATCTTCTCCTCCGGATTGGTCCTGTTGGTAGTGGATGAAGGCATCGAGTGCGTTGGCACGAACCTGAGCAGGCCGGGAATTGTCCTGCACGATCCCAAGTATTACTTCCACTAATCCCAGTTGCGGCTGTCCGATGGAGAGGAGAAACAACAGGAATCTCATCCGGACCTCTTGCTCCGAATCGCGATCCTCGCTGGTCAGCACATTCTGGAGTTGTGACTCGGTTGTGGGAGCTACCAACGGAACGAATCTCTGAGCGTTGGAGAATGCTCTCGCTAGGCTCATGGGCTGAGCGAGCAAAGCCCTCAGCAGAGACCCCTTCTCATTCGGCGAGAAGGTGTCCAGATCGCCATAGATGCCCAAATCCACTGGGTTCTTCCTGATGAGTTCAGCCCGAATGGCTTCGTTGTGGGTCGCGAGCCAACCTGACAGACCACGAAGCGCGCTTACTGGGACACCGTCGCTTCCAATCATCAGTGCGAGCACTCGCCTCGGAGAGAGCCCGTTCTGAATGAGTTGTGCCAGGTGTTTGGCGCCTAGGAATTCGGCAATGTGGCGATGCACGGGACTGAAGCCCCCCTCGGAGTCTGCCCTGAAGAGCTTCGAAGAGACGGCCGCTCGCTGACACCCCGGATCCTCTCCCCCACATGGTTTTCGCGGGATGTAGTTCCCCGCTGTGGCAGCAGGGGCAAGAGAGTACCCGGCCTTATCGGACAGGAGCATCAGAGCGCATATTCGCCCGGCGCAATCAATCAGCGCTTCCGTCGAGGGATTGGCCGGACCCGCGATTTGGTGTTCTCGATTCCGCTCGCTCGCCATTTCCCTACAAGCCAGATCGAACACTTGCAGTCGACTCGTTGGCCAATTGCTGCCGTGACCGCTGGCACGGGCGAGCAATTCTAGAGATTGTGGGTTGTCAAGCAGGCCCTCTAGGCCAACCAGATGAGCCTGCTCGACGAATCTCTCGGGCTCGCTCACGCCAAGGCCATCGCGGAGGATTTCGATGATGTCCGCGTCGGTCAGCGGATCGAGGTGCAGTACCACCACATCCGACTCCGGGACGACAATGGCAAGCTTGGTTCTGTCGTTCTCGCCCAGCCAGTCCGCTTCGCGGCAAGAGATCCGGAATCTCGGCCGGTGCAACTGAATCAGCAGTTTGCGGATTTCATCGAAAGGAGTTCGAGCGTCCTGTTTCCCTGCTCGGACTTCGTCGAGCCCGTCAATGAAAAGTGTCTTGCCGCGAAGTTCATCCAGTGCCATCGCGCCGAGCAGGAAATCCCGTGCCGTAGTGAATAGCGCACCGTCCCCAAGCGTCTCGCATTCTGTCCGAAACGCAGTGGTCTTGCCCGAACCAGGATCCCCGAGCAGTACGTACGCGCGCACTGCCCGATAGTCGGCGAGAGTCTTCGGCACCGCGTCGGCAGCTCTCGCTTCGTCGACGGAGTGTTCTGTGCAGGTCCTGGCAACTGTCTTGCTCATCGCTGCCTCAGCCAGTGTTCAGCCGGTGCGCTGAGGAATTCGTCGAGCGGCACTCCACCACCTCCGACAACGAAGCAACGATCCACTGCAGTCTTCGCTTGGAATTTTTCCGTTCCCCGCGTTTGCCTCAGTGTCCCTCCGCTCTTCACCTCAATCCCCACAACCCGTGGCCCGCCCTTCAAGACGAAGTCCACCTCGTCGTTGCCATCGCGCCAATACTGGACTTCGATGCCGGGCGCTGCAGTGTTTACCAAATGCGCGCCGATTGCGCTCTCCACAATGCGTCCCCAGAAGGTGCGGTCGTTGCGGGCCTCCTCGAAGCTATACGTCGAGCCGGCCGTCATCAGCGATGTATTCAGGACGTTGAGCTTCGGACTCGAAGCTCTGCTCCTGATGTCGGCTCCACTGTACTTCGACAAGCCTGCAACCAAGCCCACTTGAGACATCAGATCGAGGTAGCGTGCAAGTGTGGTCGTGTTGCCGGCGTCCTGCAATTGTCCCAACAGCTTGCTGTATGAGACGATCTGCCCGGAATAGTCGGATGCCGCGTCGAAGAGCCGCCTCAGCAGTGCGGGTTTGTCCACCCGCGTCATCGCGAGCAGGTCGCGATCAATGGCCGGTGCAACGATGGACTCCGCCATGTATGCCTTCCACAACCTCGGATTGCCCCGAATATGCGCAGGACCCGGGTAGCCACCGAAATATAGGAATTCGTCCAAGCTGAATCCAAATCCGTCGGACATCTCTTCGTACGTCCAGTGAGTGACGGGTAGGGGAAGGAATCGACCCATCAGGCTCTCGCGCAAGCCGGATTGCAGCAGCAGCGGTGCGGACCCAAGCAGCACGACTCGCAATGGGCTGTCACGGGAGCGGTCTGCATCCCATAGCCCCTTTACCGTCTCTGACCAGTGCGGCAGCTTTTGGATCTCATCCAAGACGAGAACGAATCCCCGGCCACCGAGCTCGGCCTCAGCCCTTGCGGCACGCCACTGCCGCACGAGCCATTCCGTGCTCCCCGGGGGTGAAATCACTGGGGGCAAGCTGCCAATGCTTGGCCAAGGCTGCGGTAGCGGCTGATCACGGCTGTCAATCGCTAGCAAGCGCCCTGGAATCTCTGTCCTCTCCAGCGCTTGCTGAACGAGCGTAGTCTTGCCGGTTTGGCGCGGCCCAAAGACCGCGATCATGAATTTCGGACTTGCCTGCAGGAGATCGCAGAGTTCTCGCACCTGTGACCGTTCAAACTGCGACATAGCATGATAGTACTCTACTGAGTAAATTTAGTCAATGGAGCACTAAACTCTTGGGCGCGCGTCTGGGCTGCTATTCGAATGTGGCGAGATCGCTTGGACCTAAGCCCGAGCGTGAGTTAGCAAGAGTCGTCTATGGCTCCGCTCATGATCAGGCCCGGCGGCAGCGGAAACGGAGCCGTGTGCTTGCCGACGCATTCAGGCTTGATCCTGTGTGCGGGGAGGGAATGGCCAAGGTTGTCCGATCCAAGGAACGGTACGAGGCGACCTCGACAGGCTCCCTCGTAAGTTGGATCTGCTGCGGATCGTTGTCGCGTGGGAAATGTCGCAATTCCGGCGGGACCGTCACAATGCGCAGCACCAGTCTTGGTCGAGTACAGGCGCGAGCTGTCAGCCAAGCAGTCCGGTGCTGCCGGAAGCAGCACTGTGGACACAACGCACGCTAGTGCCGGAGCCTCCGGCTGTGGATTGCTCAGCCTCCGGGCGGCCGCGGCCGCCCTATTCGGAGATCAACTCACCACGAAGTTGACTAAGCGGTCGGGGATTTCAATCACCTTGCGGACAGTCTTGCCCTGGAGTAGCGAACGGATGCGGTCCAGTTCGCGTGCCCGTTCAGAGAGCTGCTCTTTGGGCAGGCCTTTGGGCACTCTCAGCCTGTCCCTCAACTTGCCGTTGACTTGGACGACGACCTGTACGCTCTCCTCGGTTGCGAGGGCTGCGTCGAAAGCCGGCCAGCGGGCGTCCAGCACCGGGGCTGTCTGCCCGAGCTTGTGCCACAGCTCTTCGGCCAAGTGTGGCGAGAACGGGCTCAGCAGCAGGGTCAGGCCCTGCAGCGCTTGCTGCATAACTCCCGCCGAGAGTTGCGCTTCGCGGTCATACAGCTCGTTTGTCAGCTCCATGATCGAGGCGATACAGGTGTTGAAGTGCCAGCGCGTCTCGAAATCGCGCGTGACGCGCCCGATCGTCTGGTGCAGCTTGCGCAGGACCGCACGA